>ERZ1292637.168-Hain-H14-01um-R3-168-length-43604-cov-33_pt1 | contig 43604 bp, 62 predicted proteins | sample MGYA00564405_ERZ1292637 | MGnify/ENA primary metagenome ERZ1292637 (study PRJEB36523, sample SAMEA6512645) | groundwater metagenome | collected 2019-01-09 | study: AquaDiva: Metagenomics assemblies of 32 groundwater samples | reverse complement strand
AGGCCAGCATGGGCACTACCATCGGGCCACCTCCGCCCAGCTTCATGTTCCGGTGCGAGGTCGTAAGAGTGCCGGTCACCGCAGCCGCGACGGGGTTGGTCCCCACGGCTACGAAGACAGCACCGGCAGTGGCAAAGGCGACGCTGAAGTTGGCCCCAGCGTACCAAATCTTGCAGTTGACTCCGGAACCAGCCGGGTTCGGAAGGGTCAGCACCGGGGTGGTCGCCGAGAGTCCCGCCTGGCTGGTCACACCAGCCTGGTTGGCTACGCTGAATACGCGGCCCCGCATGACCGCTGCGGAAAAGGCATCGTCCTCCAGACGGACTAGGGCTGCACCGTGTACAATGGACAGGTCGTCGATACGCATGGCTTTCTCTCTCCTACCGTCCCCTATCCGGAGTACGGTCGCCGGGATGTCTCCTCCAAGTCCTGGGCAGGTTCTACAATTTCCAGATCACGGCCTACTATATCGGTAAGTCCGTCGGTGTGCTTACGGAGTTCCCCGAGAATCGCATCCATCGTGTTGCCGAGGGACGTAAGCTGGGTCAGGGTTAGGTTCAGGATCACCTGAGTAGTGGCACTGTCACCCACATTGGGCGGGATGTACACGCCGTAGCCAGCAGCATTCAGGGTGATGGTTCCGGCAGCCGCAGTCATCACCACACGAAACTGAACTCCGGCTACCGGCACCAGATAGCGACGGGTCTTGGTGTCACCACCGTAGACAATCTGGTTGTTGGTGATGACCGTGTTGTCAGAGTCTTCGACATCCAGTTCCACCCAGCCAACGTTCTTGTAGGTGCCGTTAGGCGGGGTGTTGCTTTGGAAGTCGATAGTACCGACGAAGCCCGTATTGGTAATCTCGAAGACTACCGACACGCACTTCTGGAAGTTGGTATTCAACGACTGCAGCGTTGTGGTCGTCGACGCTGACAGCGCATTGAAGACCTGTTCGTTAACCACCAAAGGGATCGCCATTGCTTTCTCTCTCCCCTACCCTCGGTTTTGCAGGGCCTTGCGTAGGTGCTTGGGCAGGTCCGGGATTGGTCCCCCTGGTAGGTACAACACCTGGCCGAAGGTAACCAGGCGGACCCACCAGGGTGCCATCCGCAGTAAGGTGCGGGGCTGTCGGTGGGAGGTGTCAGGCGCTACGCCTACGCGTATGAGATGCCCCGACACCCTCCGCACCATTTCTTTCCAGTCCGTGGGCGAGATGGATACACCATCGACCGTAGTCGTCCCGTCGGGAGCCAGGACGACCCGATGTTCACCCACGGAGATTGTCTCAGTGTTGGCCACTACTTCTTCTTCCCCTTCTTAGCCTTCTTAGGCTTCACCGGCGGATAGCTCCCCTTGTGCGGCACGACTACACACACTCCCAGACGAAGTAGATGCCGAAGTGGAACCGGATATCGGTACCGGCATCGTTGGCCAGGACCCGGATGCCGAGGACGCGACCAGGAAGGATATTGGAATCGAAAGCAGCGGTCACATCCGTGCGCTGAATCTCGTCAGCGGCAGCCCCCTCGTCAGCAGAGGCGGCAATGCCTGAATCCTGAGTGTTAGCGTCCCACTGGTCGCCGTCATTGGCAGCCGACACGAACATGTCAAAGAGGGGAGTGCCTGCAGTGGCTTCGGCAGCCAGGAACAGGTACGCGATCTTGGGGGCAGTGCCAAAGACGTTCTCCGGCACGACACAGGTGGCGAAGACCACCTCGTTCTGAGCGTTAACGGACCAGCCACCGAAGTTGCCAGAGTCCAGTTGGATGATGACCGAGGCGTCCGTGCCTGCGGTGAACGGCACGTACTGGTGAACCTCATAGGGATCGTTGATCTTGAGGTGCGCCATCGCGGTCTCGTTTGCCGCCATGTCTCCGAACTCGGCATCCGACTGGGCTACGGTGCGACCCACAACCTGCCGCAGACTGTTAGCGGCAGTGGGCCGAGTCGCAGTGTATGCGCCAGCAGTGCCCGACAGGTAAAGCTGACCAGCCTCGACAAATGCGGCGGCATCAGTGTCCACCACGTAGCACTCCTTGCAGGCCCAGACGTTGGAGCCGTCCACGACAGTGCCCTTAGTGGCCGCTACGATAGCCATAGCCGCCAGGGGGGCCGCTGCATCGGCATCAGCCAGCCGCCAGTCGTCGTTCGAGGCCGAGTAGGTGATGAGGTCGCCAGGCTTGCACGACACCCCCATTTCCACATTGAACATCGGTCCGACTACGGACCAGACATAAGGTTCAGCCATTGCATTGCCTCCCTAAGCTACGCATACCGTAGCGATTTTAAGAGTCCTGAGTACGGAGTCCGGACTACGCGGTGATAGCAGCAGTGTCGTCGATGCCGTCGATCTTTCCGCAGGCGTAAACGGAGCGGAGGATGGCGGGCACCACGTACCACTTGATACGCATTCGCACGGAGTCCTTGTTGTGAAGCTCGAAGGGGCCGTCCACGACAGGGCCAGCAGTCTGTTGAAGGCCGTGCTCGAACATGTCCCCGTAGCGGTGGAAGAAGATGCTGGCCCCAGAGCCGCCGGTAGCCGCAGAGTACACGTTGCTGGCGGACAACTCGGTGATCCTGAGGGCATCGTCGATGCCAATCGGCACGCCGTTGTAGGCAGGCATGGGCTTGCCCAGTTCGTTCAGGGTGTACTGGATGGTGCCGGTGACGGAGGTGCTACGGGCCGCAGTCTGCAGGAGGCGGAAGATGACCGAGTGCATGGTCATCAGGTCCACGCCCCGCTTCATCAGGGTGAACATTATGTTGTCCATGTCCACAATGCGGAGGGTACCTTCCGTCGCGCCCGAGGCCCGGTTTACTACGGGCCGGGTCACGCCAGTGGGGATAGTGATATTGTCGATGGCCTGGTGCAGCCCGTTGGGTACGTTGCTGTTGCTGGAGTTCAGGCCGTAGTAGTAGGCGTCAAGGAACTCGTCCCGGACGGCCAGCATCGCCTCGCTCATCTGAACCTGAGCCTGGTCTACAGAGCGGGACAGCCCCACCTGGATAGGATGGGGTACGTCGATGAGGCGGTACATGTACTTGATGGCGAAGGTGACGTTGGTGAAGGTCGAAGCCTCGGAGTTGAGTTCCGCGTCTGGCGCATTCCAGGTGGCCGAGCCACGGGTCAGTTCCCGGTTGATCTCGAAGTTGTCGCCGGTGAAGCTAACGAAGGGCAGCTTCTCCAGGACAGGACTCCGAGTGACCAGGGACTCAACGATTCCGGGCTGCAGGTCATTGAGGGACAGCTTCTGTGCCTCAGTAAGAGTCAGCGCAGCCATGGGGTACCTCCTATGTTGTCGTTAGGCTAGGGGAACAGCTTCTTGAAGCGCGTCTCCAGGCCTGACCGTAGGCGATCCTGTGCAGCCTGAGCCGCACCTGCCTGGCCTGGTTCCCTATCCAATCCCACCTTGGCGGCACCACCACCAGTCTTGTCAGAAGCGCGAGTCTTTTTGATGGCGTAAAGTTCCATGTCACGGGGGTCACTCATCTCCGCCAACTCCTTAGCGTCCAGGGAGTATTCGGCAGCGATGCGCACCCGGTGCCAGGTTACCTTAGCCTGGTCAAACTCTGCACGCTCTGCGGCCAGCTTGGTTGCCTCCGCGTTGGTGGATAGGTCGTCGTCCACAGCAGGCTCGGACTTCGCGACAGGTTTCGACCCTGCCCGTAGCGTTGCCAATTCCTTGTCCTTGTCCGCCAGCTTCTTATCGTAGACGGACTGCAACGCCTTGAGGTCCTCTGCTGTGGGTGCCTTGGGTTCCGGTTCCTTGGGAGTGGTCATCTAGCCTCCAAGAGTTGCGGTGACCCTACCTTGGTGGACCTGGGGGAGAGTCGAACTCCCCGTTCCGACGCCATTGCTGGCGAAGGGCTACCACTCAGGCCCCAAAGCTGGCCCCTACTTTACCCTTTTCTAGTGGTCCGGACCTTATCGGTCCTCACTACGAGAATGGGTGCGAATTCGGTGGCAGTTAGCACAGACCAATTCACACTTCCCAATCTCGGCCAGGATTGCCTTCATGGTATGAGTCTTTACCATCTGAGAAACATTCCCCTCCTTACCATCGCTGGTGTGGTCGAAGTCCATGACGTAGTAGGGGTAGAACTTCCCACAGTCAGTGCAAGGTGAGGCTTCCTTCATAGCTTGAACAGCACGTACCCGAGCCATAATGGTGGCACTATTTGCCGACCAAAGGAATCCCTCAACCACCCTAAGTTCATGCTCCTCGTTTTTCCCCATCTTCACTAAAGACTATATCACATCTTGGCCCCGTTGTCAAGGTTGTTGCCAACCTCCATGTGGTCCCCATGGGCTTGTCCAGTACGTTGCCACATTGGGTCGTAGGGGGACCAGCCTGTTTCGGTCTCCACCCCCTCATCCTCAGGGTCGTCTTCATCGTCTTCGTCAGATACTGGAAAAGATAGTGTTGCCCCCGCGTACCCCCATATAATAGGGGGTGCAACAGCATCACTACCGTAAACGATATGGATCATGGAATCACCTCCTACTGACTATACCTGGGACTGGCAGGCTCAGCGAACCGACCCCGTGCGGACAGGGCATCCACTTGCTCGTCGGTCAGTAGGCCCGGCATACCCGCAGGCCTCTCACCCAACTCGTCTGACAGGTCCAGCCGACCGCCTACAAAACCATTTAGGGATGGGGTACCGTAGTACGTGGCCAGCCAGCGTTCGAAGTCCGCGCCGCCGGTGCGCCGCAGGTTCTGTCGGTATCCCCGGACGATGCGGTCAATGAATCGAATAGAGGAGGATGCCCGATACTTCTTGGACTGGCGAAGGGACATGCCGCCCTGGATGAGTAGGTCCATCTCGGTATCCTCGGCCATGGCCCGGTTGTGCATTTCCTCTAGCTCATTGCGGTCCATGCCGCTCTCGGCAGCCCAGTCCAGGGCGCGACCGACGTCGAAGTAGCCCCACTTCTGGTGCCCAATCTCGAAGTTCCGTTCCTCAGGCGTCTTGCGGGTGTATTTCCACCAGGTGGCCGCACTCTGGGCCTCAGGGGAGAACGACGACATGACGGCTTCCTGAGCCTTGTGATAAGCGGTCCAGTTCGTGTCACCTGTTACGGAGTTCATAAACATGTCGCTGCGGGGGTCCAGACTATCAGTGGCGTGTAGGGCCTCATCCACCTCGGAGACTGCAAAGAGGCGGAGTCCCTGCTTGAGACGGGCCTCGGCACGATCCTGACGAGTGAGGGGGAGACCCTCCTCCTTGGCCTGCTTCTGTATACCATCGAGGCGGGCAGCGAAGTAGGTGTAGGATTGCTCCCGCTCATTGCGCCAGGCGTCGCCGGTTATCTCCCCATTGTGGAGGCGCTGCGAGGCTACGGCAAGTTCCGTGGCCCGGTTATCGCGTAGCATGTCGATCTCATCCATCATGTCGTGTACCTGAGTCCGCTTCTTCTTCTCCTCGACGCCGAGTAGAGCGACGCTGACCCTTCCCTTCAGGTAGTAGTTAGGGGCATTGCGTTGGATGAACTCCCGCACTGGAGGACTCTGAGGCACAACCTCCCAGACCGAGACACCGTTCTTCTGCATCTCCTTAACCTGCTCCAAGGGAATGCCAGACAGGATGGAGTCCATCGATTGAACCAAGGCCCTCTGCTCCTCAAAATGCTGAGGCTTAAAGGACAGGGCAGAGAGCAGGGACTCGATGGCCTGGAAGCCTGCGACTGCCCGGGCAGAGTTTATCATCTGCTCCTCGGTGGGGTTGCTGGGATCGCCGCCAGAGGAGAAGACATGGGAACGAATCTTGTAGTCCTGGTAGTTACCGGGTAGCGCCGAATACCACTTGGCAGTCATCTCATCCCTGGTAACGGCCAGCTTTGAATAGACACCAACATGCATGGAGTGGGCAATCCAGGGAGGCAGGGCCTCGGTCCAATCCCCTTCACCGGCCCTCAAATCCATAAGCATCTGCCAAGGCAGGCCAGGATAGTAGCCGCCCCGTTCCCCGTTATTCACCCAGTTCTCGAGGGTCTTTTGAGTCCCCTCGCGGGACGAGGGAATCTCGGCGTGCTGGAACGCCTTGTTGATGCGGTTGTAGCCGAAGAACCGAGTCGGCTTGAACTGGACCCCAGTCCGCCCTATGGGGATGTAGCCCTCATTAGTGTTCTCCCAGTAGGCCCCGCCACCAGGCATGAAGTTGTTGACGAAGGCCGGATGCTGAAGTCCAAGGCGGGCCATCTTGGACCAGACCATGGTCTCGTAGACACCAAAGGGAAAGAGTGCCCTGCTATAGTACGCCAGCCAGTTGCCATTATCGATGCCAGCGAAGGCGTCTTTGTACCTAACAGTGGCAGCCTCCCACGCCTCATCCCCTATAGCTCGTAGGGCATCAGGGCCATCGGCGGCTACGGCTGTCTTCACCTCGTCGATGAAGGCCAGGAGGTCCTCATCCGATGCCGTAGCACCGGGGGGATTAAAGGCCTCGACGACCCGCTTCTGGATGCGGCCCACACGACTATTGAATGTCCTCTCAGTTACCGTAGTGGGCACAAACTTCTGGTTGAGGACATCCTTGATTCCATTCATGGTATGATTAAGCTGATTAGCTATGTTGGCCCACTCGTTGTCCAGGCCATCCGGCACCAGCAGCTTCTGCAGCTTCTCCTCCATAGCCAAGGTTGTGGTATCACCATCGCCCAAGGCCTCTTTGCGGAGGGAATCCATGTTGGCCTGGGTCTGCTTGAGGCGGACCCCAGATTGCGATTCCCAGATGCGGCGACGCCCAACACGAATCTCTCCCGCACTGGCCTTTTTAGCTATGGCATTGGCAATGAAGGCCTCGTCCCGATGCCAGGTCTCTGTTAGGGTGTCGAACCACTGGTCACGGCCCTCCATATAGGCAGCCATAGCTTCGGGGTCGCGGCCTACCCTGTGCATGTTCTCCCGCATCTTGGCGCTGCCCAGATTCCATGTCGTTGCCCACTTCTGATGGAGAGACTCCAACGTATCGAAGTATTCACCCCAGGTCTTCTTCATGAACACAGCAAGTTGAGGCTTGTCCATGTGGCTCTGTGCCCACAGGATTTGCTCGTAGGTAGCGTCCCCAAGAGCCTTAGTGTAGCCGTGGACAGTATCACCCATGACCTGATAGCCATGGTGTACATTAGTGAAGATTTCCAGGTCTGCGATATCCTTCGCCGCGACCTCTGTCTGCAGATCGTCGATGAAGTCCCCTATACCCTGGGCCTTGTTAAGATACTCCAGCTTAGCGGCTGCCGACATCTCCTCCATGACTAGGTCAGCCCGGAAGGACACGTTGGGTATGTCACGAATCCGAGTTATGAGAGCCTCCCTGGCAGCAGGGGGTAGATCGAACTGGTAGGCTACCTTCTCCAAGTCCTTGAGGGACACATGGGCCGACTTATGGGTAGCGATAATGTTATCCCAATTGGCCTCTGTCCCCTTAGTAGCCTCTGACGTGACCTTGTTAAGGAAGGACTCCAGGTTGCTCATTGGAGGGGCCTTCTTGAGAACGGCACGGAAGGCGGAGTTGGGGTCTAGTCGGACCGCTACCTCCTGCATGAAGAACTGGACACCAGCACTGTTCCGGATAGGGGACGTCCAGCGGGAAGCCGCGTCGATGCTACCCCGTGTCACCTCGTACCAGGCCGCCCTAAGGGACTCCTTGACATCCTTTTCCTTTAGGCTTCCGACGACGTCTCCGGCTCCCTTGCGGCGGGCAGCAGTGGTCGTTAGGTCTTGGGCACTCTTACCGCCGCCCATTAGGAGTTCGGCCTCGAAAGGAGTACGATGCCCCGTATAGTGCAGCATGTCGGCATTGGACACGGTGCCGGTCATAACACCGTTGCCGACACTGTCGAGCACAGTCTCCATAACGTTTCCCGCTCCATAGGCGGGGAAGTTCAGCATTAGATTGTTGCCCGGACTCAGTATGTAACGCTGAATCCCATTTCGCCAGAGGACACGATACAGAGGGTCGATTTGGTCCATCCAAGCCGAGATGAACCCCTGTATCTGGTTAGCCTTGGCAATGCCGTAACGTTCCTGTAGAAGTAGCCGCTCCGCCCCTGTATGGGCCAGCTTGTCAACGGCCTGTTTGGGAGGCAGTGACCGTAGACCTTCGACGAACTCCTCCCGTGCAGCCTCCTTACGGGCAATGAAACGTTCGACAGCCGAGACCATCTTCTTGTCAGTAGCAGAGCCGCCTAGAGTCCGGATAAGATTGTCCACAGTCTCGGCCCTACTTACCAAGTCACGGGAGAAGTGGGCTAGGTTATCGTTTATATGCCAGATCAGGTCCATATCCTTAGCCATTTGGCGACCGCCACGGTTACCCAAACCTTGCCCTATGGGGAGATTCCGGAATATGGACTTGAATCCAGCAGGTCCCCCCTGAGCCGATGTCATGTGGATGTCGGCCACAGTAGTGGGGTCGAACCCACGCATAATCTCATATATCGGAATTGCCCGAGGGTCGGTTATGGCTGCCCGCTGGTCTGGAGTCAGGCGTGCTAGGTCGTCCAACTTACGAGCCGTGGTCGCCGCCGATTCCGAAACCAATTCCTCGCCAAAGAAGGATACCCCAACAGATATCATCTTGTTGTAGAAGTTGCTGGCTTTGATAATACTGGTCTTTGGTATCTTATCCAACCCAAAACCAATAGGCTTAGCTACCAGGTCCATTATACCCTTGGTGGCCTGAATATAGGCAACGTCGAAGGGTTCGATAATCTTGCCCGCGTAGGGAGTCCTGCCAAGCAGGGTACGAGCGCCCATGGTGCCCTTCAGTGCGCCTACTTGCCACCCCACCAAAGTCGTGGGGTTTATCTGTTCGGCCAGGAACTTCTCGCCCCAGTAGGCTGGCTCGGCGCTGTCATTCAACCGCTGCAGTTGCATGTTCAGGCTGTCGGTATCGCCACGGAGGAAGGAGCCAATGTCGTAGCCCTGTCGGTGAGCGTCCCACATATCCGGAGTGTACTCGGATATCTTGTCCTCCGTTTCCTTACTGGCCATACCTAGGGCCAGACGCCCCCAGTCACCGGCCTCGATATTACGGCGGATGCCAGCAGGCGTGAAGCCTTCCAGGAACATGGTGGCAGGCCTAGCAGTTGCAGTAAACGGGTCCGTCACACCGAAGTAGGCCTTCTTAGCAAACCCGAACATCTTGCCAGTCATGGTCTGGCCCATCGCGTTCCAGAATTGGCCCCAGAAGCCCTCCGCCTCGGTGGGAGCAATGGCAGTGCCTTCCTGCTCCGTGGCCTTGCGGTAGCCGTCTAGGGCTGCCTGAGAGTAAGGCGGCTCCCCCAGCTTACCGCGCATGTCATCAATGGTCTGGAACGAGCGTCGCTCCGGCTCCCCTATGGGTGCCCGAGGCGCAGGCGGAGTAATGGGGGTAAGGGGCTTGCCCCCAGCCTTCTCCAGAGCCTCCCGAACCGAATACGGTGTACTCATTAGCAGCCTCCCTAAATGCGCCTAGGTATGTAGGTGATGGTGACCTGATTGCCGGGTATGATGACGTCCAGCGACTGCATGTCCAGATAGTGCTCGAAGGTCGCCGGAGTGTCGCGGGCCATCCAGGATCGTATCATGGCATCTGCCGAGGGTAGACCCATCATCCGCTGGGTCATCTCCGAAGGCAGGGCTGCCATACCTGGGGGACGCTTGCCCGTCGCACTGTATTCTCGTATCGCCTGAGCCGTCCTCTCATCCAGTTGCCTCCGCATGTTCCTGTAGGAGGTCCGGTGTCCGGCAACCTGGCCCTGTAGCTCTCCCAGGATGCGAGACTGTAGATATCCGGGGACGTCCGACAACTCCATATCGAGGCGAGAGTTCTCAGTGGGGGGTCGCATACCTAGAGTCATTCCGCCACCACCACCTCCGCCAGCGCCAAGGCTGCCATCCTGAGACATGCGGAAGTAGTCGTCACGAGACGGCATGGTAGTTCGGAGTACCCCTAGTTGGGTCTGTATCCAGGCGTCTCGGGCACCGGGCTTAGCCCCCATAGCCGGATTCTCCGCCACAGACAGGTCGTACTCCTTGCCGAGATTGGCAACAGCCTGGTTGATGGCAACATCATAGGGGTCCTTGTTAGCCAGTCCGAAGGGGGTGGCCCCAAGGGAACGAGCCGCTGCCACTTGCTTGCCGAGAAGCTGCTTCGAGGACAGGTTCTCCTCATACGTCTGGCGCACTGTCGGAGCAATGTATGTATTGATGGTCTGGGCCAAGTCGTAGACATTACCGATACCGTACTCTGGATGTAGAGACACGGCTTCCGACAGAGCATCTGCCACCACCTTAGAGTGGTCCAACAGCCAGTCAGCATACTCGGTGTCTCCAGACATCTTCACCGAGTTGGCGTACACGTTAACTGCGCCCTCTACATAGTTAGAGGAGACTGGTAGGGGAATCCCATACTTGTGGGCAAGGAAGGCCCGCAGTCGTGGCTCTGAGATAACATCTGCCGCAGTGTTGCTGCCGAAGCCAAGTTCCCGCAGCTTCCTAGCGTCCGGGGCCTTCCCTATGATGCTAAGGCTGGGGTCGGTCACACCATCAAACCTACCGGACATCTCATCACGTTCCTCGCTTGAGATGCCAGCCTGACCACGGCTGTAGAGCCACTTCTCAAACTCCTGCCCGAAGGTCGTATCCGTAATCGCCCCCGTGATCTTGCTGGCCGGTGGACCAAGGGCACTACCCGTGATGTTACCCTCCTCGTCGGTGGAGGTTATCCAGCGCACCTCGCCCATTTCGGCAGGAGACAGGCCAGCTTGCATCTTGCGTTCGGCAACTGAGAGAAAGTTGTCCCGTAGGTATTGGTTACCCGGCCTATCCATATTGGCCAGGAATGTCTGTAGGTCCTTACTCGGCGTTCGTGGGCTGCCTGGAAAGTGCATGTCGGACTTGAACCCCTTAGCCCAGGCCCGACCCGATCCCTCGATCCAGGAGTCGGCATGCTCGTGCATTAGTATCCGCTCCGAGCCTGTGGGGGGACGCCCAAATGCAGTTTCAAATGCAGTCAGAAGTCGCTCTCCGACCTCTGCTGATATTCGCCGGGCAACCCAGTTGTCCTGTCCTGGCAGATTTAGTACAGCTAGTCGGCTTTCGAACGGCTCCTGGTCCTCCTTCGACGGCGCTCCGGCAGCCTTGCCCATTTCGCCCAGCAGACCCTTGAAGCCTGCGGACTGCAAGTAGTCTCCGATGGCTCCACCACCACCGGCACCAATACCGGGGCCACGACCCGCTCCCATGCCGCTGGCCCCGACTATGGAGTTGATTTCGTTGGCATTGTAGTTGCCGGACTGCAGGAGGGAGGACACCAGTGTCAGCAGAGTAGACTCCTCTGCCGTGAGGCCACGACCCCCCTGTGTGGTCGAGAATCCTGTGGCGACCCTAGCGCCAATGCTGCCGTCCTGGAACACCTGGTTCACCGGAGCTAGTGGAGTCGGGCCTCGAGTAGCGCCCCTAAATGCAGCGCCAGCAGCGCCCCCTAGCGGACCAACCTGCCCAGAGGGGGCCGCGTAGGAGAGAATTCCGGCAGTGCCTCCACTCAGGGCCGACAGTGTCGTGCCCCCGGTCATCTTCATAAGCGTTAGGATGAAGGCAGCGGAAAGGTCAGTGGTCTGGCCCTCGAACCTGGGGTCATTATACTTGACCCGATAGGTGCCGGGGGCATGGCCCAGGCCGATGATGGTAAAGTCCATCCCAGACTGAGCGTCGTGGAAGGTCATCCCGACCTTAATGGCATCGGTGGTCAACTCGGTGATGCCCGGCAAGAGAGGCATGGTCTGGCTAGTGGAGGGCACAACGGTCAGCCCCGTATTGGGGTCGATAACGTCGCCACCAGTGCCTGTGGGGCTGGTGGTGTTCAGGGAGCCTGGTGCCCCTACTAGCTCCGTAGCGGCGTCCTGTCCTGTACGTACAGTGAGAGCTAGCTCAGACGGGCTGACAACCTTGAACTCCCCATTACCCATATCCAGAGTAATGTGGTTGCCCACCAGGTCCAATTCCGCGACCAGGAAGATTTGCCCCTCGTAAAGGACCTCTTGGCCCACCCTATAGGATGTGGCCAGATAGGGGTCTAGCTCCGACGGTGGTGGAGGTACGGTACCATCTGGCGGAGGCACGGTGCCGTCTGGAGGGGGTACTGTACCATCAGGAGGCGGCGTGGTGCCGTCCGGGGGTGGAGTGGTATCATCTGGAGGAGGAGTGGTGCCGTTAACCAGCGCATCGTACAAGTCGTTCAGCACAGCCTCTACATACTTGTACGCATAGGTTATGATGTACCCATCCAGAGTGGCAAGGTATTCGGCATCTACCGGCTGCCCGGTGCTCGCTGCGAACTGAACATGATTGTAGTATTGGTGACCAGCCCACCAAGCCCAACCCTCCCACTCGTTGGTGGAGCCTGGACTATCCCCACCTGCTTTAGCCGCAGCATAGATAGCGTCCATCGTGGTCATGGTAGTGGTGATTAGTATCTCAAGTTCTACCTCTGGCATCAGAGGGACGTCAGAATAAGTGGGGACGACGTTGACGTTGAACTCCCTCAGAGGGTCAAATGTCGTGCCCCCAGCAGGAGGAAGCGGGTCTTCCGGAGGTGGCTCCTCCGGAGGCGGCTCCTCGATGATGGGAGTAGGTTCCTCGGCAGCAACTGGAGCAGGCTCGATTACCGCAGCAACCGGCTCCTCCTCGGCAACCGGCTCGAGTATAGGAGCAGGCTCGGTAGTAGCAACAGGTTCGATTACTGCGGGAGCGAGGGGGTCTAGTTCAGCCATGTTACCTCATCTCTGGCGGAATGTTGGCACCACCACTAGCTCCGGCAGCACCACCAACCATGGACTGAGCCATGTCAGTGGTCATACCAGCAGCTTCGGCAGGCATAGCTCCGGGGGGCTGACCACCAGCACGGGGCTGGGCAGCAGAACTACCCTGGGCAGATTGACCGGCCTGGGCCATCATGTTGGTGACCATAGACTCCACGATGGCAGCCAGTTGGGTTTGGCCTGCAGCCGCCAGGTCCTGCCCATACTCGAGAAGGCCCTTCATAAACTTGAGTTGCATGATGAGAGGGTGATTCTCCGTGGTATCGGTGTCGATACGCCGCTTGACCAGGGCCGGGTCGTCTACCTGGAGTATTTCGTCGAGGACGGTGTCACGATCCAATAGGGGGCCTTGCTGTATGGCAGTTCGGCCAGCACTGAGCCTGGACAGGAGGTCGCTCGGTAGAGATAGTCGTAGATCAACCATGCAATCGAAAGACTCAGGTACGTCATCCTTGGTGAAGTCCTCCCGGAAGTATTGGTGCCTGTCCTTACCGGAAATGGTGATCTCCGTACCGGACTCGCGGAAGCCCTCGAGCCAGATGCGGTCGATCCTGGCAGTGAGCCGCTCCAGGGCTAGCTTGTGGGGGCCAAGGCGGTGAAAGGCCGCATTGAGTAGCTGCTGGATAGCAAAGCCTGAGAGGTCAATGTTCAGGCCACCGAATAGGAGGGCAGGGAAGGAGCCACGCTGCCGCATGGACTCCAGTTCACTATCGACAACCCGGATGTCCACCGGAATGGGTGCAGGCTCGATACGACGTGCCGAGGCCTGGACGTTGGGGGTCCAGATGATGTCCCCCTGGAGTCGAATGTCTGCCTTACGCGTATTCTCCTTGGTGATTTCCAGACCAGAGCCGGCGACCAGGATAGCCGCCTGGCTAGCATCCCGGACTAGCTGCATCTGATGGGAACGCCATCGGTTCATCATATGATAGATGCGCTCGTTTTGCCACAGGATGCTGCCAGAGGTAGCCTGGTTGCCATCGCGAGCATTGAAGCGGGGAATGCCGCCGACACTGCCGACTAGGACGGGAATGGTCTCCCGATCCTCTATCTTGAGACGGGGCCGAAGCAGGTGACCAGTAGGGGAGAGCACTGCAATGGTGTTGTAGACCCCGTCGCGGGTCCGCTCCCAGATGTCCGCAATCTGGGCCGGAGAGGTAGGATTCTGCTCGGTGAAGTCCGAGGGGAGGGAGGCCTCGTAGAACTCCGCCTTGTCCATCACATGGGCCACCGTAGTCGGGTAGACATAGGCGTAGTAGGTCAGGTGGCGGTCGCCATAGATAGGGTAGCCGTACTCCGGATTATGGACATCAGCAATGAAGATTGACTTGTTGTCCACGACCTCAACGCGGGCTGCCACGTCGTAGTTGCCGGTCAGACACATCCAGAAGGCCATCTCCCGGACCCAGGTGTCCATGCCACCCTCCAGGCGTTCGTCGTCGAGGGAGCGCCACATGGAGAGGAGGGCACGTTCCGACGCCCCTGCCATGGACGCAGTCTGCTTATCGTCCGGGGACGTCAGCAGCCTGTGCCGGGGCGGGATGCTGGAGAGCATGTGGATAGCCAAACTCATGTCTGTAAGGGGATCGTTGCCGACTACGCTCTCCTGACCCGGAGCCTCGAGGAGGTCCGTGCCAGGCATACCTCTGGAGTCCACGATCAGGGACCAGAGGTCACGAATGCGACCGTTGCGGCCATGGTAGATGTTCCTGGCGTACTCTATCTTCTTAATCAGGTCCGGTGGCAGTGCCATTGGCTACCTCCCCTTGCGGAGTTCCCGGAGGATCAAATACTGTAGTACAATAAAGGAACCGTAACAGGACCAGCGGACTCCAACGTCCAGGGCCAGGAAGCTAAGGTAGTGTGCCTGGAGCCAAGCCTCCATTTTCACCCCACTAATTTACGAAATCCTACCCAAAACGTCGGGTGATGGTAGCAGTTCCCCAACGGGGAGCCACTGCTCTTACGATACACGCAATCATAGCGGCGCTCACAATATCGTCGTGTGCTCCCGGCAAAGCGCCGACCTTGACGGGCGACAGCTTGGAATAGGTGCGACATTCAGCCAGGAGCCTGACATCGTAGGTCTTGAAGGCTCCGGACTCCAGCAGTTGGCGAAACTCGTCCACCATCATCGGCTTGGAGGCCTTGTCGGTCCACCAACCCCACTTTCCGGTAGCGCCGTTCTGTGGCGACTGCGAATAGTAGATATTGGTGTACCCGCACTGGTTTACGACGGTATTCAGGACAGAGTCGCCTGCTCCGTTGGCTTCGACTGCTAGGAGCGCATTGTTGTACAGGATAGCCAGTTCCACGATCCTTTCGCCAAGATCCTTGGTGTCCCAGGTGCCGTGGAGGGTCGCTACGTGCTCTAGGGTCGCCTGATTGATTACGATAGCGGCAGAGTAGTCTAGGCGCAGCTTGCGACGTGTAGCTTCTCCCATTTCAGGGTCCAGGCCGTAGCCGCTGGATACATCTACGCCCACGATGTACCGGACACCTGCAATGGGGGATTGCCACACATCGGCATGAGCTAGGCGACGAACTGGGAGACGACAACCTACAATAGCGTCGTCGACGACCTTCCGGTCGAAGATAGAGGCTCCCTGCACGATAAAGGCTGTGGTATCGTCCTCCGCATACTCCTGGACGACCATGTCGCCTAGAGTCTTCTGTTTCGTGCGACGGAAGCGGAGTTGGTCCTCATCCAGACCCAGTTTTAGGACGACCGCCTCCTCGTCAGGGGTAGGGGTCAGTTCTCCGGCATCGTCAGTGTGTACGTCGGGATTTCCACGCTCGTACCTGTAGGTGGGGTCCCAAGACCAGTCGTAGAAGTGCGCTTTGTAGATGGAGTCGCCCTGCTTAGCCGCCTGATAGCGCGAATAGAAGACGCCAGCAGCGCCATTGGCCGTAGACTCCAAAACAATGCGCCCACCAGTCGGCATTGCGGACTCGACGGCTGCCAGGACCCCCTCAGCAGTGTAGGGGTCCCAGAAGGCGACTTCTGTGGCTAGAACACGATGCAGAGGGGTGCCGCGACCGAATTTGATGCTGCCAGCAGTACCACAGCGGATTTCCGAGCCTAGTTCGGGCCAGGAGATGACGTGCTGCGAGTACTCACCTATTTTGAAGGCCCGGACAGTCTCGACCTCGTTGCCGTCGACGATTATGATCTCCGGCATGGACTCCCAGAAGAATTTGACGACGGACATCAGCTTCGTAGCCAGGGTATCCTCGTGGGCAATGATTCCGACCTTCGTGTTGGGGGCACAGAGGGCTTCGAGTAGGAATTCCCCTAGGGGCAAGGAGGAGAAGCCTAGCTGCCGCGCCTTGACGACAATGTCGTGGTTCGTCCGGTGTTTCCAGTAGTCGTCCTGCATCCGATTGAAGTGGAAGGGGACAACGCCCCGCTCCTTATTGGCAATGGAGACCAGATTCTCGATCCCAAAGCGACGATCCGTCACCAGACGCTGAAGCGAGGGTACAGCAGGCTTCATCAACAGACTATGGAGTCCAGAGTCCCTAGGTGTCACTATACGGAGTCCTCCTCATCGTTGTCATTGGGATCGGGGACGTCCAGTCCAGAGTCCTGAGTCCCCACTAGGGGGTCCGGAGTCCGGAGTCCCGGCATGGGTTCCGCCTCCAGATGACCATTGGTGACCAGTTGCCGCATGGAGCGAGTCGCTTTCCGCTCTATGGTACGACGCTTGGGAAGGATACGCTCGATGGTGTCGTTAATGAGGAGAGTCTTCGCTGACCGCTCCTGGGGATTGGTGATGTCGCCCCAGGGCTTCATTATCAGGCGCTGCTTCTCGACAGCGGCCCTGACAGCGTTAGCCCTCTCGATAGCGGCGACTAGGTCCCGCTCCCGTGTCGCTGAGGCCCTAGTTATCCGACCGTAGCAGAACTTGAACGCAGGTTGAGTTTTCCAGCGGGTCGCCTGACCTGGGTCCAGGCTAGTTTCGTCACAGGCTTCCTTGTCCGTTTCCAGAGTGGAGCGCAGAGCCAGCCAGACCTGCTGCTTCGGAGGAAGGACAGCAAAGAGGTCCTCGAACCTGAGGTCCCCCACCTCGTCGGACTCAGGCGTGAGGTCCACTACAGGGACATTGGACTCCTGGAGTATGTACTTGCTTTGCCCTAGGGGACGTGCAGGGTCCAGAGGAGGCTGCTTCCGCCTCCCTGCAGTGACTGGCATGGTACTGAGGTCTGGCGGTGGCAGTTGTTTCGGCACCCTATAGTATTCTCCCGTTAGCATTTCAGTTTCAATAAGAGTCTAGCACAACGGAGGAGGGAAAGTCAAGGTGTATCCTATGGCAGCCCCTAAGGGGTGCCGGTAGTGGAGTGTAGTGAAAACAATAGTGATTGGTAGTGGGTATTATTATAATAATACAAGCTCAACAGCATCACTATTCTTTCTACTATACGGCCCTATCTGGGGCCGTAGAGTAGGTATAGCATTTCCATATACCTTGACACATGGAAACACATGTGATATAGTATAAACATATTCAGCGTCACACGGAAACACGTGTGATAGCGTTAGGAGGAAACACTATGGGCAAGGCCATCTCGGGCGACATCGACTATCGGGAGTCAATGGAATACTATGCAGGTATACTCGACCACGACGCCTCCATCTGCCTTGTGAAGCAGACTCGCTACAATAGGGAGCATCCTATTGTTGTCCTGGGCTACCATACCAACGAGGGTGTCGCCATTCGCCTCCAGCTAACAGGACAGAAGGCTGTGAACCTTCTGGACTCGGCCCTCCCCTACATGCGTGTCCAAAGGCAGATTGACCGTGCCACGGCTGCTATCGACTGCTGGGGAACGAGGCCAGCAGCCTCAGGTACCCGGAGGAGTCCTGGCCGTAAGAAGCCTATGCCGCACTTTTTCCTGAGGCCCGAGGCCACTGTCCAGAGTCCTGAGTCCAGAGTCCTGACTGCGGAGTCCGGAGTCCAGAGTCCTGAGTCCGTAGGCAGCCTGGACGAGGCCTTTACGGTGTTGGAGACCGCAGTCCGCAGTCCGCAGTCCGCAGTCCGGGGTCCAATCCAGCAGGGGGGGAAGTCCTGGTTTCCAGAGTCCAGAGTCCTGACTGCGGAGGAGAAGCAGGCCAAGGCCAAGGCCAAGGGGTGGGTGCTGAATCCTAGCGGGAGCCACAACTATGAGGAGTGTCCGTGCGTGGATTGTGGGGCCAAGCGAAGGACCATGGCGAGGATAAAAGAGAGGTCCGAGGCGGTCCAGAGGGGCGAGGACCCTGGCAGATTCTGATGTCCGGAGTCCGGACTGCGGAGTCCTAGCTACGGAGCAGCAAGGGGGCGTTTTCTGACGATTTTCGTAAAATTTACTAAGGTGAAGGAGGGGATTACAATAATGGTACTAACAGATGCGACGGGTTTGTCCCCCCCGGTCCCCCCCTGTCGCCCCTGTTCACCATCCTGTCACCATCAGGGGCGCGGGACACGGGGGCGGGGTGCCGCTAGACTCTGGGACAGGACACCTTACCCCTTGATGGCTTGATGGTGAGTGCTAAGTGGCAAGATACTTGCCAAGCTACCATCAACTATCCTGATAGGCTACCATCAACTATCCCACCACCATCACCACCACCACGCCCCTACTGCCGCCCCCAGACACCACCACCACCTCACTCTCCGCCCCAACCTTGGCACCTCTGGCCCCTTGCGCTCCCTGTGCCACCTCTGCCACCACCTTACCACGCCAGCGGCACCGTTGGCCCCCAGTATCCTTCCGCCACCACAAACACCACCACCATCACTATCATCCCAATCACCAGCCCGACAGCCACCATTGACATTACCGTATCCAACATGGCCATCATGCTCCACACTCCCTGTCCAACCATTCCCGCTGGAAACCATTGAGGTTGGCGTACCAGTCTGGCCCATGTGTCTTGTCTCTCTGACAGCTTCCCACCACCACCTCACACTCTCCCGCCATGTAGGATTGAGTCAGTAGAATCTGCTTCCCCAACCTTGCCGTTGGCCCTGCCACCGTATGAAGGTGTTCCTTCCCGTCTCTGGACACTGCGCATATGGTGGTGGTGTCCACGCCAGGATTGTCTGCCCTGTGCTTCGCTTTTCCGCCTCTTGCTGCGGCATTACCTCTACCGTTGTCCATTACGCCACCTCTCGCCCGATGCGATTGGCATCATAGCAAAGGTTCACTGCCAGGTAGAACCCGTTGGCCAGACCATCTTCCCCCTTGAAATCCTTGACCCCGTGGGTGGTGTAGTAGAGGTGTCCCTTTCTGGTATCGCTCGGCGGAAGAGGCTTGTCTGTCATGGGAAAGGACACCTCTAACCGTCCCGTGTCTATCTTGACGTAATCATCCCCCGTGTCCATGATGGTGCCATCCGTTACCTTGATTGGTTTGTTGGTGGTCGCCGGGGCCGCCCTATTCGCCGTAGTCCTGGTTACCATGTTGCTAGTCCGTCGTACCATTGTAGTCACCTTTCCTTACTCTTAATTTTGCCTTGTTTCCCATTGTATAAGGTAAGGTGTCCTATTCCAGAGTCTAGCTTACCTTGCATGGATTGTTACCATGCTGAACCGTACTCTTGATGTCTGGTGGTATCGGCACCAACGTTACGTTGACTCTACGGCATGGTTTGGTTTGTAGGGCATTACCATGCTACCCCTATATGTGTCCTGGCTTGCGCCGTTGCCTTGTGTTCCCTATTCCTTATCCACCTCAATTCAGATTGCCTATGGCCAGTATGCACCTTGTCAAGACCAAAATCAATACCCTTTGGTGTCCTTTTGGTGTGCTTTCCCGCCCAGTATCGTCCCAACTTGTTAGGGCTCCGCACTCGGCACCAAACTGCCACCATCTGGCCATTGACAATCACTTCCGCCACCACCTGGGGACCTCCCGGTCACTTTCACGTACTTGTCACTCTTTGGTGCCCCTTGGTGAATGTCAATGCCTTTTCGGTCCCAATAGGTCCCAGTTTGGTGACAGCCCCCTGGTCCGCCGTTTCTAGCAAGAGTGTGCGAGGCGTCGGTACCTTTTCAAACCAAGAGTGTGCGAATCGTCGGTATCCTGGCACCCCTAGGGGCCAGTACCGAAAACGATAGTGATGTCCTTCCCTATCTGTTATATAATAGGTATCCCACAGCATCACTATCTTTTCCAGTCATGGGGGCGCATACCCCCCATTGACAGGACTCTGGACTCCAGCATCTGCCTCTTGACAACACCAAGAACTGTGCTACGCCACCTCACCTGGCAGGACTCCTCTTAGAATCATCTGTCTCTTGACAGCAGTCGCCGAAAAGCGCAAACTTGAATTAGCCACTCGAAATCGCACCAGGGAGGACAACACCATGTTCATACCTATAGAGTTAATAGTGTTAGGGGGAGTATTCCTCCTGGTCCTGGTGGTCCTAGCCATCTACCAGTACATATCCCCAGTGGACCCGAGTTACACTTACAGGTCTCGCCATCGAACAATATACTTCACCAAGCGCCACAAGTAGGAATGGTCGTAAGGAATCTGGACTCCATCCTCTGTCTCTTGACAAGGCGTTTTGAATCTGTCACACTTGACGCAGACTCAAATTCGGCATCGGACTCTGGACTCCAGATTGTGAAGGAATCCTAGTCCACCAGCACTTGGAGAGGTGATGTATTAACCAATAGATAGGGCACATAGGGCGGTAGCAAACACCAGTATCCGCCCACCCCTGGACTCCATAGCGATGTGTATATTATGCTATGGCCCAGACTAACAAAACTGGCACGCTTCACTGGCGTTAGCACGGAGAATCCCCCCTCCCAGTACAAATAGGGGTAGCACGGTGGTGGCACCTTTGTCGGTTGCCCTAGCAAGCAGCCACAATCCCGTACACAGCCTTCAACGTGACGTTGGACGTATGTACTACCGATACAAAGGTACGCCACCGTATACCCCAGGACTCCGGACCTCACCAATTCACCCATATGATACTATCATTCGCATCATGGAGGTGCATCATGCCATCGCAGAGACACCGCCTAGACCCGGCAGAAATAGAGAAGTGGCTTCCTACACTGGGGAGCATGCCTGAGGAGTGCCTCGCCTGGCGTACCTTTGACGAAAGCTACCAGATGATACAAGCCCATGTGTGGCAGCTTGAGAATGGAAACTATGCCCTAATCGTTGAGGAAGGATGCTCTTGCTACGACCCCGACGACGCTCAAATCGAATTGTTTCCCCATCTGCATACTGCCATCGACGCTTTCGACAGATGGGTTGCCAAAACCAAAGCGGACATATCTTGGTATAGCTAAACAGACTCGGTACTCCGTATTCGATAAAAGGAGGAATCCCCAATGTTTCTCGTACCACTGACACCACTGTTCCTACCAGAGGGTCTCCATTTAGAGACCGGCATCAGCGGCGATCTCTACTGTACTTACTGTGGGGGGCAGTCAAGAACCTTGTACCAGACCTACACTCCCCTAGTCCTGCCCACCTCTGCCCATGGTCGGACATGCACCGCCCACCGTGCCAACATGCGGGCAAGGGTTTTGGAGTTTGACGGCAACGACCCTGCTGTAATGGTACAAGACCTTGTCCATCTAAACCCTGCCATGAGGGCACCGATCTACGCTGAGGTTACGGGAACACCCTTGGACCCAGAGTCGGCGAGATTCGTTGACACATATTCTATCAGCCCCATACTGCGGTCCGCCTTCCTCATTAACCCGACAGTGGGGAGCATCTTTGCTATACACTGTCAGGCCAGATTACACGCCACCGACGAGGGCATTCTCCAGCAAGGTGCTCCCCATGTTTCGTGCGTAGAGCACTCCCCCCGAGCAATGCCCCTCCGTCAGTGGAGACACTTCGTTCTCCGGAATGGCCTACTCTATACCAATGGATCGGTCTACCCCTATTTCCCTCCCTCCGTACCCGTTGTGGACGCTGTCGTACCCGTCGTAGGTCAGATACCTGGCCTCTCCGTTCCTCGAACATGGGAGTACGTCACGTCCACCAGTGGCACAACCTACAGCTTCGGGGCCCAGTAACAATCTTACCCATCTCAACAAAAACTACAAGGAGGATAGACCAATGCTAGCCATTAGACCCGAAGATAGTCCCCAAATTGTAAACTCGGTCACTGTCGGAGCCGACCCCGAATTCCTGTTCCTGAATCGTGCATCTGGTAACGTAGGCAATGCCAGACAACTGCTAGCCGACCGGCAAATCGTACTAGACGACCGTAGTTCCAATCTTGGCTGGGATGGTGCCTCTATCCCAGGCGAACTACGACCCCATTTCTCGACCATACCCAGCCATGTTGTGAACAACCTAGCCCAACTGTTTGCCAAACTGTCTGTCGAACGCCCCGGCCTCACCAGAGATTACACTATGGTAGCTGGCAACGGTGGTCACGGCTACACCACCGGAGGCCACATCCACATCGGGGGATTCCCCTTCCATGTGATCCCCCGTACCCTGCTAGGCTCGTACATGGACACCTTCCTCCTCCCCATTGGCATCGCCCTGTCCCGCCCCTCTGCCGTTGTTGACCGAATCGCAGTCGGATACGGTGAGTGGGGGTCCCAACGGGAACAGAGTTGGGGCATGGAGTACCGCTCCCTCCCCTCCTGGCTCTACCACCCCATGACTGCCCTGTTCTTCCTCCAGGCGGCGAAGGCCCTGTCAGTTTCCATCATGGGGGCCAATGTAGACGGCGAAGAATTGGTCAGCTTCGGCTACTCACCCGTTGCAATCACCACCGGACGTGCCCCGAGGTTCTTTATCGAAGCCTCTATACGGGGGATGCAGAAGCGTGCCCTTCGTGCCATTGACCTACTCTCCAGTCTCCCCCTTATGCAGACCGACAGTGGCGTCCAATCCACTCGGTTTGTCCGGGACATGATAGCTAGTGGTGAGGTCTGGGAGGACAGAGATATCCTGCCCAACTGGGAAGACTGCAATCTCCCGGACATGGGACCCCCTCCGCCGCCTGTTGTCCCTACGCCGCCCATCGCACTCCCCTCTATGATCTGGGAGGGTCGCCGTATGGTAGTAGAATACAACACCCCCGTAACCATCAGGACGACTCCCCCGGACACGGGGGCTATCTGCCACTGGAATCACGCCTTCAATCCCACCGAGATTGCGTTTGACGTCTCCATGGAATACGAAGAAGTAGAGGACGACGACGATGATTTCGACGACGACGACGTGGACTACCCCGCTTGCGACAACTGCGGCGATTCCCATGATCCCGATGGCGACTGTTCACCAATGCTGGCCCTCTGTGATGACTGTGGTCGTGAGCACTGGAATGACAACCCATGCCCCGACTGCTACGACTGCGGCAGAGAACATCCTGCCTGGCATGAATGTCCCACCTGCGATGCCTGTGGCAGAGTGCATATGGACACCATGGACTGCATCGCCTGCGAGACTTGCGACACTGTCCACACCCCAGATACGGACTGCCCGCCCCGTGAGTCGATCTTCGATTAAGTAGAAGGAGGAATACCATGTGTGCTATTACCGGATATCTGTCCCTAAAACCTGAACCCGACCCCAATCTACGCCGCATATTCGCCAAGCTGCTCCTTGCGGGGCGCTGCCGTGGTACCGATGCCACCGGCTTCATGTACCCCGACCAGGGGGGCAACATCGTGGTACAGAAGGCAGCAGGTGGACCAACCAATGTCATCGCCACCATCCCCCCCTATGCTCCACGCTGGATGATAGGCCACAACAGGCAAAAGACCAAGGGCAGCCCGACTCAGAAAGAGAATAATCATCCGGTTATCTCGGGCCACTTCGCCCTAGTCCACAACGGAGTGGTCTACGAGAGGGGGGCAACCAGATCGTACACCACCTACAATGTACCAGGACATGGTCCGACGTATCCACACTCGTCTGCTCTCCACGGGTCGGGGGGCCAGTCGAACCAGTTTCCCATGCTGAAGTGGTCTGGCTCTGCTGAGGTGGACACCCAGATGCTAGTCGAGACCCTATCCATACTCACCGACAACAAGTGGAAAACCAGTAGTGCCATCGTTCGGGGCATCCAAAGGTATCTTACTGGTAGCTATGCCTGTGTCGCAGTGGACTCCCGACACCCCCTTACTCTCCACGTATGGAGAGAGACCTCCCCCTTGGTACTATGCTACGCCCCCAGCATGGAGGTCCTGTTCCTTGGTTCCACCGACGCTATCCTAGAGGAGGCCCTGGGTGTCGAGAAAGAGTACCTCGATGGCCTTATATCCTACAACGAGTTGCCCCCGGACCTGGTATCCAATGACCTGTCGGACTCGCAGTACCTGTCTCTGACCTTGTCCCCGGACTCCACAAAACTGAATTGGGAGGGATGTAACCTTGAGTTTCCAGCTAATAGCACCACGACAGTACAAACCAACCTCGGAGCGTATCCTTGCGGCCCTATCGTCGACAGCCAGGGGCGGACAGTCGGATTCGTTCCCGGAGGGAAGGCTACTCAGGCATCCCTACCTTCCGGCCAGGCCGTCTCGACGGGCCGCAACGACTACGCCTACGATCCCATGTTTGACGATTAACCCCATCACCGGGTCCATGATGCGGAGCCGTGCCACCTTCGACCCGAACCTGCCGACCATCAACTGGGGTAGCTGGGTCGACTACCCCTCGGTACTCCACGCACCAGAACTCAATGTGCCTTCGGTAGTCCGTGCCGCATCGAACAAGTACCAGGCCCTTCGGACATTGAAAGCCCACGGTGTACGGGTACCGGACTCCTGGCTCCCAGAGGGACTGCGTATCCACAACGACCGCCTAGCTGATTTCCGTGGTAATGAGGCGTATCCTTGGGCGATCACAATTCGGAGCCAATCAACGCTGGTAGTGCCTCGCCTATTCAACCACTCAGGGGGTCAGGATATCGTAGACTGCTGCGCTGGCCGAGCCACCCCCGACTTCTACACCAGGTATCTCGACGCCGTCAAGGAGTACCGTATCCATGTGGCCTGTTGGATGGCCACTGAGGACGACCCCGATGCTGCCGTCATCTGTGCCCAACGCAAGGTGCCCCATGACGGACAGTCATTTGCCAACTGGCCCCGTACCCACAGGAATGGCTACCTATACCACACCTTTGTGCCCCAGGATAGGGAGCACCTCCTCTACTCCCAGGCTATTCAGGCCGTCCGTGCCTTGGGCCTTGACTTCGGTGCCGTTGACGTGCTATACTCGGATGAACACTACTATGTGCTGGAGGTCAACGCTGCCCCTGGCGTGGAAACCCCATCGGTTCTCGACATCTACGCCCAGGCCCTGTCCCACTGGTCCCCCATCCGGACTCTGTAGTCTGGACTCTGGACGTCCCCGGTATCCCCGATTTTCCAAAAATTTTCTCTGGCCGAGAGAGGCAATTTACCCTATCCCTATACCCAACTTTACAGAACGAAGGAGGCTCCCATGCTGTACCTAGTCACCATCATCGCTGTGCTCTGTGGAACGTTCCTGGGCATCACGGCTCTGTTCTTCCGCTGGCTGTCCGAGGAGGACGACCACTGCTACTGTGACAGCGACTGCAATGTGGTCGCGACTCCAACAGTGATGGAAGACAACTATCCCCAATTCGTATACAATACGGGGTACTCCAATGGTTACCGAGACGGCAAGGATACTGTACGAGACTACTGCCTCTGCAACGAGTGCGCCGACCTAAGGATTACCCAAGGATTGCCCGACAATGCCTAACAGAATCCGTGTCAACCCCGTACCTCCTGTGCCGCCCGAGACTCCGGACCCCGCACCCATCCGGACTCAGAGGGTTCGGAAGGCCGTACCCTTACTACTAAGTAGCCTCGACTCCGGCTACATCATCATATCCTGCCCCAATTGCGGCCAGGACTGGATATGGAACCGTACCGATGCCCTAGTCTGCCCCTGGTGCCGCACCGTACACAAAATCGCACCTAGTAAAGAGGAGGATAGCCATGACTCTGAGTAATCAGTATCCAATGGGGTTCATTGCACATGCCATGCTCGCCAACAACATCACCATACCCGAGAGCGACGAGATTACCCGCTACCTAGCAGAGTTCCCCAGCGAAACCGAGGCCGTCAATGCACTCCAGGATGCTCTGGGCGACGACTTGGCCTCCATCTGCCTAGGCATAGGCTACACTATTCTGTTCAACATCCACCACAGTGGAATGCCTCGTGGACTGGACGCCTACCTCTCCCTACTCCCCGCAAGGCCCAGCATAGGTGACCCTAAAGGTAACGCTGCCGACACTCTCTAGTGATGGGTATGGATAAACATATCCATCACATTCGGGGGGCTTTCTTGGGATAGCCCCCCAACCTTTCCTCTGGAGGTGACTTTGGAGTGGCTAACGGAAGCCCAGGTCCTGGCAACTGACGACCCAGAACCTCTCATCCCAGGCTTCATGAATCGGAACGAGAAGTTCATCCTGGCTGGCCCAGAGAAGATAGGCAAGTCCTTCCTCTCCCTTCAGGCAGCATGGGAGTTGTCGCAGGGCACCCCTCTGTTCAGCACCTTCCCTGTACCTAAGCCCCTGAAGGTCATGCTTATCCAATTTGAGATATCCCCGGCATCCTTCAAGAATCGCTATCGACTGTATCTGGATGCCCTTGGCTCGGCACCTAACCTGCTGGTGTCCTCCAATAGGGACTTCCGTATCGACAACGACGCCCACCTAACCGAAATCTCTGCCGATGTGGTACGATTGGAGCCTGACCTCCTGATCTTCGACCCCCTATACTACATGCACGACCAGGCCGAGAACTCTGACGCCACCAAGGAACTATGTCGTCGTGTCGATACCCTTACCCAGTGGACTTCGGTCTGGGTGCTCCACCATATGTCCAAGCCTATCACTGACGCCTCGGGTCGGGTCATTAGTCGGGGTCGCTCGGACATCCGGGGCCACTCCATCCTGATAGGCTGGCCGGACGGCATTGTAGAGATACGCAAGGGAAAGATAGACGACGAGCATGGCCTGTCCCTCCGCTATACCTTCCGCAACCAGCCTGGCATTGACGACACTGAGTTGGTTAAGCAAGGCCCCATCTTCATTCCTTCCCCAATTCTGACCACTCTAGGTCTACTTCGACTCATCGCCAGTAGTGGTGGCACCATCCCCTATGCTAGGCTAGCGGGCAACCGTGGCTCCGTTGACCGTATCCTACAGGAACTTCTCACTGACGGTCTCATCCAGGATGTCCGGGCACCGAACGACAAGCGTATCCGCAACCTAACTATTACTACACAGGGCGCACTCCTCGTCGGTGCCACTGCCAGGACTCCGGACTCCGCACCCTCGACACCCTCGACCATTCGTCTGCCCCGTTGACAACCCACTCCGGTTGTGGTATCATAGCAAAAAGGAGGTGATGCCTTATGGCGTTCCTTGCAGTGGTGGTGTTTGTAGTGGTCTCCACGGGGGTCTACTTGGCTTGGGGATGCGTTCCGTAACCTAACGCAAAGGAGGTGATACCATGTCTCGATTCCTGTGGTGGGGTAGCAAGTGGAAGTCGTGTTCATCCGATGCCAAGGTGTCCCTGTCTCGGTACTCGGGTGAAGTTGACGTCACCATGATCGGCACCCCTGGGCGGACCGAGAGTGGCAAGACTATACTGATAGCCCGACTCAGTCTGGCCCAGATTCAGGAGATGCACGACTTCCTGACCTTTAGCATAAAGGAGGTGAAGGCAGACAAGAGGATACCATTCACTGACTCGTGGCGAGGCCACGACGACCACGACAACTAGACACCTGACCTTGAAGGCAGGTAACGAAGGAGAAACTCAATGACTATGGTAGCACAGAACATCAGTAACGACATCTTCGACAAGAATGAGGGCCTCCCGGTGAGCGTCAAGGGCACCTTCATCTCGGCGGAGAAGTTCGACAAGGCTGGTACCTCTCGGGTGGAGGTTCGCCTGTCCCCCGCCACCGTTACCAACGTCGACGGCACTGTCCGGCAGCGTGACCGCTACACCATCTCCTACTTCATCAGCGACAAGTACGACGGCTGGCGTCCCCAGCGTGTCGCCCTCTGCGTCATGGGTGGTGTGAGCAACTTCCTGGATATGGTGGGCAGGGAACTGACCTTCGACATCACGTCCCGTGAGGCTGAGGGCAAGTCGTACACCGACCACAAGCCGGTCGCCATCGGTCCCTCAGCCACTGCCGTAAATGTAACTGAGGCGGAGGCTCTGGCCCTTATCAGCGGCAAGACCCCAGCCGAAGTCCTGTCCCTCGGCTCCCGTCTTGGCAGCTTTGCCAAGGTGATGACGGTGAAGCCCTCCCTCCTCAAGGCTTATCCTCGGGTCACCCTCGGCACCAATGGTCGCTACGTCGTAGCGTAGTCCGGACCCCGGACCCACCACGGCTGACGGGGGAGGGACCGAGCAACCGACACTTAATTATGGCCGTCGTTGGTGGCGGCTCGGGTAGTCGGGGCCTTCGCGAGGGGCAAGCAAGGTCCTTCCCCTACTTAATGAAAGGAGAATCATATGTGGCGCAAACCGTGGAACCTGAGGCCCCACCATAAGCGGTACCGCAGAGGCACCATGGCCACTACCAACGGCAAGGGATTCCGATCCCCTGTCAGTACAGGGCAGGCCAAGGTCCGTGTGTCTCGGCACAATCACAACTAATTAGGAGGAGACTTTATGAGCCTATCCAAAGGAGACCACCTAGTTATCAAGCGCAATGGTATGATTCTGACACCTGATGTGGGAGAATCGTACCACGAGTTCGAGGTTACCGATCCCTACACCGGGTACCAGATGGTCATGGCTGACGGAAGTCCCTTGCCTAAGCCTGCTACCTTCAGTTGGTTTGCCGATAAGGTTGAAGGCCGGGACTGGTTTGCTGAGTACACCATCAAGATTAGAATGGTGAAGTAATGGAAATTAGAAACAACGTCAAGGCATCGACTCAGATAGTGGAGCGGCTGACAGCTAACCGACCAGAGAGGGGAGATTTTGGGAAGCACATAAGCGACCTAACTGCCTGTCTCCGTCGCCGATGGATCGAGCACCACTCCACCAACAAGGGGGCCTCCCCCTATGCGCTGACCTTCCTGCGAGGCTCGGCCCTGCATCAGCTACTGTCGGGCGATGATGGTACCGAGGAACAGTCGATGGAGGCCGACGGCCTAATCGGCACCATTGACCATACCGACAGCAAGGGCGGAATCTGGGAATGGAAAACTACTATGATGTGGGACGGTAAGCTGGACAACCCCAGCGACTGGCCCGAATCCTGGCTGTCCCAGATCGCAGCTTACTGCTACCTGGCCAATGCCCTGTCCATCAACGTGGGCGTCCTCCACCTTCAGGGGGATGGTCGACAGAACAGGCTGGCCTCCCTCCGTGTGTACACCGTATCCTTTACCGACGACGAACTGGAGAGCAACTGGCACAACCTGCTGGGGCGGTCTCGCATCGTGACTGGTGGCGATGAACCTCCCGTCATGTACCGGCTCGGCACATGGGAGTGCAAGAACTGCAACTACCTGGCTCACTGCCTCCCCGAACTCAAGGTGCTGGGCGAGTACCCCAAGACAGTACGACCGGCAATGTCCCTAGCCGAGGCCCTAGCCGGCCTCCAGGAGGTGACCAGTGAAGCTGATGGATCGGCCTAACAACGTAACCAGTGATCGGGAGAAGCTGCTCATCGTCGGGGCCTCGGGTACCCGCAAGACCTCGGCCCTTATCCAACTTGCGGTGCAGTACCCCGGTGTAGGTGTCGCCATCATCGACCCCGACGACGGGGTACCTAGGGTCGTCCGAGACTACGGTGGCTGGGAGGCTGTGCCCAACCTAATACACCTACCCTGCCCTGTTTGGGACGATGTCGAAACCCAGTACGCCCAGATAAAGCCACTGCTGGAGCCAGGTGATTGGCTCTGCATCGACATGATAGGCCAACTGTACCAGATGGCGCACGACGACTACATTGCCCGCAAGTACAACATGACCGTTGAGGACTTCCGCTTCGGGAAGAAGGTAGCGGGCACCAAGCTGGGCTTCGGTGGTCTGGCTCCCGACGACTGGGAAATCATACGACTGGCTCACGACTCTATAATCCAGGACGCCATTCGCAGACTGCCCTGCAATGTCATGCTGACTGCTGGCGTCAAGCCCATCATCTTCACTGAGCGGTCTGTCCAGGGCAACAAGGAGACGGTGCCCCTTTACTATGCGCCGGAGAAGTGGATACCCCGCAAGGTCATGCCTGTAATGGAGAAGTCTGTAGACTATGCGGTGTCCACTGTCCTGTACTTGTCGTCTAGGGACATCCCCGTCGGCAGGGACGTCACTCTGGAGTTCTCAATGGCTACTGTTGGCAAGGACAGGGGCCGGATACCTATTAGTACTACCTTTGAGATGTTATGGATGGACTATTGCAGAGCAGTCGGCCTAAACGAGTACTTGGACCACTCGCCAGGGGAGGAGAACTAGCATGACCTGCCAACGATGTGGTATCGGGAAGCTAATCCTGCATCCGGACGCTGGACTTGGGGTCTACTGCCGCTGCAACCACTGTAAGGTGGTGCATAAGCTGTGACCACATTGGGCTACCCGATCCAGTGTGATGTCCACGAGTTGCAGAGTGGTATACCCTCGGCCTTGGCGGAACGGTACCCCACTATCACCTTAGAGATGCCAGTTGGGGACTATGGCTTCGTGGACCCTATCGGCTCCTGTATCCTGGTGGAGCGCAAGGCAGCGTCCGACCTACTCAGCAGCATCTCGGATGGTCGCCTAAAGTCGCAACTCACACGGATACAGGCTGCCGACGTAGCCTTCCTACTTGTAGAGGGGGAACTGAAGGGCCACAGTGGGGAGGTGGACTACTGCATCAAGGTGTCGGGCAAGCAGCCCCACTCCCAGCTACACCTGTACAGGCACTCTGGCTGGGGGTACCCCTATGTAATGTCTCTGCTCCTGCGGACCCTCTATCTCAGCAAGGTGCGAGTGCTCTGGACTCAGGACAAGGAGGGCAGTATTGCCTTGCTGTCGTCCCTGTACCGCGTATCCCTGGACAAACCTATCCTGCTCGACGGCACCATAGACTACTCAGAAGGAGACGAGTGATGACCACACTAGCTCTAATATACCGATTCATGGAACTTCCAACTGTGGCCAAGATCGATATTGCGACAAACTTGGGGCTAGCCACCGTAGAGGACTACAAGCGGCAGAAGAAGGGCTTCGCGACTTGGCTACTCCTGGAGGCCAAGGCAAAGGGAAAACTTGAATTGGTGTGGGAAAAGGTGGTAGCATATGAACCGACTCTGTAACTGCCAGTGGGCCAGGGTCTACTGGATACTCCACTGCTCCCTATACAGCCGGGGGGTGGTCTAATGGAAAAGTGCCTGTGCTTCTACTGTGACAAGTGGCTGGCCCCTGGTGGCTACATCCTGATCCCCAATCCCAAGGGCAAGGGGAAGGTGTATGTCTGTAAGCCCCGCTGTATCCCCAATCTAATGGTAACGAAGGAGGCTGCCTAGTATGCCATGTGCAGCGCATCGCCAACAGGAGTGGGAGGATGCCCAGATAACCGTACCGGAACTGCTGCCCCATGACCCAGTACCTACCTCAGTTACGGAGAAGCGTCGGTATCGCCTCACCAACCTATCCCCCTATGTCATGGCCCTACTGGACCGGGGCAAGCTGACCGATCCCCTCGTGGTAGAGCTACCCTCAGGTAAGCGGATTACACTTCCCCGTGCCATCTTCGAGACTCTTTACGAAAAGGTGTACTAGCCATGTCATACCAATATGATAGCTACGAGGACCTAGCACACCTTGCTGACCAGATACAGGGCGACGACCATTGTACCCACGATCGGATAGAGCATATGTCCGCCTGCTGTGGTACAGGTAGCATAGGAGACAGCGACATCTGTGCAATGTGTCGTGACCATGCAGAATTTCCTCTGACCTGTATGCTCTGCTTAGAGGAACAGGCGGAACCCAGGCCATGAACATTGAGGATTTCTTGTCAACAATAGGAGAGGCATGGCAGCGCGACTGCTTCCATCCAGGACACCAACCCCTAGTCCACTACACCATACCATTCTCGCAGTGGCTGGGGCTGTACGCCGCACGCAACAACATGACGATGACTGACCTACTTACCTTGGACAACCAACAACTAGCTGATATGCTGACAAGGAGGCCCACGGAATGACCCCACCAGACCTAACCTTAGAGGAAGTCCTAGCAGAAATTCGAGTACCACCTCCCTTCCCAATACCAGAGCCGGACGATTTGTCAGTTCCTATCGGTCACGAGTACGAAACCTCTGATAGCTGTGGTAGAGACATCTTCTGTCGTCTCTGTCGTAAGCGCATAGGTATTCGACACCCCCATGTGAGGATATAATGACCACCCCTAACATAGTATCAGGCGATGGACCTAGTCCCTGCGAGTGGCTGCTCCTGGGAGAGGCCCCAGGCAGCATGGAGGGGAGGGCCGGTCTGCCCTTCATTGGGCCTGCTGGTGACGTGCTCTGGGAACTGGCTGCCCTCACCGATCTCAAACGGGAGGACGTATATGTCGACAATGTGTGGCAGGAGTACCGTCATGGCAACCCGACGCCGACGCAGGCGGAGGTCCGCTCGCAGGCCGAGCGGCTTTCGAATCTACTGGAGACAGTCAATCCTTTTATCGTTGTGCTTCTGGGGGCTACTGCTATTAGTGCGATGCTTCCGGGCACCGCTTTGAAGTCCGCCCATGGCATACCGAGGAAGGTTGGTAACCGTATCTTCGTGCCCATGTACCACCCCGCTGCCAGCTTGCACAACCCCATTCTGTCGGCCACGATGGAGGACGACTGGCGGCAACTGGACTCCCGCATCAGGGACATCGCCGAAAAGACCCACAGTGCCACATCCTATGTGGTGCAGGACAATATAGTCAGCATCACTAACACCAGAGTCCTAGCTCTGGACACAGAGACTAATCCAGACGGCTCCCTCATCTGCATCTCAATCACTACCGAGGACCTGGATGGCGCCCTCCGCACCGATGTCCATATCGGTGGCAGGGTACGATACATCTACGCCAACGTATTGGTAATGCACAACGCTAAGTTCGACCTCCAGGTACTCCGCCGTGCCGGTATCGAAGTCCACTACCACACCCTAGTGGACACCATGCTGAGGGCCTGGACTCTAGGCGAGGACTCCCTGGGCCTCAAGGGGCTGGCTGCCCGCTACTGCAACATGGAGATGGTATCCTTGGGAGACCTGCTGGAGAAGTGTCAAGAGTCCTGGAACCGCACCTGGATATCCCTGTCGAGCTACGAGGCCCGAAACAAGACCGAGGCCAAGCAGCTTGACAAGTGGACTCTGAATCCCCTGTCCATCAACCCCCGCACCAATCTGTACCAGCATATGGTGGAAGTATCCGGACCGCTGCCAACAGTAGGGGTGGCCGACCTCATCAACCTGCATGAGTACGCTGCCAGAGACGCCATCGCCACCTACAGGCTGTATCGGACGCAGGAGCCTCGGCTAACCCAGGAAATATCGACCACCCTAGCCATCGAGGAAGGCTGCGTCGGAGTACTGGCCGATATGGAGTACACGGGAGTCCTACTGGATAGAGACTGGCTACACCATCATGGTCTAAACCTGCTTAACCAACAGTGCGAGGCTAGAGACAGGTTGCCACGAGACCTTAATCCTGCCTCTGGCCCGCAGGTATCCGCGTGGCTATACGAGCACCATGTACCAAAGTTCTTCACCAAGACCTTGAAGCCTGCCACACATAAGCAGGCACTCGCCTCCTTAGGTAGTCCCGAAGCCAATGCTCTATTAGCCTGGCGGCACATCACTGACCAGCTAGAGGTAGTCGATGGGTTAATGGACGACTGCGACAACTCTCGAGATGGTCGTGTACACACACAGTTCCAACAGGTAAGGGTTCACGAGACCGATGACGAAGATGCAGAGGGCGCAACGGCCACGGGTCGCCTCTCCTCCAGGGACCCCAACCTGCAGAACATTACGCCAGAGCTACGACGGGCCTTCGTTGCCAAGCCCGACCACAAGCTAGTCTCGGTGGACTACTCGCAGATAGAGCCTCGCCTGATGGCCTTCTATGCTAGGGACACCAGGATGGCTGACGGTTTCCGTAACGGCATATCACCATACATCACTGTCGGAAACGAGGTGTTCCAGGAGGAAATCTCACGAGATTCGGAGCACTATAAGTTGGCTAAGATTCTGGTCCTGGGTACCAACTACAGGCTTACCGACTGGGGCTTTGCTCAGAGGTCTGGCCTGTCCATCGACGAGGCAGGCCGTATCATCCGCAGCTACCTGGACGCCTTCCCCGGCATCGAATCCTACATGGACGAATGTAAGGAGCAGCTACGCAGTGTCGGCTACGTCCACACCTACCACGGCAGGCGTCGCTACCTAGACCTGGCCACCGACGGCGACAGGGCTTGGCGTCAGGCAGTCAACTTACCCATCCAGGGGACGGCAGCCGAGATCATGAAGATTGCTATGGCCAGGGCTGCTGAGTACCCACTTCTACTGCAGGTCCATGACGAGTTGGTGGCAGAAGTACCAGAACACTTGACAATGTCCGTCGCCCTTGGTATAATGAAGGCGATGGAATCAGCTTGGCCCGATGAGATTGGCGACTTCGTCCCCATCCAGTGCCACGCCACGGTCGGGGACAACTGGGCACCTGAGTCCGAGGACAATCCAGGAGGTATGAAGGAGTTGGTGGTGTCATGAAATACCGTAAGATTCCGGTGGTGGTCGAGGCCACACAATGGTTCACGAATGGAGACCATCCCGACGACTACCCATGGCGTATGCGTCCAAATATTAACGAGTGCGAGGGGTTGATTGTTCGTTACTATCGTTCCCCAACTGTACCTTCAATGTCCATCTGTGCTGAATGCGGTGCGCCAGCCCATATACATGGTTGGATAGACACGATGGAGGGCGGACATCGGGTTTGCCCCGGCGACTGGATTATTACTGGGGTCAAGGGGGAGCACTACCCCTGCAAGCCAGACATCTTTATCCTTACCTACGAGCAGGTGCTGTCATGAGGGGAAGGACTGTAGCACCTAAGGACTGCATCATCTGCGAGAAGCCGCTGGAAACGCCTCGCTCCTGCAACAAGATAGCCCATAGTGGGGCCTGTGCCACCACACGGAAGCGGCTGTTCGACCACCAGCGGATACCCACCATCGACAGGGAGTACTCCGCCTGGATCGACAAGGGCTGCGAACTCTCCCCCTCCTGCTTCACCTGCCCCCTGACGACGGGATGCCGCTTCGACGAGCCCGAGTGGGAGTGGCGTTGGGAGTACACCAGGCTTACGGGCAAGGAGCCACCTTACATCGAGCAGCATAGCAGGGGAGGTACCCGTTGAGGGACTCTGCCTACATGCGGCTCATCGTCGCCATAGTGCGGCAGGCCATTGAGGATGTCCGGCATCCTGAGGTTTGGGATTGGACTGAGAAGGAGCGGCCAGCCCTCCGTATCCTGCTACGGGAGGAGGCGAAGGCGTGGCTGCTGGACTCGGAGCTAATCGACCTGGCAGCTAGGGCCTGGAACATGCCTCGGGAGACCCTTATCCAGCGAATAGCGGACTACACCCGCAGAGGAGGATAACATGTTCACCAAGGAGTTTCTTGATAAGGTCGAGGCCTCCAAAACCACCCATGCCTGTGTCTACTGCGGCAAGACCGACCGTCTTACTGAGATGAGTTTAGTGGACACTGGCTGCGACGGCGTATACGTTCAAGTGCGACAGTGTACCGATATCCATGCCTGCTGTCGCCGCATCAATGGAGGACCCCTACCTGGAGATTCAGACTACACTGGAAGGAGTAAGTAAATGACCAGACTTCACAAGCGACCACCCCCGGAGTCGTCAATCGAAACCCTGCTCATCGTCAGCGACCTCCAGATTCCCTTCGAGGACCCTGCTGCTGTGGCTGTGATGCTGAAGGTGTCGGCTGACCTACAGCCAGACTACCTCTACCTGAATGGGGACATCTCTGACTTCTATGCAATCTCCAGCCATCTGCCAGACCCCCGTCGCAACCTAGTGGACGAGTTGGAGATCACCAAACGGTTCCTGGACGACATAATGGATGCGACTCCCAACGCCACGAGATTCTTTATCGAGGGTAACCATGAAGATAGACTTCGCAAGTATCTTATCAGCCATGCGTCGGCACTGGTGGGCAACCAGGCAGTTACTGTGGACGGACAACTGGGCCTCACTCGAAGGGGATTCACACAAGTCGCATATCCTCACGGCGTACTACATAAGACGCTGTACGTCGTGCATGGCGATCTGGTCAGCAAGCACTCGGCCTACACCGCCAAACAGATGCTCGACCACTACGGCATATCAGGTATATCAGGGCACACCCATAGACTAGGCAGCCACTACAAGACGACCCTTGGTGGACCCCTGGGCTGGTGGGAGAACGGCTGCCTCTGCAATCTGGACTTGGACTACGACGACAAACCCAACTGGATGCAAGGGTTCTCCATAGTAACCTTTATAGGAAACCGCTTCTGGGTTGAGCAGGTGGTAATCCATGAAGGGAAGGCGATATGGAGGGGTAAGCTGTACCATGGGTGACGACACACTGGACCCAACACCATACCTATACCTCAGACAGGAGGAGGTATACTACCTCACCCACACAATAACGTGCGGAGTTGCCCCTGACCGATGCTTGAAATGCTACCATCTCTGGAAGTTCCACTCAGACCGTGGGGCTAGTTGCGCTATCTGTGTCTGTCCCCGCTACACCTATCAGACCCAGGAGGAACAGCGCCTATGAATAGAGAAACTATGATGCCCATCTATCTGAGGGCGGACGAGGTTCGCTACCTGCGTGGCTCCCGCTGCCTCACCACCTGCCAGGCCCATGAACAGGAGGCCTTCGTATGCGGCCACCTAGAGGCCCTACACTGTACCTCGGACGAGGATAGTGAGGGGGAGAATCAATGCGCTATCTGTATGTGTAAGGAATTCAAGGGAGATGACAACAATGACGGATGATGGAGACGTCGATTACCATCCTGAGGAGAACAACCCCCCTGATGGGTACGACACTGGACCAGGCAATCCCATGTCCAGGCTGGAGCAGGAGCTAGCCGCTATCCTGGGCACCCAGGAGGATGTCTTTGCCGAACCTCCTTCCTCTCCGGACCCAGGGGCGGAGGCGCTGGGCGAGGGGCATCACCGGCACCTGCCCCCAGGTACGCCTCATGTGCCACCCTACATGTTCATACGTATGCAACTGAGTCGTACCACAAAGTTCCCCGAAGACTATGCCAATGCGATGCACCACATGTTCAACTACCTGGCGGCTCTCAACGGCATCCCAGAGGATAGCTTCGAAATCTGTGGCACTGTCTTCGAGGAGCCGGAGTTTGGCTTCGACTTTCTCTTTGCTGTCTGCCTAGTCAACTGTGATCACACCACCTTCCCCATGGAGGACCTGGACAAGTGGCTCGACTTCTTCTTCCCTGTTGCGCCTAGTGATGGCACCCCGCTGGAGGACGAATAAGATGGGATTCCGAATGAACAGCCACGAGGTCAACTACATCACCCAACTGTACCCCCAGGAACCTTGGGAGGCCCCCTTCCTCAAACTGCTAAAGGAGCGTATGCCTAACCTACATCGAGAGGACCGCCTCTGGCTCTCTGACTGCCTAGAGCGACGTCGCCATCTGGAGCGTACAGCCATGACCATCTCGCCCCCGAAGCATACGGCAACGGCGGAGTCCGAGACCTGGGCCGCATCCTTCTGGTTTCGACTGAACTTCATAGACCGCTTCATTGCCCACCTCAGAGGCGTAGGACCGGAGCCGGACGTGTCGGGGCAGGCCCTACGCAAGTCGGTGATCCGTGACGACTAGGCCTGATAGGTTAAACTGGGATACACCACAGGCCTTGTTTGATAGCCTTGATGCCAGGTTTCACTTCACCCTAGATGCGGCAGCTAGGATGAATGCTCTTTCTTGGGACGTGATTGGGGTGGAGTGGTGTGATCCTGCGTATGGTTGGGTGCTGCTAATAGTGCCCCTGAGGGACACATGAGCCGTAAGCGACGAGGCCCAACCCCTGTCTGTCCGCAGTGCTTCGACACAGCACACCATCAAGCATTGCGACACCCCTCTCTGTGGTGGTGTGACACCTGCCATCAGTTCTTCACGGAGGTTACTGATGCTGACATTGCCAAATCTGCGGCCTACCAGATGGCACTTGACGGGACCAACGACCTAACTTACGAAGATTGAAGGAGGACTACAATGGGAGATCAAGAACTACGATCCACTGAACAGTGGTACAAGGTACACCCACCAGTACCCGAAGTACACTGGGGCGGTGCCACCAGGGGTATGCTAGAGTGGCAGCAACGGATAGGCGAAGATCGGTACGCGGACCAGCAAGCCGAGGATGCCTATCAAGCCCTGGTTGGCCGCGACCAGTCCACCCACAAGGATGCGGGGAAGCCAGCAGTGGAGCTACTGTCCCCCCTCGGACTCCTGGAGGTGGCGAAGGTCCTGGAGTATGGTAAGGGCAAGTATGGGCCACACAACTGGCGACAAGGCATCCTATGGGATCGTATCATAGCCTCAATCCTGCGCCATACCCTAGCCTATCTCGGAGGGGAGACCTTGGACCGGGAGACCGGCCTGTCGCACATGGCCCATGCTGCCTGCGACGCTCTTTTCTTGGTGGAGTATGAATCCAGCCATCCGGAACTGGACAACCGATATGACGTAGTAAAGGGAAGGATGAACAATGAGTAAGTCGGTCTACCTAGCGGGACCCATAGCCGGACTCACCTACGAGGAGGCCACAGTATGGCGCACCGTGGCGTCAGCCTTCCTCGAGGGGTTCGACATCGTCGCCTACAGCCCACTGAGAAGCAAGGAGTTCTTGGACGACCATCACATTATCGGGATCAGCCGCTACTCGCATGTCCTGGCTGCTGATGCCGGTATCGTGGCCCGCGACCGCATGGACGTGATGACCTGCGACCTTGTTCTGGTCAACCTGCTGGGGATAACCTACTGCTCTGTGGGCACACCCGTCGAATACGGTTGGGCGGACGCCTACCGCAAGCCAATCATCACAATCATGGAGCCAAAGGGGAACCCATATGACCACCCCTTCGTCCGGCAACTGACCGGCTTCCGTGTGGAGACCCTGGAGGAGGGTCTGGAGATAGCCGTATCCATACTGAGAGGTGATCGCTAATGCCAGTACCTGGTAACGTAACTGTTCTGGGCCATCACTTTGTCGTTCAGGCCAAGGACCTGCTGCGCCACGACATGATTTCGGAGTTGGACTACGGTGGCCGGATCATCTGGGTGGACGAGACCTTGTCGGAGGAGGCGGCACGAGAGGCCATTACATTTGAAATATTCACCATCGTGTCCTGCGCCCTGCTGACGGATAACCAACTGACTGATGTGCAAAAGAAGGCCCTCACCGCAGCAGCCTGCACCATACAGTGGGGCGTAACTCCGGAGAGGGCCGAGAAGGGGGTAGGACTCCTGAGGAAGCGCCCTGAGCCTATAGCAACTCCACCAGCAGCAACTGAACCGACCCATGTCGATCCTGGTTTGCCACCATCGACGACCCAGTTGCCTCTCCTATGGTCTCGGTGTACTGCCAAGGCGGAATAGCCTTGACGTTGACTGCAGCAACCTGCGACCACTGGAATGGCACCATGGTCACGGTGTCGAAGATCGCCTCAAGGTCTGTGATGATGGTCTCCCTGGACCGCTGCAACTCTCTGGCACTGGCATCGATATCGATAACCACGTCGTAGACGTATCTGGTCGTCGGTATCTTTAGGTAGGCCACCACGAACTCCCTCAGCTTAACCGGATCAGTGGCACTGCCCCCTGTCAGGGTCAACTGGAACCGTATCCGACGACCACTCGCCCCCACTCCACTGCCAAAGTTCACTGTCGGCGCTGCCACGGTCGCTGTGCCCAGCGTAGTAGTGGTGCTGACTGCCCCATCCAGGCCATACTTGATGATGACGCTGCCCGCAGTGGAGTCGAAGTTGGCATAGGCATACAGGAAGATGGCCGACTCCTCCGGCATCCCCCCATCGTAGTCCGGCAGTTCCAGTATCGAGGACGTCTCGTAGCTGATAGAGGAGCCTGCGTCCGGCCCCAGGTTAATCTTAGCTATCGTGTAGTTGGACGTCCCTGCCGACTCCTCCCACTGCAAAGTATTATTAACGAAGTCCATGTTCATCGCCACAATCTCCTTGGCGGAGGTTGCGGCTTGGCTGATGTAGTGCCAGCAGGTGCCGTTGAAGGCCAGTATCTTGGATGTCTCCCCAGTCTGTGTGCTGGAGTAGCCGAGGAACCAGTACTCCTGGTGCTCTATCCCAGCCGTGCCATAGTAGGGTAGAGTAGACGCCGACTGGTAGTCGTTGTATGGCGGCGTCACCTCCTCCAAGGAGAACTGGCCTGGCCCCCTGTATACCATCTCGAAGATGGCCCCACTAGCCGAGGATATCATCAGGTTCCCATGGTACACGGACAGGGCGCGGCCATTGTTCAGGGCCGGTGGCAGAGCCAGCAGCAGTTCGGTAGACCTTAGGTCACTGTCGGACAGGTCCGTATCATAGGATAGGTTCACCGCATAGATGCCCTCAGCGGTGGCGAAGACTGGCGTCGACTGCCCGACCGAGTTCTTCCAGGTAGTGGCTGCCGACACCCCCCCGATGCTCTGTATCATGCCATGAGTGTACCACTGTCCAGTCGCCGCAACTGCATTTGTAGTACGCAGGATCAGAATCTTACCGGCAGTGGCGTCAGTGGTGACAGCCTGGGCCGAGCCATCCCAGATATAGGCAAAGAGCAGCACCGTGTCCCCGAAGGTCATCATGGTGCCACCGAAGTCCGTCACCGTATCCCGTCGTGTAACCGTGGTGGTCAGTGACCCTGGCATACCGTTGCTGTGTCCGGCTGCCAGGGTTCCGCTGCCAGTAGCGGTATCCCAGTAGAATACCCTCAGATTCGCCTCGGTACCACCAACGTCGTTGCCACAGGCCAGCAGATACTTGCCGTGGCTGGTCGCCCCAAAAGCCCTGGCTCCCTGCGGTGTTCCGGCCCAGAGCAGGGTCCGAGTACCCAGACGAATGCTGTTAGCAGTAGCGTCGCTGTAGATGCGACTGCTGAACAACTGGATGGCCTGGTCCCTATCCACTACACCGATACGGGTCAGGGTCTGGGCAAAGCCATGTGCTGTAGCGACCCTCAACCTGGCGTTGGTGATGGCGTCCTTGAACCGGGTGTCGCTAGTGGAGGTGAAGGCAGCATGTATCGGATTGTAGGCAGTGCGACGAGGGCCGAAGCCGCAGATGCCGGGCGACATTACGAACCAGTCGCGCATGACAATGTTTTGCCGTGCCGATGTCGCGGCACTGGCAGTCGCTGGCGCAAAGGGCTGCATAGGCCGACGGGTCACCGACTCGCAGACGTACTTCTTCGAGTTGAGTAGAATCTCCACCCTATTCTACCCTCTTGACCGCCCTACTATTCGCCGCCCTAGGCACAGGGGCCTCGAGACGTCGCGCCATTTCACGAGCCTCGTTCACCTGAACCTGCCAGATGGGGATGTTGGCCACCCTAGGCGTGAAGTTCAGCCGCCCCAGGAAGATGGCATAGTTCTTGATGTACTCATCCAGCGACTCTATGGTGTCCGTGTCCGCAGTCGGCAGTGTCGGGAACTCCTGACCATGTAGCCGTAGGCGACGACCACTGGAAACTAGAGGATACGAGGTGTCCTGCACGAGCCAGGCGTCCGCGACGTGGTACTTCATCAACTGCAGGACTGGCAGGCTACCTGAGTGCTGGATGGACCAGGCATCATCGTCCAGGACGCTGAAGATACCCTCCGTGCCCGTCTCCAAGTCCACCCTGGAGATGAAGGCGAAATTGGCGGTGACATCCTGGGGTATGGGGAGTTCATAGATCATATCTCCCGTTATGACCCTGATGTGCTGAATGTAGGCAGTGACAGCACTGCCTGCAGTGGGGCCGCAACGGATGAGCAACTGGGTCGGCGCAGCCCCTATGGTGACCGACTTGGACAGGGTCTCCCACTTGTTAGCAGCCACGTTGCTGTCGCTGGTCGTGGTGGTGACACCGTCCAGGGCGGCTATGGTTACCCTAGCTGCCGTACCTGAGTAGACCCGAGCCTCGATGGTAAGTACTTCGCTAGCTTGTGGCTCCCAGTTTGGGATGGTGAACTGCAGATAGGCGGCGTTGGTGCCGTCGCTGACAATCTTCTGACTGTTCAGGTCCTGGCGCAGCTTCCTGTCGATGATCGTGGTCTCCTTGGTGAAGGTGCCTGTCGAGGACTTGGCGATGGCAATGCCGCCACTGTCATCGGCGACTCCGGAGGTGGCTGTGCCGAAGGGCTGCTGCAGGCTACCTGCCCCCATGAGGAGGTCATTGGTGACCAGTCGGGCGTCGATGACGTCCACCAGCATCCAGTTCTGGCGAGTCCTGTGTGCGGAATCAATGTACTCGTCCAGCATCTCGGCAGTGCAGATAGCCGTGTCGTAAATGTCGTACGTGGAGTCCGTCGAGGGTGTCGTGGTCCATGTTGGCACCGTGACAGTGTCACTGGAGGCTGTCGACCCTGTGATAGTGCGCCGCTGTCCAATGCCAGTGCCGCCCTTAATGCAAATCTGCTTGCCATTGAGGTCGTCATTATTGGCAAAGAGCAGGTTCACTGTGTCCACAGCGGTAGTGCCAGTCGCAGCAGTCAGCGTGCCCGAGTAGATAAGGGCACCCAAGGCGCGGGCTATCTGAGTCCTGATTACGGCACGAGTCGCCATGGCTAGCCTCCCTACGGTCCTACTGGCAGTGGTCTCTTGTATATCATCATGTAGTGGATGCGGTGCCTAGTCAGCATGAGAACCGCGACCAACTCCCACCCCAACAGACCGAACGGGTTTAGGTCTGGCTGGGCGTCGGCATCCTCCCACCATGTAGTTGATAGGTACTCCCACTTCGGAACAGGTGCGTCGGGCATCCTAGCCTCCCAGTAAGCCGAGTATCTTTCCGATGTCGACGACACCGTACCCGGCCAGGAGGCCGACAACGGCCCAGCCGATGCGCTCCAGCCGGGACATCCGATGCTCCATAGCAAGGGCCAGGTTCTCCAGGACCTCGATCCTACGTTCTACTGCGGTCTGTCGCGGCATCTCAGATGTCATCCCCCTTCTTCATCTTGTAGGCTATATAGCCATCGTAGAAGGCCTTGGCCAGCAGAGCCAGAGCACCCACCCAGGCCAGGGCGAACTCCTGCTTGTCCCTCAGTACCAGAATGATGGCCCCCACAGACATCAGAGCCAGGACGATGCTGAGGGCAAGGGCACTGACTCCAAAGTCCTTTACCAGCTTGAGGTTAAGCAGCCACTGCATACTACACCACCCAGAGGGATAGGATGCCGCCGACTACGGTGCCCCCGACTATGGGCACGAGGGTCACTGGTTTCGCCAGTGCGAACCGAGTACCAAAAAACCAGAGTAGCGTAGATGCTCCAAGCTGAAGGGCAAACCAGGAGGACCTATCCACGAAAAGGCGCGTGCCAACACCGTCAACCAGTTGCCAGACGAGGCAGATGGCAAAGGCGGTGAGCCAGGCTCCCCAATATTTTCGGATGGTTTTCCCAATTCAGCCTCCATGACTAATGTCGGCCCCAGCCGCGCATACGCTGGCCCCAGCTTCGTTGTCGAGACGAGGGTG
>ERZ1292637.165-Hain-H14-01um-R3-165-length-44081-cov-35_pt1 | contig 44081 bp, 56 predicted proteins | sample MGYA00564405_ERZ1292637 | MGnify/ENA primary metagenome ERZ1292637 (study PRJEB36523, sample SAMEA6512645) | groundwater metagenome | collected 2019-01-09 | study: AquaDiva: Metagenomics assemblies of 32 groundwater samples | reverse complement strand
CAACACTAACTGCTATACGTCTAAGTTAAGGAGTGTAATATGACAACTAGCTGCTCCATCCACGACAAAGGCCTCTGCATTGAGGTTATCAAAGTTGGTGAGGTAACTAATAACCTTGTAGAATGGCAAAAGTCCCAGAATGGTCGGCTTACTCTTATGGACAACAAGCTGGACAAGCTCAATGGCTGGATCATCAGCCTGTTATGTAGCATCATTGTTGCCGTATTGCTATTAGCTATAAACCTGGCATTAGGGAGGTTATAAAGATTATGTCCAAGAACTGGCAAGCAGCAAGCTATGCAGTAATCAATGCTCTACTGGTAACACTAGCCCTACAGATGCAGGAGGGCAAGTTGCCAGTTCCCACGGGTTGGCAATGGCTTATCCCCATTGCCGTAGCTGCCATCACAGCACTATCACCGTACATCAAGATCAAGGCCATGCCACCTGAGAATAGCTAGCTGAAGATGGCTATATACAGTACATGTATATAGCTATACTGTGTATACATGTAGAGGAGTAGCATGACTACTGGCTTAGCAGTATATCCAGCTTATCAAGGTAATCCTATTCCAGGTAGATTAGCTCTAGCTATGGGCAGGCATGAGTGGGCTATAGCATTCCGCAAGCTTAACCCCAGAGGCTATCTAATACTCCGTCCTGATGAAGGCAATGATGAAGCGCAGTTTGATGATATAGGGACTGATCCAGTTAACTCGGCACAGATATTCTATAGCCGATTTATTCTCCCTGCTATGGATCATGTGCCAGCTAACACATACAGCGCTACGCTTGGGCCATGCGAAACTTGGCATGTAGATAAGCTACACTGGCGTGCTGCCTTTGAGCTGGCTCTATGTAATATGGTGCGAGATAACCTAGCTATAGACTACATTGCTCTATCCTGCCCTGTAGGCAATCTGGACTCCAGCCAAGTATCTATATTCTTTGATGTATTCAGAGCAGCTAGATGGATAAGTTATCATGGCTACCTTGGCTATGATGTTCAATTTACTTCAAGTGGAGGAGTGTATATACACCGCTCCAAGCTCCCACAAGAGACTGACTCTTGGTTTCTCTGGCGTCCTCTATTAATCTGGTTACCAATCCTCAAAGCGGCAGGTATTCCTCTAAGATTGCTTTACACTGAGATAGGCACAGGGCCACGCCCAGAGGATGTTGGGCTATCCAAACACCAACTTGCACTCCTTGATGTAGAGATAGCCAAAGCCCTAGAAGCTACACATAAAGAGCTTGGTGTAGAATTAGGGGGCGCTTTACCTTTTGCTTTTGGTGCTGAGGGCAACATGGGGGCTAACTGGAACTTAGATGGCTATGAGAACTACTTTGTTGAGGAGACGACTATGGAATGGATACTAGCCTTCGCTGACTATGCCAAACTACATCCAGAGAAAGTTGGCAACCCTATTACTGGTATCATGTACGATGGCCAAGGCAATGCCTGGCAATACTCTGACCGTGGTATGCTATTTAGTGCCAAGGGTGAAGGCTGGAAAGTCTACTGGCACCCAAAAGCATAGTCGCCGCAGATGCTCTTATAGCTGCGGCGCGTGGCGAGATAGGTAAGCATCCTTATCTTTGGGGCGCTAAGGTCTTTGGCCCAGACTCTCCGTTAGATTGCAGTGGCTTTACTCAGTGGTGCTTTCAGCAGATTAGCATAGAGATTGGTGCTGGTACATGGCATCAATATACATACTGTCATAATCATGGAGAGCTGGCCATAGCACCATACCAAGCTGGCGACCTACTTTTCTGGATGGATAAAGGGCCTACGGTGCCTAGCCATGTAGGTATAGCTACTGATGATAACTCGATGATAGAAGAAACTGCCAGCTTTGGTAATGTATTAGAATCTCCATTATCACCGCGCTGGACTCAGCCATTTATCGAGGGCTGGAGGATTCTTTAGTACTAGCCTCTTGTGGTGTGCTGCCAGCCACAGTATTGTAACCGCATGAGTTATATCCCTCGCATTCAACTTCCGTTTGGCTGATGCACGCTGCTCAGCTACCGTGCATGGTGATGTACCTAGTGCACCGGCAGTTTCACATACACTAAATCCACGTGCAGCAAGGGCTAATACCTGAACCTCACGCTGGCTAAGGCTTTCGATATTGTGTAGCATGTCACTCTCCAAGAAGTTTCACCAAGCTATCTCTTAGGGATATCAACTCTTCCAAGCTAAGCAGGAATGAATCCTCTCCTGGCCTCAAGTTAACAGTGAACTGATATGGCCAGGCAGTATTGCTATGCTCCAGTATTATGTCTTCAGATTCCCAGATAGCTTTTTCCATCATTTCCACCATCCTAACTGTCTTAGTATATCTAGTAGAATTGTTATAAATACAAGTCCACCATATAGAAAGATTATGGCCCAGGAAATAGTATCCTCTATTAGCTTTATCATTCCCACCTCTCCAGATGCTTTACAGAAATCGGACAGTAGAATGGTGCTAGCTCTTCCAGCCCCAATGCTTTCAGTTCCTCAGTCGGAATATATCCATCCACTACGATCTCATCGTGAACTTGTAGCACCAAATCATAACCAGTTCTAGCACATGCCAACAGCGCATCTTTAGTGAGTTCGGCTGCGCTACCCTGTATCGGATAGTTAACCGCCTTCCTTCTGCGATCAGCCTCACTTTCTTCATACTCACTTGGTAACCAGAGTCTTCTACCTTGGGTTGTTTTGACATATCCATTAGCTATGCCTTCATTTTGTATCTGCTTGATCCATTGCCAAGCCTTAGTAAACTTCATTCCCCATCTAATGCCTAACTCATGTGCTATTTTCAGATTAGTAATACCAGCTGTCTCAGCAATAGTCCCATCAGAGGCGCCGTATATCATGGCAAAATTCACATTCTTACAGATTCTTCTTGATACACCAATAAAATCTGCTGTTTCTTGGTGCAGGTCCAATCCCAGCTCATAAATTCTTAGCATCTCTGGATCCTGGCTAATATATGCCAGCGCTCTTAGCTCCTGCTGGTTAAAGTCAACATCAGTCCATGTACCGCTATCAGGTAGAAACATTGTTCGTATTCCTGGAGCATCATCCGTGCCTGCCCCAGGTGGTATATTCTGCATATTTCTCTCGGTGCTGCTGATCCTCCCAGTAGCAGCATTAAGATGAAACCTTGTATAAGCACGGTCCCGGTCTACATATGGTAATACATATGTACTTAGTAGCTTATTAGCATGGCGGTAGTTAAGTACCAATGCTGCCATTAGATCATCCAGCTTCTTTAGTATCTCCTCATTAGTGCCAGCTGAATGCTTACCATTTCTATATTTTATTGGAATATGATTACCGCGCTGCATTAGTATATAGGCTACCTGTTGTGGAGATGCAGGATTGAAGCCTTCTGCTTCTGCTATACTGCGATAGAACTCTGTTTCCTGTATAAGTTTCTCCTCAATCACCTGCCTTCGCTCTTGGTCAATCTTAATTCCACGCTGAGACATAGCCATAAGTATTGGTACTAGCATCATCTCTTTCTTAAAATAAGCTTGATTAACCTCAGGCCATAGCTTCTTGTATAACAGCATTGTAGCCATACAATCATCAAGGCATTTATCAGCAACAATGTCATCCTCTAGCATGTCCATAGTAGCTCTAGCTGGCAGTATATCTCTAATGCGCTTAATGTTTCTGCCGAAGTGACTAGAGATGGTGGCTAACTCTTGTGGTAGCCCCTCCATGTTGCACATCAGCATCGTGTCTAAGATATTCTCGCAATCTATCTCTGGACATAGCCTTAATAGAATAGGCAAGTCGAACATAACATTATGATATACCTTAGTGATATCAGGATCACATAGCACTAACACTGCGCTGAGGAATTCTGGTGAGTGTACTGGTACATAAAGTGCTTCTATAGGACTGAGCCCAAAGCCAATACCAATAACACTGCGGTCTTTTAGACTGATAGTTTCTATGTCCACAGCTAATAGCTGCGGTGGGTTATCTAATAGCTTGTCCCGGAGATGGCCATGCTGGACTAGATCAGTACCTTTATAAGCGAACTGCGAAATCTTGGTCATGGCTTCTTAAACCCCATGATGCCTTCAATATGTTTTGTTAGGAGATGTCCTAGTTATGGTATCCTCCTACAAAGGCTTAATAAAGCCAAGGACGTCCTCATCATTTATGGTATCATAGCCCTTTGCTCTATGGCGCTGCTTAAACCCGGTGTTTGAGGCCTCCCTCTTTTCCCAAAACAGTAACTCAAAACCAGCTCTAATACATGTTCTCATGGCCCAATCCGACAGCCCTATTCTTTTGCCCAGCCTCATCTGATCCATCAGCACTATAGTCATAGTGCCGCCAGGTCTTAGTGACTCCAATAGCAATGGGTATATCTTAGCCATTGCCTGGTTATAAAAGAATGATGTCATGCGGCCAAGATTCTTACTACTACCTATATAGTCAACTAGAGATTCTCTCTCCCAGGTAGGAAACATGCTTTTCATAAAGTCACTGTCTAGGTCCTTAGCAGCATCACCATGATTTAGTGTATCCGCATAGGGCGGGGAAAAGATAACATGGTCAAAGAACCCTGTTAGTGGTAGATAATCCTGACATGGCCCCTGCAACAGTGTGATGTTAGCATCAGGTACACCTTTTGCTATAAACAGTTCTTTATTATTACATTGTAGCTTATGAAAGTATGGAGAATCCTCAATAAGATACACTTGCCTGGCTTGCTCCAGAGGCAGTGTTGCTATCATGATGCTGCCAGTACCAGACATGCAATCTAATAGCTTATCTCTAGGTTCTGATACAAGGTCAATAATAGACCTTAGTAGATGGAGACTCATCTTCGCCGGATGTTGGAATGATTCTGGTACAAATAGCTTTCTACGTAACTCCACATCTCTAGGAAATACTATCCATCCTTCTGGGGTGCGTGAATACTCTGGTGCGAAGACTCTCTTTTTGATAGTCATGGACTTATCCTCCCTAGCACTATCCTTACCATGATACATAGTAGTATAAATACTATTATTACCACTATAATCAGCCTACTCCACATAATCTCTACCAATTGCGTTTACCAACTTCATAGCCAGTCCTAACCCTATTCCCTCAACATCCATCAACATACTTATCGGTGCATTAAGCACATCCCACACGCTACCAAAGTAATCAATCAGCGCCTTTGCCCTGACTTCTCCTAGTTCTACTCCTGCTATCCCCATTAGTGTTAATACTGCTGGATCAAAAGCTTTGGGATTAACACGTGGCTTGATGTATCTCTGCAAAGTGGTATGTTCTAGCTTCTGGCTACTCTTATACCAAGCTACCAAGGCAGAGGCTGTATCTCTGCTATTGACAGTCCTATATGTGCTGATACCTGCCTGGTTAAGTTGCCAGAGCCATGACTGTATTCTATGGTACAAGCCAGGTTGAGGATATTTTGGTGTTCCATAGCTGCGATGTAGGATAAAATATGGCTTTGTTGCAGACTTAGTATAAATGTCCATCCCCCAAGCTGTAGCTTCAGTAACTCCTTCGATAAGCAGAACAGTTTCCTCGGTAGCAACCATCTCACGGCGCAGCTGCTCCTCTACATGGTCAAGATCAGATAATATCTCCTGCCACTGCTTACGCTCCACGCCTATGCGGTGCCCATCATGTGCAAACCATACATAATCAGGGTAGCCGATCTTTACCATATCTTGTCTGTATACCTCTATGGACTGCTTTAGCAGATTAAATATGAGATCAGGCTCAAAGTGGCAAACTAACATCATTTACTTATCTCTTAGCCATCTACTTATCTCTTAGCATTGCATCTATTAGATCGCCAGCCTCTTGAAATGCCATTGCTTTGCCTATAGCATACTCCTGCTCAAGGCTTCCATCAGGTAAGTTGAGTGCAATCTGAAAGGCATTCTTCTCCCATACCCTAAGCTTCTGGATTACATCCTCAAAGGTATACATAGCTATTGCCACCTGCTTCGCCTATCTAACTCTATCATCAGTGCCAACCAGGTAAAGAATGCCACGAGGATTAAGATTGATGTCATGTCCATGGTCACTCGCCTCTGAGCATCTTCACTGCTGTTTCTATAGACTGCCAACTTGGATCATCATATACCATTCCAGTTAAGTCCAACACCAGCTTACTCTGCATAATAGTAGCCTTTGGCTTATTACTACTAAGCTCCACACTGATAATCATATCCACCACACGATCAGTACGCTTCCAGCAATCAGCAATACGTTTTCCAGTAAGTACAGATTCTTTCTTTCCTGTGCTGGGGTCAATGTGATCCTTGCGTTCATCTGCCATGTGGCAAACCAGTACCAGATTCTTTCCATTCTCCTTAGCTGCATCTATCAGAGACCCCATCCTAATGTTAGGATTAGTATACTCCACTTCCATCAGGTTGGTTCTACTAGGATTAGTTTCCTGTAGCTCTTCCAGATATGTACTGGTACATAATGGCCAAGTCTGTGTCCAGCTATCCCAGATAACTGTAGCTACACTAGGATCAGATAACGCAGCTACATAATCCTTTAGCAATCTACCATACCACAAGTCCCGCATCCCTACTAGCTTCTTAGCCTGTTTAGCTGTACCAAGCAGTTTGTCTAAAATTGCCTGTTGTGGAATATGATATGGCCTAGATATAATTGCCTCTGACTTAATATCCTCCTGGAATCTCCATGCAGCTCGCTCAAACCCTCCAACATCTGTGCTCATGTGTATAATAGGTTTAGGGAATGTTAGCGCTAGGCTGGTTTTACCAACCCCTACTTCTCCATCTATCTTAACTACTATAGACATGTTGGTTGCCTCCTGTTACTATAGATGTTCCACTATACCATGTTTGTCAGGCTGTCCCCATCTCCTATTCATATTGACCATAGATTTATACTCAGCAGCTTTCTCCAAGTCAATACCACAAAGATGTGCTATGCTATATAGTAGCAGCTGGCAATCGGCCAGCTCCAAGGCTATTCTCTGATAGTCACCAGATTCCAGTGCCGATAACAATTCCCATACTTCACCCCTCTCTGGATCAGTTAGATGATTAAATGGTGCCATAGGATTAGGTATCCCATCTTTAAAATGGCTTTGGAATTGCATATTGGCCCAATCTCCATGACGTTGCTGTAGATCATTCATACTGTACTCCTACTGGGCAGTATTCTGCCACTTCGCAGAATCTTCTACATCTAACATCATTCCATCTCTCAATATTACTGCATGGCTCTGGTAACCCATCTTTTGCTAAAGCATCCAGTAATAGCTCCGCCTTGGTTCTAAAGTATGCTAGCACCACTTCATCAGGTAACTTGCTAACCGGTAACAGATACATACTCTCAGTAACACCCCTTCTGATAGTTGCTGCCAGCCCCCCATCCCTAACTGTGCATTGTACTTGGAGATGGCCAGCCTTTATATCATATTGCTGCTCTAGCATGACTCTATAGGCATTCATCTGCATGCTGACCTCAGTAAGGTCAACCTGCGCTGGATCAAAACTCTTACCTCTGCATAGCCTAGAAGAGCCCCAGGTTTTATAGTCAGTCATGATAAGCTCTGTACCGCCATCTTCTAGTAGATCAAGTGTGCCTTGCATCCAGCCGTTATTTAGCGATAACTCAGAGATATATCCTTGCGCCCCAAGTATAAACTCTGGAGTCTCATGGCTCCAGCCACCATCCAGCATTCTGTGATGGCTGCTTCCTAGCAGCGCAAAAGCTCTGTCTTTTGGGCTGATAGTATAGTCCTTGGTGATCTTCAATAACTCTAGCATGGTGCCATTGAGTAACTGAGTAACATGTGGTATATCATCCCAAGGTCTCTGGGTCTCTGCTATCACTTGTAGTGTAGTTCTGGTCAAGCAGCGTTGTGGTAGCCTGCAAGCTCTGAGGCAATCAGTTATACTAATAGTATTCTTATCAGGGCATCTATAGTGTGTAAGAGGCATGTTACTACTCCTCCGGAGAGTCTATCTCCTCTGTTCTTACCAAAACTCTATTGCCATTGCGTAGCTCCACTTCCCATCTACGCCCATCAGCCACAGTCTCTATGAGGATTACTAGCTGGTCATCGCGCTTGATATGTGGGTTGCCAAGCCAGATGGCAACATCGCCTGCGTTGAGGCAACTATCCAGTATGGACACTGAAACCTCCCTCCAGCATTGAAACTGTCTATACAACTAGCTTTGTGCTCACAATCTTGGCACATGCTATCTCCTTATAGAAGGTGGGCAGGCAGGAGTCGAACCTGCTTGTGCCGACCGCACCCCCGTCGTCAACTCATTCCACTTCCGAAAGCGCTCCTGGTCCGCCGCCCGCTCTGCCGCCGCGGCGTCGTGCATGTGTCGCTCGTCTGTAGACACCGTGCTCCCCCCCTTATTTCTTCCGACAGTCTAACTCGGCGCTCTTGGGGTCATGCCGCACGTAGATGCCCTCCGCAGTTTCCGCCCCACAGAAGAAGCAGACCGCACGGCCACTCGAACGAACCTTTATAGGCTTCTCGCCGGGGCGCCGCTGGTTCCAGCAGGGGCGGCATATTGCGTGCGTCCAGCCGCCTCCTTCGTGAGCCACCATTTGTCTGATCACCTCCTTTCCGCCGAGGCTGTCTGAATCTCGGGCACTGCCATCCCCGGCGCCCACTCCCCACCATCTCCACAGCGCCCGGCCCGCTGCGACGCATGTCGGTGAGCACAGCCCGCCACAGTTGGCCGGCGATGGTGCCGAGGCTGATGCCCTCATGCGTTTCCATGATCATTGCTCGCCGTCGCCAGCCCGACGCCGCTCCCACCGGAGCGCTCCGATGCGGCGGAAGTAGTCTGGGCCATGTTTCTCTTTCAGGGCAGCGCCGCCCTTGCGCCCGATGTTGGCGTAGTAGTCCGGGCCCCGGCTCGCCTTGAGCGAAGTGCCGCCCTTCTTGCCGATCTCGGAGAAGAACTTTTTTCCACGCTGCTTGAGCACAGTGCTGCCGCCCATCCGGCCAATGTGCCGGTAGAACTCTACTCCATACTTCTTATACACTGTAGTTCCACCTCTGATACCAGCCTCCCGAACGGTCAGTTCTCCAGTCATGTTCCCATCTCCTTATACTGACAATAATGCTATACCCTGCTCAGTCAGAGTATAGATACCAGCTTCATCTTTGCTCACCAGCCCATTGCTGGTGATCTCGGCAAACCACGTGTTGTTAAGTAAACGGCTAGATAGCGCTGAATCCTTCTTTACTATAGGTAGCCTGATAGCCTCCATATTGAACTGTTGCCGAGTCTTGCCATTTACCAGTATCAACAGTTGCTTCTCTGCTGAGATAGCCTCTGCTCCATTAACGTCTGCTGCTCCTTCTACGCCAACAATAGTCCAGCAATCAGCGGGCTGGACTCCGCGCTCTTTACCCTGGAACAACATATGTACCGCGATCTTGAGATGCAGACGTTTGCCAACTAAATTGGAGAACTCCTCGTTCTCACTAAGGAACTTTAGCCCTGACTCAGCAAAGATACCCCATCGGCTTTGTTTCCGGTCACTGTAGCCTATGGTTATATCCTTATTAGGATAACTCCAGGGTGGATCAGAGATGATGGCTTCCACATCGGAGAACCTGAGTATAACATTGTTACGGCCCTGCTTGACGCCCTGGAACTCTGCCTCTACGACATCGAACCCAGCAAGGTTGCCTTTGAACTCTCTCACTGGATCAGCAAAACCTGAATCCTTTAGGCCCCGGAATGTGATTTGGTTGCGGAGATCGTCTAACGTGCTCATGATTTCTCCCTTCATTTTATTTTGGCTTGTTAGACGCTTGTCATGTAGTTGCTGGCTACGCATCACCTCCTTGATCTTACTGCTAGTATAACACAAGCGAGCAAACTTGTCAAGTGTTTATATTAGCTAGTTAGTATTATGTTGAAGATTGTTATGGTTCATCTAACTACACATGCAATCCCTACAGCCTGGAAGCAGGTGATATACTGGAAGCAGGTGATATAAGTATTGATATGCCAAATCATAAGCATCCTTTGTGTTTAAGTTTTGGTTACGTGCTCTCCAACCGACAAGAGACGACATGCGTGTCTTGAATCCAGGTCTATACTTGGTACTGAATCCGTACCAAACGTCATTAGCGCAGAAATGTGGCCCGTTGGGTTTTACCATTTTAATCTCATTCTCTAGGTTTGCTAATGTTGGTTCTTCATGTACCAGGTCTTGCCATGTTAGAGCACTCATTTTAACGCCTCACTGTATGCTTGCTCTATGTCTTCAAGCTCTAAAAGAGCGATAACCCCGATAACCCGAAGCTAAACTAAAGTAACCGCGATAACTGTACTAATTTAGTCAAGTTATCGAGGTTATCGGGGTTATCATGATTATTATAATTATCAGTAATCGTGGTTATCACTTTCTTAGAGAAAGTCTGTTTGTGTCTATTACACCGTACTTACCATCTTCCACATATAACGTTCCAGTTTTGGACATTTTCCACATTAACTGTTTTATATTATCATATGGTTCATCCAGAATCTCTGTGACCTCTTTAGGAGACATTATCCTGCCATGTTGGATTATCAGATTCATAATCTTACTACGCTCCGAGCTTAACTGTAACACACAGGCATCACCAAGCAATCTCCAGTTTGGATACTCCCAACTTAATGCTTTCTTGGCGTCCTCGCCATCACGGCCTATAATCCACAATACAGCATCTTTCTCAGTCCTAGCTCTTTGTAGTACCAACACAGTATCGCATGATGCTGTTAGACCATGTGTGCCTGACACTGTATCGACTACATCGTCTGCATCCATCTTTCTGTCATGATAATTACCTGCTATGCCGATATGATAATCATGCGAAAGATCGTTTAGTGGTGCAAAACTTTCATAGTCAGAGTCATAGAATGGTTTACCAGGCTTAGTCTCTGGTCTAATACGCTTGATTGTATCAACAATAATGAGAACAGGATGTTTCACGGATACTATCCAGCTCTTGAGTAAACTTTCACAACCCTGGCCTACTGGCGGACATTGCCATACAAAATCAAGCTGACTCGGTACAGGTCTATCGCCAAGCATAACATTGAGCCTGTTCTGTATGCGACGCTGTCCATCTTCCAGGGCCATGTACAACACATTACCATGACTGGCCTTAGTACCCCCTAGTGCAGATTCGCCAGAAGCCACAGCTAGCGCTATGCCTAACATTAGCCAAGTTTTGCCAATCTTTGGGCTGCTAGCTAGTATTGTTCCACCTTCTGGAAGAATGCCTGAGACGATATCATGTTGCTGTGGGAACACTTGCTTCATTAGGTCTTTAGCATTAGTAACCCATGGTAGCAAGGGCGCAATAATCTTAGGATCACGCCCATTGGGGCCAATGAAATTAAGCGTATGTGTCATGAGGCTATGCTATGTTGAGGATTCTAAGAATTTCGCTGTGTGGTATACGCCAGCCAGACTGACCTCCATTACCAAGTCTCACACCTTTGATGTATTCGGTAGATAACCACCGGCGTATAGTTATGGGCTGTACACGTAGCAGTAGGGCTACTTCTTTGATGGTGAAGTATGCTTGGAATTGAGCGATTGCCATGATAGCACCTCAGCGGGGACTAAGATGCTTTTAGTATATCACAGTAGATCATTGATTGTCAACTGTTTACCAAAACAATCTTCAACTCTTAGCTATCATCTCAAGCACAAAGCCTTTATCCACTTACTAACCGTGCTGTGGCTGATACCAAGTTTAGCTGCTACTACTCTAAGAGAACCAGAGAGTAGTATTGATTCTATAGGTTGGCCATGTTGCATTTCTAGTAGTCTCATGTATGGTGTCTTGTTCATGTGGTTATCCTATTCTACTAAGCTGTAGCATTCTACTAAGCTGTAGCATATATAAGCTATAGCTTATATATGCTACATGTTATATAGCTAGCTAACTACCATAGTCAGCAGCCCAGTTCAATAGTCGGAGAACATCCTCTGGTGATTGATACCCTAGTGTATCTGATGGGTACTCCAGTGTATCATCATCCTCCTTTTTTGGATACTGTTTGGTAAGCCATACTTTACCATTGAATACAGCCACCTCAGCATTGGGGCTTATTAGTTTATCCATGCAATGTTCTGCCCCTACTGGTATGTCATAGTTGTCACAGTGGAGACCTCCTCCAAACTGTACGGATACTGTGACTCCGTTTGTAAAGGTGATATGAAAGCCTCTGCTACCTGTGATTGCGAAACCTTCAGTCATTGTATGTTTCCTCCAGTCCAAGTAGCTCAGCAGCGATATATTTAGGCATTGCTAGCCTACAGCGATGGCTACACCACAGCACATCATACTCAGTTTCCGAGAACTGTGTGTATGTGATGATACCATTCTCTGGTAACTCACACACAGCGCAATCTGTGGAGAACTCTTTATTGATGTCATGACTTCGGAGTAGATCAATAGCTTCGTCCAAAGTCACTGACCCAGGGTCAATACCAGCTTCTCGTAGTTGTAGATCGAGATAGTTCATGTGGCCCATGTTAGTTCTGCTCCATACTAATAGTCCTAGATGCTGCTTTTGCTATAGCATCCAGTTTACTCATTGCGTCCTCTACTCCAGCTATATAGCCGGCCATATAGCATTCAGCTACCATGGCCAGCACCTTTCTCCTGCTGCTATCATCCAGGCTATACATATAGCAGCCTCCACAGAATATTACACCTGGGCCTTTTATCAGCCCATCTCCACACTGTTGGCACTTTTCCATGTTCACACCTTCTCCCCTTCTAGTAAACCATCACTATAGCTTTGTATCATTAGAGCTAGCACCTTTTCCCTATTGTCAGAGTCTAGGCTGTGCAGATAGCAACTGCCACAGAACTCCTGCCGCTCTCCCTGAATCAGCACTTGCTTTCCACATCTCTGGCACCTGTTCATGTTTTCTCCATCTGATATATTGGTAGCTGCCCTGCATGGTGAAACTCCCATGCATATACATGCGGCTGCTTGCTGGTACTCCTTCTCAGAAACAGCAGATAGCGTCTAAGTCCACTTGCTACTCTTAGCATATCTGCTACCTGAGAGTCTTTACCATTCCAACATACATACTGTTCCCAACAGTACATGTGTATGGCCGGCTTGCCTGATACTAGACTGGTATAAGCAGCTATGAATCCAGCATACTCCTCTGGGTGCTGCTCTCCATCACGGTAGAACAAAGCTATGCTGTATAGACGATAGCAACCAAAGCCAGTGTCCTTTGGTAGATGTGCTGCTAATATCTCATCCCCAGCACACATTACTGTATCAAGGATGTCGGCTAGCCTGCCAGCATTACGATGCCGAATGATTGGCGCTGGTTCTGCCCCTGTTAGCCAGTGGATGCTAGCTGTGGTCATGGCTCACACCTAGCTTTAGCATCATCGAGTACAATACCGGCAAGGGTTCTTGCCTTCTTTAGGAAAGGTGATTTCTCCTCGTCAGCACCAGTCCAGTAGAGAGATGTAGTGACAATGAACTCGGCGAGCTTGATGGCATCAGCCTCAAGAACCGTGAGCTTTTCTGTGGGCCATGAGAAGGGAGCATCATTGTCATCTGGATAGCATGGCCAGAATCCAAAATCAGTATCATCATCAGGATGTATGCCAAAGTAGTGTCCAGTAGGTGCGATGTCATCAAGATACTGGCAGATTCTATCCTCCCAGTATCTAGCTTGAAAGTCTCCACTGAGTTCTGCGTATGTTTCCGCCATGATATCTGGTAGTAAGTGCCGGACTGCAACTACCAGATCATCATGGAATGTGGTGCCCTGGCTTACTGAACCTGGTTCGGTCTTCATAGTTACTCCTCCTGTTTTATTGTGTTACTAGCCCTACTTCTCGTAGAGCTTAGTGACCCATTTTGTGAATCCACCACAACCAAATGACTCCTGGCCAAGACCATCATCTAGTCTAAACGCTTCTACAGTAGATGATCTTTCTAAGACTTGTGCTAATCCCACCAATTGCCTGTCTTCAACCGCAACTGAGATAGTTGGATGGTGTGAGCTTGCTACTCTAATTGTGACCAGTCTCATTGAAATACTCCTCTCTGTTGACTTCGGCGTTCAGCCGGGCCTGCCATATAACCATCAGTTGCAGGCAGGAACAGGGTCGAAGCTAGAGAGCTTTTGGGCGACAGATGAAAAAGATTTCGTGGCCTTCATATCCTACTAGTTTTACACGTTTAGCATTTGGTATAATGATCCATCCATCTTCGGTACGAGCATACCAGACCTGTGATTGATTACTGCTATACTGCATAGCTGCTCCTCCTTCTGTCAGCTTTGCTTTCTGCTACGCAACACTTCGTCAGCTGGAGGGTAGACCGGATTCCAACCTGGCAAAGAGCGAGTAGTTCCATGCCACTTACCATCAATATAGACGCGATGGCAAATAGCACATTCAGGATGCTGTCGCTCGGCATCCGTCTTTTCTATCGGCATAAGCAAACCGTCATTGGGAATGGCAATTGGAGTATGCTCCTTACAGAAATCGTGATTTCCACTGAATTGGTCGGTCGGATGCGAGTAGCCAACTGGACATGGCTTGTAGGTCATTGTGTATACATCTCCTTTTACTAGTTTTGCCCATAGCAGAGCTATTCATCTTCTCCATACCTAGCCGTCTGTTGCTTGATCCATTCTATTGGATCATCTATAATAGGATCATTGTAGCTGTTAACACATTGTAGATACAGGTCTTGGGGCTTAGCATTTAGTCGTATCCGCATTCTATCTTCATAGTTACTATCAGGGTCAATGTGACCAGTGACTTTTGGATTCAACGCATAGCAGGCAAATATGCCTAAATCACGTGTGACTTCTGGTGCTATCATTGATGTAAGCAGTTCGCCTAGCACTAGTGGCTGTGTGCTGATGTCCCAGGATATAACAGCGCCTTCTCCACCAGGGCCACCTAAATCAACAAAAGGAGTAATGATAACAGGCCGACGCTGTATCATGGCCATTGCAAACGATGATAGCGCTATTCCTCTGGTTATCATTTCTCCTAACAATGTATTGCTTATTACCGATACCCCAATGTAACAATGCAATGGAGTTTGGTCACTCCGCATAAACTCGCGCACAAACATGTTCTCAGGATCACCAGCTAGATAAGCTGGTACATCTGGGAAGTAACCTGCTACGCTATGGCTCCATACCTGCTGCCTAACCTCTATCGATTCTGTAAACTTAGCTAGTAATACCCTGGCCTTGTCCACATACTGCTCACGGCATATACGCAGTGATTCTATGCCGTGGTTAACTGATGTAGCTGATATGTAGCCAGCATAATTATGCCCCTTAATAAGCTTGTCACTTGTCCAGTTAGCTAGTGCTATGGTGCTGTCGAAGTGCTGATGCAGCTTAGGCATACTGTACCCACCTTTCAGCAGCCCGTCCTATATTAGCCCAGGCGCTATGTTGCTGAAATCTACCAAACACTAGATCAAGTACCTCGACACGTGTGCAGCCACCTGCTAGTAACTGCCCACCAGCTATACTAGCTCTTGGGCTAACTATTAGCTGTGCGGCAGTGTCAGATACAGCTTTGCGAACAGTTTGCACAACATCAGTCCAAACATCATCAAGCGCTATGCTATGCTCTAGTTCTTCATCATATGGCCATGACACTGTAGCCATAAAGCGGTCAAGAAATGCACCATCCAGTCTCGCTCTGCCCACATAGTTAGCATCGCCGCCATAGCCATACGTATTAGCAGCAGCTAACACATAGCAGTCTTTGTGCCTATGCACCAGCTTATCTGGGAATGACATGTAGCCATTGGCTAGCGCAGCCTGTATCACAAGCAGCGCTGGTGCACTGCCAACATCGCATTCATCTAGCAATATCACACCACCATTTTCAAGGATGCGGCGGAATGGTGTGCTATGATATGTGCCATTAGCATCCTTATAGCCAAGTAGTTCATATGGACTACTGACAGCACCTTGACACTCAAAGTTTTCTCTAGTTTCAGGCTCAGTGTTTCCATCCTTTATGCTGCTCTCACTAAATGTGAGCCCTAGCATCCTAGATGCCTGCTCGGCAGCAGTAGTTTTACCACCGCCAGCAGGGCCAGGTATCCAGATGTTCCTATACCCAACATGTAGTGCCTGCATGGTCTTTAGCAGCAGTGGAAAGCGATAATGATAAGTGCCAATGAGTGTTTTGCTGATACCATTGCTCTTTAGCTCTATGCCGATCACTTTCTGTGGACGGCTCTTTAGCTCCCATACCTGTTGGAGTAGACTATTTAGCCTTGACTCATGGTCTCTAGCTTGGCTAGTGAGCTTAGACATGCCTGCTGATACTGTTGTAGCCAATGATTCTACCAATATCTGGAGTCTATCTATGGCCTTAATATCAGGACTACTGATGTTGCTAATACTGGCCGCAGGCTTTATCATATCCAGAGTGGCCCGCTGGTCAATAGTACTCTTGGCATGTTCTGGTACACAGCGCGTATGGTAGGCTAGATGTGTGCTAGGATTCCACTCAATTAGAGTCATAGGTGGGAATTGATTACCACATCCAGCGCATATGCCTCTAAACTTGCTGGTTTTCTGCATGCCCACTCTCCCCCCGTTTACTGCTATAATCTAACTGCTACTAACAGTATAGCACACACTGTAAACTTTGTCAACACTTGGCTATAACGAATGTGAAAACTAATTATGGATTGTACTGCTAGCTATAAGATATTGCTTGACATATAGCTGCTAATCAGTTATACTGATAGTATGCTAGTCGTCTGACCACCCTTACCCAAGGACCAGGCTACTAACATGTAATGGCTACTCTAGGCTATGGTTTATCTCCTGTTTTCCGTGGTCTAGGGTGGCCTATATGATATAGAGGCAGACGTGAACATTAGATTTAGTAAGGCTAAGGAATTATTCTGTTGCTATCGCTGTGGCAGTAACATGGCTATCGGAGAAGCTATACTGTTGATTCGCCAACATAGCATCACATATCCATATCATCCAAAGTGTCTGCTGGAGCATATGCAGCAGGCTATGGAGAGCAGTAGCCAAGCACGGCCTCAACTAGATAGTAGCATGAGGCTACAACGGCTACGTATGCTACGGCAATATGCGGAGAACAAACAACGCATGAAGTCTTATAGCGCAAGGTTGCCTAACCCTGCTCTGGAACTACGTATAGCTAGACTGGAAGTACTAAGACAGATTCTTAGATTGAGGGTAGAGGAATTAGGAGGTGTACCAAAGTCTTGGCTAGTAGCTAGCTAGTAGCTATATATAGCTATATATCTAGCTAGCTATTTATAATAAGATAAGCCCTAGAGCATTAGCCCTAGGGCTTATCTGTGTAACTAGCTACTACTAGGTAGCTAAGCTACTACTAGCCACTAATTTTGCCAGCTAGTGCTAGTTCTCTGTAGAAACATAGCCTTGCTAGCTGCTTGATACCAGCACTTGACGCCTGATTTAGTAACTGCACACCTTCAGCAAAGCTACGTAGCTGGTCTATGACTGCCTGTTGCTCCTGTTCTGGTGATACAATTACTGTGGTCATGTTTTCTCCTCCTGTTTAGCTAGCGACCTGGCTTATGACAGGCCTGCTGCATTACCTAGCTAGCTTATAGCTAGCTAGTCATTCTGCATGCTAGTAACCAGCCACGCCAAGCTTATGTAGTCGCCGCTTCTGGCAGAAGACCTTGTGGGCACCTAGCGCTTTGGCCATGTCACCGTTGTAAAACCCCTTGGCCACGCCATCTGCAGCTTTCCTGGTCCACTCCGCCTCATCCTCGGCCTGCTGCGCTGGACTGGCATTGGCTAGCCAGTCTGCTGATACTGGCATCTGGATTATCACTTGATTGCCACCAGTGATCTTGCTAATTTTGACACCGGCCTTGACACCAGTTTTGCCCTTGGTCTTGCCAAACGTAAGGTCGGGAATGCCATGGCCGGCATCCTCGCCAGTCAATGAGTAGGCAACATTGAACCCGGCAGCGCCTACACCATTGACCCGGGCTAGTGTTTCCGCGCTCAGGATAGGAAACTTGAGGCTGGCGCGTAGTTCGGCTTGAAGTGCCTCACGGCTGGCCTGGGATTGCTGTTCCTTGGCTGCGGCTATAGCTGCCGCCTGCTCTTTCCTAATCTCTGCTACTCTAGCAGCAGTTATCTTAGCTGCTGCGGCTAGCTGCTCCGCGTAAGCCACTAGAGCATCTGGTTCCATAGCAGCTACCTGCTCCGTGGTCAAGACAGTGATGGTGTCCTGCTCTAACATAATTCTCTCCTTGTACTCTACAGGCGGGTAGCTATAGCTACACTGCCTCAATGGACAGTTGCCGCCAACAGCAGATTCTGCCGTCTACTGCCAGCTATATAGCTACTGGTAACATAGCTGGCAGTTTCGCCCATTAGGGCATCATCAGGACGGCTACTTTTGCTCACTCCTCCCCAGGAAATACATTTTGCAATTCGGCAATCAGCAGCTCTGCTGCGGCCTTGATTGCAATGATCCTGGCTTTGTTTGCTGACATTTTGTGCCATATGTAGTCATACCCGGCCTCATTGATTTCTAATGCTGTCCGGTTTAGGTTGTCCAGTAGTTTTTGGTCTACTACATGCCCTTTCATCATCCCCTCCTGTTTGCTCTAGCAGGGCAGCATAGCTGCTGGCACTCTAGGTGCTCACTGCTGGCTTCGTTGTCTACTAGATTCTAGCAGATAACTGCATTGATAGCAAGGGATAATTATTAGAATCATATTAGAATTTTATAGCTAGATTCCCGGCAGTCAGGCTATAAAGAATCTCAAAATAAATTTAGTAGCTACTTGACAAAGTGCTGCTGTTGTGATCTAATAATAGCTAGTTAGTAGCTAATTACTTATTAGCTACTAATAGTAGAGGATATGGAGTATATGGTACTGGAAGCACATGACATTAGCAAAGCTAAGCATCCATTATATAGTAGCTTGGTCAACTATAAGCAACGTGCTTTTGTGGCCGCTTTTGCAACATGCGGTGGAATTAGGCAGGCATCTAAGATATCCAACGTGTCTTACGTGCAGCATTATGAGTGGTTAGCTTATGATGCTGACTATGTCGAAGCTTTTAGGGAAGCAGAGATGATGGCTGGCGATTACCTCGAAGAAGCGGCTTATCGAAGGGCCGCTGATGGTGTGGAAAGAGCAGTATATTACCAAGGCCAGATAGTAGGCTATGAAACTGAGTACAGTGACAGCCTACTAAAGTTTCTCTTGAGGGGTGCTAAGCCCTGGCGCTATCACGAGCGTGTGGATGTGACCAGCCAAGGCCGCTCTCTTAACATCATCATAGACAGAATACCTGAACAATTAGCCACTCCCATAGACGGGGAGGCTACAGTGATAGATGGTGGCGCTGATGACTAGCCCTGCTGCTGGCTCATTGCCAAGGTCGATAGTAGCAGGCAGCTGCTCCATACTTATAGGGAGTATGGGATACCGCCCCACTTTGTTGCAATGTGTGGGAAATCGAAATATGACCACTCTTGATCTACAGAATCCCAAAATCCTCCTAACTTGTCCCCGTTGCCATGGTGCTTGCTTCATAGAGCCCGGCCCCAGCAAAGAGCTTTACCAAGTTTGCCTATGCTGTGGATATGAGACCATCATAGCCGGCGGATTCTCCGCCAAACCCCAGGAAGACCAAAGCTCAGCCCTCCCACCGGCGGAGATTGCGGAATCCAGTGAAAGTTGATGGAGTAGTATGACAGAGCTGATTCTCTCGGTATTGATCCTCGTGGTTATATCAGTAATATATTTCCTTGGTTTGGGGTGCATGATAGGTCTACATCGCTGGATTCCTTCTCTTGATTCATTTCCAGTCAGAGCTAGATGTTATCACTGTGGAAAAGTAGAGTTATGGTAATGCTAGCTACCCATATCCCACATTGGTATCAGCACCATCAGCCAAAGCAGCAGGACACATGGCAAGCTCAGCCCCGCCAAAGAGACTTTCTATTGAGGCTAGAGGATGAAGTGCTGCTAGGTGGCGCTGCTGGTGGCGGCAAGTCTGATGCTCTGATTATATGGCTTATCACCAGATCCACTGACTATCCAGGCAGCCGTGGCCTTTATCTCCGCCGTACTTATGCTGATCTAAGTAGAGCTGGCGCTGCCCTCGACCGCAGCAGGGAGTTACTATATAGTATAGCTAAATATGATGAACAAGATCACCGCTGGAGTTTCCCCAACCGCTCAACAATAGACTTTGGCTATCTAGATACCGAGTCTGATAAGTATCGCCACCAGTCAGCGCAATATGATTCTATTGCTTTTGATGAGCTAACCCAGTTTGTGGAAGCCTGGTACATGTACATGTTATCCAGAAACAGAGCCACTGTAGATGGTATCTGTCCTTTAATCAGGGCTGGTACTAACCCTGGAGGATTAGGCCACGACTGGGTAAAGCGCCGTTTCATTGACGGTAAACAACCAAACACAGCCTTTGATCTAGGTGAAGGCCGCACAGGCTGCTTTATACCTGCCAGGCTTCAGGATAACTTTATACTCATGCAACGTGACCCCGGCTACTGGCACCGGCTATTAGCTCTACCAGAAGATGAGCGCGAAGCTCTTGCTTATGGCAACTGGAACTTATTCCAGGGCCAGTATTTTAAAGAGTGGCGGGAGGCTAAGCATGTGATAGCTGCTTTTGATATACCTGCTACTTGGACTCACTGGATAGCTGTGGACTATGGCTTTGCTGAACCTTATTGTTGCCTTTGGTTTGCCCGCAACCCTGATGATAAGCATCATGTTTATGTATATAGAGAGAGCTATGGAGTGGGACTTAGGGATGAAGAACAAGCCCGGCAGATTGTCTCTGCTACTCATGGAGAGCGCATAGCTACTGCTGTTGGTGACCCTGCCATGTTTAATAAGCGCAAAGAGCAGGATAAGCCGAGCATAGCTGCTGTCTATTATCGCAATGGAGTTAAGCTTCTACCAGCAGTTAATGAAAGAGTGGCAGGCTGGCAGTGTGTAAGGAGGGCATTAGCTTATACAGAGCAAGCCAAGCCAAGGCTACAAGTGTTGGAAGGCAAAGCTCCTAATCTTTGCCGAACACTGCCTGCTATGTTACATGATCCATTAGACTCTGAGGACATGGCAGATAAGATTAAAAGCACCAAGACTGAGGACCATGCTGTGGACGCTCTGCGCTATGGACTCATGCTAGAATCCATGCCAGAGAAACAGCAGCGAAAGTTGTTAAGTTTTCAGGTGGTTAACTAAGCATGGATAAACTCATAGATATGCTGGTACTAGCAATAGATGATATAGTACCAAGCTGTTACCTTGATGTACTGGATCGCCAACGCCCATATGATGGACAGTATCAAACTGATACTGGTGAGCGTGGCAAAACAGAAGTGCATGGCATTACGTTCCGTGATCTGCGAGATTGCTTTATTCGTGCTTGCTACGATGCAAGTGGCCTATCACCGGAGAATTGGCCACGAACCATCTATGAATTGCCCTGGGATAACATGGACCCAATAGCCGTAGAGCAATGCATGTCTTGTTGGGTCGAACGATATATGGGTATATATCCAAATGTTCCTGGACTATCACATGACTAAGAAGTTCACCGCTGACTATGAGCCAGATGACATAACATCTCTCTACCAGCAGCGCAAAGCTGATGGTGATGAATCCCGTATCCATGGGCTTATTACTGACCTGCGTGCTTACTGTAAGCTGGAGCATGAGGTTATAATTCCCGGCGAGTACAAAGCTATCAGCCGTGAAGTTAGAACACCATTTATCAGAGACGCTTGGCACCGTATTGCTAGCAGCATGCTAGCTAAGCCTCCTGTGTCTCATGTGGAGCCTAAAGATAGAGATAAAGCAGAGTACAGAGATGCTGCTAATATTGCTGAGCGTTGGGACATGGCCATGATAGACCGTCTCAACAAAGAGATGTCAACAGATATACAGTTTAGGCTAACCGCACAGCATGTGAGAGATGGTGAAAGTATCCTCAAAGTAGCTCATAGAAAAGATGCCTGGGCCGCTTTTCCTAATGGTGTTAGCGCTGAGGAGCAAGATATCTGGAAGCGCAATGCTGATTTTCCTATTGCCTGGCGTGATGTGGATAGACTAAGTATATTGTATGAGGGCGGTGAGTATGGAGATGAGTGGATCCTTGAGTACGGAGAATATGCCAAGCCATTTCTAAAGCAGCGCTATGGCATGGCTGAGGATAGCTCTGGGAGGCTATTTAATCCCAAGGCTACAATAGAAGGTAAAGGTTGGCCAGAAGGCTTGCTATCAGCCAGCAGAGGCCACAGAGTCAAGATAGAGTTTCTAACTACCAACGAATGGCATGTGTTAATAGATGGTACAGAAGCAGCAGGTTTTCCTAAGCCCAATCCATACAAACCACACCTTAACTACTTCAGGGCTCCAGCTTATGACTGTGAATCTCTACTTTACTCTCTACTGTTTCTAGTACCAAGGATGGATGAGCTGCTAACCATGAAGCTTAACTGGGCTGTGCTAGGGGCTTATCCCAACCCTGTAATAGAAACAGAGGCTAGTAGCTTGCTAGCTGGACTTGATCCCCAAGGCACAGTCAGCGCTGTGGGGCTAAGTACACCTACTGATGCTACCAATGTCAATAAAGTGGTGTGGAAGCCCGGCAAAGCTATAGAGCTACCACCGGGCCAAAAGCTCAGCTTCTTAGTTCCTCCTCCAGTAGGCAAAGACCTTAATGAGCTAGCTTCCATGTTGAAGTCCCTAATAGATATAGCAGGTGTACCTTCTATTATGCGGGGTGGAGATGCTGCCTCTGGCTATCTAGCCAGCCAAATGCGTGCCGCTGCTGAGATGGCCTATAAAATCAGCATGTTGTCACTGCAGAGGCAACAAGAGAAAGCATTAGACTTCACTCATTGGCTAGTATCCAAGAAGATCAGGCAGACTGTTTATGTGTTAGGGTGGGATGGACTCAATCCTAAAACTAAGAAACCGGCTAAAGACTCTGCGGAGGCCTGGCTTGGCCTCAGCCCCAATGGTAGCAAAAGCAAGTATGTGGCTCAGATAGATAAACTTGGCCCAGTGACTATGCAGTACAGGGCAATGCTACCAACTGATGCCCAAGCCAATGCTATGATAGCCATGCAGCTAACCAATGCGGCAAATCCTCTGATGGGAATTAGGGATGCTCTTGAGAAGTACCTGCAAGAGGAGGATCCAGAGGCTATCATGGAGCGTATGGAGGTTGAGAAGGCAATGGCTAAAGAGCCTCTAGCTTCCATGATTCTACAGAAAGCGTTAGAGGATGCTGGATTGCTGCCACCTGCTACTGCACCGCCACCAGCACCACCTATGCCGATAGCTAATCCTCAAGGCCAAGCTATGATAGGCCCAGATGGCCAGCCTCTAATGCCTCCTGGAGCCTCACAGCTACAGCCTGTGCCATTAGCACAAGCATCTGTAACAGGTATGCCACAAGTAGCTGGTATCAATATGCCCATAGTTCCTAATACTGTTCCTAACCAAACCGGCACCAGTATACCTGGAGCTACTGGTGGCAGAAGGCCAGGGATGCACCCCGGCCAACCATCAGGTCCACAACAAAGATAAGGAGATGATAATGCCAACTCATGAGAAGCACATGAAAGCAATGCCAAAGCAGATGCCAGCAAAGATGCCTGAGTATGCTACACATAAGATGCCTGGTGGTAAGACAATGCCTGGGATGAAGCATCCTGCACCAAAGGGCAAAGGTAAGTAGCTATGCCGCTGACAAAGAAAGGTCAGAAAATCAAGACTGAGATGGTCAAGGAGTATGGCACCGAGAAGGGTGAAAAGGTGTTCTACGCCTCTGTCAATAAGGGCACTGTTAAGGGTGCGCATAAGGGTAAGAAGTAGCTGTGTCTGAACATGAGCATATTATAGAGCGCCGTGTTGTTGCTTTGGCTGATGCTATCCGAGCTAGAAGGCAGCTTATTACCAATGCTCTACTGCCTTCTAACCAGCGCCCTTTGTTTACCAAGCAGCTTTCCAAGAAAGATGCCATGGCATTCTGGCAGCAGCACCGCTTTGATGATGTTGGTAAGCAAGTGTCGGCTAACATGAAGCCAGAGGATGTAATGGAGCTTGATCTAGCTTTATCACAAGCTAATGAGCCTACTGAGGGGGTGGACAATGGCATTTATTGATGATAAAAAGCAGATAGTGGCCTATGTTTATCCTCCGGATGGAGCGCCTCCAGATAACCTGCAAAAGCTCTCCGTGTTTGCATATATGACTGATGGAGTGGTGGGGGCACCAGCCCTGACATGGAAAGATGATCTTGATACTGGCATCTATCGTATCAGCGCCGATATCATTGGCTTTGCCACCGGCGGGGTCGAGCGTCTGCGCATCAATGATGCTGGTAACCTTGGCCTTGCGGGAGTAGTGACGGCTGGGTATCCTAGTGGAGACGTATATAGTCCTGGTTTAATCATCAAAGGCGGCTCTACCTATATACCTGTGTTCTTTCGCACGGCGGCTGATGTTTTTAGCGCTGTCATTAGGGCAGATAGCGCCAGTAATCTACTTTTTGGGATCAATGCAGGTGTGATAGTATTTCACACAGGCGCAAACGGCATCAATACTGAAGGGACAGAGCGGATAAGGATTACCAATGCAGGTGAATTGTTTATTGGTAATGCTACGTCAATAGTGTATGGGCGCTCGTCTCAGCCTGTAATAGTCAACAGGTCCGCCGATTACGGTGGGCAAGCGCTAAATAGTTGGAATGTCACTCCGGCGCAAGCTAGCTTGTTAGATTTTAACCGCTCAAAAAGCGCCACCCTTGGCAACTATGATATTGTTGCATCTGGTGATGCCCTGGGTTATATCGGTTTTCGTGGCAGCGATGGGGCGGCATTCATCCCAGCGGCGGAGATTCGCGCCGAGGTTGACGGTACGCCTGGCACAAATGATATGCCTGGGAGGCTGATATTCAGTACTACAGCAGACGGAGTTGCTGCGGTCACCGAGCGACTACGGATCAACTCCGTCGGTGTGGCAACGTTCTCCGGTGAGATCAACCTGTCGCAGAACGCCAGCCTTGTCAGCGCGGCTGACTTAGTGAAGCTTGGCGGCTACGACCTCTCCGCAGGCAACCGCACGCTGGCACTGGCGACCGAGACGGCTGTAGCTACAGATGCAGCGCTGGTAAGCTCACACAGCCTAACCATTAGGATAAATGGCACCAACTACAAAATCCCACTAGTTGCATAGTATATACCATGACAGATTATCGGACAAGAGTAGTAGATAACATCTCAGGCCAGAATATGAAGTGGAATGGCACAGCTTGGGTTGAGGATGTGGCTGGTGCAAGCTTCCAGTTTCCAATTGGCTATCTTGTGTTCAATGAGACAGGAACAAACCCTGGAACAGATTTTGGTTACGGCACATGGGCTCAGATAGGACAGGGACAGTTTCTAGTGGGCCAAAACCCAGCTGATGTTGACTTTGATGTAGCTGGAGAGATAGGTGGAGCAAAGACACATACCCATGATGGCCATCTTGACCACACTTCAGCAGGGACTCATACTCACGATGCCCATGTGCAGGGTAGGAAAGGGGGCACCACTAATCCACAGGATATCATCAACTCACCAGTGACGCATTCTAGTGTTGGTGGGCATACCCATGATACACACTCTGCTCATAACACGCCTAGCCATATTCCACCATATAGAGTCGTCTATTGGTTCAAGAGGACAGCATAACATGATGGAGGGGACAGTGGAGCAGCATAGCCTAGTGGAACTCAATGTGCAACAGCGGTCCATAGAGTCTCATCCTTTACCTGAGAAAGCTGTTATTAAGCTACAACGCATACTAACACAGATTAACCAGCTACAGATGGCTTACCGAGAGATGGCCGAGCTTGTGCTCATTGGCTTAGGAGTAGATATGGACAATAACGATGTCATCCTCTCACAGGATGCCACCCAATACACAGTAAGGCCAAAAAATGCCTAATGCTTGGCAGTTTATCCCTGATAGCACCCTAAGAAAAGAATATGACCTAAACAGCGCCGAGGACTGGGCTGCTGCTGAGCGTGAGAAGCTAGCTAACGAATGGGCAGAACTCCAGCGCAAGCAAACGGCAAAGCCTGCATCAATGGCAGAATTCTACGGTGCTCCTGAAACCAGCCAGTATAGGTTGCCAAGGCAGACCCGGCAGACTCAACCAGCTCCAATTGGTGAAGCTCTAGGAGCTGGCCTAGAGCTAGCCGGCCGTCCACAGCAAGCCCTCTATGGGGCTATGGCTACTGCTCCTGGAGAAGAGCTAGCTGGTGCTAGGGCCGGTTGGCAAGGCCAGCAGCGTATGAGTGGCTCCGAGCTAATCCGTAGCTTAGGTGGCCTTGGTAACAGAACGGCAGAAGATGTAGTTGGCTTTGGTGCTGACCTTATAGCTGATCCACTAAATGTGCCACTTGGTGCTATCAGCAAAGCACCTGCTGCTATTAGAGGACTTGGCCAGCTTGCTGGAGAAGCAGCACCGCTAGCTGGTAAAGCTCTCAGAGGTGTTAATGAGCTGGTGACTAGTCCAGAGCTAAGAAAGCTAGCTCCTGGGCTTGGTATTAGTGTATCTAAGCAGGATGATTTTATCAAAATAGTCGACAAACTTATAGATAAGTATGGGGTAAACTATACTCAGTTGGCCACACCTAAAGAATTGGGCGAATACAAGACTGCATATATTAAATACAATGTCGCAACTCCGGCACCTGTGGCTGCTCCACCAAAGCTACAAGTACAGCCGGCTCCTAGTGGTTGGGCATTATCCGCAGTTGATGACTTTGTAACTCAGTTGAAGGCTAAGTATGGAGAGGTCTGGGCTCCAAAGGCCACTGCTGATGAATGGGATACCTTCAATGATCTATCAACTAAAGCTTTTGCACCTGTATCCGCTCCACCAAAGCTAAGAAAACCACACTGGTTTACTCTTGATAGGCTGCCACTCCCAGAGCAGATTGACAAAGCTGCCACAAAGACACGGCAGTTTATTACATTCTTTGGTAACAGTGTAGCTCGGCAGCTGGATGACTCTCCAATACCACTCTACCATGCAACGGACAAAGACTTTGACATTTTCCACAGGAGTAATGATGTCGGCTTCCATCTAGGTACACGTGATGCTGCGTTGGCAAGAGCAAAAGTCCGCGGCAGAGATGCTAGAGTCGGTGTATTTTATATAAGGCTGGAAAACCCGCTTGTTATGAATGATTTAGGAGACTGGAGTACTATTAGTACCGGTCAAGAGTTAATTGCCCGTGGTGTGCTACCCAAAGGCCATGACCTTTATAGTGACTGGCTTGACCTGCGGGACATAGCTATACGCAGAGCTAAGTCTATGGAGCAGCATTTCTCACGTCTCGGTTCCGGCGCTGAGAGTGTACCATCCACTAGTACGTTGACCAGGTTCCTCTTTCAACGTTATGTCCAATCACTAATCAAGCGCGCAGGATATGATGGTGTTATATATAAGAATGCTGTGGAAGATATAGGTAGCCTGACCTATATAGTATTTGATCCCACCCAGATTAAATCTGCCACCCATAATGTGGGTACGTATAGCCTAGTTAATCCAAGCACATTGCACGCAGGTATAGAAGGCATAGGTGCTATCACTGGTGGCGCAGTAGGCTCACAGCAACCAGCGGATAGTACCGAGCAATGGGCAGATAACATTATAGCTGGCATGATAACTGGCGGCCTAGCTGCTGCCGGTGTTAAAGCTGCTGCACCATATGCAGCCAGGGCTGCTGGAGCTGTTAAGCCTGTATTAGGAAAGCTTCTAAAGGATGAAACTGGACAGCTATCTCTGGGGCCTGGTGAGCGTAGCTTAGTACCTGAGCAGGGCCTAATACCAGAGCGTGGTCTAACCACAGAGCCTATAGAACAAGTTACTGGTGAAGTAGTGCCACCTACTGGCCAACTACCACCAGGCCCGCCACAGCCCGAACGTATCTTTGGGCCTCCAACCCCAAAGAAGAAAGGCCTCGGCTGGCTAGAAATGGCCGTAGACCGTACCCGCAATATAGCTGCTCGCCAAGGCCCACTTGGTAAGCAACTAGCTAATAATCTCCATGAGTGGCGTGAGCTATACCAAACCCAAACCGGGGACTGGGTAACTCGTATATCTAATGTTAAAGCTCTTAATAACAAAGACTATGATAACTTCATAGATGCCATAGAAGGATCAGCACAGCCTGCTAATAGGCAAGTGTTTGATACTATAGTTGACTGGGCAAGAGTAGCAGTAGAGGTGGAAGACAAAGCTTTGGCTGCCGGCATCAAGATGGGCCATCTATCTAACTACTTTCCCCATATGTATGATGCTGGTACACTGGAAAAGTTGTTTGATAGTATGAATGATACACAGTGGAACCAGAGACTTGACCACATGGTACAGACTGGCCAAGCTGCTACTAGGGAAGAAGCTAATCATATTCTCCGTAGTATTGCCGATAAAGTACATACACGCAAAGCTAGTAACTTGGAGATTTCCCGTGTTGCTGACTTTCCAGGCTATCGCCGTGATAAAGCTGTGCTCGGAGAGTATCTAGCTGATGCTGCCAAGCGCATCTCATATGCAGAGATGTTTGGCCCACAAGGGGAGAAAGCTGATAGGCTACTGGGACAGATTGCAGAGCAGGGCTTTGATAAGCATGGTGAGCTGAATAAGTTATTCGGGGTAGCAACAGAAGGTTTAGAGTATGGCTTCCGTAGTCAGAAGATTAGCAATGTTCTCAGGGCAACTAATGTGCTTACTAAACTTGGTCTAGGTGCTATTATAAATGCTACTCAACCTGTTAATACTACTATCGTTGGTGGTCTGAAAACACTCAAGCTGTTATCGGAGGCAACTACCAGCAAAGAAGCCCACAACTTCGCCATAAGAATCGGTGTTATTACTGATGATGCTCTGAATGATCTATCAAAAGGTGCTGGCTATGCTGGTAAAACTATGGCAATAGGTGCTCCAGGCTTTAACAACGTAGAGCGCTTTAACAGGACATTTTCTGCGTTAGCTGGCAGAGAAATGGCACAGGACTTTGCTAAGCATATAGTTAATGCTGCTGCTAAAGGTAAACATGACCTACATGCTGAGAAGGGTCTTAGAGGTATGGGCTTAGACCCAGCTCTTATTATCTCACGTAATACAGGGCAAACTCAGGCATTAGCAATACCTGGTAAAGTGCCTGGACTACTTACTCAGCAGGAGATTGACAGAGCTGCCCGCAACATTGTAGAGCGCACACAGTTTTTAGTTGATCCACAAGATTTAGCTCCCTGGATGTCCAGCCCTTGGGGCCGTGTCATTATGCAATTCCGCACGTTCTCATATAACCAAACAGCGTTCTTGTGGCGTGATGTGCTGGAGCCTGCATTGCCCAGAGGATTAGGTGGAGATCGTAATGTAGGGCCATTGATCCGTTTTCTACTCCTCGGCACTCCAGTTGCCATCGGCGCCACAGCATTACAAGATAAAATCCGTGGTACAGACTCCAAAGACTGGCTAGAGCGTGGCATCAAGAAAGCAGGTCTGGGTGTTCTTGGGGACATCCTAACCGGGCTAAATCCTCCAGGCTTAGACTATGCCAGTGGTGAGCGCTTTGCTATGCAGGTAGCTGGTCTAGCTCTTGGCCCAAGCGCTGGCACAGCTATGCAAGGTGCTGCTGCTATACCACCTGCTTTAGGTGGTAGCCCGGAGCAACTGGAGCGCTTTGCTCTAAGGCAAGTGCCTGTAGCAGGCCCATCTCTAGCTAATAGACTGGTGCCATATAATAAGCAGCATCCTGGACGCTTAGAGAGACCAGAAAGTACTGGTAGGCCAGCTATAGCACGTCCTGGCCATCCAGGAAGGAGATAACTAATGCCACCACCTACTAATGTACAAGAAAGTACCAGAAAACCTTACTGGCTAATACAAGACAACAAAGGCAAAACCCAAGTAGTCTATGACCCTCAGTCTGAGGGTGCGTGGCAGCTGGGCGGCTGGAGCGTAGGTGGCAACCAAGCTCAGCCAGATGGCTACGAAGTGCTCTATGCTAATGGAGAACTCTGGGACTATCCATCTGAAGGTAATGCCCCAGGGCCACTTAATCCTGCCGCTTCACAAGGTGAGAGGATAAGAATAAGCACAGAATCCAAGCAGCCATCAGATTTTAGTCTTGGCGGTGCAAGATATACATATGATGAGAATGGTAACCCTGTACCAGTGGTTTCAGCCCAGCCCAGAGTAGATACCAGGGCTCCATATCTACCCGGCGTAGATGAAACCAGCTACAGAGAACCAAACCCCAACTACCTCCCAGACTCCGTAGAGTGGACTGACGAAAGTGGTGTACAGTGGCTAATTGATAGGAACACTGGCCGTAAAATCTCACGCCTTGGGCATAAGTATATACAGCCACCGCAACCAGCTCAACGTGCACCACGTTGGCCAGAGGAAATCGAGGAATCTCGCCTAGATATCCAGAAGAAGCAGCGCGACCTGATGAACCCCTATCTACTCCAGCAACAGCAGCTTGAGGAAGTTATTGGCAATATCAAGGGTCAGCTATCCAGAGGAGAGATTGACTTTGCTAGAGCTAACAGACTAATGGAGCTGGTCCGTAGTAACACTGAAGCTGCCCTCAGAGGCACAACTCCATGGCAGATGCAAAGTAGCAAGGCCAGCGCTGCTGGTAATATATTAGGTAATGAATCCCAACTTGGTAGCAATCTAGCTAACAGCTTCCTATCAGGCATCACAGGCATGGCTGGCAACATCATGGCTGGACCAACCTCTCTACCTAGAATAGACCCCATTCTACTAGCTAGATATGGCCAAGAGCAGCTTGGTGCCGGCCCTCAGATTGGTGGATTAGCTAGATCAGTGCTGAGTGGCTTTCTAGGAGGTACATAATGGCTGAGAGGGAATATGGCGTAGATAATGGTGATGGTACCATCTCTGTCTGGGGTACTGATGATGCTGGTAACTTTTGGCCAGTCCGTACAGAAAGTGTAGCTGTGAACCAGGGCCAGGTAACTGGCCAAACAGCTCCAGTAGTACCAACAGCTCCGGCAACATCAAGTGGAGGTGGCCAAACACGTGAAGGCTATCTATCAGATAGAGACCTACAATCACGGCTAAGAAGTGCTGGCTATGGTGGCCCTTGGGATACCCAGTCGATGATTGCTGCCTTTAACCGTGCTGGCCAGCCGGTTTCAACTCTTCCAGGCTATGGCTCTCAGATAGATGCTTATAATAGTTATCTCCAAGCTGTCACCCAGTCTAACAGAGAGCAATTTAATGCCCAGTTAGCCCAACAGCAAAAGATATTAGACTTTGATAAGCAGAAATGGTCTGAAAGCATTGGTTGGGAAAAGGAGCGTTGGGCACAGCAGTATGCTTTGGATCAGCAAAAGCTCACTGAGATGCAGCGGCAGTTTAATGTCCAGGCTGCTGCTACTGATAAGCAATCACAGCAATCTCTGGCTATGAGTCTACTACAAGGTGCAACACAACTACAACGCCCAGAGAGTTGGCTAGACTATTCTACCTATACTCAAGGTGGCCGCAATATCTTCCAGTCTCTATATGGCTCACAGCCAGTACCAGCCTTCTCTGCTCCTACTGGCTACTCTAAGCCATTAGATATGCAGGGCCTACTTGGTCAGATGGGGCTATCCAATGCTCCTGGCATGCAAGAAGCTCTAGCCATGTCCACTGCTCCTGTTACCGGAGCCAATGCTCAAGGTACCCAGACTCAACCACTTGTTCCTTTGCCGCACCAAATAAACCCTGCTGTTTGGGATAGCTTCTCTAGCACTTCCAAAGGGATGGTGCTAGGAGCTGCTCAGGAAGGCTTAACACCATCCGGCATATGGACAGCAGATGACTTTCTCAGACAACTAAATGCTACCAGACCACAGGGTATTGCGCCGAAGCAGATTAATTATAATTGGCAACAGCCATCCAGCTACTTTTAGAGGTATAGCACATGGACATTGATACTCAGCCCACAGACATAGCAGCGACAGAGCCTGAACCAGTACAGCCTGCTACAGCGCCTACTATAGATAAGCCTGTAGTGACTCCTGCTACCAGCGCTACTGCCACTGATACCACGCCTGCATGGGTTAAGACCATAGATGAAACTGATGCTGCTGAGTTACGGCGTCATCCAAAGCTAGCTGGCATCATCGGCTCTGAAGCCCAACGTATCAGCCAGCTAAGGTCAAAGCATGACCAAGAAACAGAATCCAGACGCATCCATGATGCTACCGAAGCTGAGCTACTCAAGTTCACCGATGATAACACCGACTATCTCAAGCAATATTATCCAAAAGCCTATGACCATATCATGTCCATACAAGCCAGTCGTGCCCGCAGAGATATAGACGGTGTAAAAGTCAAAGCTCTGGATGAAGTGGCGCAGCGCGTAGGTGCTAGCATCCGCCAATTGCCTGAGTTTGCTGAGTTCACGCAGCAAGACCATGAGAGACTAGTAAAAGCTGCCGAAGGCAAAACAGACGATGATGCCCTTGCTACCATCTACCAGACCGTCCTTGATATCTCCGCCAATAAAAGACTAGCTAAACTACTAGCCAAAGAGACGGATAGAATCAGGGAGGCCGTGCGCCAAGAAGAAGCTGCAAAGCTAATGAGGGACTCGGATGCTCCAGATTTAGCTAAGCCCAAATCCATCCCAACCAAAATCAACATCCTAGGCATGTCCGCTGAGGAATACGACAAGCTATTCCCACCGAACGTGCCACTATTAGAATCCCACAAGAAGATATTCGGATAGCCTCTTGAGGCTAGGAGGATAGAATGGCTACCAACCTTACACTTGCGCCTGAAATCAGACAAAGCTACGACATGCGGCTCCTACAGAGGTTCCGCACCAAAACCATATTCAACAAGTTCGGCACACAGAAGGGCATCCCCAAAGCTGGCGGTGTCAACATGTCATTCCGCCGCATGGAGATTGTTCGTCCTGTTGCTGTGGCATCCAGCACATGGCCATCCGATGCTGTCTACACTAATGCAACCGGCGCCGTGCTAACAGAAGGCACTTTCTATGTACCTGCTGTTGTAGCCTCCTGGGCAGAGGTCACTGCAACAGTACGCCAGTATGGCATCGCCGCATACATCTCTGACCTGAACATTAACCAAGCTCTTGATCCTCAGATCAGTGAATATGTGGAGAACATGTCCGAAGCCATGACTGAACTGCTAGACCTGGTTACCAGAGACGTGCTGTTGAGTGCAACTACTCTACAGTATGCCAATGGCCGGGCCAGCTCCAGCGCAGTCATCAGTGGTGATTTCCTCAACCTGCTTGAACTAAGAAGGGCCAAGAGAACACTGCTAAGGGCAAACGCTGAGCCAATAGATGGCAAGTTTCCAGTCCTTGTCCATCCAGACACAGCATTCGACCTGGAAGGTGACAGCAACATCACTAATATCTTCCAGAACAGCGCCGCTGCTGGTAAGCAAGACCAGTATTTTGACACAGTTCTGAAAGACCTGCCTTTGGGCTTTAGGCTGTATGAGAGCAGCATTGTGCCCATCAGCAGGGCCTCCGGCTATGGCGATGTCTACAACACATGGGTTCTGGGCAAAGAAGCCTATGGTACAGTGAAGCTGGATAGCATGCCGGCCAAGATCATCGTGCATCTACCTGGCACCAGCGGTGTTAGTGATCCACTTGACCAGGTAGCCACCGTTGGCTTCAAGTGCAACTTTGCTTCTGTGAGATTGAACGAGTCGAATATGGTGCTAATCAAGCACCAGGCTTCTGTGTTTACTGGCACTAGAGCTGGTTTGTAAGAGGGAGTGTCTAAGAAGAAGGAGGTATAGAAATGGCAGATGAGGGACGCTTCCTGAACAAGCGCTTTGCTCTAGGAGATGGCCTACAAGGTACCCATCCATCCGCAAAGATTGTAGAGGAGTCAGGGTCATGGTCATTCATAGGCGGCGTTGATATTGGTGGCCAAGGCACAAGACTGTTACAGATAACATCAGTGTTGGCATCCATTGACATTGCCATTATCCAGCCGGCTGGTAGCACCGGTGCTCAAGCTGTGGATGTGGCCCTTACAGGAGTAGTAGTTGGTGACCAATGCTTTGCTGCTCCAGTACAATCCTTGCCGCTAGGCATCATATGGGCTGCAGCATGCTACTCTGCTGGAGCAGTTAACATTCGCGCTGTGCATACGCAATCTGGCAACATAGACCTAGCCGCAACTAACTGGAGAGTAACCGCGATTAGGTTCCCGTAATTGGATAAGTAGTTATTAGTAGCTATTAGCTAATAACTAGTAGCTACTAATAACATGATAACAAGGAGTTTAGTTATGACTGAGCCTATCCTTGAAGAAGACGAAGCTACTAAAGCTCTCCAAGAGGCTGCTGAGCTAATCAGCAAGGCTGCCTCTGATAGAGCTAACCGTAAAGCCATCCTCAAAGAAGCTGAAGCTGCGCTAACCAAGCTGAAGCTGGTTGATTATCCTGATTTGGCCGAAAGCCTAGTGATACAAGCCTTTATCAAGGCAATGGGGCTAGGTGATCTAAGACCGGGTGGAGTAGCCAACCGTGGCACATTAGCTGAGCGTATTAGAGACTGGACTTGGCGTGATCTAGCCAAAGAAGTAGAATCAGGCCGTATGCCTCTGCGGCACTTCACTTCTAATGAAAGGCTAACACTCACTTGGAATGACCTGGAGATCATTGTTGAGGCCGATGTGGAATGTGAAGTGCCGGCATGCTTCCATGATATATACCTAGAGCGCCAAAAGGCCAAGCGCAATGCCGTGATTGCTGAGCATTATTACCTTGGCCTCAGCGATGTGCCTCCACCGCCTGAGTACCATAGCGCTGAGTCTGCCAAAGTAAGAGCATGGGCCACTCAGATGCGTCGCTTTGGCCGTAATGGCGGCACTATCATGACAGGCGTAATCCAAGACTGGTCTGGAGAGGATAAAGGTGCGTAAGCTTATACTTGATCAGCAACCAAAAGCAGACATCGCTGTAGCTATCCTAGCCAAAGACTCTGCTCTTACTATACCAGCCTGCCTAGATAGCATTGTGCCGTTTGTAAAAGAGGTGTTGGTCTGTGTAGATAGCCGCAGCAAGGACAAGACGCCTACAGTGGCCAAGAAGCATGGTGCTAATGTTATCACTGGCTTTGTTGTTAGTGAGTACCATGACTGTCCAGAGCATGGCCACGTGCTTGCCCAGAACTTTGCCAAGGCGCGGCAGGAGTCCTTTGCAAGGCTCCGTCCTGATACCGAATGGCTCATGTGGCTGGATGCAGATGACGTAATCAAAGGTGGTGAAAAGTTAGCTGGCTATCTAGCTAGCCTCAGTCCAGAAGTTGCTGGCGTATGGCTTGACTACCATTATTCTCAGACTCCATTCGGTCAAACAGCAACACTGTTCCAGCGTGAGCGTATCTTACGCCGTAGTGTAGGCTGGCAATGGCAACATCGTGTCCATGAGATTATTGCTCCTGTTGGTATACCTGCTGAGGCTGTAGCTTGGGCTAGCACCAGAGACATTACCATCTACCATCAACATGAAGGCCATGATACAGCAGGCTCGGCTCACCGCAATATACTACTACTAGAGATAGACCTTGAGGAAAACCCCAATGACATGCGAGCTTTATTCTACATGGGTAACCAATACTTTGCCATAGCAGAATGGGATGCTGCCAGGCACTATTATGAACTAGCAACCAAAGCACAGAATCCATACCAGCTCTGGCAAAACTGGGTATATCTATCAATGGCGTATGAAAAGCTAGGCGAATTTGAGGCATCGCTCAAAGCTGCTTACCGTGCTATGGATACTGTGCCATATCACCCGGAGCCATACTATAGACTAGCTGTTATAGCCATGATTGCTGGCGATACACAGCGATGTGCATTCTGGACTCATATTGGTGATAGTATGGTAGAGGCTCCATTCTTTGCCTTTAAGAATCCACTAGATAAGCCATTTAATGCAAGGCTGACTCTGGCACAAGCATATGCTAACAATGGCCAGATAGGCCAAGCTTTGAGGCAGCTAGATTATGCAGCTAGAACAGTACCTAGCCCAGATGTTATCAACAACAGAGATGTGCTAGGTAAGCTAGCTAAAGAGACCCAGGAGGCAGAGGCTTATGTGCAAGTATTATCATCACTGGATGGAAACATATCAACTCTGCCTATTCCAGAGCATCTGTGGAAGTTTGGTCGAGTGCGTGATGTTGTCGTGCCAACCATGCTTAAATCTCGACCTAATACCCAACCACGCATCATCTTCTTCTGTGGAAGATCACTTGAGCCCTGGGCACCACCCAGCATCAACACCACTGGCATTGGAGGCAGTGAAACAGCTATAATAGAGATAGCACGGCGCTTTGCTACTGATGGTTGGCGGGTAGATGTCTATAATGAACCCGATAAGTATGAAGGAGTATATGATGGTGTTGGATACTGGGGATTATCACGACTTACTCAAGGAGATAAGTCTGACATTCTTATCTCGTGGCGCAATCCCGGAGCCTACAGCCTACCAATGCTTCGCAGAGTGTCCATGTTGTGGTACCATGATCTCAACAGAGGGCCTATCGTTTCAGGGGAGCTACAAAGATGGGACTCCGTGCTGGGTGTATCCAAATGGCACGCAGATTACCTGTCCCAAGTGTATGGGCTTACAAACACCAGCTTTGTCCCCAATGGCATCAACCTAGACCGTTTTGCTGAACCGGTGCGCAAAGTTCCATTCCGGTGTGTTTATGCCAGTAGCCCTGACCGTGGCCTGCTTAATCTCCTTAGCATATGGCCTGCTATTGCTGCCGAGGAGCCTATGGCGGAGCTACATATAGCATATGGATGGGACACTATAGATAGAAGCATTGCTACTGGCTTTGATCAACAGGGTCAGCTACAAGCTCTTAAAACAAGAGTACAAGAGCTACTTAGCAGGATGCCAAACGTAGTATGGAGAGGCCGCCTATCTCAGCCTGAGTTAGCTAAGCTATATCAGGAGAGCTACTGCTGGCTATATCCAACCAGTTTTTTAGAGGTTAGCTGTATCAGCGCAATGGAAGCAATGGCTGCTGGCTGTGTTGCTGTGACTAGTGAAGCTGGAGCATTGCCAGAAACTATTGCTAATGGTGGCCTGATAGTAGCTGGTAACACCTATACCCACGCATGGCAAGAGCTATATATACTCTGTGCCAAAGGAGCACTGAGGTCTCCTGAGATTAGGAGGCCTATAGCAGCACATGGTATAGAGCGTGCTAAGCTACTAACTTGGGATATTGCTTATGGGAAATGGAAAGAGCTACTGATACCAATGCTGGAGAAAAGCAAGGAGCCAGTATCATGCGTCTGATCTTTGATGCAAGGCCAGAAACGCTCTATCCATTAGGCAAAGATGGCTTTAGCGGTGGTAGCCAAGTCTATATTAAGGCAATAACAGAGGGGCTAGCCAGCCATGGCCATGAGGTCCATGTCATCACCAATGACCTAGAACTAGATGAGCGCCGTAGTGATAATCTCTGGTACTGGCCACCTACTTACTTCCCACACTCTGCTGATATTGCTATTATGCAAATGCATGCACAGCCAAACCCAGAGTATATGGCTCCTATAGCTATTCTCATGACTAGCTGTACTGATCCATGGCTAGGCCCTGATAACCAGTTTGCTGATAGCTTTGATGCTATATCTTGCTTCTCTGAAACGCACAAGAATCTGCTATGTAAAATGAGACCGGTGAAGCCAGATAAATGTTGGATAACTGGACTGGGAGTGGATTTATGGGAGTACTCCAGTGGAGCAACACGAATCAGCGATGACGTGCTTGACTTTCATCAAAGTCACATAGCCAAGGTTCCAGGTCGCATGCTCTACGCCAATGACCCTGCCAGAGGCTTATTCTATGTTCTAGACATCTTTGATATAGTGAAGCAACAGATACCAGAAGTTACACTACATGTGGCATATAACTTTGACCAACAACTAGAATGGCGTAAATGGGAACATAGCCATATGGCTCAGATGCTTTGGTACTGTAAACAACGAATAGAATCAACACCAGGCATTGTTAACCTCGGCGCTTTAACTAGAGAGCAGATAATTAAAGAGGAGCTGGAGTGCCAAGTACACTGCATGCCTTCCAATCCACCTGGTATAGGCACTCAGACTCATGGCCTCACTCAGATGGAATGTGCTGCTGCTGGAGCAGCGCTAGTACTTAGTGACATAGAGGCATTCCCAGAAGTATTTGGTGAAGCCGCCACAATACTGCCTGTGATAGGCAAGTATGAGCAGGCATTGGAGCGCCGCATCACTGCCGCTGACTATGCTGAGGTAGTAGTGGACCTAATGAAAGATAGTGATAAGTGGCTGGAAGCTAGTCATAAAGCTAGAGTTTTAGCAGAGAAGAATACTTGGAGCATAGTGGTGGATAACTGGAAAGCAATGTTAACAAAGTTGGTGAGGGAACTACAGAATGTCAGCTAGTAGCCAAGATAACAACTGGGAACTTCTCTGCCAATATGATTATCGCTTTGCATCTCTGGTTACCCAAGCCTTCCATGGTGGCAAAACCTCCCCAGTGTTTCATATGAGACTAGCTAGTATTCTCGGCAAGCTACCTGCCCATGAGATAAGAGCATGCTTAGAGGAAGCAGAGCATGCTCCACCACCATCTGATAATGACATAGAACCTATACGGCGCAGAGTACTGGATGAAACTAACTGGCATGGCAAGCTGGTGCTAGATATTGGTGGCTATGATGGCTTCGCTGCCAAGATAGCTTTAGATAAAGACGCTGCTAGAGCAATCTGCCTGGATAATCACCAGTATGAGCACTATGGTTGGGAGGAGAAGAAACTAGATGGAGTGGAATATGCCGAGGGTGACTTCATGGCCTGCCATTTTAATTCAGATGGAAACCTAGGGTCTGAGGCATATCCTGCCCTACCGTGGCCTGATATCATTATCAATTATAATGTTTTGTACCACATAAAAAATCCTTGGGCCTTCCTAGATAAGTGCCGTGATGTCATTAAGCCTAATGGCGAAATGCTACTCTGCACACTATTTAGGTACCATGACGGCGCCTGGATGTACGTCTATGAACCCAGAGAATGCAATCCTGATGACGAGTCAGTATTCTGGGGGCCAAGTCTAAAGGCAATAGAGAGGTTGCTGACATTTACAGGTTGGACATTTAAGCAGGAAGGATGGGCAGCAGATAGAGTAGTGTATAGATGCTATCCGACATTAGAACCACAGTGGAGGCACTCGAAATGGTAGAATATACTTATCCTGTATTAGACACAAAGCTATACACGGAGATTAGCTCCTGCCGTGCCTGTGGCTCTGACCATATAGAATCCGTACTTGATCTTGGTAACCTCTGTATTAGTGATTTTACCTCATCAATGCAACTTGAAGATCGTGCTCCATTAGAACTAATCTCCTGCCAAGAATGCTCACTGATACAGCTCCGACATACAGTGGACAGAGATAGACTCTATAAGGATTATTACTATAGAAGTGGTCTTAATGAAAGCATGGTAGCAGCATTACAGGACATAGCAGACGATACTGCCCATAGAGTTGATCTCAGTACACCTTCTTATATCGTGGATATAGGCTCCAACGATGGTACACTTCTTAGCCTCTATCCAAAGAAGCATGTAAGGTATGGGTTTGAGCCCAGTAGAAATGTTATTCAACTGGAGCCATATAATAAATCTGATCTTAGTGGTGTTAAGGTATACCCCATATACTTTCCGCCAACATGGAAGCCTGCGTGTAAGGCTATGATTATCACTAGTATTGCCATGTTCTATGATGTGGATGACCCTAATAGCTTTGTATCCGCTATCAAGAACTGGCTCCATCCCAATGGTATCTGGGTATTACAGATGCCTGATCTGCGGCAGATGCTTGACCTCAATGCCTTTGATAATATCTGCCATGAACATCTAACATATTGGCCTATCCATGCTCTTATCCGACTACTAGATACCCACGGGCTAATGATAACTGCCATTAGTAGAAACCAAGTCAATGGTGGTAGCACACGCTATATCATCACACATGGCCAGCATGAGCGTATACCATCACATGCACGCTGGTTCTGGAACCACCACATAATAGTCTTTAGAGAGAACATGGAGCATCTGCGGTGTGAAACTATAACTTTGCTAAGAAAGCTAAAGGCTGATGGTAAGCGTGTTTATGGCTATGGTGCTAGTACCAAAGGCAACACGCTACTACAATACTATGGTATAACATCTGAGTTATTACCATTTATTACTGATCGTAACCCAGATAAATGGGGAAAACTAACTGTTGGATCACATATTCCCATTATCTCTGAGGATAGCATGAGAGTGTGCAAACCAGATTATCTCTTTGTATTACCTTGGGGATTTATAGATACATTTAAGCAACGTGAGGCTGAGTTCCTGGAGCGGGGTGGACAGTTTATTGTACCGTTGCCAAAACTGGATATAATCGGAGGCTAGCCATGCCTGTATATAACCGCCGAACACTAAGGCAGGATCTCTCTAGAGAATGGCTCCATGATATTGTCATTGGACAAACATCCGGTTCATGGGGACTTCAAGCTGGTAGCTATAATATCATTGATTCAGCGCAAGCCGATCCCACTGCTTCTGGAGAGCAGCTATACTTTCGCCATTGGCTAAGTCTATTAGGTAGTGCTGGAAAGATCCAAGACCTAAGAGTTGGTAGCTTCAATACGGGCTCCGGGGCATACCTTGGTGCTCAGACTCTTGCCACTGCCATCTTCAGCGGCATGCCGTTTGAAGTCCATGCACGTATTAGCCCTGCTGATAAAGACATAGCTCTAACCCGCATCATTGAGAACATTGGAGCTTTACAGCAAGAGCTACCAATATGGGCTATAGATAATGGCCATACCTATAGCCTTGGCGCTGATGTTATAGATGTGGTAGGAGCTAAGTATCTTTCTGATCCATCACACTCTCTTAACAAAGGCCCCCATACTATACAGCATTTCCACTTTGCTAAAACTGCTTCCGGCTCAGAGCTACGTATACAGCCATCATTACCAGCTAGCTATCAGCTTCTAGTAGAAGCTATCACTACGCTGACTCTGGGAGCAGGAGACTTAGCTACTGTTAACCTGCCATCAGAGAGTTTGGCTCTGGCTGGTGCCGCTGTCTACTGTTACTGGATGCTAGAGCAAAAGCCGGGCCAAGATGTGCGGGCTTATAAGGAAAAGCGCTTTGAAGCTGCACGACAGTATAATGCTTTAGCTGGAAGATTCAAGCCTACTCCAGCACGGCGCATACAGCTTGAGGAGTGGTGGTAGGGAGAAGTGATATGCAGGCAGGCTTGGCACGGTTTACCCTGCCTCTACGGGCACGCTGTGAAGCTTAGACGTGAAAATGGGCAGCTAGCCATTTACCCCCCTCTAGAATCGCATCGTAGTGACAGGCTAGGCGTGGGAAAACAGGGCATTTTGCCTGAGTGTCGGTGCCCGGAGGTAGGGACATGCCAGTAGGCAGAAGATTCGACTTTCAGATAGGCGGCAAAGGCTTTATTCTAGCCCGTCCACAGCCAGGAGGCCGCTCTTGGCATCGCACCGGCCGCAGTGATACTCCAGGGCAAAGATCAGTGGAGAGTACTAAGTATGGAGCATTGCCAGATGAGCTTGACCATGTTGATGTGTGGAATGACTGGAGCAGTGGCTATGGTAACGCATATTATAAGCCAGAACAACCCAAAGTTTACCACTGGTCTGAGAATATAGATAGTCGCTGGCCACGGCAACTAATCCATTGCCAAGCTCTTGATAATGCGTTTACGAAAGCTCTTGTTGGTAGCCCAAATGCAATCAACGCATTCCTTGATGTATTACCCACGGCAACAACGCAACATGCCCGTATAGGTGCTGGTGCTGTTATGGTACTGGCAGACCAGTATTTTGAGGTTGCAACCCCAATATATAATAATGATTTGGCTGCTGGTAGCATTATCGCCACCAGTGCATTGATGCGTTGGGGTTATCGTCCTGCTGTGTTCGGCTCCTATATCTATGTTCCTAACCTAAGTGGAACCTCTTTCCAGCAGGTAACGTTTGATGGTGTGGCTTCTCCTAATGTGGCTGGTATGCCTGCTGCCGGCTTTGCTGTAGCTGGTAACCGTCTCTGGCGCTATCATGGCCCTGGTACAAAGCGTATTTATGTACAAAGTTGTGCTGCTGGTATTGATCCACTGCTGACAGCCAACTGGTCAGCTACTATTACCATTGGCAATGGTCAGTATGACATCAGTGACATGATTGCAGTAGAAGATCAGATATTTATAGGTATGCCTGATGGGATGTACGTTGGTGATCAGTCTGGCACATTTTATAATGTACTCTCACAACTGGCATCCCAACGTCATCAAGATAATTGTAGAACACTTGTGCCATATGGGAATGGTGTCCTCGCTCCACATCAAGGTGGATTATATTATTACCAACAAAATGATTTCAGTGCAGTGGTACGTGATGTTGGCCCTAATCTTAACTCTAACCGTAGTCCTGTGCGTGGTAGAATTACCGCCCTGGAGACACGTGGACCATGGGTCTATGCCGGTCTCTGGACAGGCAGTGAGTCTTATCTACTTGTAGGCCGTGATACTGGGGAGACTTTTGCATGGCATCCAATGCAGCGCATGCGCACTGCATTTGGTGCACGGCGCATCTCAGCCATCCATATTGATGGCATCACAACAACCAGTGGCGGCTTATACAATCTCTCCCATCGGCTATGGATTGGGGGAGATTCTAGTGGCAGCGCCCGGACTGTTTATAATCTTATACCAATCCCAGCCAATGACACTAATCCACTAAATGCCGACCCTGACTTTATAGTCGATGCTACTTCGCCGTGGTATATCGCCAGTGCAAGAATTGATCTAGGTATTATAGATAGTGGCGCACCAGCAACAAGTAAACTTTATAGATCATTTGAGGTCTGGGCAGATAACTTGGCTACCGGCTCACCATATTGCAATGTCTACTATGATGTGGATAGATCAGGCAGCTTTAAGCTATTGGGTACTATAGCTAAGTCACCGAAGGATACACTTTATTTCTCAACTGGTGAAGGCTCCTTTGTTACAGGCCAGAGCATCGAGTTATCTCTCCAGTCATTTACATCTACTGCACCACAAACACCAGTTTACCGTGGTTTTGCGTTGCGCTCCAGCTTCCTACCACGCTCAGTAGATATGATACAAGCAGTAGTACGTGTTACTGATAATCTACATGATCGCCAAGGACAACCAATGCGCTCTGGAGCCACAATGTTGCAAGAGCTACGAGACCTTGCTAACCCTAATGTCAATGTAGGCCCACATCAGTTGATTGACCTTGCTGGTGCTACAGCTTGGGCTAAGGTTATGCCTCCAATAGAGGAGCAGGAAGTATGGCAACAAGGCTCAGAGTATCCAGAGATAGCTGCCACTGTGCGTATGGCCGTGCTTAACTATAGCTAGGAGTATTATAGTGCTATCACTAGCATTTCGCAGAGCAGTAGAAAAAGCCATGCGTAATATACTTATAGCCAGCAAAGCTGCAGCAACCAGCGCATTGACTCTAACTGGATCTGCTCAAGATGTACCTGGTGTTAGCTTGAGCCTAGTAGCTGGAACATATGTGTTTCAAGGTGTCTTTGACTTCTCCAATGGTGGCACACTTGATATAGGATTTATCGCAGTTGGAGAGCTGGTTATTGGGGCTGATACCCAGGCAGCACAAGCATTATTACAGTTATTAGCTGGTGAACGCAGTACAGTTACTCAATGCTGGATTGCCATACTTACCACAACCACAACATGTAAGCTTCAAGGCAGAAAGACTGGTGGTACTGGATCAAGTGTAGCTAATAACATACATACAACACTAACTGCTATACGTCTAAGTTAAGGAGTGTAATATGACAACTAGCTGCT
>ERZ1292637.160-Hain-H14-01um-R3-160-length-44331-cov-12_pt1 | contig 44331 bp, 59 predicted proteins | sample MGYA00564405_ERZ1292637 | MGnify/ENA primary metagenome ERZ1292637 (study PRJEB36523, sample SAMEA6512645) | groundwater metagenome | collected 2019-01-09 | study: AquaDiva: Metagenomics assemblies of 32 groundwater samples | reverse complement strand
CTTGTGAGGGATCAGATAAAATTTACGCTTTTATGAATGAAAAAGAACAACTGGCTACCACACTGGAATTGATACAAATTCCCGGCTGGCATCCCCAGGCAGGGCTGGTCTCAGTGGTGAAATCGGAACTGAATTCTCCCCATGTTCAGGAATATCTGCGCGACCTGCTCCATGATGCTCCTGTAAAAATGCGCGAGGCGATTGAGAAACTCCTCGGCAGGGACGCAGAGACCCAATCCATTAAAGTGCCTAAATGAATATTACAGATGCCACCATCGAGGCAGGCCGCCTGGATAACGAATGGAGCCGCTTAAACGACACTTCCCGCGCCCGTTTCTTTGAATGGCTGGTGCGATATCTAGACGAGGAAAAAGCCCATGAAGGGGCGGCTATACTGGAAGAAGTGGAGTTCCTGCTGGGCGAGGCACGGAGACGGCTGAATCAGGCGATTAAGGCTTCTTTTGGCAGCCACAGACCCAAATAAGGTGAGACTGCTTTTGATAACCGCAATCTAAAACTCTGACCATAGTGACCCCGCACGTTTTACAGCGCTTGATCTGCTGTTCCTGTTTTTCCTTAGTTTTGTGGATCACTGTTTACGGGTAAAATATTTAAGCACCCCTAAGGCGATACCAACGCCTACAATGGAAATTCCAAGGAGGAACTTGGCATCACCTACCGTAGTGGCGGTGAGGAGCATGGTAACACCGGCTCCGGCGGCGAGGTTGGAAAGCTGATCAACAGAAACTTCTTTTAAATTATTCATTTGACATCAGTTAAGAAATATGGTTTAAATTCAACTCCTTTAGCTTCGGCGAGTTTCAACTTTGTTGCGTTGAGATTTACGATATAGGGGTGTAAAGCCTCAGAGTCACGTTTAAACGCGTTTTCAAGCTCCTGGGTGTCATTGTTATCCAGACTCCGTTGAAACGCCTCCCATGACCCCCACGGCGCGTATAAATCGGGGCGTGGGTCGCTCCTTCGTCCTTTAGGTAACGCAACGTCTTTATGACAGAGAACCATGGATGAAGGGATATTATGCCGCCTCATAATGTTCTGGCATAGTTCTCTCAGTGTATCCCTCTGCCACTGGGTGAAGGTTCCGTCGGTGCAGAAGACCTCAATGCCGATGGAACACTTGTTAAGGTCTTTTAAGATGCCCCATGCACTGACTCCGGCGTGGTAGGCGATACGGTCTTCCTCCTCGTACTGGATAACCCCGTCCTGCTGGGTTTTACCAATGAGATAGTGGATGGAGATATAGTCCTTTCTGGTGAGGAACTTTTTGATATTACCCCATAGAGTATTGGGGGTGCTCCCTGTATCATGAACTAACAGGACAAGACATTTATTACCAGGTACGCTTTCATTCTGAATATCCTTTTGAATAATCATATAAAAAGGTTATCTGTTAAAAGGTTTCTTCATGCGCTCATCACGATCATATATGGCCTGTATCTGTTTGTCTATCATGGGGTCGCCGGTAAGAGAGGGGCCTTTCTTCTTTTTTTTCTTTCCTGCCGCTTTCATGTTATCCCAGTGACGTGTCACTTCGTCGGCGAAGGTCTTGGCCGTGGAATAGGCGCCCATCATTGCTACTGCTTTAGGACTGAGTGTTTTTGGCATATTGACAGGTTATGGTATAATTTTAATCTATAAAACAATTATATGATAATACTTTACTGGATATTTATAGCAATGTTCTGGCTGATTGTATTGGCAGCCGTTGACATGATTTTGGGGGAAATAATAATTTTTTTCAAAGAATTATCTTCTCCTAAGAAGATCAATAAATGATGTACCTGCCCTTGCCCCTATTTTAGCCCCCTGTGTCGCAGCAATGTCACCGAACGCCTTAACGCCCCTTGCCATTGAACTTGTTCCGAGAGGAAACCCGGGTAATTCTTTGAATATAGTCAGTAAATTTGAAAAATCAATAAATGGTTTTTTCAGCCTTGCCTCAAGGGGATTTAAAATTGAATAAGCTACAGTCATTTTTCTGTTTAATGCACCCACTTCAGGAGAAACAGAATTCAAAAGATCATCCGAATTTTTCCAGATAGTCAGCCATACTTTTTTTAATGCCGGTAAAGCAGGATCAGCTTCTGCACCTGCCTCAAAAACTTTTTGAAGCTCTGATGCAAAAAATCTTTTCGCTTTTAATACATCTTGATATTTTAAAGCCTTATCTGACGGAAAAAATTCTTTAATCTGTCTGATGACTTTTTTCATTGTTTCCGCTTCTGATGTTTTGCCAGCCTTTAAGGCATCTAACACATCGTTGTACAAATCCTGAAATAATCTTGATGGATCAACCCGTTTATTGGTATTTTTTAATAATTCAAGAAGCTGATCACCGCTTTCCTCAATGGTATCCTTTGCCTGTTTTTTCATGCCCCATGATGTACCCCAATATTTTTCATTTACTGCATCGGTAGCATTTTGAGTAATTTCCTCTGCTGTATCCTTCCTTGAATGGGAAGGATTGACACCAACTCTAAAAATTTGCGGTGCTACTTTCTTAGCCACTTCCGTAATGGCATTTAAACCTATATCAAAAACAACGCCAAGACCTAATTCAATCGGGGTAGACGGACGTGCCTTAGACCCCATAGAATGAATTTCCGAAGTTAAAAGACTATTGGCTAAAAAAGGGAAATTACCTATTTTCTGTACAATTGTTTTTATTAAATTCGTTCCTGGCTTTACCGCAGGGATAGCCCCGATTAATTTTGTAATTATCCCTGCGGTCGTAAGATAAGGGCCGACAAGTTCTCTTGATACCCATTCGACAGCAGGCGCAGATGAAGATGCTTTGCCTGTAGTCAGCTTTAAAGCATCCTGCATCCCTGTAATAGTTTCTTTGCCTTTATTTGTAATAAATTCTCCCACAGGTGTTGTAATCTGCTGAACAGGGTTGAACGATGGTTTCCCTAAAATTTTATTCGGTATATTCGCAGCATAATCAATGGCTTTGCCAGCACCCTGCAATAAATTTCCGCCAAATTCCGTTATTCCTCCGATCATGGCCGCAGAGCCTCCAGCGGCTTCTCTGGCAATCGGTTTCAATTTCTTGACGGTTTCGCCTGATATCCCGAACGAAGATGCTAATTTCTCAGCTCCACCTGGAGCACCAAACTGACCGCTGACGATTTTATTTATATCTTGCTCACTTTTTCCCTGCTTGCGTAATCCTGATATTAAACCTGGGATAGAAGGCTTTTCAGCCTGTGAGCTTGTTTCCCTGAAGCGGGCAAGAACCTGACCGATCTGTTCATCGGTATATCCGTCACGTTTCATTCCGTTTGCTATATTGAGTTCTTCCTGTGAAGCCATATTATTTTGGATTAGCGTATTTATTGATTAAAACATCCAAATTCTCTGAGGAAAATCCACCCTTTTGTTCCTCGCCGTAAAGTTCGGTTCTGGCGCTGTAATTCAAAAGAGTATTCTGATCCAGCGGCTGCAAACCAACCGACTGTCTGGTGGCATTTAAAGTCTGTAATGGCTTATTAAGGATTCCCTGAACCTTAATGGAAAAATTTTCAGTGCTATCTCCCAGTTTCGGGATAATACCTTCATAAAGCGAAAGCTCATTGGAAGTCATCTGGCTGCCCAGATAAGTTTTGGCCATATTCTGAATCAGATTTGTCGCATCAGTAGCTACCTGCTGAGCATTACCGGACTTAAATCTCCCGAGCCACTGCTCTAAAGTTCCTGAAAAATTCCCGATTGGATTTTCCCCTGACGCTTCCAGTTGTTTGATTTTATTCATCAAATCATTCCCCAATTTGGTAACTCCAGCCACATTGGATTCTTCGACATAAGAATTCGGGAATAATTTTTGAGCGTTCTGATAAGCGAAATTTTCCGTTTTCTGAATCGCATTGGTGAGCTTGCTGTCATTTAGCAATTTATTCAGGGAAAGAAAATCAAATCCCATTATTCCTTTAACGGGATCACTATTCTGTAAAATAACAGACATTAAATCTTCCCCGATGTCAGCATTCTCCTTCGGGTTGTAACCTGCCAGCAGCAGAGCTATTTCCTCTCTTGTGGCATTGGGATGTTCAGCGAAAGCCGAGTCAATTATCTTTTTCTCGTTTTCCGTGAACTGACTTCCGAAAACCATACGCCCAAGAGCGGCTTTATCGGTGTCGGACAGAGAGCCTTTAACGTTAAATTCTGATCCGTTCAGACTGAAATGTCCCGGGTCTTCCAATGCCATTCTGCTGTCATTGGCCGCCACCCCGTTCATCAGCCCGGCTTCCACTAAATAAGGCTGTGCCTCTTTCCAGTTTACAATATCAAAGGCCAGACCTTTTTCATGCAATGATTGACCGGGGGGCGCTGCCCTGAATTTGGTTCCATTACCTGATTTTGCGTAAATATCCGCCTGCTGCTGCGAAGTCCGGTAATCGTCACCAACCTGTATATGCTTGCCCGTTGCGGCGAACATAGCAGCATCGGCTTTCTGTAGAGCATATAAAGCGGAGGTGTCCCCCTGTAAAGTAATCCCGTTTAAATTCAGATCAACAATCTGCCCTGTGGGCGGTGAAACCGCACCCGCCCCTGAAGACGTAGCGCTCTTAAACGTCTTCGTAACAGGATCATAAACAGTTTTATCACCCACATTCAAAACAGAAGGTACATCAGGCTCCTTCAGCCCCTTCCTCTTCCCCGCCTCCCCGCCGATCCCCAGATCGGCCAGTGTTTTACCCGTAGACAGATTCAGCTGCATTTCCGATTCCCACTGAGCCCTGTCTGCGGCTATTTTTCTTTCACTGACCTCAATAGAACGAGCACGATCAAGGTTCTCAATATCCAGTTGCTGTTGTTTGAGCAGCCCCTGAAACACTTCCGACTGGCCTCCTGCCTGTTCGGTGATAGTGTCATTGATCTGCCTCTGCCTGTCATCGATACGGCGGTTAATCTCATTGATCTGTGAACCGAATTTTTCACGTTCCAGTGTTCTAAGCTGTGCTATATCACTACCATACATGCCCGGGTTTGCTGCCATCAGCCCGCCTGTAGATGTGTCCGAAAGCTCCTGAAGATTTGCCCGTCTGTCTTCCAGCGGAGCGATATTCTCCTGTCTGGATTTCTGTAATGAAGCTCTAAGTGCCGATTGAAATGTCTGCGGTGAGGCCAGACGCATTAAATCTTCTCTTGTGGGATTATTACCCATACCTGTTCCATAATCAGGAGAAGGAGTAGGAGGCGGCGTAGACGTCGGAGGCTGAGTAGCAGACAATGAACGGGCATAACTGTAATCCTTCGGCTGTTTAGCCCCTACCACCCGCATATAAGTGGAACCTGTTGAGGAAGTCACTTCTTCAAGCTGACGGTTACGGCCTCTTTTGGCCAGTTCAATGGAACGGGGTGAATCAATAATTGCCATAATCGGTTTAAGTTATATTCGCATATAAATCCCTGTAACCAGTGGGAATCTTTTTCTTTGTCAGATTGCTGTAATCCGCTACTTCAGTCAGGTATTCCCCTCCTATAGCGCGTCTCCTGTCGCGTGCAATATCCTCAAGATTTTGTGTCAGCCCTGTCTGCTTAATACCGGCTTCACCGTAATTGGGATTGCCGTAAAAATCCAAGGAAGGCAGACCGGGCAGATTCGCCGATCCGAATTCCCTCTGGAAGCCTCTGTCGGCTGTTCCAAGGGTGCGCCCTGCTGTTTTGGCAAGATCACTGAGGTTTTCATCCCTCTCTGTCGTCAGGCTACGCTCCGCTTTGATTCTTGACCCACCGAATGTCAGGCCGCGTCCCGCCAATGCCATCTGGGTATCATTCATCGCCTCTGAATAGTTACGGGCGATACGTGTCCTTGAAGTGCTGACATCCTCGTCGGTTTGCCCGAACAGTTTTTGCAGATTTTCCTGGGCAAATCTCTGTGCTGTTCCGAAGTCCTGCTCGGCTCGCTGTTTGATGGCGGTAAATTCAGGGCCGTACATCTTTTCTGAACGTGAAAGCAGATCATTCAGTTCCTGATCAGTCATTGTCCCGAAATCGGTTTCAGGCGGATACATGGCCTGAATGAGTTTGGTCATTTCCGCTATCGCCTTATCAAAATAACTCTGATTCTGATTAAGAATATCCTGAGTAGCATTGTTCTGAGTATTGCCAGAACCAGTATTACCAGAAGATGTATCAGAATAAGATTTTCCAAGAAGATCATTGATCTGGTTGACAACCTGACTATCAGAACCGGTGAAATTTGCGGTCTTCAGGGCAGTGTAAGCCCCAATGGGAACTCCGGGGAATAATTTGGCAAAATCTGCATAAGCAAGACTCTGGGCTTTATACCATATGTCAGTTCCGCCTACTCCCTGCGAATTAGGGCCAGGAGCAACATAAGGAGTTGGTGTGGGTGTAGGTAGCGAACGCTTTGAGCCGCCTGGATCCTGAGCAGTTCCGCCTATAACCCCTGAGCCGGTATTAGCTACAGGCTTTGCAGGAATCACAACTGGCGCTGAGGCAGTGATGACAGTATTTGTCTTGGCATCTATTGCCTTAAATTGCTCCAGAGTGCCTCTTGGATTTGCAAGTCTCCATTTATTATACCGTGCTGTGAAATTTAATTCAGCCATATTAAATTATTAGTGTCAAAACCGAACCTGCCCCACCTGCATTGCCATTTGCTCCATCCGCTGAATCATCACTTGTAGTATACCCCTCAGAACCTTTCACTCCTTTAGTTCCTCCCGCCCCCCCAGTAACATCAGTAGAATATGTGGCACTTGTTGAAGATGTTAATACAATTATTTTCCCTCCATTGCCGCCTCCGCCGCCTCCACTTCCACCGCCCTTTCCGCCGGAACTGCTAGAAGGACTCCCGACGGGTGCGCCTTTCCCCCCATTCCCACCATTCCCTCCTGCTCCGCCCGTAGATTTTATAGCTCCAGTAAAAGTAATTGATTTTCCCGCTATCCACACAACACCTCCTGTAGATCCACTTCCGCCACCTCCGCCTCCTCCGCCACCCTTCTGGCCAGAAGCATTATCAGCACCTCCGCCACCACCTCCGCCTCCGCCAGAACCGATACTAACCGTAAAATTGGTAAATGAACCAATATGATCGGAAAGAAAATAAGCTGATGTAAAATTATTTATTTTATTGATTACTGTGCCTGAAGAACTGCCTGCCGCTCCTGCGGCTCCAGCCGTACCAGCTGCTTCATTGACTGTTTGGCCTTGTCCACCTGCACCGCCTGCAACCGCCGCTGTTGTATTCATGGACTTGGTGGCAGTTAATCCCGCTGTGCCACCATTTCCTCCTCCCGCACCCAAACCTCCATCCTGTCCTGCTCCTCCAGCAACGCCTGCTGTTCCTGCTGGTACGGAAATTCCTGCTGCCACCCCCCCTGCCGTCCCTGCGGTTCCTCCGGTTCCTGCTGTTGGAGTAGCTCCATCCCCTCCTGCACCCCCATTTCCGCCTACAATACCATTGTTCTGGATTGTTCCATTCCCGCTTAAAGTAGAGCTTACAAAAACCCTATACCCTGCGGTATTTAGAGTGCCTGTCACCGACAGCGTTGTATAAAACATATCACTCGTAAGAGTGGTTGTTCCGGCAACTGTTCCCGCTCCGTCGGAACCGTCACCATACACAGACTGGTTTGAAAGAGATGAACCGTTGACTATAGCTCCGGTGCAGGTCATAACGCCAGCAGGCGTGACCTTGAACTCTGGGGAACCCGTTGTTCCTGAGAAAATAGCGTTCGTGCCACTGGGAGTCAGTCCTATCGTATTACTCCCATTTACTACACTGACACTCCCAGAAGTGATAGTACCTATATTCGCGCTAATGGCGGACAAATCGGTGACGCTCATCTTTGCCGCCGTTATGGTTGAGGCGGCTATTTCAGCTGCTGTAATCGTAAGCGCGGCAATCTTTGCGGCAGTGATCGTATTCGCCGCTATCTCCGCTGCCGTTACGGTCAGGGCGGTTATATTCGCTGCGGTGATTGTGTTAGCGGCAATCTTGGCGCCAGTGATAGTTGAGGCGGCTATCTCCGCTGCCGTAATCGTTAGAGCGGCTATGTTCGAGGCGGTAATCGTAGTGGCGGCGATTTTCGCCCCCGTTATCGTACCCGCAGCTATATCAGCGGCGACAATCGTCAATGCTGTAATTTTTCCAGCGATGACTGCTCCGGCAGCCAGCTCCGTAGAACCGACGGCGCTGGCCGCAATTTCCGTAGCTGTTACTGCATCGGCAGCGATTTTCGCTGTAGTGACCGCCGAGGCGGCCAGCTCTGCCGAAGTAACGGCTAAAGCCGCTATCTTCGCTGTGGTTACGGCGCCAGCGGCCAGCTCTGCTGAAGTAACCGCTAATGCCGCAATCTTCGATGTAGTAATGGCACTCGCGGCGACGGCAGCACTCGCAACAGAAAGTGCCGTCAGGTACTGGCCGTCAATGGAAGACGAAGCCCCTGTGGTCAGTGCTCCTGTGATCGTGGCTGTCGTTGCAGTCAGAGCTCCCGCATTACTCACCCGAAAGGGGCCAGTAGCAAACGTCGCCGCCCCAAGCCACATGTTTCCGTCAATGTCCACATGGAACGAAGTCGCATCCGAACCCCCGATGTCAATGGTGGTTGCCGATAGCGTGCCACGGAAAGTGCCGTCATTGAATTCCACATCCCCATTACCATTTATTTTCCAGCCCGCAGAGCCAGTAACAAAGTTGCTGGACTGGAGATACTGATTTACATACAGATTGTTGATATTGAGTTTCTCAAAATCAAGACTACCTGCGGGAATGCTGCCTGCCACCTGTGCGGGACTCATAAGACCGGAAGATGCCACAGGAGAATCAGCAGAGGCTTGCTCGCTCTGCTGCTGTCCCGCTGTACGGGTCAGAAATTGATCATAGCCGATGCTGAGATAATCATTCGGCATATTTTTGAGTAGTCACACGGGGGACAAAAGTCAGTCCTTCAAAAACAAAAGGCTGTACGCTGTAACTGGCCGAAAAATGCCACCAGAGGGTACGGCCATCCATAGGACTGAGGTTCACTTCCTGCTCATCTTTATCGACACTGAAATGTGTAGACCAGTCCTGATTTTTTACAGCGATACGACCCGTTAAAGTTTGCGCTCTGGAAGAATAAATAAGCGCTTTATCTATATTTTTCCTTTCAGAAGGCAGACCTAAATCTGTCTCGAACATAAACTCGGCAGCAATAGCCGTACCGGCATCGTCATAAATCGTGTCATCTTTTTCACCGTGCTGATATATTTTCCCATCGGATGCACCGCCATAAATTCGGATTTTGCCACTTACCTTATGCAAGGCATAAGCCTTAAATGTATTAGCATAAGAATAGATTGTCAAGGTGTTGTCTAACACAGAATAACGAATCTCGCATTTGGTGTAAGTCACCCCATCCACCGTGATACTGCCAACAAATAATCTATAATATTTATTGTCTTCCACTTCAGCAAAAACATCGCCCAGAGCTGTCTGATCAATGCCGTTGATCCACTTCTGGATGCCGCGAGAAATCAACTGCGGTTCCTGGCCGGAGTAAGCATAGATACCACCTTCACTGAAGAAGAACGTGACATAATTTATGGTCTTGATAGAGCGATGAGAAGTGGTTCCAACATTGCCAACGTCACGCAGGCTGGAAGTGTTCCATGCATGAAGACTGGTCTGCTTGAAGATCAGCAACTCATTGAGCGTTTTATTGGTATGCAAACCCATAATCGGCTCGCCGTTGTTGGTGTAAACACGTTCAAACTGCGTTGAGGTGGAAGAAGTATCCCAAGTGATCGTGGTCGCCGCAGTATTAGGGAGGGAAGAATAATAAAAACGATCCGGGTAGCGAATAGTAGCTACAACGCAGTCAGCCATGTAAATTCTGTCCCTAAATATCTCAATAAACCGTGCATTAGGGGCATTATTCAGGTTTGTAGAAGTGCTATAAGAAATGCCATCGATATTCGCACTCGTTAAATAAGTGTTGGTGCTATTAGCCCCCACCATAAACAATTGGTCTAAAAATACCCGGAACTCAGCTTTAGCCGTGGCCAGAAGCCCGGAAGCACTGACGATACTAGTCCACGTACCGCCATTCTGATACTTCAGCGCACCATCGGCGATGGCAAACAGGTATTGCGTTCCCCCAGAAACATCATTATACGAGGCAGCTCCCATGACATTCTGGCTTGCACTGTGAGTGTCTCCGAATTGCGTATAGCCCAGCCTGCCCGTCAATGCGCCTACAGTATCGCCATTTACATTCACAGAACGGATCAGTTGATCGGGCCTCCGCAGGAAAGTGGAAGTCGTTGTCTGAAGTCCCCCTGAGAACTGCAAAAAATCAACAGGCATTTAATATGGCATTTGGTAAATATTTCTTGGCTGAATGCGGATGTCACGAAAGTCAGGGTCGTCGAAAACTTTCCTTTCCAGGTCTTCACGCCATTTTGATTCACGGACAAGCTGAATTGCCTCAGTTAAATTACGCCTGATTGCCGACTGCCAATGCAGGTATAAATAACAGTTGGTTGGCTTTAAAAAAAGTGTTTCATCCGCATCGTCATCCAGTACAGGAAACTTCTTCCAGTATTCAACATAGATGTTGTAAGCCGCGTAACTGCTATTCGGGATCGGGTAGAGCTTGATATTGCCATCATCTACTGAATAATACACCGGCTGTCCCGCCGTATATGTTTGCCAGACTTCCTCTCCATTAGCATGACCGGCGGCTATTATTCCAGTGACACCTGAAAGCACATTTGTCGTTTCATTATTAGCCGTATAGGCAATGGTATCACCCTGAATGTAGACTGACCCGCTGGCAGCAAAATCACTGCTATCCGTAAGCGTCAGTGAAGTATCCGACGTTAGGGCAGCAGCAGCCAAAGTAGTTCCAATATATGTGGAAGTTAAACCAAGAAAAACTTCCTGATCTGCATAAGTCAACTCCGTACCCACTCCTAATTTAATTGAAACAATGGATTCATTGGTATCATTGCTCTGAATATCAGAAGGCAACGCATATGCCTGCTGATCCTGTATACTGGTCAATCTTGAAGAAGCACGTAAAACAGACCAGTTGGGCCTGCGCTCCTGTATTTCACGCTGCCAGCGGTTTGCAGCACGATTGAGCCATTCATCGCTGATAAGATCGTCCAGCTTTTCATTAAAAATGGATAAAAACTCCTTCTTTAACTCCCCGCGTGCATATTGCGTAAGACCAGTTCCGAGAATACTGCTAGAATAACTAGAATAAGTTGTAGTTTGAGAATTATAAAGACGTGCATAATAATATGTATAAGTTGTTGAAGCCTTGATTTCTGTAAAGGGGTTTGAAACATCCAAAGCCTGTGCACTGCCAATCGCCGTCGGAGCAGAATCGGTGGCTGTCGTGGAACCATAAATTGCAACCTGGTTATACCGGATCAGGGTTATTTTAGTTCCGACTGGATGCGCAAACGTCGTAGCTGTAAAGGTCAGTGCAGCTCCCGCTGTCACTGCTGCATTTATCTTCACTATTTCAGTTTGTTTACTACCTAAATTTCCGAGAATGGCATAGTCATTCTGAGCAAATCCGACATTGTCTTTCACTGTTGCCGCAGTTCCGGCGGCAGCTATGGCAGCCGTGAGATATGAAGTATTGGTATCAGCCGTAAAAGGATGTGCTACCTGAACCACATCGTTTTTTGCCTGGATGAGTTGTGCTTTTTCAGCAGCCATATTAGATGAATTTATGAAGAATATAAACAAAACCTGCGATAACAGGTCTGGCAAAGACCAAACCAATCAGAGCCGCCATAAAAGCCAGACCAATGGCCGAAGCAACAGACCAGATCACTTTTTCAGTCCATTTCCCGGCAAAGACTTTCGGAAAGCTTTCAAGAATTTTTTCAATCCTTGCGAGGCTGCCGTGGATAGATTCAATGTCTTTTTCAAAACCCACGTTAACGGCTTCCTGGGATTCTTCCATATCAAATTCTCTTAATGAATAAATCACTGAGGGATTTTTCACCCGTCAGCTTGCAAAATTCAGCATCAGCCAGCTTAAAATCATCAAATTCATCAAATTTATTCTTATCTGTAAGAACATATTTTTTATCTGATGGACAGTCAGCGGGCCTTACGCCCTGACCCCACAATGTGCAATCTCCTTTTTGACGGATGATCATAAATTTAAAATTAACCACAGTGATAGGTCACAGCGATCTTGCGGGTCTTTTCACCTGCACCCCATTTAATCCCCTCGATGGCCTTGGCCACCGTGTAATTGTGAAGCAAATCGTCATCCTGTTTTTCCACATGGCCAGCGACATCGGAAGACATAAAGTAATCACCGATCTCAACGTCTGCACCTTTATTGGCGACCAGTGCAAACCCTGTACCCAGCGCACCCACTAAGTCTTGTTTCATCTTGTTCTGCCCAAGCCAGAATCCCCATGCTTTTGGAGATTTTTTAGTCTTGCAAATTACAGATTTAACTACCTGTTCTTTGGGGGCGGCATTAAGATGTTTAGTGACTTTTTTGGTTTTCTTGACCATTTCCTTCACTTTTATCATTTCGCCCGCTACCTCTTTTTCATTTTCAACTTCTTCTTCGTATTCTTCATCATCTTCCACGTCATACCCTTCCCAGCCATCACATTTTTCACCTGTAGCCTCTACCAGAGTGAAAACTTCTAACCCGTTACGCTCATCAATTTGAGAATAATGAGAGCCTGTGAACGTATTGAAGGCAATCAATCCAGGGGTAGCAGTACCTGCTACTGAACCTTCAATGCCGGAAGTGCTGGCAAAGTTAATAAATACATCTGTTGCAGTGACAGAAGCCTGCACTGCATTGATTTTAAAGTTCGCACATATCCCTTCATCAGCAGCAAGGATTTGAAGTAAACCTGTAGCGGCAACAGGCGCAAGACCAATGCCTAAATTACCTGCTGCGGTAAGCTCCATCTTTGAAGTCAGACTTTGTAAAGTCGAACCTGAAGCTTCTGCGTTAGAAGTTAGAAATTTAAGCGAACCCCCTGCCGCATTTCCTGTGCCTTTACCGCCAGCCAACTGAAAGGCCACACCAGCCTGGTCTGCACCGCTTTCGCCTGTCACCTGAAAAGTGACAGCTTGTGGAGTCGTACTGGTTACGCCCTCACCAAAATAATAATCAAGTACAGGGGCAGAATCATTTCCAACCGCCATTTGATTATTCGCCGTCACCGTAGCAAGATATCCTAACGCGATAGAAGATGTCACCCCAGTACCGGAGGCATCCGCTAATGAACCGATAAATACATTATTAGTCCCAGTAGTGATAGTACCCCCAGAATTAGCCCCGACAGAGGTATTATCCGTGCCAGTGGATATACTCCATCCAGAACGATAACCGATACATGAATTATTATCCGCAGTTGCTGCGGCTCCGGCCTGTTTTCCCACAAAAGTACTCGCCGTTCCTGTAACAGCCAACGCCCCGGCATTAGAGCCTACAAAAACATTATCGTTAGCGGAAGTTAAAACGGCTCCCGCATTATAACCGATAATTGTATTATCATCACCAGTACTCACCGCATCCCCCGCTAATGAACCCACAATGACATTTTTTGCAGCTCCATTTGCGACAAGACCAGCATTCCATCCTACAAAAGTATTGTCGTCACTCCCCGTAGTGGTTGTCAACGCACTACCAGCGGCATTTCCAATTAAAGTATTTCTTACCGCAGTTGTTATCGCATCGCCTGTAGTAGCCCCAACGAAAGTACCAGTACCAGAGGTCATCACTAATCCAGAATCCTTTCCTATAAGTGTATTACTACTCGCTGTCATGATAGCCTCTCCTGTAGATGCTCCTACGCAAGTGTTATTTGCGCCCGTAGACGCAAGGCCACTTGAATTTCCGATATAAACATTGTTGCTGTTTGTTAGATTCCCCTTTCCTGCAGAAGTGCCAACGAAAACATTATTTGTTCCTGAGGTTGTAGCACCACCAGCGTCTTTACCAAAAAAACTATTACTCCCCCCTCCTGCAACTACGTCACCAGCAGATGCCCCAACAAAAGTATTATCTGAAGCTGTATTTAAATTCCCAGCTTTATAGCCAATACAAACTGTATTATTTACCGTAGCCATTGTTATCCCTGCTTGCGAGCCAATTGCCACATTTTGTGCCCCCCCATTCAATAAAATACCAGCTTGATACCCTATAAACGTATTGTCATCATCTCCCCCTGCACTAGTTGTCAAAGCACCCCCAGCGTCCACACCCACTAGCGTGTTACGAACGGCTGTAGTTACTGCATCCCCCGCCCTCGCCCCGACAAACGTATTCGCAGCAGCGGTATTCACAAGACCCGCATCCTTACCGATCATCGTATTATCGGCTACGGTCGTTATAGCCGCACCCGCACCTGAACCTACGCAGGTGTTGTTATCACCAGTGGAAACTAAAAGTCCTGCGTCATCGCCGACACATGTGTTGTCCGTACCCCCTGAAGCAAGGGCATTGCCAGCACCTGGGCCAAGAACCACATTATCAGTGCCTAAATTCTGCCCCTGATTTCCTGCGTTATTTGTCGCCATAAGATTTTAAAATTAGATTATAGTTTTAAACAATGGTGATATTTCCTTGCGAAGAAATTACTGCCCACTCGGTATCGGCCACGACACAAACTAGCTGTACGGAATCATACCTGTTTACCGCGTCCAGACTACCGCCCACTCCTGTGGTAGTGGCCTGATTACCAAAATGGATAATCTCGGAGGCGTTCTGGGCAATTCTCCATAATCCAGCACCAACGCCCGCCACACCGACGACCTTGCCCACGGCTGCTGTGGTCGGCAGAGTCAGCGTTACTAAGGCAACATTGTTGGCCACATAAGCGTTGTCCGTGGCCATTGCCTGAGTAGTTCCCGTAACCTCACTCCATGTGATACCCCCCGTCGGCAAAGCCCATGTCAAAACACCATCACCAGCAGCGTCCTTAAGGAACGTACCCGCAGCACCCACAGAAGGGGGCAGCGAATAAGTGATATTTGCAGCCTGGGCAACTGCTTTAAATTCTGAGTAGTTAACCCCTGATCCTGACGGTTCAAGAAAGCGAAGCGTAGCCGCCGTTGCGCCACCACCGATAGTCAAAACTCCTGCTGAATCGGCAAGCGTTAGATTACCTCCTGCGATAGTCAAAAGATTCGCAGCATGGGTTATGGTTACATCTCCAGCATTGAAATTGATTACAGAACCGCTTGCAAGGAAAAGATCAGACCAGAAGAGAGTTCCTGAACCCAAGGCCGCCCCATCGGGATTAGTAGGTGAGATGAAAGCGTCAAAAGAATAACCAGCTGCGAGAGTAAAAGCTAAAGCATTGGCGCTATGTGTAATTAACACATCACCGTTATCAAAATTGATAACTCCGCCTGAAGCAAGAAACAGGTCTGACCACATCAATGATGTAGTACCTAAAGCAATCCCATCATTTGCAGCAGGAGTCAAAGAAGTCTGATTAAGTATCATCCGTGAAGCCCGTGACTGCACTGTACTTCCAGTTACCCCCGAGGTGGCTGTCTGGAAAATAATAGTCCCAACAGTGCCAATTCCTGTTCCAAGCCCGCCGGAAATGGTAAGCGAAGTCCCTGCGGCATCGCTCGTCGTTCCGCCGAGCATGTCGGTTGAACGAATCAGTGGATTTGTCGCGATCGCTGTCGTGCTCTGATCCGTAATGCCGAAAGCCCAGACGGCGGTGGCGCCGTTGCCATACAAAGCTGCACCAACCCGAACCTGATCGCTATCCGACGCGGAAAGAGCCGCAATCGAAGCACCCAACATGAGGTTACGCAAACCAGTGGTAATGTTGTCACCACTGTTATAGCCGAATGCACTATTGGAACTACCGCCCGTCGTGACACCAGATAAGGCGCCCTCACCGAACGCGCTATTGAAACTTGAGCCAGTCCCGAGAGTGCTGAGCGCCAGAACACCAAAAGCGCTATTGCTGTTTCCTGTAACGAGCGACTGCATTGCCGCCCGACCGAATCCTGAATTACGAGTACCGGTCGTAACCGCGTTCAGAACGTTATCGCCGAATGCAGAATTTTCATTACCAGTGCCTGACTCTACTTCACTTTGCAGTGCAGTCCTACCGAATCCAACACTACGGGCAAATCCCGAAACTGTCGCGAGTACCAAATAGCTACCGTCGTTGATTCTACGATACAGATCAAGAACACCTACCGGAGCAGCAGCCCCTTGGATCGGCCTGACCTGCCATGAGAAATCCACTGCCTGGCTTGCTGCCGTGGCATCCGTTTTCCAGCCGTTACCGCGCATTCTCAGCATCGGACTATACTGCTGAGCTCCAACCGTTGCCGCTGTAGTGTTAGAAATCAGCCCGCCATCCGTTTGCCCTGTCCCTATCGATGTACGCAACACATCAAAGTACCCACCGCCTACCTGTAGCGCGCCTGCGCTATGGGTTACCGTCATGTTGCCGTTATTGAAGTTAATAACCCCGCCTGAAGCGAGAAAGAGATCGGCCCACTTCAAAGTTGTACTTCCAAGAGCGGAACCATCATCTGCACCGGGGCTTAAAACAGTAGCAGAAAGTACCATCTCAGCGGAGTCATTTACTGACCATTCATAAGTGGCTCCTGTGGGAACATTGAAATGCAATTGATTTGTACCATCAGCATCACGGCCTATCGAATACTGTCCAGCCTGCACTGCAACCCCGGAAGACCATTGAAGATGATTTTCAAGTGTCGTTACACCTCTAAGTAAAACCGTGCTATTAGCGGTAACAGCGCCCGAAAACGTACTGGCACGGCCTACGAATAAATCACGCGGAGCCGCAGTAGCTGAACCAATATCATAGGTGTTGTGCGTGCCGAACAACACAGTGGAAGCAATACCCCCTGTGAGTGTAACCGTATCTGTGGAAGCATTTCCAAGAGTGGAGTTTCCGTTCACAGTGAGGTTCCCCGTCAGAGCAAGATTGCCTGAGATCGTTTCATCTATCGTTGCGGTGACGCTGCCAGATAAAACAAGATTGCCTGAATTGTCCACGCTGAATACTGAAGTTCCCGCGCTGTTCTGTACATCCAGCACTTTGGCCGTCTGGCTGGCCGCTCCTTTGGCTACCAGTGCGATATTTGCAGCGGTATTGGACTGAAGAATATAAGCTCCAAGTCCTGTACCACCGCCACGCCATGAGTCGTAAAAATCTGACATAGTAGTAAGAAATTAGAGTTTAAAATTCTAGCGCCACCTCCACACCCTCTCCTGACACCGTGGCATCAAGCCATACAAGATCGGTGTTGCTGATTTGCAGCGACACAGACTGGTTCGCCTGTAGGGCGAAATGAGCCGTTCCTGTGTTGAGTGAATCAGCGGAGCTTGCACCAACCGTAATAACGCCTGTGTTCGCTCTTTTTGCTTTGACAACGACTGAAACACCGTCCGGTACTGGCGCAGCGGTAAGCTGTACTGGTGTACCCGACGTTGTAACATTTTTCTGAAAGGTCTTGATAGACCCTGAGTTTATAAATCTTGCCATAACCGTTAAATTAGGTTGTTAAACCCTCTTTTCTGTTTTCCGTGTGCGTGAGTCGAATTCAGCGGAGAGAATTTAAGGGAGGAGGTTTTTACCGTAGAACCCCCCGTAAACTACAGCTTAGTTAATAAAAATTAAGCGCTTTCGATAATGAAATACTGCCATGAAGGCGTAGCCCCCGTGGCATTGGTGATCGTAATCACCGCCGTGGTGGTCGTCGAGGTTGCGTAAACTCCGCATTCGAGAGAGGAACCGTTTTCGGCTCCTGCCTCGTTTGCGGGGAAACAGAACACTCTCGGAGCCGCCGCGTAAGCTTTAGCAAAGGTGATCGTGAGCACCGTGCCGCCCGTAGACGTACCAGTGGTCGTGATCGTACCTGCCGTATCGGTCGAACCGTTGGTGACTGCCGCTGCGGTGATGCCATTCTGGGTCGTCACCACAATCGTCGGATCAGTACCGGCGGTTTGCAGATGCCCGGCGAGGCCGACGCTGAACACGTTGGCCGCGCCGTTGTTGCAACGAATATAAGCACCCGTTGTAAGGGTCGCTTCCGTTGCAAGAACTTCAATCGCAGTACCAGACGTAAGTCCAGTACCGTCTACCGAAACAAGCACACCTGTGGTAGCAGTCGTAGCGTTGATATCCAGAATGCCAGTCGTACCCGTATAGGTACCAGTCGTAGCAATCCTGACACCCTGACCCACAGTAGCTGCACCCATGACAACATCGAGCACCTGCCCGCCTGAAGTCATGGCAGCGCCACCGCCTGTCAGAAACAGACAATTGCCCGTGGTGAGAGCAGTGCCGGAGATGGAGACCAGATCAGCAGAGGTAGCCGTGTTGGCCACGCCGTGAATCAGGACACCTGTGGCTCCTGTGTGGTTGCCGGTGTTGGTGATCCTGAGAGCGGAACCAAGCGTAGCTGCGCCAGTGACGAGATCAAGCACACCGCCGCTTGCGGTAGCGTTGACGCCACCACCCGTCATTACTGCATCCCAGCCGTCCGTCAGGCCCGTGCCGGAGACACGAATGAGGCCTGTGCAGGTTGTGGCTGTATTGCCAGTAACTTCGAGTAGTTCTCCCGTGGTGACGATAGTGCCGGAAGAAGTGACACGCAGGCCAGTGCCTGTCGTAAGTCCGTTAACCGTGACCAGTTGTCCAACCCCCGTAGTCGCGGAGGAAGCAATGCTAATGCCCGTACCCGTCAGAGAAGGATGAGTGACTTTGATGCCTTCCCCTGTTCCGACGGTGCTCATCACAATTTCAAGACCGATTATAGTATCGGTAAGAGTTGCGGTTGTTTCCGTTGAAACAAGTTCAAGCTTGGCGATAGAACCCTGAGCAGTGAGTGTACCTGCCGTATCGTGAATACTCGTCCTCGTAAGAGAAAGAACGTCAAAATCCTGGGTGCTTGTGCCGGATTCCGTGATGGAACTGGTAAGCGTGAACAAAGCACCCGTCTTTGCGGCTACCGTAGTGCCTACAGCGGTATGCGTGAAATCAGCAAGCTGGCCGGAGGTCAGGACTTCATTGGAAGCAATCTCAACATTGAGAGCCACGCCTGTCGTGAGAGCATCGGCGGAAATGTTTAAGATACCTTCTCCTGCCGCCGCTCCTGCCGTAGTAGCGGAATCAGCGATGATGGAAAGGGCCGCGCCAACACCAGTCAGGACACCCGTGTTGGTCAGCCGACACGCAGTACCCGTAGTTGTGGAGGTTGTGACGTCAATAGCATACGAGAGTGTGGTCGCAGCGGCCAAGGCCACATACAGACCAGTGCCTGTGGTAGCTCCCGTAGGAGTGATAGCCACAAAGCTGCTCGCTCCCGTGCCAGTGAACGCACCCGAACCTTTGAAGATCGCGAGGTTGTTCGCAAGCAGGGAGTTGGCCGTGACAGAAAACACATCAACGGTGCTGGTGTTGGTAATTGCGACAACAGCATCCGACAGTGTTACGTCACCCGCAGTAATCGTGAGCGCCGTTGTACCAACGGCGTTGCCTGTAATGGTAGTAGCTCCGTCTTCCGCCACTTTGAACACCGTTGCTGGGGCTGTGTCATCGTAACAGTTGATGTAGTTACCGCCATTAAGGGTAGCTTCGGTGAGGTCAATTTTCAGGCCATCACCTGTAGTGATGCCCGTACCGACGATATTCACCAGACCTTCACCGGACGATGTAATCGTACCCGATGAAGTGACACGCAGACCTGCACCAGTCGTCAGGCCGTTGGCCGTAATCGACACGATAGCAGTAGTCGTGGTGGTCGCAGTATTGGAAACAATCACCAAAGCCCCGGCATTATCGTCGTCCGTGATAGCCAACGAACCGTCAAGAATCGTTGCATCACCGGCGGTAATCGAAAAGTAAGTTGAACCTTCCGTTCCGACAATGGTGAACAGTTTCGCAGAAGCAACGTTCACAGCAGCTCCGAGCGTGATAGCACCCGTAGAAGTAGAACCGACATCCACACCGCCGGAACCGTTCCCGTCCACCTGTAGGGTGGCATTGGTAGCGGAGTCGGCGATTGAAATACAGGTCAGCGCACCGGCTTTTGAGAAAGACCAAGTGGACGAAGTGCCTGTAACGTCCGCACCGCTACCCGAAGTGGTGATCTGGAGTGCGGGAGACGCGGTGCTGTTGTTGAGAGTGATGCTTGCCGTATCCACGGTAATCGTGGAACCGTCATCATACGCATCGTCCAGTGAAAAGTTCACCAGAGAACCCGCAGAACCAAGGGTCGTACCCGTGGTTTTATTCCAGAACACCAGAGAATTGCTGGAATTGACATAGAGAGCCGCCCGATTCGCACTGAGCGTAATCGCCGCTGTCTGTGCGTCGAAAAACAGAACGCTTCCGGCTCCTCCTCCACGAGATACCCCGTTGAGGTAGAGTCCTTTGGCGCGTGTGGCCTGAAAGCCATCTACTATAGCCATATAGTTATTGTTAAGCCCCTGAGAGCATCAGTTTGGCTGTCCTGTGCAATATCGGGCTGAAATAAAATTTGTTTTTTTGGGGACGGGCGGAGGAAAACAAGGAACCTCTTTCGGCGTGAGCCTAGCCCGCCCCCTCTAAAAATTAAACGGCATTCGTGCCTTTCGAGGCTGTCCAGTAACGCATATCGTTACCCGACCTATCGAAAAACATAGTGGCCTTTCTGCGATACTCATCGGTATCGTATTCCAGCTTCGGCGCATCAAGCGACGGACGCTGTGACCATATCCATTGCAGACCGTATTTATCGTTTTTGTACTTGGAATCAAATGCAAAGTAATACGCATCGTTATCCAGATACTTCAGGGTAATGAGTTTCGGCAGACCCACTTTCGCGGTTCCGTCGTTTTCATTACCTCCGGGAATCATGTTGCGCGAGATAGCGCCCATGAGTTCCTCGTATTTGTCATGCACGGATGAACCGTACTTGCAAATCAGTGTGTCAGGCTCACACATGAGTTCCTGACCACGGGGGGATTTGATAAGAGCCACCGTCCGGCGCAGGGCCTTCAGGGCATCATATTCAAAGTCCATATTGAAAGTCGTTCCATCGTACACGGTGTTATTCCAAGCCGTTCCCAATATTGTTATCGTCTTAATAAAGACGAGATAGGGCATTTCTGCCTATCTCTTATAGTTTCCTATAAGGTCGGACTATCGCATCACCCTCTAGCAGGGTGTCTTCTCATTTAGTCTCTGCAACTGCAATTTGTTTTTATAAAACTTGATCCACTTTGCTTTTTCAAAATTTGCTTTTGAATTACAACTGCGACAAGTAGTGATTAAATTTTCAGTAGAGCAATTATTTTTATCATAATCAATGTGATGGATACTCAAATTTTCACCATCACGAATTTTATTTTCATGAAGACCGCATCCTTGGCAAGTAAAACTATCTCTCGCTCTTACAAAACTTTTGCGATCTCTTGTAAATTCCGGCCCATATGGGAGCATTGATTTGCCGCCTTCCCATCTGTATGATTTTTCACCTTTCTGAGCTTCTTCACATTTATTCCTGTACTCAGGATCTTGCCATTTTATCTTATTGGCATTCCGAATCTTTTCAATTATCTCTGGTTTGTTCTTATAAAGATTCAGAATAGATAAACTAAGTTTCTTTCTAGCTTCTTTTCTCATTGGAATTCCAATATTCCATGAAGTTTGCACCCCATGCATACCCTTATTCCATGGAATAGCACCTTTACGAGATGGCGGCTTACGCCCCGTAAGAATAGCAATCTCAGAAAGTTTTTTCTTATGCTCTGCTGTAAATTTTGCTCCTTTTAACATATTGCTTGTTGAGGGTTGTCTTGCAACTTTATTATAATCTAATTAAAGATTTTGTAAAGCCCGTCAGAGTTTCCCCATTAATTAGAGAAGATTTAAAGCTTGGAACAATGATGTTAAAGAACAGTTTGCGTAAAATAGCCCTTTACTAAGCTAGGCATAAGGCTGACGGCAGAACTTTACCGTCTTCACGCGTGTGCGAAGATGAGAAGAAAGCGGCAGCATCTCCACCGGCGGTGGAAACAGACTGGCTGTCATCATCGGTATAGGAAGTGGAATACCCATTGTTGAGCATATCGGCTGCACATACCTCAATATAGTGAGACATGCCATCCATGAGAGACTCAACGGCACCAGTCACCTTACGGAAATCGATACCATATTTCCAAAGATGCTGGGTGAGTTTCAAACCATCACCATATTTTTTTTGCGTGTAGGTTTTATCGAAACCCTGGATAGGCGCATCGTAAATAACCGATGCGTTTTCTCCGATAAATTTAGCACGTTCAGTGCCCGTCACCGAACTGTCTTTGTTGTAATACGAAGACGAATCGGAGACATTAAAATACTGCTCCATTTTGGAGGGTTGCTCACCGCGCTTAACGAAGATATTCTGGATTGATTCATCCACAAGATCGGCGAATTGTGCGAGAGTAGCAGGGACAATTACTGCCATAATAATAGTAAGTTAGATATTAAAAATCAGGAAACCGCTCCGCCGACAACCAGAATATGGCCGCGCTGTTTCTTATCAGCGGCGGCTCCGACATTCTCGACAGCCTCAACAACCGTCTCATCAAGAGCCACATCAGAGGATGTGTTATTGACATTCAGTGAATCCGTCAGCAAGTGACGTTTGCAAAGCTGATTGGTAGCGGTATTATTCGTGGTGTCCCATTCCCATACTTGGGCGCGCCCACGACAGGGAATAACAGGAACGGTAGTGTCTGCTGTTGCAGGAGTTTTAGTAGCGACCCCGACAGTATCTTCGGTTAAAAGAGCAGCAGTGCCTTTAATAACAATGCCACCTGAACGATCCGCCACCACCAAAGACCCTTCAGTAACAGCCGAAGAAGTACCGCAATAGTAGTGAATCGTATCACTGGGGCCTTTCACAAGTTTGAAAGCCATATAAGTAACAGGTTAATAAATAATTTATCAACCCTTACAACGGCTTACCATCAACTGAAATAGTTTGGTCTGGTTTGTTTAAACCCTTCCTGGACAGCCTGTTGTTCGGGTGAAAGTTTCTTCACAGGGGCTTTGGCTCCCGATGATCCACCTCCGATTCTGGCCTGTTCGTTCAGAGCGGCCTGAGCCATTCCGAGCGACTTCCCTTTCTGGAAGGAATTGTCCGGCTGTATCGCGCTATGGGCTTTTTTGAGAAGTGCATACCAGTCTTTCGGCTGAACGGGAGCTTTATAGAGAGCTATTTCCTGAGCGATTGTTCCCCAGCGAATGTCATCCGTGTCATTTTCCGGCTTGTATTCAGGGTGCTCCTCAAGAAATTTCTCCAAAGCCGAATCCTGCTGAGACTTATAAGTAGCCTGATTTATCTTCTCGATGTCCTCCTTTAGGGGGACGCCAGCCGCTTTCGCATACTGTTTGAACAATTCTACTTCATCAGAGGCCATTTGCGGTGAATCCGCAGGCTTCGGTTGTATCTGGCGCGAAAGAAGGTCGTCCCTTTCGCTTTTCAGACGCAGTGCCTCGGCCTTGCTTGCCGCCAGTTTTGCCGCCTGGGTAGCGGTCTTGACCTTAAAGTCGGCGATTATCTGGTCTCGCTCATCCCCGTTATCCGCTTCCGCGGGAGGGGTGACTTCAGGCTGCGCGGGGTTTTCTCCCGAAGGAGGAACCGCGACTTCTTCTATATTTTCCATGTTTTAGTAGAGTTAACTACGATCTACATCAAATCACCCTTGTAAGGAATTTGATGTATATCACAGTCAAATCGTTTACAAGGGTGATCCGATTTTAAAAAGAACAAGGAGCTTACTTATGTAAGCTCTTAACGTATTCATCCCGCGTCTGTTTCGTTTCGTCGAGTTTGGCCATAGTGGAGGGAAGCTGAATACCTTTCTGGTAAGCTGTATTGATAATATTCTCCTTTACAAGATTAATCCATTTCTTCACATCGTCAATATCTTTCAGATTTTTCCATCGGGTATCAGGATGAACAATATCCTGCATAACCGTATTCCCTTTTTCATCCACCATTTCCTTACGGGTGCGGTTGTCGTACTTCACGCGTTTCTCACGAACCCACGCCGTGGAAAAACGCTCGGGGACAACAATGTAAATTCCGTAGCCACCGAAATCCTGTTTATACTCCTGCCCGATGTCAAAATGATTCAGCCAGTCACCGAACGTAAGCTCAAGATGCGCCACAATGGGAGGCGGAAGCTGTTTGTACTTTAGTTCCGTTTTTACTTCCTCTTTTACCAGTGTAGCGTCGGCCATATTGTTTTTAAATTAGAAGATAATACCAGAGGCGGAAGTGCGTATGCCCTTTGAGTCGCCAACGTACTTGGCAACGTCGAAGGTGAAACTGACAATCTCCCCCTTCACAATATTCTTGTGCGCCTTCACCTGCACCTGCACCCTGCCACTCTGCACTTCACGCGTCTGCATTTCAGAGAATAGTTCCGCAGCCCTGTCATCAGGGAGATTGTCTCTGACCAGAGCGGCCATATCTTCCGTTTGCACAGTAACCTTCTCATTTCCGATCTGCATTTCCAGCGTATCAGGCCCCTTCCTGACGACTTTCAGCTTATCGCCGATACCGTAATAAGACATAAATTACTGCTTAGCGTAAACCTCAATCGTATTACGGAGCATATCGGCGAATTCCTGCGCTCCATGTCTCTTACCAGTAGAATAAACTAATTTCTCCGCGGTTGTAAAGCTGATTTCATCAAAGCCCTTTAAAGTTTCATCACACGCCTCCCAGAAAGGAACTAAGGCACCACTCCTACAGAGATCACCTAATTGTTTTTTCGTTTCATTGGTCATGCACCAAGAGGTTTAAGAAACTGCGCGCTCATACCGCCCGAAGCGGACTGATTCTGCAATTTTTCAGGCTGGATCATCTTCGGCGAACCGCCGTTAGAGGAACCTGTCTGTTTTTTCCCCTTACCCTGCTCCTGTTCCATCCCCATAGCGGCCACAGCCTGTGCCCCTGTCTCCGCCTGCTGCTGTGTCTGGGCGATCTGCTCATCGGTCAGCATCCAGTCATCGGGATTGTCCCTGCGGGCCTTCAGAAGGGTCTTTTCAGCCTTATGAATGTCCGTATAAGGCAACTGAGCCACAATATTGAACGTTTCCAGCGCTCTGGCCTGATCAAGGGCATGGGAGATAGGCAGTGTGCTCATAGCCCGTATACGGACGTCAAACTCACCTCTGATCTCCTCAGGAGTGACCTCCAGCCACCTATCCTTCGGCGTCGTCTGCATCTGCCCGTCTATTCCCTGCTCCGCAGGCAGTCTTTCCTGTTTATAGTTGTTCTTATACAGCGCCCCCGTCGCCTCATCAAGCGGATATTTCTCAATCATCCCGACCGTCTCGCCCCCCTGCGCCTGACGCTCGTTGAGATATTCCGACCACAGCTTCTCGTCCACCACCGTATCAAAATCGCCCTTAATGATATCCGTTCTGACAGGCCGCGAGTAAATCCTCTGCAGAGTGTCAATCCTCAAGCGCGCATGGCGCTCAAGAGCAAACTGTAAATTATTGAGAGGCAGCGAAAGCCGCGCAAGGCCAGCCTCCTTATTAAGCACTGCCTCCCCCAGAGTACGTCCCACCTGTTCCCCGCCGAGAGCTTTGGTAACACCGCTGATCTCATCCGCCTGATTCATGATAAACTCAATGATCTGAAGCGTCATCGGCGAAGGATCGGGAATCTTCGGAAAGGTGATCTTATCCGCATCAGGCAGTTTCTTCAGTTTAGGCTCAAGAATCATATCACTTGCAGAGACAGTCCCGCGCCCGCCATAAAAACCGGCGCCGCCGATAGACAAAACAATCTGATTCATCGTCATGTTGGCTATCCTGTCTAACATGACCTGGTTATTTTCCAACATTTCCGCAATCCCCACCCCGTAAATACTGAAATCATTCCGCATCTTCCACATTCCGATAACACAAGATAGCTGTCCATTAAGCAAAGTGCCTTTATGTATCAGCACCAGCCCGTCAGTGACGATAAACTCATTATTCTCTTTGTTCTCATAGAATCTGACGGAAACCTTTTTGTTTGGAAGATCCTTCTCGGCATTGTCCATCTTATCCTTAACGCCGCCCTGAACAAATTTTGCATTCGGATAATTGGCGAACAGCTTCTGGAACGTGGAGTAATCATATTCCATTTCCCAGTACCAGTCCCGAAGCGAATCCTCATCATAAGGCTTGGCCCTGTTGTCGAAATAGCAATCCCTGATAGGAAGCACCTCGAAGTAAGCCTCATCATGTAGTGTCACTTCCACCTTCTCCGTCTTATTTACCCCGTCGGGGTTATACTCGATCACTTCCTCGCGCGTATCCTTCTGGTAGCGGTGATACTCCCGCGCCACAGCGGTCCCATACTTCGCCATATTGGTCACAAACTTGATAAGCTGCTGCCGCCCATTGCCTTTGTCCCATGAGATATTATAAAGCCCCTCCAGAACCTTAACCTTCTGCTCCCACTTCGTATTCCGCGCGCTGATCTCAACCTCGGGGTTCTTGGCGATCAGGGTAGAAAGAGCTGTATCGATCTTGGCCATCGTAAGACAATGGGAATTATCCGCCATCCACGGCTGCATTTCGGGGTGCGTATACTTATGAGGCAAAGAAACGTAATCACAATAATCAAAAAGCTGTTCTATCGTACGCCCTTTAGTGCGTACACCGGAATCAGAGTTAGTAGTTGTACCAGAAGTGTCGTACTCATTGGCTTTCAGCATGGAACGGTGAGACTTTAAGTCTTTCATGCGCTCCTCAACATCCAGAATAAGCTGAGCATCTTCCTTAGAAGGAGAATACTTAGGGATTTTGTAGTCCTGCTGGGTGTTGATCGGCATGGGTTTTGTGTTAAATAATAACGTGTTTCCAAGTCTCCCCCCTCCAGATTTGTTCAATCACCCCAGCTTTTACAGGAAAATATTTTGATACAGAAGCCGCAGTCATTTGACCAATTTGTTTTAAGTGTTTAATCAGGCGTACTTGTTTTTCATTTAATTTAGTCATTGGATGCATTTCCCCCTTTAATGCTTTCATTAAACCATTAACACCAGCATGCTTCGCATTTTCAGCACGGCTACACCACTCTAAATTTACTAACCTATTATCAGACTTATTCCCATTAATATGATTAATTTCAGGTTTATTTTCAGGATTAGGTAAAAAAGCCTGCGCCAATAAACAATAAAGCTTAAACTGATATTTTCTTATCCCACTAAAAAGCCCCACATAACAATATCCACTTTTATATTTATTTATTTTCATCAAGCTACCCTTTTTAATCCTAGTCCAACTTCTGACTTTTCCCATATTGGAAATTTCATAAATCCCTTCGTACCCCTGTATATCTTTCCAGATTTCATTCATTGATAAAGTGACATATACCCATTAAAACTTCCTTTCTGCCGCCCCCATGGGCTATCGGGATCATTAGCATAAGGATGAGGTTTCTCTGATTCTAGCACAACATCAGGTAAACTCATAATTTCGAGTACCATAGATAAAGCGTCGATAATGTCAACCAAAGCCCCAGAGGGGAATTCAGAAATTTCTTGTATCAATGCTTTTTGATCTCTCTTTAAAAATACCTTCCTACTCCTGAAATAAGGAACCAGTCTTCGTATTCTGGCTATCTTATCCCCCGTATGTCGCAACTCCACAATATCCAAAAACATTTTCTTTTCCTCCATAGCCCTCTGAAGATAATACGAAACCGCCGCCTGATATGCGATATTCTCCACGCCTACTTTCAGCGGATTCCATATCGAAGCCAAATCCATTATGGAATCAATCAGCTCTCCAGGATTTAATTTCGCAGCCACATAGTCCACCACGAAAATATTCGAATTTGCATCCACGCCACATACCACAACCGCCGAGTTACAAGCTGTGTCCTTCTTACTTATTGCAGGATCAACAGCAAGAAAATACGTCAACCCTGGCGGTTCTTTTTCAAAATACTGCAACCAGTCTTCCTGAAACTCACGACTAGCCCTGTCAATGGGTTGCTGCTGATACAAACTGGCAAAATCATGCGCACCAATATTTTCCTTAATCCTCTCTAGATCCTGTAACGAATATTTTTTTGCCCATAATGCTTCACCCTTCTTCCTAAATTTCTCATCCTCTTCCGCGATAGCAGGAAGATTTATCACATGCCATTTATCTCTATTGTCAGCCAATAAACGTCCCACAAGATCATCTTTATTCCATCGAGTCATTATCAAAATAATAGCCCCCTTCTCTTCGAGACGGGTATATAAAACAGACTGATACCATTCATAAACCTTATCCCTGATCATTTGTGAATCTGCCTGTTCCCTATCCTTGACAGGATCATCAATTATTGCACAGTGCGCTCCAAAGCCTGTTAAACTTCCTCCGACGCCCGCCGCTATATACCCACCTCCCGCCAAGGTGTGCCATGTAGCCGCTGCTTGTGAATCGGCAGCCAGACCACTCCCAGGGAAAACTGATTTATAAACAGACGTATCAAAAAGATTCCTCACCTTGCGTCCAAACCCCGCCGCAAGATCGCCGCTATAAGAAGCTGTAATAAGCTGGCGCGACGGAAACTTACCTAAATACCACGCAGGGAACAGGACGGTACACAATTCGCTTTTTCCACTACGAGGCGGACATGTAATGATCAATCTGTCAATCTTCCCGTTAGCTACTTCCTCCAGAGCATTGGCAATAATTTCATGATGAAAACTAGGTTCGTACTTCGGATTGGTGTGAATGGCAAAATCCACCAGAGAGTGTCTGGCCCGCTCCGCCTGAATCTGAAACAAATCATCAGCCATTTATTTAGTCCAGCCGTTACCCCTAAAGATCACCGCCGGAGCTGAGAGCTTCTTCCTCCCCCTGATCCTCCACACGAATGACCTCAGGAAAAGAAAAAGGGTTTTCAGCATCATGCGCGGGTTCAAGGTTAACCTCCATAGCATCCTCCTGTACCGCCCCCCTGTCACCGTTTTCCCTCTTCCACTCCTCCCAGAAATACCCCGCCTCCGCAGCCGTGGGGAACTCCCCCAGAGCGATACCATCCCTTGAGACAATAAAATTACCGCCGATTTCGTTCTGTACAATTGCCATAGAAAGAAGGTTCAAGAAGCACAAACATCAGTCCACGCCTAACGCGTCCGCGACAGCATTGCAAATTTCCTTCACCTTGTACAGCTTCCTGAAGTGCTTTTCCCAGTTGGACTTGATGAAGTTCTTATACTCGGGGTTAAGCTCAGTCTCCACCATTTCCTCCTTCGTGCGTTCATTCAGTTCCTTCTGAGCATCAATAAAGGGCTTCAGGGCCATATTGGCTTCCGTGCTGATCGGTTTACCCTCCTCCGCCCGCTTATCTTCGGGAATGGCCAGTATACGCTCCTGAAAGGGCTTGAGAGCGTCCGCTATCTTACCCTGAAGAACCTCAAACTCGGCCATGTAATCGACAATAGCCTTACGGATCTGGTTAACAGCCCCCGAAGCCTTACGGCATTCGCCCTGGTTTGCCCATTCTTTGGGTTCCACGGAGTCGATTACAAGGGAAAGATCACGCCAGTTGGCAACGGATAAACGCATTGTTTTTACGTTAAAAGATAATGTTTTTACGTTTCAGAGTGTAATTCACTACTTACAGGAATGTCAAGAGCTTCTTTGCCGAGAATCCTCTCCGCTATACGCTTCTGCTGCTCCTCCGTGTACATATTGACCTGTACGAGAGTGGTCTGCGGCTTATCCGCGAACTCCGGGTCTTTCTTGCTCAGATACCACTTGGCGGTATCCTCTTTGGTTTTAACACTCTGGGCGATCGTTTTCTTGGAGTCGATGCGGGGCTGAAGTTCCCAGAGCTTCACCTGCTTCAGATTGTCCCCCTGCTCCAGCCATGCCTGAATATCCTCCAGCCAGCAGTTGAGAACTGCCGCTATCTCACTGGCATTAAGACCCTCACGGAAGGACTGCTGCAATACGGAAACTTCCTCGGGGGTGAATTGTTTCGCCATACCTAGAGTAAATACTAAGACTACTGTGGTGTCAAGAGAACAGTGTTCTTGCGAGCGAGGGCGAAGCCCGAGCGAGCAAAGGGGGAAAATTATAGAAAATTTTTGGGAAAATTTTTACAAAAAAATTGCGGGGGGAGAGGGGGAGGAAAAAGCTAAAGATACTTATCCCCCTGCAGGGGGTGGGGGGCTCTATTTTTTCTCCATGTGTTTCTTTTCCCTTGGTAGATCCAACACACTCACAAGCCTATGCCCTTTTTAAGCCCCCTCAAGAGTTTTAACATGAAAAGGATAGCAACATAGCCTGCCTATTGCCTTGCCCCTCTAATGTCGATTGCTGAGGCCTGGGCTACCTTGCGAGCGAGCGCGGTAGCGCGAGCGAGCCAGTAGCCATGTAGTACGAAAAACAGGCTAACAGGCATGTTAACAATCCATCAATACAGCTATTGAAAGAAAAGGGCGCGGAAAACCTCTTGGTTTTCACTAAATAGATGGGATTAGCCTAGAAAAAGGAAAGTGTGTCAAAAAGTATTATTATAACAGATATTATTATTCCTTGAATTTATTATTCCTGCGGGGTCTATATTTTTGAAACTCTCAAAAAAGCCTCTACAGCATATCGTGAAGGAATTTAAGGAATAATAAATATTTTATATTATTATATTATCTATTACACTCTTATAACACTTCTAAATTATTATTCCTTAATTTACTCCTTCTTTTACTCCTTAAACTTTCAAAAACCATTGACATTTTGGTTGTTTTATATGTCTAATCTGAAAGTATACGGCAACAATAATACCAATTATGTAAAGTGATTTCATACAACTTTTATACACTTCCCTTGCATTCATTTAAACACTGTATTAATATTCAGTTGTCACTAACACTAATCATATGACTAAAACCATTAGACAACTCATTGATAGCTTTAGATGGTTGATGTATAGAAGCGTTTTACATGGTTCTAACTTTTCTTATTGACTTTTGTTTAATGGTTTGCTATACTAGAGTCAAGCAGTGAGTTAAACAACGTTGCATCTACGTTCAATAGAACAATTATAGACAACCTGTTACAACTCCATTAGATTGCTCATTTACACCACAATCGCAATTGCCGAATCGACTTGCTTCACCTGCTTTACCGCTTATAGGCAATGCCGTTACCGCTTGCTCATTCCTTATTGGAATCAATGCCGTGGTGACTAGCCCCTTATAGGTTGTATCGCATCGGTACGCATGGAAAAAAGACAATAGCGCGTTAATGCGAAACGTGGGGCGTTCAATCACTCTGATTGAATATCCCCGCTTAGCAATTAACTTTTAACTTTATGTTTTACAATTTCACCTATCGCCTTAGAAGCGGTCATGAATTTAGCCACAAAATGAAATATGAAACAAAGGAACAGATTATTAAAGAATATGGCACATTTCTAAAATGGCTCCGGTCATTCAATGATGTTCACACTATAACGGATCATTTTATCACTAATTTTTAATCCGCGCCGTGCGGTTCACGGTTTAACTTTTACGATTATGCTACATACTTCGCGCTCGCGGTCTTTATAACCTAAACCAAAACCAATGCTTTACCTATTCACCTCTATTGCCCTGTTCCTGGCCGTTATAGCGACTATCGCCCTTATCGGCGTGTTCAATGTCCTCTTTGTGCTTATGGTCGTTGCGGCGGCCCTGGGCGTGTGTGTGCTTTATCGGATGATGAACCCATAACCTTTTATTTTATGCGTATCGAATTCACCACCACGGCACTCGAAACTTTCAGCGGCGTGTTTCTCAACGCCGTATTAGCCCGTTGGGGCCGGCGCAAACATGAGCTGACCCTAAGGGTTGACCAGGGGGACAGAATCCTGGCCGTGCCCATGCGTGAAATATTATCCATTAAGCCAATTGAACTATGACCTACCCCGAAAAGCTCGACCTCATTACAGCCCTTCTTATGCGTTATTGTGATCCTAGGCCAGAGTATGTCGGCATGAACGCCAAAACGATAGCAGGGCGCATTATAGGCGGTCTGGAGGGGCACAACGGGAAGGACTTCCCGAATAATAAATGCGATTGCTTTGATTGCTCCAATTTGCCATTTTAACCCCCCTCTTCTATGTCTACCCCCTCTGACGCTCCCCTTTGCGCTGTATGCGTTCCAGAGCCGCTAATAGATGAACATGCCTGTAGTGAGTGCGGACACGCGATAGACGCCGTAGAATGCGCTGAAAACGAGGGGACGTGTGAGCGGTGTTGCTACAATCTCGGCCACCTGCGCCAACGCTAAGGATTGACTTCCCCTTAACTCTATGCTAACCTGTCCGCATACAACTAACTAACAAACCATATGGAAAAGAAACCCATTTATGTGCTCACTATCCGCACTTCAAAGGAACTGAAAGAGCAGGTGGTCGCCAAGGCCACGGCCAGGTACAGGAACGCTAATAAGACTTCCCAATACGTCCTCGACCTTATTCTCCGCGATCTGGACGCTCCCGATGCCCCTCTGACAGCGGAGGAGGAGGCGGTGACTACCGCGATAGCCTCGGGCAATTGCAACGCTAAGAAGGTCATTGCAAGGCTTGTGGATTCACTTTGATTGTTGCCACCGTCCTGACACACGGAAGGGAAGGCCATAGCAATATGGCTTTTTCTTTTGCTTCGCCATGAGCGCAATGAATGAGCAAGGGGTTTTGCTTGCCCGGTTTAAATCATCGGGATATTGTGGGTTTTGTCATTTTCTCGCCCATTCTATGAATCACATTTTTGTACTTTTTAATGCCCCTCCGTTCACTGTACAAAGTGATTCTTTGGCGAGAAAAACCGACGCATGACGGAGGGGCATTTGAGGGTATAAAATAAACATTTACCTATGGCACTACAGGAAGACAAATGCCCGGCCACCGCGCTCCATATAGCTAAAAACTGGCTGAAGGTGCTGAATCAGGATGCCGACCTTGCCCAGATGGTTATGCTGGTATGCCTGCGCGTCAGTCAGATGATGTGTTTCAACAGGTGTAGGATTTACAATGAAGAGCTGACGTTCCGTAGCACGTTCCCGAATTTGTATGTGCTTCTGTTCGCGCATAGCGGAAGCGGTAAGGATAAAAGCCTGGTTGATATGAAAGAAGTATCGCCCCACTTTGACGATGAAATTAAAGTCATGTTTGAGGCTTCCTATAAGCTCAAAGAGGAGGCCATTGGCAAAATGGCCGAGAGTCTTCCTAGTGGTAAAGCTCTTGAATACAGGCTTACCCATGAGGCACGCCTAATGAAGTATCAGGCTGACAATACAGCCACGCCGGAGGGGCTGATCGCCATGCGTGATGTATTTTCTGAGGCAAAATTCGGGTTTATCCACTGGTCCGACAGTGAGTTTATGGACACTGCCAAGAAGATGGGTAAAAATCCCGTTCTCGACTACCTGATTACCATTCACAAAGAAGCCTATGAATACGGCAATACAACGGGAAAACTGATTAAGGGGAATAAAAAGGTTTCCGATATTCATGGCGTTCCGCATACAGCGTTGCTTCACTCGCCTATTGTGTCCAGTGACAGCCGTAAAATCTTCCATGACTTTTTCAATCACGGCATGGGCAGGAGAATGTTTACTATCTTTCCGCAGGACGCGCCGGAACAGGACGAAAGGAGTATAGATGAGATCAGGGCGATCTTACAGGAAGCCCAGAAGGAAAAACCGTCAATGAAAGCACTGATGCAGGATATTCTGGCAAGGGTCAGGAAAGATATGTCCGCGCAGTACGGGACGGGGGAAAGGGAGTACACTCTGCCGGAAAATGCCGTAAGGCGTTATTTAGAATATAAATTATGGTGCGGGAATGAGGCTAAGAAGATCAGGAACAGGGACGGAATAAATGAGGGGCTTAAAAGGGAAATGGACGGGCGGTACTGGAAGATGATACGGCTGGCCTGCTGTATCGCGGCGATGGAGCATGATGCTTACGAGATACAGGAGACGGACATTGAGAAGGCGATTTATCTGACAGACTACTTCGGCGATCACTTTGCGCGGTTTTATGGGCTGGACAGAAAAATTGACGGGCAAAAAATCTTTGAATTTATAAAAGAGGAAGGATTTGAAATACCTATAACCAAAATGGTTATTTATAGTCAGGAGTTTGCCGAGAAAAATAAAGCCAAACTTAAATCATGGTTTTTTGACAGCATGGAAATTGTATTGGATATATGTGCCGAAAATGATGAGGAGCTTAAGGTTTTACCATTGGAAAAACAAGGCAATGGAATCAGGTTTGTGATAGTGCCAAAAGGATCAAGAAATGAATTAAAGAATTTTACTTTATAACTTTTATTTTTATGAGACTTCCTAAATTTCAATTTGGTCAGCCAGTTTTTCTGATGAACTCCAATGGAACTGTATGCTGCGGAGCAATAATCATGGCCATAGCTTATGATTATGTTTTTAGTAAGGAAAATAATGAAATATACCATTATAGTTTTGATTTTATGCCTTTAGCCTCATCTGCAAAAGAAGCTAAATGGTTTTCAGAAAATAAACTTTTCCCCACCAAAGAAGAACTAATCGCCTCCCTATGACTGACCCCTTCACCGCCTCACTCCACTTCGACCGCTGGGCCAATCAACAGCCCCGCCGCACTGTCTGCCTTCAGGAAGCCTTCGAGGTGTTCCGCGAAGACCTGTACGGGCTGATGATGGATAAAATAGGCACGTCACAAGCCCCGGACGCTTCGGGGCGGTCATACTGGACGGCGTTGTTGTGGCGTTGGAAACGCTGGGCAGAGAACCCGGACAGGCTTGATGTGGCCAGGGCGAAGGATTACCCCATCACGGAGCTTATCGGCCGCTATGGCATAGAAGTGCGCCGCAACATGGCCAAGTGTCCTCTGCATGAGGACTCCACGGCCTCCATGTCGTTTAAGTACAACCGCTTCAACTGCTTCGGGTGCGGAGCTAAAGGGGACACCATTGAGCTGGTGATGAAGATGCAGAAGTGCTCGTTTATTGAAGCTGTAAAATCCATTTCATGAAATATACCGTTGCACAGATACCGTTTGACATGGCGAAAGTCTGGGTGACTAAACGCCACTACGCCCACCGCGTGCCGCCGATCCGCTACGCTTTCGGGCTGTTCAGCGGGAATGAGGTGGTCGGAGTGGTTACTTACGGTGCTCCGATGAGCAACACCCTGAAGGCTGGAATCTGCGGCGCGGAGTATTCCCCCCTTGTCCTGGAACTGACACGGCTATGCGTCGAGGATAATGCGGAGCCTAATTCCCGTTCGTTCCTGATAGCCCGCTCATTTGAACTGTTGCCTAAACCTGTAATCCTTGTTAGCTACGCCGACACTGGCCAGAACCATGTGGGGTATATCTATCAGGCTACCAACTGGATTTATACGGGAATGTCCGCTGGGTTTAAGGATGTGCGGGTGAGGGGCTTTGAAAACATGCATCATGCCTCCGTTGAGGATTCCGTCTTCAGGGGTGATGATACGGACAAGCCTGATTCCACTAAGCTGGAAGCCCTTACGGCACGTTACGGCGCTGATAACATTTATTACGAGGAACGCTCACGGAAACACCGCTATATCATGTTCCTTGGCGATAAGCGGTTTAAGCGGAAAATGATGGCCAGCCTGAAATACCCCGTGCTTCCTTACCCCAAAGGCGAGTCACTCCGCTATGACGCTTCACAGGTGATTGATAAGTAGTTATCAATTTTCTAACATAATTTTAAATCCACTCAAGTGAATTCTATTGACTTCTAGTGAACTTAGGAATATACTGTAGCTAACAACTAAACAAAAAACAAATGACTTCCTCCTTCCTCATCTCGCTGGCCTCCCTGTCAGCCGCTGCAATATTAACCCTTTTCTCACGATGGTTACTCAAATGACATGCACCAGGTTCTGCTGCCAGCCCGATCAGACCGCGCCGGTGCCCACCCTTGAGGCGTTGCGGTTTAATCCGATACGCGATGCCATCGAAAAGGAACAAGCTGCGCTAGGGGCTTTAAAACCAGTCAGGACAGAGATACACGAACGATGGAAGTGTTTAGAGGGGTTCCAGCAGGACTTTCACAACTCACCAACCGCACTCGAACACTTATTAAAACTTTTATGAACATTGACTACGACACCCTCATCGCCCTGCTCCACGCTCAGCAAAAGCAGATCGCCGATATGATGACCATGCTGGCCGACTTCGAGGCCGACTTCAAGCGCAACCTTGACGAGATGGAAAAGCTTATACAATAAAAAGACCGTCCGAAGACGATCATTTTACATTCTAACTCTCTTACAAGTATGAACACAACTAAAGTACCAAATCTGCGTATTTCGGTCAATACCGGTCTGCGTAACATGCTTTACTGTCAACTGATTTATGCTAGACCGTACAAACGGTGGGACGAGGCTATGTATTGGGACTGCGCGGAAGATATGCTGAATAATCAGGATCATCCTGCTTATAGATTTATACCGAAAGAAATACAGGAATTTGTAGAAAAAATAATGTTTTAAATATCGCGCGCGCACTTTTCTACTCTGAAAATAGCCCAAAAAATTGTCACGCACGTGATTATTGCCCGCCAATAATTCAGAGTGATAGTGCATGGTCTAGCCGCGACCACTTCAGATCCTGCTCGTGCGGCGCACGAGCAAAACATAATGATTTTATGGTTTGTCTATATCAATTCTATTTACAATTATGAAAATTAGGAATATATTTAGTTTTGCGTATATTTTCTAATTTTATTTTATATGATCTATTATGATCCAACCAAGCGTCTCAATCTGCCCGAAAGATTGACTGACGCAATTGTTAACGCGAAAAAAGAATTTAAAGGCCTAGAAGAGATTTCACAATTTCTATTTCAGGACACAAGCCCATCCGCTTGCCAGCGGGCGGCTACAGCCTTATCCCAGGCCAGAAAGCTCGCGGCCCGTCACGGATTTATAATCTCAAATTCAAGCGATACCGGCGGTATTTACAAGCTGGAAAACAATATTGATCATCTCTATAAACAGGCTATGAGTTCCACCACACGCGGGCATAATGGTGTCGGCAATGCTCAGGCCATAAAACAGGTAATGCGGGGATATCCGGAAGGGCCGGAAAAAGACAAGATGATCCAAAGCCTGAAAGATGAATTCATGTCGGTGGCTCAATTGGCAATCAATACCTACTTTGAATCGCAGAGACCGGACAGGAATCCTGAACTCGAATAATTTTTAATTTCCATCCCAATGCCGACTATTCAAATTCCGCTTATCCAAATCAAAACGGATCCGAACCAGCCCAGAAAATTCAAAGGTCTGCCTGAGGGGCTTCAGCAGAGCATAGAACAGAGCGGTCTTATCAATCCGATCACTGTAACCAAAGAAAAAGAAGGTTATATGATCGTATGTGGCGAATTACGCTTCCTAAGTTGTAAAAAGCTTGGATGGAAAATGATCGAAGCCTCTATAATCCCTGCTATGCAGCCAGAAAAGAGATTCCTGATGCAGATCAGTGAGAACCTTGCACGCGGTCAGATGACTTCATGGGAAACTGCCGAAGCGGTTTGTAAATTGATTGATTCCGCTTCAGCCAGGCTGAAACGAAATTCCAGTACAGATTTACACTTTAGTGAAGTGGCAAAAAAATTGGGTAGAAGCGTAGAATTCGTCTCTGAACAATGGGATATCATTCACGCCCCCAAAGAACTGGCAAAAGCAATAAAGGAAGAAAAAGTAAAAGCCACTATGATTCGTGTCTTATCACGCACGCCAGATGAATTTAAAAAACAACTGACTGAAAAGATTCTCAAGGGAGAATTCAAATCCCGTGAGAATGCTTTCCATGTTGTTCAGCGCATGAAGGAAAGACCTGATAAGGTCAAGGAACTGCTTGCCGAGGATTATTCCAAACTTCCTGCATACCAAGCCAATTTTAAGGCCGCACAAATTGCACCGACTCATCGGGATGAACAATGGAAAGATGAAGATTACTTCAGGAGGGTTGAAGAATCCGCCACACACCTTTTCAACCTCATCAATCAGAACCCATTCGGGATTGCAAAATCGGGAGCCACCTTGAGGATCAAGTTCTCAAGGACGTGCCGTCACTTAGTAGACCTTCCGCGCAAGATCAATGAATTCATGAGCGGCTTCAGTAAAGTGAAAGCGATTGAACAGCCGATTATTGAAGGTGAACTTGCTTGAATTTTTTACCCCCCCCATCATGAACCCCATAGAATCCGCCTACCACCAATCCGCAGAAACACCGGAACAGAAAACCGCCCAATCCCTGTTCCAGCAGATTCAGGACAACAAACACGCCCTGAAAGAGAAAAAGGCACGACTGCTCGAAATACTTGAGGATAATAATTCCTTTGTGGAAGCGGTGGATAAGATAAAGTTGCTCAAGGTGGAACTGAAAGGCTATCGTGATTCTGTCCTCTCCCGTGCTGATAACGCCGTGATACAAGAGGACATAGAGGGGCTACAGACCGAGATTAAGAATGATACTTCCATTTTGTGCGACCTGTGGCTCAATTGCTATCGGAAAGATCAGCAACTACCCCTGTTTGATTCCGTTGCCGGCATACCGTTTATGGCGGAAGCGAAACTATCGTTTAAGAGAAAGTGATTTAATAATTTTTAACATTTTATATTTATGTCTAATTACCAATGGGAGGCTCCAGTCTCCGATTCAAAAGTCTACCCGATTGTAGCCGCCGGCAATTACGTCGGTCGTTTATATTCTATCGTTGATCTCGGCACTCAGCACTTTGAGTACGACACCGGCCCCAAAGATGAACGCAAGATGGAATTCACTTTTGAACTGCCGACAGAGACAACCGTATTTAAAGAAGGTGAGGAGCCGAAACCGTTTGTCGTCTCGGCGCGGTACACCCTCAGCTTTCATGAAAAAGCGAACCTGACAAAACTCCTGAAGTCATGGCAGGGGAAATCCCCGACAGGTGACGAACTTCGTAGCGGCTCATGGAAACTTCCCGACCTGCTCGGTTTGCCGGCCTTGGTCTCCGTGATTCATTCGGAGCCTAATTCCAAAGGAAAAGTGTACGCCAATATCTCATCTGTCACACCGCTGGTGAAGGGCATGGAGTGCCCGGCACAGGTGAACCCGACTGTCTGGTTTTTCCTTGGCTACCAAGGCAGGGCAGAGGATTTAGACAATAAAACCTATGATGAATTACGGCCTTTCGTAAAAGAAATGATAGCAAAATCCCCAGAATTTCAATGTTGCAGAGAGCAACAGTTGAAACAGGCACAGCCTGATTTTGTTAAATAATTATCTCGAAATGAAATCTTGTACCAAATGTAAAATTAGTAAGACAGGAAAAGATTTTTCTAAAGATCGGACTCGTCCTGATGGGCTTCAATACACTTGTAAAAAATGCAAATCAGATCACGCCATAAGTACTAGGAAATTATTTCCTTTAAAGACTAGAGATTATGGGAAAAATTACTATGCAAAATGGAATAAATTAAACCCTGAAAAAGTTTCACGTTATCAAAAAAAGTTCGGAAAACAGAGATGGGTTAAGGAGCCTGAAAAAATGTTTGCACGCCAGCAATTACAACAAGCAATTCGTAATAAAACTTTATACCGTCGCAACTCTTGTGAAATTTGCCTCAATGGCCCGACGCATGGGCATCATGAGGACTACAGAAAGCCATTAGACGTGATCTGGTTGTGTGCAAGGTGTCATTCAAAACTTCATCTACAATACAAAGAGCAAGGAATTAAAATCCCTTCATGACCTACAACTGGAGCTTTGAACCTAACTGGAAGAAAGACAAAATCCGAGAGGCCGCCGACCTCCGCCGATTTACTAAGTACGAACACCCCGGCCTCCAGCAACAGCTTGATTCAGTAACAGACCTTAAATATGCCAGTACCGAAGAAAAAGCTAACGCCGATCCAACACTCGCAGCCTTTCTCGACAGGGTTCGCACAAGTGATAGTCATCAGGAAGAAACGCCAGCACAAAGAGGCTACTCAGCAGGTACAGTTAGTCCGCTGGCTGAAGGAGAAGGGGCTGATGTTTACCAGCCTGAACAACTCCTTCTTCGGCCTCTCGATGGGCCAGCTAATGAAGGCCAAGGCTCAGGGGTTAAAGGCCGGCCTGCCGGACATCCTGATAGTCCTGAGGGCAAACCAGTCAATGGACAACCGGGCTCACCTGATCTGGGCGGAAATGAAACCGGAGAAGGGAGGTAAAATTTCCCCGGAACAGTGGAATTGGATTGAAGCACTGAATGAACCTGTAGATTCTCACGCAGTTGTCTGCCATGGGGCCGAGCGCGCTAAGGCTGTAATAAATAACTATTTACTCTAATGGAAGAGAAAAAATACTATACCATCACCGAGGTTAGTATGTGGATGAACTGCCACAAGAACTCCGTCCTGAAGCTGATCGATGAGGGGAAGCTGAAAGCCGTCAACCTAGGGCGCGGGAAGAAAAATATGTGGCGTATCAGCGCGGAAGCTATTGATAATTTTATGGCCTCATGAACAAATCCTACAAACAGATAGCGGCGGAGAATGGTATCAACCTCGACGAATACGAGGGTATGCTGACCGGTATGGCTGATCTCAATGCCAGGGCGCAGAAGAAACGCTACTCACCTGAAAACCGTTTCAATGCTTATATCATCGAACCACCTACAAAGGATTTTTATTACAGGACGTTTAATAAAGCGAGACCTATTCTATAAAAAAGCTCTGTCATGAGCCAAAAATAAATATCAAATAACTAAAAAACAAAATGGGTAAAATAGCCGATGCCATAGGCATCACCATCGCTGTAACGGCGATCGTCGGATTATTTCTTTAACTTCCAACTATGAAACGCGCAATTATCATCATCGCTCTCATCATCGCGGCCGCCGCCCTAGTCTGGTTTACTCCTTTCGTAAGGCAGACACTGGCGGACTCAAAGGAGGAGGGGTTACGGAGGTTCCTGGAAGCGCAGATTGTTGAACAGCAACAAGTGTGGAGTGACACGGAGAAGGTCATTCAGAGCCTCAAGGGCAAGCAGGAAAAAGCACGGGAAAGGGCGGAAGGGTTCCGGGAAGTGCTGGCAAGTTTCAGATAGCCCTAGAACTCCCGGGAATTGAAACAAAAGTAATTCCCGGTACGGAGGGCTTAAATAAGCCTAAAGACTGTCCTTATAAACCTAACATTGGTCAAGATGTCCAAGAAAAAATCTGTTTTATTTACAAGCAAGCAATACAGGCAGGATTTACTCCAGAACATTCACGGCTTGTACTCGGTCTTATCGATCACGAGTCCGCTGGAACTTACGACCCGGGAATACGGGGCGATAAAGGTTGTTCAATTGGAATTGGTCAATTTAATAGATGTGCTGGAATTAAGGCTCCTAAAACCTTTGAAAGCCAAGTTGTCAAAATCCTCGAAATCATGCAAAAGCAGTTCCGCGCTCACGACGAAAAAACGGCGATCTCGCACTGGAACTCACCTTACGGGAGTTATAAGCACTCCTACGTTGAAAAAGTGATTAAGTCCTCTGAACAATTTATATGGAACCCATGAACCCAGAGGTGCTGAAGATGGCGTTGGACAGTTAATGACCCTCCAAGCCGTAAGCGATGTCAGCCAACGCGCACGCATCGGCCTCCAAACTTTAAACACTATGAAACCAGTCTGGAAGAAAATCAAAATGCTTGCCCCTCATTGCCCGACGTGCAAGGAACAGTTAGGAGGGAATAACAGTCAGATACTCCCCTATATCTGTAAGTGCGGAGTATGGATGTCGTCGGTGATAACGCCAGAAGATTTTAAGCTCAAACCTTATGAAAAAACCTGAAACCTTTTATACCACCGATGCGTGGCATGAATACGCTGACCGTTGCATGATTGACCTGAGTACGGAAGACGGGAATATGATGCTTAAGGCCACTAATAAGCTATTGAAGGCGCATGAAGCGTGGCTAAACAGACCAATGCTTCCTTGCCAGAAAGAGCATGGAGAAGAAAAACTATGTATGAATTGTATGGAAATAAGGCATATAGATGCTACAGAAATAACAGTAGGGCAAATAGACATGAAAGGTTTTATCTATAAATTTAAAACGCCGCAGAGCGAAAAACATGAATGAACATATATCAGGATTAGTCGGGATAGTTTGCGGGTTACTTATGGCATTTATATTTGTAGCATGGCGCGATGGGCAAGTGGCGGAGAACAATAACTCATCCCCCATCTGCACCATCACCCTTCAGGGCATCTACAAAACCCCCTCCTCGGTGGAGAAGGCCACGCTGACACAGGAGGTGGACTGCGCTAATTTCTCATCGATATGAAACCAGTAGAAACTCGGGTGTGGATAGTTAGTGATACCCACTTCAGCCACGCAAAACTGATCGAGTGGGGTAGACCTCCTGACTTCGAGGAAAAGCTCTGGAAGGGGCTACAATGCGTTCAGGATGGCGATATACTGATACATCTGGGCGACTTCTGTATTGGAAACGACGAAGTGAATCACAAACGCTTCCGCGAAGAGGTGAAAGGAACCCATATTTTCGTCAGAGGCAATCATGATAATAAGAGCGATAGCTGGCTGTACCGTATGGGTTGGGATTTTGTCTGCGATGAATTTAAGAATAAATACCATCAGAAAAATCTTACCTTCACCCATATCCCTATTCATAAGAACGAAACTGATTTTAATATTCACGGCCACACCCACGGCAATATACACCGCGACAAGAACGTGCGCGATTACTACGACAAAGATTTTCATATTGAAGTGGCGATGGAAAACACAAATTATCTGCCACTCACACTTGCCTCACTAATTGATTAACCAATGAACAAAGATCTTGATTTACTGCTGGACGTATATTCCTCCAAACACCCCTCAGACAGTCTCCTCAAAGAACTAGCTACAAACGTGCCAGAAGCCCTTGCGGTTATCCGTGAGGAAGCCCATGCGGCGATACAGAGGATCAGGGAGAAGGTGGATGAGCGGGTGAGGCAGGCTTTAGTGGAGTATATCCGTAACTCAAAATAATTATGAAATGTTCAAAATGCAAGAAACCGTTTCCGAAAGATGACGTAGGGAAAGACTGTATAGGATTGAGAATAAACCTTCAGCCTCCCTGCTTTCCTAAGAAAGTCAGTGCCAGCTTCTGCGGCCCTTGCTGGATGGATTTGTGGGGCGTGACCAAATATCTTAAACCTGTTAAATAATCATGGAAAAGATTACCGATAAAATACTGGAGGACGAAATTTGGAAACCTCTAACTGACTATGAGGGGGATTATGAAATTTCCAACATGGGAAACGTAAGAAGCAATATGCGTAGTCTCAAGAAAAATAGAATTTTAAAAAGTAGTTGGGCTAGCAGTATTTATCCAAGAATATCTTTACGTAAAAACGGAGAATATAAATTAGTTCTTACCCATCGCTTGGTCGCATTGGCCTTCCTCCCAAATCCTTTAAATAAAAGAACCGTTAATCATAAAAATGGGATTAAAACAGACAATCGTGCGGTGAACTTAGAATGGAGTACTGATAGTGAAAATATGCAACACGCTCATAATTCGGGACTGTTTGTTACAGATTCTTATAATAGGAAAAAAGGCAGAGTAATTTATTGGCTCAAGCAAATTAATCCAAATATCACCTTTGATAAGGTTAGAAAAATATTTCATGTTTCTGAAACTGTATTGAAAAAAATTTATTTGAAACTAGAAGTCATCGAGGAAATAAAGAGGAGGATGCCGGATACAGCAGAAAAGTGGGATAACCTCAAGCGGACAGGCATGAGTAAAGATAAAAGAATTGGCTACGATCAAGCCCTCGACGACTTCACTAAAATCCTTAATGAAATAATTTAAAAACAGTATGGCTTTCCCGAAGAAAAAATACTGGCTGTGGGCAGACGGATGGGAACGGCGAGGCGAGATGGATCTTTGCATTAAAATATATTGCACCTGCTGTAATCACACATTTTGCGGTCATAAACTTAAGATAGGCATAGAGAAAAATGAAGTATTTAAATACTGTCCTTGCTGTTTAGTAAAAGTGTAATCTCATCTTTAACTTCCCCAGTTCTATGCTAAGACCCACCCCATAGTTGCACACTGCGGGAGTAAAACGCTTCGGCGGGGGGATAACCTTTTAACAGATCGAAGTGTGCCATAGAACTGGGAAAGATGAAGAGCAGGCGCGGGGGCGGCTAGTCTGAGCAACAGCTAGCCGCTTCTACGTTTGAACCTCAATAACCCTTAACTTTTATTTCTATGGAAAATGTATCCTGCGCCAATCATCC
>ERZ1292637.146-Hain-H14-01um-R3-146-length-45566-cov-6_pt1 | contig 45566 bp, 82 predicted proteins | sample MGYA00564405_ERZ1292637 | MGnify/ENA primary metagenome ERZ1292637 (study PRJEB36523, sample SAMEA6512645) | groundwater metagenome | collected 2019-01-09 | study: AquaDiva: Metagenomics assemblies of 32 groundwater samples | reverse complement strand
ACTTTCGTTGCTCGGTCATCCGTGCCGGCTTCTGTTTCCGCCGCGATGTTCGGCTTGGTCAGAGCCGCCCAGTTTCCGGCAGGACATGAAAGAGCGTCAAGGAAGGCGTCTATGATGTCGAGTGGCGGGCTTTGCAGCGCCGCCTTCAGCGCGTTCTTGATGGCCGTAGCGTCGTTTGCCTGGTACGCCGTGAACGCAGCGGCAAGGGCGACCTCGCGGGAATAATAGCACTTGCCGTAGAGGTTCGGCCACGCGCCAGGGTTCACGCGGTAATACGGGCAGGGAAGCCCCGCAAAGCCGTTGCATCTTCTTATCCGGCTGAGTCTTTCTTCCTTCGTCGCCATGAACACCCTCTTAGATTTGCGTTAAGGTAGCGGAGCCGCCGTTGCTGCCTGCGTAAGTTCCGTTAGGGCAGGAGTTTGTGAAAGCGGCTTTCGTAAAGGATTCGGTTGCGCCCGTTGCGTCAGCGCACGTGGCGCTGAAAAGCCAAACAGTAACCGAACAGACAAGGTTAGAAAAGGTGCAACCATTCGTCGTGAACGCAGCCCAACTACACTCGGATTCTTTGACAAACGTGCCGCTCCGCGAGCCAGAGCAGGGCGTTGTATCGCAGAAAAGGCCAGGGCCGCCCATCGTGATGCTTGCGCTGTAGTTGAAGTTGCAATTCGTGTTGCAGTTGCCAACCGTCGGACAGCCCGCCGCGGCGGTGGTCGTCGTGGTTGTGGTGGTCGTCGTGGTTGTGGTGGTCGTCGTTGTCGTGGTCGTCGTTGTTGTCGTGGTCGTCGGTGTTGGCGTGGTCGTCGTTGTTGTCGTGGTCGTCGTTGTCGTCGTAGTAGGCAGGGCTTCAATAATAGCGGAAACATCGGCCATGCCCAAGAGAGCAAACCGGCGCATGAAGCGCAGGAGGACTTCTACTCGCTCTCTGTCAAGGTCGTTGCCATTCATTTTCCCCTCGACAACAGCAAGAGGAGAAGGATGCCGATGCCGATGAGGACTGCAAGAGAAGCACCCCCGCCGAAGGTGGCTGCGGCGGGGGCCTCCTCAAGAGGCGGCTCCGCGCCCGAAGGGGACGTTGGCGCGAGGACCGTCGAAACGAACTGGCTCGGTGCGGTTCCCTGAACAAGCGGCGGCAGCATGGGCGCTATGAGCGGACTGATTGTGGGGGTCAGCACAGTAGACGGAGCGATAGATTCGCTCGCGGCAACTGGCTGTGCAGCTACGGCCTCGCCTTCCCCTGCCTCGGTTGGCGGCGCGACTCCGGGGCCGATGATGTAGGGCAGCGGTTCAATTTCAAACGCGCCTTGCTCAAGACCGGCGAGGCTCCTGCGCCGCGAAGCGTTCTGAAGGAAGCGAAGGGCCGTGTTGAATGCGCCGGAGACGCTCCTGTTTATCCTCTCCGCATGGCTGATGAGAGTGCCCGTGATGTTCGGAGCCTCGGCCCTCGCCTCTATCGTTGCCGTAATGCGCGAGAGCGACTTGCTTACTGCGCTGACCCCTTTGGGCACGTTGCGGAGCGTATCGAGCCGAAGCCTCGGATCGGTCGCAGAGAGTTCCGCAATCGCGGCTTCCATCTGAGCGGCCCGTGCCGGCACAAGAGCCTGAAGCTGGCTCATTGCTTGGATGATGCCGCGTACCTCGGCGGGCGCAAGGTCGCGCCTGAGCCTTTTCATCTCGCGCCCGATTATCCGCGCTGCCTTTTCCGGCCTTGCTCTTTCCGCCCTCCTTAATGCCCGCTCCGGTACAAGCGGAGTCTGCCCCAGACCACCAAGCATGTCCTCATATTGCTCACCATCGGGGAAGTAACGCGGCATCTATTTCTTCCCCCCCAGCGCGAGAAGGGCGATGAGGCCGAGCGGGAGAAGCGCGGATGCTCCGTCAAGAGGAGTCGGCACTGGCGGTGCGATGACCCCATTGGCAGGCCCCACACTAGGCTCAGTTGGCGTATAGTAATCATCGCCCGGCCAGCCAGCAGGGATAAGGGCAGGCAAATATGCGCTTCCCCAGTTAGGTGGCTGAACTGGCGGGCTTGGTGGCTGCGTTGGATAGTAGACCGGCGGCACATAAGGGGGCTGGTACGGCACTGGGTAAACTGAGGACGGGAACCACTGCGCCATGACGTAGGGAAGTGGGGCAAACAGGCCCGTAGGATAGCCGACCATAATGGTCTGGAGTTGCGGCAGAGTCCCATTAAATACCGCAGTGCGCCGGTTCGCTCGCGCAACCAACACTAAAAGTCGGTCAACTAAAGCGTCTGGGATGGCATCTTCGGGAGGCGATTCGGCGAGGGTCACATTCAACGTAGCAACCTCTGTGGAGTCTTGCTCTGCCTCTAGCGTAGCTTGCGCAAGGGGCGTCGTGGCGGCTTTCGCTTCTGATACAATTCCCACAAGGGAAGGATTTTCCGCGCCCTTTGCCTCTATGTCCTTGAGTGCCGAATCAATCTCTACAAATCTTGCAAGAATGAGTGCGTTATCGCGCTTCACTGCATCCATGACGCCCTGGGCCTCATCGCGGGTTTGCTGGTTGCCCTTTTGGAAGCCTTCAGCGTACGCCTGCTCCGCTATCTCTAATTGCGCCTTCTCATCAACTTCCGCGTAGTGGGACACAGCCTCGGCTACTAGACGCTCAAGTTCCTCGACGGGGACTGGCTCGCCCTGCGCGATGTACCTGTCCTGAAGGTCGAAGGCCATTTGCATTGGAGGAGCGTCGTCTTCGGGCGTGGTCGGTGGGGGTTCGGTTCCTTGCAGCCTCTTCTTCGCGTATTTTTCAATCTGCTTTGCGATGATGACGGTGGTCACTGGGCCGCCCGGCACGGCAGCCAATTTGGTCAAAAGGCCAAGTTCAAGAGCGACGGACAGGCTGCCCTTGATCGGGTCTTTCCGAATGCGGTCAAGGCGAGACTTGATTTCTTTTTCGTAGAGCGGAACAAAGACTTCATGCGCAACAAAGAGTCCAACTGGCCTGATCACTGGCTTGAACACAATGTTTACGGCAACATAGTTGACACCGAGCGTTGCCCCCACAGCTTCGGCTGGCTTCAGCGCATACTTATTGAGCGCCCAGGGGACTTCATAAACAACGCCGTCCAAAACAAAGTCCCCGGCTCTGTATGCGCCGGTCGCAACCTGTGTGATTGCCCCCCAAATCTCGCCCAAGACAGGGATCGCCATCGCGCTTCACTTTTCCTTTCCGCGCCTCAGCAACTTCAGAACGAAAAGCCCCGCCACGACAGCACCGCCGACAAGCAGAATCGTCCCCAGCGTCGAGGACTTCTTCTGCTCATAGGCCACCTGCGCCTTCATCGCTTCGATTTCCGAGAGAAGCGCTTGCTTCTGTTCTGGGGTCAGCGTAGTGCTCTTGCTGGTATCCTTCTGTAGGTCTGTGAGGATGCCCGTCAGGATTTCTCCGCGCTGTTTGTCCGTAAGGCTACCATACCACTTTGCAACTTCAGTCCCCGCGCCCTTGACGACGCCCCAGATGTCGTCAAAGATAGTGCCCATGCCGCCCGCTCCGTAAGGATCGCTCTCGTCGTGAGGCTCCATCGCTAACCTCCTGTCTTTTTCTCAGGCCAGATTCGGGGAATCAGCATCACCGCCGCAACGCCGAGAGCGGCGATTCCAAGCACAGTCGCAAGTTCGGCGAGCGGCCCCTTCTTGCCCGCGCTCGCGGCAGCTTCAAGAACCTTCTGAGCCATGTCGGGTTTGCCCGCCGCGAGGTAGGCGTCGGCAAGGTCTTTCGCCATTGCGTTCAGGTCGCGCTTGGCCGCGGTTGACCAGTTTACAATGGCGGCTATCGCGGCGACAATGGCAAGAACGGCCGCCCCAATAGCGATGATGATCGGAGCGATGCCGAGCGCACCCATGCCGCTCAGGGCTTGCACTTCTTCCACGCCCACCTCTAGGTCATCGCGCTGGATCATAAAGGGCACTTGCCCGTACCTCGCCCGCGCAACCCACTGGTTGTACTTGTTGAGCGAGGCCATGTGGTAGTTGAGGAGTTGCCGCTGCCATTCTGTTTCAGCCTTCAAGTCAGCGAAGGCTTGACTGACGCTTGTCGCATCGGGCGCAGTCCGCTCGACCGCGGCTACCCAGTCCTCGACAGCCTGAAGCTCCTTGCCCGCTGCCAAGCCCTTCCGCCCAGCATCGGCTAGGGCGTTCACAATAGGGGTAAAGAGCAGGTCGAAGAAGGGCCGTATCTCGCTCCACAGCGCGGAAGCGGGGGTCAGCCACACGCCAAAGATCGGCGAGAGTATCGCCGATGGTATACCTGAAAGCCAGCCCGGTAAGGTTGCCATTCGCTCTGCTCCTACAATTTTAGACGCGCTTTAATCGCCACGCGATAAGGCGCTACCTCGCGCCAAACAATCAACGCGGTCGAAAGCAGGGTGTGGATAACAACCTTGCCTTCAAGGCCCTGAGCATTCAGGCCCTCCTTGCCAGTCAAGCCAACGGGGGAAAGCTGGCCCTTCATCTTCCAGGCCCAAAGGAATCCCGCAATTTTCGGGTTCATAAGCTCACCAAGCGGAAGATGAATCTCCGCATCGCGGGTCAAGTACGCTTCATAGAAAGCTTGCCAAACTTTCATCGGGTCGCGGCGGTACGCAGCATCAGACATCTTGCTGAGCCGCTCCATCTGCTTGTAAGTCAGGAAGTGTATTTTCTTGTCCATCTTCTATCCCACTGAACGCTTTAGCTCGCGCTGCACAAGCCGAGCCTCGTTAACGTAGCCCATGCGTCTTAGGCAGGCCGCGACGCCCACGACAACACCGATCATCCATTGCATGTTAGGTTCGTCGAGCCTCACGCCTGCATAGCGTTCATTCTCGATTGAAACCAGTTGTTCGTTCGCAATTCGGAGAAGCCCCTGAAGCTGCTCACCCGTGAGGCGGACTGGCTCGTAAGGCATGGGTTAGTACCCGCTTAAGACAAGGTTTCCGAGGTTCAGGACTCTCACTTGCACGTCGTACTCTATGTTGAAGGCCACGCCCGCTCCAAGCGTATGGTACTGGAGCGTGGCAACAACGGCCTGGTCTCTCAAGATTCTGCGCCCGTACGGAGCGAACAGTTTGGAGACGCGGGTCTTGCTGCCTTTCGTGCCTGAAATCTGAGTCCAGAATGCGTCAATCTCGCCCGTGATGACGGCGTTCTGACTATTAACGGGCACGTTCACAGAGCCTACCCGCAGGTAGGTGTTGCCCAGGTTCGCGTCGTTATCCGGCGCAATCTCGAAGTCTACGGCCACAGCGTAGCCGTCATAGCCCCGAAGATACCAAGTGCCCACAACGGTATCGAACTGGGCCACGCCAGCCGGTGTGATGGACAATGTTTGGCGGCAATGGAGCGTCACGAAATCGGGGAGGATTTCGACGATGTTGTACGCGTACCCGCCCTCGCCGCTCGCGGCCCGCACATCGGCGGGGCCTTTGCTGAGCGGTAACTGCTCTATGGCCTCGGCCATCGGGTCAGGCAGTTCGCCAAGACCTCTAAAGTTTCGGCGCATCTCACACCCCCTCGTCGCCCGCGTAAATGCGACGGCCAGCGAGCGTCAGGTACACGTTATTCGTCGCCACGCTCAGGTCTGTAATCTGAATCTGAAGGTTCGTTCCGCGCTTCAAGAACAAAGGCTCCCTGAAGAAGAAGGGGAACGGAGCGCGGCCAACCGTGACCTCGTTATGGATGGGCTGATTCGAGAGTTGTCGGCCTGACGGATGGGTGAACTGAATGGTGTAATCCCCAGTCGAGATGCCGGTGATTTTCCGAAGCTCGAACGAGCCGTCTTCCCCGATGTGCAACGTCTGGTTCTCCGTCGCTTGAGAGGCGATCGCCCAGGGCACAGCCCCGGTCGTCGGGTCGGCGGCGGCGTACCAGAAGGGCTGCGTTACGTTGTTGCCCCTCTGCTTCCCGCTGATATATTCCTTCAAGCCAGGCGAAATCGCGTCAATCTCGTCTCTCAGGTAGAGCCGTCCGTGAGCGACGAATCGTATCGTATTCGAGCTGCCCGACAGGTCGGTGAACTTGACGCCCAATGTCTCCTGCGGCTCAAGCCACAGCGTTTCGACGAGAAGCGAGGAGCCGTAGCCGATGTTCGTGGCCTGTGGAATCTCGCCGCCAAGAACGCTCCGAGCGTGGATGGGGTAATTCTGAAGATTGCGCCGCCGGTAGAAGAACTCAAGCGTAAAGTCCAGGCTCGTGGCCTGAACCGCTATCTCGAAAATCTCAAACGGGCCGTGATAGGGAGCCGAGAGGGGGAAAGGCCCAGCGCTTGAGTTTGCGGCTACAGCCGGAGCAGCGTTCGGAGTATCGAGGGTAGAGGAGAAAGGAAGGACGCGGAGCTTGTCGGGGTTGACCCTCCATCGGCCCTGTGCGTCGCGGCGAAACGTATCCATGCTACCTCCTACTATGTGCGCTGGCTGCACTTCGGAGGCGCAGCCTGAAAAGATTCTGCTCTCAAGGCCCGCTTTTGCGGGGCCGCCCCGATGGAGCGGCCCCGAAGCGGATGCTGACCTTACATCTGGCGATGGAGTTCGCCCAACAGGTACACGCGAATCCAGAAGTCCGCGTAGGCCGATGGCCTTGTCTGCGGGAAGGTGATGGTCGCGTAGTAGGTCTCGTTGTACGTGATCTTCCTCGCGCCACCACGCACCTTCACGTCAAACATCACTCCGGGAGCGGCGAGTCCGTTGTGCAGGTAAGTCGTGGTGTTCGCGCCCGGCCCGTCAAGAGACACGCCAGCGGGAACCCTTGACAACGGAACCTCGATGAACTTCACCGTCCCGAAGTAAAAGGTGAACACGCCCCACCGAATCACGTTGGCGATAACGTTCTCGCCAGCGGTGGGTTCGATCTCGACTTGGACGCCCTCCCAGTCGAATGAGTTGGGCTTGCCGAGCGTCATCGAACTCTGTTGGTTCGTGTGGAACTCGTTCTTGATCCACGTCGCGCCGCCGTACGTGTTGGCGGTGGTGGAGCCGATGTTCCGCGAGAAGAACGTGAGAGTCGCAGCGCCCGCAGACCCAGGGTAAACCTCCAGGTCGTACAAGGGCTGGCGCAAGTCTCTGACGAGGCCAGTCCCGACGTCAACAGCCGAACTGATGAGTGGCGGCATAATGCCTGCCTCCTTTTTCTATGAAAGCACTCCGGCGGGCTAAAACTGGCTACTTCGCCAGCGTCCCCGAAGCGGTTCCCGCGTTACGTCAAACAGTGAGGTATTCGCTCAAGCCCTCGATGCCTTCGGCCTCGCGGACTGTCGCATACTCACCCATGCCAGCGAGGGACATGCCCCGTTGACGCAGGTAGCCGCGCATCCGCTCGCCCGCTATCGCTGGCGCTGCGCTCTGACCTATTGAGCCGAGTCCGGCGAGACCAGAGGTTCCGCTTGTAGCAAGGGCAGGCGACACACGCGCCAGAACCTCGCGGTTCAGGACGACGGATGTTACGCCGACCACGCCGCCGAGCATCAGGTTACGGGCGACTCGCGGCGGCAGAACGAACCCCGCTATGGCCCCGACAAGCCCTGCGCCGACAAGCTGAGCGAGGTAGCCCGTGTAGCCGGTCTTCCACTCAGGCTTGCCGACAAGGTCGAGGATTTTATTGGTCACGATGGGCGTAACCACAGCGCCAGCGCCAAGCTGGAGACCTTCCATCAACGTCTCCTTTGTGAACACCTGCTTGACTGGGCTGAGCACTCTGCCGACAACCCCGCCCAGCGGGTTGCGCCGACGAGAGCGGTATCCAGACCGACGACGAGAACGCTTCCGAGCCATGTTGTGCTTTCTCCTTCGGGAGCGTTTCCGCCCCGGTTCGTTAAAGAGTGCGAGTCCTTCGGGATTGAAGCGCCGCCGTGTGCGGGCCGCGCCAGTCCATCCCTTGATTTTCGGCCAGCGGTAGCTGTGCGCCTGAGAACCGGGGTACAGGCCCATGTGGCTCCTGATGCCCTTCTCGTAGGCGCGGCGATGCCCCCTCGCGGGCCTTCGCTCCGTCCATTCATTGCGCCTTCGTCCCCGCCCGAAAGCTCCTGAGCGAGCACGCTTGGCGAAAAGCCTCTGTGCCGCAAGCTGTTTCGCGCTGAAGCGGCGGTGGGAGCGCCTTCTTGTCCTCACTGCCATAGCAGTACCTCCTCTATTCGCCGCGTGGCGTCTGGCGCGAACCGTGCGGCGGCGGGAGCCGCGCCTTCTTGAAGCTCTTGCCCCTCGCGGGGGGTTAAGTAACGCAAGCCACATTTAAGCCTCCTCGTTTCGTGCATATTGAAAAGCAGGGTCTAACTTTCTCAAGAACGCGCGGAAGAATTGCTTGTCCTGCTCGTAAAGCGCATAATCCGCACCCATCGTTTCGGCTTCTCGGAGACGGTCAGTAACGAACTCGGCCATCGCATCAAGAATCTCGTGAAAGCGGACACCACTCCGTAGCATCCGTTTGATTTGCGCTCTTTCGGCGCTGCTCAAATCCCTCATCGCTGTCTCCTCAGCCAACGAAAAAAGGCCGATTGCATTTCTGCAACCGGCCTTTCGGTTGGCTCTAATGCGCTCCCGCGAGTTAGGCCGCAGGATTCGGCGGGGATCAGCCGCCTACGCAGTCAAGATGTCAAAGCGAGACTGAACTTACATCTATGCCAAGCGCCTTCGCTTCCCCTCTCCATTTCTTGATGTCGGGGTCGTAATAATCCCAAAACATCTTGACCGCTGCCAGCCGGTGCGGCCCCCTTCGGGGGAAGTCCCTTTCCATAAGGTGCGCGAGAGCAACGGCGGTCTCTATGAGCCAGCGAACTTTCTTGGCCTCGGCGCTTGTCATGTCACCCTCTCATCCAGTCAGCAACCCTTGCCTTGCCTTTCAGCACGGTAACGAGGAGCTTGCCGCTCGCGTCAGTTGCGAGCATCGGCTTTTGCTTCCATTTATGAATCCAGGTTGACCTGGCCTTGTTCGACCGTTTCATGCCAGGCGTGGGTCTGTAAACGGATTCGTCTGTTCGCCCTATGGCGACCATCGGCACAACCTTCTTGTCATCTCCGATGGGTATCTTGTGCATCGTAACCTTCGTCGGCATACAGCCGTGAAACTGCTTATACTTCTTCACAGTCGCCATGAAGTTTGGAAGATGGGCGTACTTGCGGAGGGCAGGGGGCAAGCCCGATGCTTTGGGGTTCTTGCGATAGCGATGTTCAAGCGAAATCCCTCGCGTAGTTGCGGGGACTTGTGGTAAGTAACTCGTGAGCCTCGCTACCGTCCTGTCTATGTCTGCGTACTTTGTTACTCCTGTCAGAGAAGCAATCGTGCCGGATGAAAGCGAGATCAGGGCGCGAGTGGGATGAATGTGTTCGGTTCTTCCAATGCGCCGTGCAAGCGCTAGCACCTCTTTCTCACCAGCGCTCAAGCGAGAGCAGTCCGGCTCCGCCCATTTTCGGTGCTTCGGATTTATCAGCAGCAGCGGGATGTTGCGCTTGCGCCCTGTCACTTTCGCGTGGAGCTTTCTCACACACTTTCCGCATACTGGGCCTAAGAAGATTTCCGGCCCCATAGGCTTGCGACACTCCATACAGCGTCGCTCCAAAACGGGGCGCTTTTCTTCTTCCGCCAACTCTGCTTGTGTGAATGGATTGCGCTTCCCCTTCCCGAAAGTTGCGGGCCACTGGATTGTTTGTCTCTCTGTGCCTGCCACCACAGGCCGCCGCATGGTCTTGTCGTATTCCTTCTTCAAGTATTTCTTATCCGCCCGCGAAAGACCCCACGCATCGCGCTCGCGCTTTGGCGCATTGCACCGACACAGCCCGCGATGGTTGCAGGTCTTCAATCCCGCATCCCCTTGACCAAGAGCAACGCGATGACAACTGCCCCGCCGATAAGAAGGTACTTGCTCCAAGTGACAGGCGCGGGCGTCGGAATAGTGTCGCCAATCTCCCTCTGCCATCGTGAGCCATCCCAAAGGTACGTGCCGTCCGTATGGGGGACAAGCCAGCTTGCGTCAACGAAGGCAAGCCGCTCGAAATATGAAATCCAGGCTTCACCGCGAGCAGGCGGATTGCTGGCGTAGAACTCTACGCTCTGACGCTGGACGGTGCTTGACCATTTCGAGCCATCCCACGTCTTGCCCGAATTGTCGGTGAGCAATATCGCTTCGATCGAGGTGACGCGGCCCCGTTAATCTTCCCACCGCTCTCCTCGAATGGGCAAGTTCCACAGAAGGAACTCAAAGGGCGGCAGCGGCAAGTCCGCTGAGAGTCCGGCTTCACCGAGGCGGGAGCTTGTCATCATGGTTCGAGCGAGCCTCCCCAGACCTGAGATTCAAATCCCCGTGGCTCCCACCCCAGTTGCGAAGATTCAACGCTAGCGTCTGCCGCAAGGACGCCGATCTTGGGAACGCGCACCAGCGAATAGACGTGAGTGAACTCCCCTGGCCTTGAGGCATCCGCTTTCACCGTCTTGAATGATGTGCGCATTCCCATGATTTCACAAAGAGTGTTGAACAGCACGCTCAGCCCGTCGCAGTCGCTCGCGCCGCGTTCCAGGGCTTTCATCGGGGACTCGACAAGCTCTATCCCGCGTGGGTCTGGCATGTACGCCACCGAGCTTTTCACGAAGCTGAACGCGCTTTCCGCGAAGCACTGGAAGTCCTTGTGGCCGCATAGCCCGACGAGTTTCGAGGCAATCCATATCAAGCTCCAATCACGTTTGCCCTTCGAGACCATCGCCTGCATCGCGGAAATCGTCGCTGCCGTTCCATGCCATCCTTCGGGGATGTTCGACTCGCTGATGCTCGCTTCGGAGATTCCCGTCTGCATTACGCCACAACTATACGAGAGCGAAAGCAAATGTCAAGACTTGACTTTTGAATCGGCTACGCAGATAATTCGGGAATCTCTTGCGTAGGAGCGGACATGAACCTATATCGGAAGCTTCGCAAATTGCGGGGATTAAGTCAGGAGCGGGCGGCTCAGTTGGTGGGCGTTTCGGTCGTAACCTGGCGTTCGTGGGAAGGCGACAAGTCAAGCCCTTCGCCTTTGGGCAGGGAGAAACTTGTTGCGGCGTTCAGCGAAGAACTCGACAAAATCAACCCGTTCTGGTACGTCGTCTATAAGCGCAATCGCGCCACCGCTACACCGCACTGACGGGAACCTTCCGAATCGGCGTGTCGCCGTCGCTTGGCGGAGGAGGCTCTTCCTCGCGCTCGCGCATTTCCAACACTTCTGCGAGGACGCCGAGAAATGTTTCCCCTGTCTTGTTCTTCCCCTTCTTCCAGAGCTTCAGCGCATCTTGGAAGGCGTCAACAAAATCAGCGATGAACGCTACGGCATCGCCAAGCTCCGCCAAGAACGCCGCCTCATCTTGGGCGCTTGCCTCTTCTTCGGATATGTCCTGTGGCTCAAACTGGTCTTCGTATCTTCCGCTATCAGCCATTGGGCGCTTCTCCTTGCGATTCGGCTACTTGTGGCTTCGGTGGTTCCTGGGGCTGCGACTGCGCGGGATGCTCGGTCGCTTGCGCTTCGGCGGCTTCCGCCGCAAGCCATTCCCGTATCTGCGCCTGGTTGTCCTTGAGCCATTGGCGCGTTTCGGGCTGAACGACGAGCATGACCACAACGCTTCCGAACTCCTGCGGCGCTTCCCTCTGGACGATTGTGCGAAGCTCGTCGTTATCGGCATTGGCGAGCGAGGTCAGAAGGTCTGCCTGGGCGTGCTCCCAGAGATACCGCGCCCACCCAGCGGGCACGATGAGCTTGCCGACGCCGCGCTTCGTACGCTTCGCTTCCTCCAGCATGATAGTGACCGCTGCCTGAACTCTGGTCATCGGTTGCTTCCTTTCGGCGGGAGCCTGGGCTACTGGCTGTTCGACTGTTTGTGAATGCGCTGGCAGCGCAAGTTGTTCGCCTTGCGCGGGCGGCGCAGAGGGCTTCTGCATGAGGAACGGCACGAGGCCAAGCGCAAGCTTGATATAGTCCCCACCAAGACCGCTCCCTTCGCCCTCTGCGGCCCCAGCAGCCACCACGTCTTTCCCGATATTGATCCCCTTCAGCAATATCTCGGTTGCGTCGGGAGCCTTGCTCTCGGTCATCTTGGAAAGTAGCGTATGGAAGCGATCTTCCATCTTTTCAGCCCGCTTCTCTGCGGTCGCCCGTTCGTCTTTTTCCCTCTCGCGTTCGGCCTTGCGCTCCTCCTTTTCTCGGTCAAGCTGCTCCCTACGCTCGCCACGGGCGCGGTCATCGGCAAGTCGTTGCTGCTCCATCGAGGTCTTCAAAAACTCAACGACTTCGCTCTTGCCACCGCCTTGCCCCATCGCCTGAATAAGCTCGCGCATCGCTCGCATTTCTTCTTCGTGCCTGCGGTCTCCGGTTTCAATCATCTTCGTAACCACATCGAGCATGTCGCGCTTCTCGATTGACTCTTTGAGCGCAATGATTTCCGCCACTGGTCTCTTCCCGCCAGACGCCTCAAGATTTTCTTCGCGCATTTCACGTTTCACTTTCTGGATTTGCTTTTCATACGTCAGGTCTTGAAGCTCGCGACTCTTTTCGGAGAGATCAAGCTGGCCAGAAGTCGCGCTCTTGATGATGGGGTCGCCTTCGACTGTGATGGTCTCATACCCGAATCTCCCAGTGAGCAAGTCGCCGTCAGCGTCATAGAGCACGACCTGATACGTGCCGCCGCCGAACCGCTCTTGCAGCATATCCTTCAGCATTTTGCGGTCTGCGGGCAGGACAAGCTCGAATATGTCGTCGAGCGGGAGATCTTTGCCCTTGAGTGTCGTGGGCTTTCGGCGGTGGACAACGAGTAATTTTGCCCATTCCGGCGTAGCGGCCTCTCGCCAGAAGCCTCCTGGGGGCTGCGCGGCCTCCGCTGTTTCCGCGTCCGTTAGCCGGAAGTCGCCGCCAGTTTTCTCAAGGCGCTGACGCACCTTTTCTTCGCGCCGCCCTAAGCGTTTCAGGTCGTCAGCAAGAGACGCTTTCAGCGTGGCGTCTTCGGTTTCTTCCATCTTCTGCTGAATGTCGGCTCGTGCCTGCTCGATTTCTTCAAGCTCTGCTTGCGGCGGTTGTGGCATTTTTTCGCCTTTCGGTATTGACTCTTAGAGTATTGTCTGCCTATAATACCGCCATGACAACTAAAGTCAAGACCTCTGTTAAACCAAAGTTTGTAAAACGGAAAGGCGCGAAAACGCTTAGGCGAGTCCCCCGCCGTGCCCGATTTCCGCTAATCCGCAAGCCCCACTGGACTTTCTACCTGCCAGAGCGCATCGTAACCCTCATGCGGGCGCGGTGCGTTGATCTCCAAATCAGCAGGAGCGAATATCTCCGGCGTGCCTTGCGATGGGAAGCGCAGAGCAAGGCACTCAATAACAGTGGCCGGGTTGTCAGCGCGTACATGCTCGACCCGACTACTCCCCGGATACTGGTCACTGGCTGCATGGATCGGGCGTTGATCTCCACTGGCCGTCGGCGTGCCGCCGACCTGGGGATGACGTGGCACTACTACATCACGGCGGCGACCTATACAGAGGCGTTGCTGGACGCCCTGAATCAAGCCTAACGTTTTTGACGTGCAAAGTAGGCGAAAACCCACCCGCTGCACAGGAAAAATCTTGCATCGTAAGTCTTGCGGAGCCAGCACCTTATGACTTTTCTGCCACCTTTTCCTTGACACGCCTTATAGCATCGGGTATATAAGGTGCATCTCTTGTGGAGGATAGGAGCATGGCAAGGCAGTGGGCTACTATCGCGGCTGAGATTCGGGCTTGCAAGCCTGAAGTCATCTTGAAAGCCGCCGAGCTTTGCGACGGATGGACTATCTTCGATCCGAAGGTGTTCCTTGACGCTGGACTGCCGCCCGACTTTGTGGCACGATTCGACCGGGGCCACCGGAGCGGCGCAGGCAAGTATGCAATCAGTGACGGCAAGGGCAAACCCCTAGACGGGTGCAGGGGCGTGTATGGCCTCGACCTCATAGAGGGCCTGTGTGACGCCCTGGGCGTGGAAAAGTCCCCCTGCCACGGGCGCGGCTTCCGAGCTGACGGCTGCATGGCAGCCTTGCAGCGCCATTTCAGCACGGCACAAGTGCCCGTCAAGGACACCTGAGAAACCTTTGCATGGGGGCCGCGCATCCTACACGCGGGAAAGGCAAGAGCATGGGAACGACAACGTACGAAGTGCCCGGCAATGTCAGTCGGGAAAGAATCGGAGCGATAGCACAGGCCGTATGTGAGTTTCTGCCGGGCTGGACGTATCTAGCCCCAGAAGAAGAACGCCATACTCACAAGATCATGTTCGTCGAACATGATTCGGTAGTCGGGGCAAGGGCGCGGGCGGGGGAGTATTTTGAGCAAGTGCCCGTCGTTCACTTCGCGCAGGCATGGCCGCACAGGGGGCAACTTTTCATCACTGGCGAATGTCGCGTAGTTGACAAGGACGCCCAGGTGCATACCCGATACGACCCAGGACGGGTTCCGAGCATCAAGGTTAGTGCTGCCAGACCCGCCAAGCAGATAGCCGGCGAGATCGCCAGGCGGTTGCTGCCTGATTACCTTGCCCTTTGGGACAAGCTCGCGTCAGAGGCGAACTGGTCAAGCAACCATGACGCGAAGATGCGAGCGACCCTTGCGCAAGCTGGCGCGGTAATCGGGAGCAAGCCCGACCCGACGCAAGAACATGCGCAGAGCCTTAAAGCCTGTGCGGGCGACGTGCGCGTGACGATGAACGCGCACGATGACGGGATTGTGAATCTTGACATAAGGTGCTTGCCAGTCGGCAAGCTGCAAGCCCTATGGACTGCCCTCACGTGACGCGCCGCCTGGCGCGTCCCGCGTTGTGTGACGCGGCTGAACAAGCCTCCAGTACGAGGCGAAACGCGACGGCATAGGAGCATGGGAATGCTGACCGAGCGATACAGACCACGAGAGCTTGGCGACTTGGTGGGGCAACCACAGGCCGTCAAGACTCTGCTTGCGTGGGCGAAGGCCCGCGACAGGGGGGCCTTGATGTTTGTAGGGCCTTCCGGTTGCGGCAAGACCAGCGCCGCTTATGCCCTTGCACGAGAGGTCAAGGTTGACCCGCAAGGGCCGGACTTCTTCAAAATCGAGGCTGCCGAATGCAACCTTGAAACAGTCCAGTGGATGAATCAAAGCATGTGGCTTCATTCATGGAACGGGGCTGGCTGGCGCGTGTGGCTGATTGACGAAGCCCACACCATGAGCAAGGCCGCGCAGAATCGGCTCTTGACGCTGCTGGAAAAGCTGCCTCCGCGCCGGATCGTGGTCTGCACGACGACCCAGGAAGCCCCGTTTAATGGCGACACGGTGCTTTTCTCGCGCTTCACGAAGGTGTACTTCAAGCCCATCTCAGAGAAGGACGCGCTTGCGCGGCTGCGCGAGATATGCTATGCCGAAGTCGGCCACGTCCAGGGCCTTGACCTTAAGGGCGCAGTTGCCCAGGGCAAGGGCAACCTGAGAGAGGCGATCCAGCAACTTGACTCTACGATGCTGGAAAGGGGAATTGCTTGACCCTGAAAACCATGCCATTCCCGAAGGCCCTGTACCACGGCTGCGGGCCGTGCGTGATCGCTGTGAAGTGCCTCGCAGAGCCGAAGTCGCTCGACGACGTGCTCAAGGGCGAAATCGTCGAGGCCCGATACTTGGAGACGCGGGGCAACCGGCGCAAGGTTGCCCAAGACGTTGAAACTGCGCTCAAAGCCCTTGAGCAGAAGTACCCGGATGATAGCCACGCCTTCCTTGAAGGCATGGCAAGTTGCTGCGAGTTTGTGCCGCTACATGGCGCGACGGACATCAGTAGGTTTCAGAACGAGGATCATCACATCTAGCCCGCCCTTTGGGGCTGGAGAAAAGGCAATGAGCAAAGCGAAGCAAAAGTGCACAAGCCCCGATTGCAAGTGGCTGGCTGTGCAAGAAACTACGTGCCCGGACTGCGGCAGAAAGCTCTGCCCACGTCACCTTGCAATGCACTCCTGCGACAAAGCGAAGCTTATCGTCCGCGCCGCGAATGCCCACGAGGCGCTTGTGGAGTTACGTACCGAGGTGGGCCGGTTCGTCTCGTGGATGCAAGACGCAAAAACCTACACGGCGCGGCGTGAAGGCTTCGCGATGGGCATCGGCGGCTTGACCCTCGCGCTCACAAAGGCTGACGCCGCTCTCGCTCTGCCGGAGAGGAAATGAACAAAGCAGGCATAGCATCGGCCGTTGCTGAAGCGCGGAAGCGTCTTGGTCACTCTCTTGAAGCCGCCGCCCGCGAGATCGGTGTGTCTTGGGTTACAGTCTGGGCCTGGGAGCATGGTCAGGAGCCGACGCTCCATAATTTCGAGAAAATCATGGCATACGTTCAGGCAAGCAAGAAGGAGGCTCAACATGGAACGACGGATATACCTTGAACATGGGCATGGCAGCAGCCCTGTGCCCCCAGAGCGGAAGGGACGCTGCCCGCGTTGCCGGAATTGGACGCTATCGGAAGAAACCGGACGTTGCACGATGAAAGAGTGCGACGGCGACCGGGCACTAGCCGCCGCGAAGCGGTATCTTGCAATCAGGAGAAATGAGCATGGCTGTTGAAGCGAAACGAGGATGCGGTTTTCGCAAAGTGGGCGGACTCTATCTCATGGGCGAGGGCCTGGCTATGCCATGTCCCGCCTTGCCTTTTCGCCTGAATCCCTGCTCGACCTGTGGGCATGTTCTGAAGGCGGCGCGGGCAATCGCATTCAAGCCTAAAGGGGCCATTATGCCCTCTATGATGTGCGAGGCGCACGGCTGCGTCGCTTGCCCCCTCGCCGCGATGCCGCCTGACCAACCTTGCGGCTTACAGGCGGTGTCCCAAAAGTTCTACACGCCACAGAGCTTCCGAGCCGAATCCGAATCCCTCGGAGTCTCCCGCAGGATTTCCGCCATTCCGCGAGAGCTTGAAATCGGCAAGACGTGGGTCTTCCTTGCCTACAGCCAACACAAGACGGCGACATTGCCGCCGGATGGGGCTGGCTTCCAGCAGGTAGTCCCCGATGACTACCAAGAGGTCTTCTACGCATTCCGCCCCTCTCGGATTGAGCTTGTAGTATCTCCATCTTGGAAGGCCGCTCATGCCGAGCAGGTGGCTTACCACGAGAAAAAGGGCGTCGTCTTGGTGGAAGTGCCTGACGATGACCCCGACCATCAACCGAGGACGAAGCGGAAGGCGTGGCAAGTGAAGCCGGAAAGGCTTCCGCTGTTCACAGACAATGAATAAGGGCGACATTGCCCAGACTGGAAAAGACTCCTGCATAAACGAGGCGAAACATGGCAAAGACCCACACAAGATGGAAAGACCTGATACCCACAAAGGCCAGTTCGGGCTGGCGTTGTGAGCGGTGCATTGGCGTAATAGCTAAAGGTGCGACAGCGTATCTTGACCCCGCTAAGAGCAATTACCTATTCATCGCCCCACACCAGAAGGACATGGCAGAGGGTGTCCCGGTATGTGCTCTCTGCGCAGAAAAGACAAAACCCCGCGAGAAGCCTCCTGTTGAGGCAAAGCCCCCGCGCCAATTCGGACGGCGAAAAACAGAGACGCTAACACTGAGCGACGCCATTTCGGAGGCGGTGTCCGATGTCGAACTGCTGCAAGAGGAAATGCAGAACTGGGAGGACGCCGCCAATGACCTTTCCGGTGCGCAGGGCGACCTTGAAGGACTGGCTGACCAGGTAGAGGCCCTCCCGCCCGAAGTGGCGGAGGCACAGATTACCGTTCTTGCTCTCAAGGGCCGACCGAGCCGAAGCGACCGAGCAGGTTACTATGCGACCGTCTTGCGCGAAGCAGCGGAGCTTGTTCGTGCCTTTGAGGATGAAAAGACAGAGGATGACCGGGAAGAACTGGCAGACAGCCTTGAGAACGCTGCGGACACTTTGGAAGGAATCATGTTCCCCGGCATGTACTAACGGCGCGGCCCTGCTGCCATGCTCAGCCGCGCCCGCTCTGGCCGGTAAGTCATTGCCCTGCGGATGGGCAAGGCGGTTCTGATACACAACCGGCCAGAGCATTCTCTAAGGAGGCTACAACATGAGACGATATAACAGATGGGGAGGCAATCCGAAAGGCACACCGGAAAACGCAGAGCATTGTGTTGCGAGCGTATCATCCGGTTGGCATTCGTATCAGTGCTGCAGAAAGCGCGGCAAGGGGCCGGGGGGCCTCTACTGCGGAATCCATGCTCGCCAAATCGCACAGGGCAGACAACCCTACGTACCGAAAGATGAGTAAGCCAAATGAGACGCTTCGGCCCGTCAAATACCGGAGTGAGCCAGTGCTGATCGAAATCAGAGTGGTTTGCCCGCATTGCGGCGGAGAGATACACACCACGCTGGATGACGCGATACCGCGCTATTCCGTGCGGTGCGCCGTCTGCCGCTCGCCTGTCGTGCTCGCCTTTGAGGGAGACACGCGAGAGCGCAGTCTTCCCGTGCAGGACGAAGAAGGCTTGCCACTCCTCATGGAGGAGGACGCCGTTTGAACGCGCTTTCTATCTGGCAGCCCTGGGCGAGCTTCATCGCACTCGGTATTAAGAATGTCGAGAATCGGGGGTGGGCTACGCGATATCGCGGGCCACTCCTGATCCATGCGGGGAAGACCTTCGACGAGGACTGGGAAGAAAAACTGCCCGCCGTTCTGAGTCATGCCGCTCTCGCAGTAGAAAGATGGCCCGCGTACTTTCACTTGGCGGGCCACCTTCTTGCGGTGGTTGTCTTGCAGGGCTGTGCGGAATGGGAAGACGCCGCAAGCCCCTGGCACGAAGAAGGGCAGGTCGGCTGGTATCTGCGCAATCCGCGGCTTATCAGGCCGCTCCCCTATCGCGGCATGTGGGGCATCTTCGATATCCAGGGTGCGTCCATCGAGGTCTGCGACCTGACGGCTCTCAAGAGGAGCATGGGCTATGAAAACAACGCAAGCGACGCGGATACTGGAGTACCTCAAGACCGGAGCGGCGCTCACGCCCCTTGAAGCGTGGACGCTTTTCGGTTGCTACCGGCTCGGCGCGAGAATCTGGGACTTGCGGCGTCAGGGCTGGCCCATAGAAAGCGAAGACGTGCAGGAAGGCCGGAAAAGGTTCGCACGATACCGCCTTGTCAGCCAGAAAAGAAATCAGACAAGCCTCTTTGCGGCAAAGGTTTAGAACTTTTTCTTCATCAGAAAACAGATTTTTCTTGATTTGCCCTGGGGATTCTCGGTATAGTGGCGTTCATGGACGCTAAGGGTGATAATCACAATCATACCGTACACAGCCGCCCGCAGCCCTCACAGGTCACTCTGGAGCGTCCACTGCGGGCGGCTTCCTGTACGGGTTTGCCCCCCTGGTAATCGCAATGGCTGAGTGGCGAAGCGTCTTGAGCCGTATCTGGAAAGACCCCTGGTTTAGAAGCCTACCGGCCTTTGAGCGAAACGCTTGGCTAATGCTACTCACAAACCCGGACACGAAAGCGTCAGGAATCTACCGCCTGAGTGATGATGATGCCTGTTTTTACCTCCGGTGCTCGCTCGAAGAATGGAAGGAGTTCCGAAAGGGTATCGAAACCCTTCCGAAAGGGTATCGAAACCCTTCGGGAACCCTTCCGAAAGCCTTTTTGGAGCAAAACTGGGTGTATATTAGGCACTTTACGGCCCATCAACCCCCCCTGAACCCCAATATCGTGAAGTCTTGCCTTGAGGATTTAGTTGATGCGCCGAAGCCCTTACTCGCCAAGGTCTTAGCGAACCCTTCCGAAAGGCTTCCCGAAGGGTTACGAAAGGGTATCGAAAGCCTTGCCAAAGGGTATCCCTCCGAGACTGAGACTGAGACTGAGACTGAGACTGAGACAGAGAGGGAGAGGGAGATGCAAGAGGGAGACGCGCCTACCGGCGCATCACCCCCCGCTCAAGAGCGAGAAGCCAAAAAAGAAACAAGGACAAAGAAACCGCCAGAGGCATGGGTTCCCATTCCCGAACTCGGCAAGGCCAATGGCGAGACAGTCGAGGCGAGCCTGTTCAAACTCATTATGGACTGGCGGACAGCCATCAACCCCTGGTTTGCCCAGACAGAAGCCGAACAGCGTACTCTCTTGGATGAAGTGCTCGCGTGGAAGCCGAATCCGCAGTTGTTCTATCGCGTCTATCGCGGATTCGCCCGCTGGATGGGTGAACGCGGCGAGAAGCCAAACTGGAACAGGTTCAGGAGTTACGCTAAGAATAATGGACTTTGAGAACCTGTTCGCTGCGGCGAACGTCCCCGAAGGAGGAAAGCAAATGCTCGCAACCGAAAGAGTGAGTAGGCGTCTTACTGACATATTAACGCACCAATCTACCCCTGCACAGATTATCAGCAATTTGACATATCTGGTGCATGAGTTGGGTCAGGCGCTTGAGGAAACCGAGTGTGAGGCAGGAACGCTGGCGGCTGAAATCGAGGACGCTATCCACATTCCGAGTGCGGGGAAGGCAAAATGGCGCACAACGCATCCTCGATGGTTAGGGCAGTAACATCTTGGCCCGCCTGCGACGTGGAAGGACACGTCCCTGCCTCGATGCCCCAATGAGAGGGAGAGTGCCAATGCGAAGGAGTAATCTATCGTAAGGGGCCAGGCCTCCGCTGACAGGCGAGCTGGAATCGAGTCCGGCCAGCGCACAGGCTTGACATTCTGCGGGCTGCTGCGGCAAGTGCCGGACAAAACCTCGCCGCACCACCTGGGCTTAATGTGGCAGCCAACCACGTCTACGCCGTAGGCTATCGAGTCAGGCTCAGGCAGGAACAGGCAAGCGGCCAGCGCCCGCTCTCTAACCGAGGGACGCACCAATGCACATCTGGTCAGACGAGATGAAACCCAAACGCTGCATCCAGTGCGGCAGTGAGAACATTGCCGAGGGCGAATACCTGTGGGTATCACGCCTTCCTGGAGCACGGAAGTATGTTTGCCCGGACTGTGGTTGCATCTTTACTGGTTGTATCGTTGAGAATCGTCACACGACTACAGGAGTGCCAGGGCCGCTGTCAGAACTAACAGTGCAACCGCCAAAAAGCTAACAGAAAGGCCAGCAGCCCGTCTTTAACTGAAAGGACGCGTATGGCAACAAGCACAAGTAATTGCGGGAATGATGTGGGGTGGTACTTCTGTAAGGCCACAGAATGGCGATGGTGGGTGTGGCATGTTAGGTGGCTTTGACAATTCCGTCTGCCGTCTCGTGTGGGGCGGCAGGCGTAGAGAGGAGCAAACATGAGCGACATTGAGGAAAGACTTCGTACTGTGAGATGCCCAACTGCCTGTTCCGCCGGTGTTGCGCTCGCCGACCTCTGCCGCGTCCTCGCCGAAGAGCTTGACGCCGCGAACGCCAAGCTCACGGCGCTCGTGCACGCGCTGGAGGATGACGCCCTTGCTCGTAAGATTGTGCTGAACGAGAATCCTGTCTGGACGCGCAGCGCCGGAATAGAGGACTACCGCGCCGCCCTGCGCGAGATTGCAGACCCCAAGACCGCCCTTACGGGCGAGAAGGAGGCAAAATGAGCTGCGATGAATGCAGACGCTCAACGGCGGGAGTATGCCCTCGACACCAGGGCTTCCCGTCAACTGGCGGAATCATGTTTACTCCTGAGCAGGCGGATCGGCTTAAAGAGGCACAGATTCTTGAGGAGGCCAGTCCGCGTCGCATAGTAGAACGGCTACGCGAAATCGAGCGGCGGCTTGCCGCACTGGAGGCAAAATGAGCAATACCTATGGATATGAGGAAGTCTGTGAGAACTGCGACGCAAGAAATACGTATGAGATTCCGAAAGGAAAAGCGGTGAGAGACTTTATGCGGGGACAGTTGTGCTGGAATTGTGGCTGCCCCGTAGACCCGTCCATACCAACTTTGGGAAAGTGGAAGGGGGCAAAATGAGCGACATTGAGGAAAGAATATCTCGGTGCTTGGAACAGGGTGCCGGTTCTAATCGCGCATTTATGAACCTCTGCCGCACCCTCGCCAAAGAGCGCGACGCCGCGAACGCCAAGCTCAAGGCGCTCACAAAGGCGCTGGAGGACGATGCCATGGCGAGCCGGATAGTTGAGGAGATGTCCGCAGCCCAGGAAGCCCGTAGAGACGCCTTGAACGCCTACCGCGACGCCCTGCGCGAGACGCTTGAACCCCACGGGTGCCCGCCAGGGTTCGTTCACGAGAAGGAGGCCAAGAAATGAGCGACCCTTCGACAGGCTCAGGGCAGGACAACCCGACGTGCCCATACTGCGGAACGCGCCTTAGGGTCTGCGAATTATTCGCTGTCTATACTGTGCGATGCGAGACGCCCAGATGCCTCCTGTCACAACTGACATACCGCACAAGCGACGAGGCCTTTGCTGCCGCCCGACGCCGTGCGCCGGTGCTGACGAAGGCAGAAGCCTCAGCCGCTGCTGCATGTATCATAGCAATCATACAGCGACCTGCTGACATACTGAAAGCAATGAACTCTGCCCGGAGCTTCAGTCGAGAAGATAAGGCTCAGCTTGAAAGACTCGCAGCCAAAATCCATCAACTTTCGGAGGGCGTGACATGACCGACAAGAAAGTGCCGACTGCCGATTCTCCAGTGCCGATTGAGAAACGAGAGTGTGATATGCCTAGCTGCGGACATGCCGGGCCAGTAAGCCAAGTGGAGGTCGTGAGGTGTGAAGGCGAGCATATCACAGAGACTCTGGGTATCTGGAACTTCTGCACTGTTGCCTGTGACAAAATCAAGGAGAAAGGATACCGCCTCATAGAAATACCTTATTTACTTCACAAGTGAAGCCGCAAGGGTGCTGCGACAGAGGGCGAGGCAGGCGTACACGCAGGGATGGTGTGACGCCAAGTCCTAGAAGCCCAAGAAAACGGAGTTCAGTGCCCTCGCGGGCATCACCGAGAAGGGTTTGGAGATAGGGTGGGGAGCCGCCGGCGGGTTCGACAGGCTCACCACGGGAGGCCAAGAATGGCGATTAAGAGACTGATTCTCGAAATTCGGCTGTGGCCCGTGGAGTTTGCGTGTTGCCGCTTGAGATTCCGAAACGCGACCCTGTACGTGATAGGGTTCGTTGGGATATGGGTTTTCCACCGCGAAGGCCATTACAAATGATTGAGGGCACTGATGCGTAGGCTCATAACCGCCGATGTGCTCGCGGGCCTGGCGCAGAGGCCGGCCGATTACGCGCTGATGTGCGAGCACCGCCTCGCCGCGCTGAAAGGGCCGCTGTTCTCAGAAAGTGCGAAGGCTGAATGATGAAGGACGAATCGCAGAAACGAATAGCAAGAGTTTTCCCGCGCCGCACGAAGGCTACACCGGATGATGCCCTTGCCTTTGTCGGACAGCCGCCCCTGTTCCCAGTCGACTGCGATGAGGTTCATATCTCTGTAGCGTTCACCTATGATCTGCGCGAAGCTGAGCGCCTTGAAAAGCCCTGGGGCAAGGTTGCTCCCACGAAAATCGGCGGGCCAGCCACTGGCGAACCCGAAGGCGAGTTTGTCCCTGGCCGATATCTCAAACTGGGGCACACCATCACCAGCCGGGGCTGCCCCAATCGCTGCTGGTTCTGTCGGGTATGGCGCAGACAACCGGAAGTGGTAGAGTTGCCGATCCGCGACGGATGGTTAGTTCATGATGACAACCTACTGGCTTGCTCTCGCGCACACATTGAGGCTGTGTTCGCCATGCTGACGCGCCAATCCCACGGGGTACAATTCCCTGGTGGCTTAGAGGCAGCGCGGCTGGCGCAGTGGCAGGCTGACGTGCTTTACAGCCTCAATCCCAAACAGGCGTTCTTTGCATACGACACGCCGGATGACCTTGAGCCATTACGCGAAGCGGGAAGGATGCTTAGGGCCACTGGATTCGCAATGAGAGATAACCGCCTGCGATGTTATGTCCTGGTGGGTTATCCGAAGGACACCTTTGAGGCGGCAGAAATGCGATGCCGCCAAGCGTGGGATGCGGGGTTCCTGCCTTTCGCAATGGCCTATCAGGACAGCAAAGGAGGATTGGACTTGACGTGGCGTAGGTTTCAGAGAACATGGTGCAGACCGGCAGCATTCAAGACTCTAATGCGCGAACCATCCGCGCTGAAAAGGCCGCTGTTCAACGAAAGGAGCGGAACGTGAGACGCAACCCTAGAGTCAAAGTCGAGAAACGGTGGGGAATCATATGCCGGAAGAACGGGTGTTTCTGTCTTGAAACCTTTGCTTACGAATGTACGGCTCAGGATACCGCCGAACGATATGGCACACAGTATGAGGCTGTTCAACTGAAAATCTGCTACACCCCGCCATTGAAAGGAGCGCATCGTGAAGCGCAAGTCTAAAGTCAAGGTCGAGAAACGTTGGGGAGTCCGCTGCATGGACTGCGACCACAAGGCATTCACCGAGTGCGCCGACCCTTCGACCAATCTCACGGTCGCCCTGAGTGAATCGAGGGGCGACGCGAATCCTTCGGCAGGCTCAGGGCGGGGGAAAGGAGGCAAGGCATGAAGATATCCGCCGTGATTCCATTCTACGCTGAGTGGGACGACGTAAGGCCCCTTTTCTTGCATCACGCGGGGGCCTGTCTTAACTCCGTTCTTGCGCAGCCATTCGTCAGCGAAATTATCCTTGTTGACGACGGCAGCGCAAGAATAGCGGCGTCGGCTCTTGACCAAGCTATTGCGGCACTCGCTTGCGAGCCTGAAAATCATGGTCGTGACATCATCGTTGTCCGCCATGCTTACAATCTCGGCCCATCCGCTGCTCGCAATACCGGCCTTCGCATGGTCACAAACGACTGGTGCTTGATTCTGGACTCCGATGACCGTATCGTATCGCTTGACGCGCAACTGTCGGCGCTTCAATTCGCCGAAAAACAGATAGGGTATGTGATGGGCAGCTGGCGGTCTTTCGATGACAAGGGGACAAGTTTCGCCCTGAACGCGCCAGAGCTTCCCAGCATCGCTCAACTCTGCTTGCGGAACCTCACGCCGATTACGGCGATCATTCGCGTCGAGGCATGGCGGCAGTTGCGGGAAAAGAATGGGCAGGGCTATGATGAAGAAGTCGTGAGACTGGGTGGCGGGGAGGACTGGCTTTTCTGGCTTGAGCTTCTGAGTCTTGGCTGGAAGGGCATTGCTGCGCCGGGCCTGATGTGGGAGTACCGCGTGAACGAAGAGAGCCAGCGAACGAAACGAGACAAGAACACCTTTCTGATTCGCGCCTACGTTGCGCAGAAGATGAAACGGTATAATGTCTTTGTGCCAATGGAGTACCCAACATGAGCGGAAAGCGAAAAGAAAAACCCAACTTTGCGCAATGGGTTGCCGTGACGCTCAAAGACCTGCGCTATGCTCAGGATACCCTCAACCTCGTCAAGGCGCGGCTACAAAGCATCAAGCGCGAACGCGAAAGCAGGAGAGCAAGCATGGCTGCTGACATCCTCATCCCAAGCTGCAAGCATCAAGACGCCTTGAAGCCCCTCCTCGCTGATATTGAGGCTACGGTCGGGGGCAAGCCGCGCATCATTCTGTCATGTAATCCCTGGAGCGCGGCGAAGAACCGGAACCACTGTCTTGCGCAGGCCGCCGAAGGGCCAGTCGTCATGCTGGACGATGACATCAGCGCATTCCCAGCGGGATGGAATGAGCGGCTCGTATCCGTCCTGACCGAACAACCAGGCTGCGTCATGGCGTCCGCGAGGCTCCTGCGCTCAGACGGCCTGCCAGGGCGAATGGGTGGGATTGGCGACAACGGCCTCTTTCAGACTGAGGGCGTCTATGAAGTCAAGGGCCCCCAGCGGAAGCTCGTGACCGCCTGCTTCGCCTTCCGCAATGAGCCGGACATTCGCTTCGATGAAAACTACGTCGGCAGCGGCTTTGAGGACGATGACCTTTCGGCCCAGCTTAGGCGCAAGTATCCGGGGGCACTATTCCTCGTTGTCTGTGATGTGGCGGTCATCCATCTCAACGAGATGAAGAACCAGAGCGAGAACTTCGAGCGAAACAAGCAATACTTTCAGAAGAAATGGGGTGTTCAATGGACATAAGCAAGCCCCCATCCTGCATCGAAAGCACCTGCAAAGAGATAAGGGGTCTCTTTGAGTTAGCCGACTGGATTCACGACAATGGGGAGCCCTACCAGTACAAGTTCCGTGCAGCGTGGATTGACGCCGCAGAGAGCCTCCGCGACGCGGCGGTGAGCCTTTCCCACAAGCTGCTGAAGGAGATACAGGCAAATGGCTAACAAGCCCTTCATCGCGCTCTACAAGTGCTTCACTGGCGGCGAATGGTTCCGCGCTTCGCTTGACGCTGTTCGGAAAGTCTGCGACGGCGCGGTGTGCATGTTCTCAACCGAGGCATGGACGAAAGACCCCGAAGCCTTCGAGGATTGCAGCGAACCTCTTACAGTCGCGCAGCGCGAAAACTACGAGTCCAGCACGTTCAAGTGGCATGTCGTGAAGGGCGACTGGACAAGGCAGGAACCGCAGTATCGGGACGGCCTGAAGCTCATCCGCGAGACCTATGGAGCGCACACGAACATCCTTATCGTGGACACGGACGAAATCTGGGAAGAATCCGAGCTTCAGAAGCTCAAGGCCGCGATGGATGAGCGCGAACACGCCTACCACTTTCGCGCCCGTATCGTGGAGTACGTCAAGTCCCCCTGCTACCAAGTGTGGCCTATCGGGGACAGGCGCGTTGTCGTCGGGCTTGGCAATGCGCAGGATCGGCAGATAATGGGCCGCTTCTCTGGCGAGCTTCAAGGTCTTGTGGACGTGGATTGCCAGTTTCATCACTTCGGCTGGGTGCGGAGAAGCGAGAAGCTGGTCAGGGCCAAGTTTATGACGACAAGCTCCAACGAGTTTTCGCCGCAGAACTGGAACTGGTTCGAGAAGGTCTGGCCGAAGCTGCCGGAGGGGAAGAACATTCACCCCACAGAGCATCACGAGCAGGCATGGCCGGGGATTCGCGTTATCCCCCCGCGGTTGCTCCCATACGCGGCGGCAAGCAGACCTTTCATCGAGTGCGTAATCGGCGCGGAAAACGACAAATGGCGAGCGAAGCTTGAATCCGACTCGCCTGACAAGACCATCGTGCCGCAGCCGACTTCCGAAGAATGGGCGATGTACGGCGCGGAGTTTCAGCGGTTCAAGGTGAAGGGTGATTGGCTCCCCCGCGCTCTAAAGACAACGGTGCTGGAAGCTCTATGGCTCGCCCTGCTGTCCCTGGACGCGAAGCATATCGTCGAGGTGGGTTCGGGCATCGGAGGCTCCGCCGCGCTCCTATCGTTAGGCGGGGCAGACCATGTCGTTTGCATTGATCCATTCAAGCCCTACGATGAAGTCACCACGACTATCAACCGGAACGTGCAGGAGGGGAGCGAGGGCGACTTTTGGGCGACAATCAACTGGCAGGGATGCAAAGACAGGATTACGCTTATCAAGAACACCTCAGACGTTGCGGCAAGCGAGATCGCACCGATGTCCTGTGACCTCGCTTACGTTGACGGCAACCACACCTACGAGTTTGCGAAGCGCGATATTCGGAACTACTGGGGCAAGCTGAAGCCCGGTGGCTTGCTCGTGGTGCATGATTTCACGACGCGCTTTCCAGGCGTTATCCGCGCAGTGAAGGAGTTTGAGGAGCGGGAAGCCGTTAGCTTCGACGTGCCGTACGGCACGAGCCTTGCAATATTCGCCAAGACCTTGCCAGATGGAGGCTACTGATGACCCACACCGAACTCATCAACGCAATCATCAAGCAATGTGGCTACAAGAGCTACCTTGAAATTGGCGTCCAGTACGCGGAGCGGAACTTTGACTTGGTGGAGTGCCAGCAGAAGGAAGGCATTGACCAGAATGTGGCCGTCAAGTGCCTGCACCACATGACGAGTGACAAGTTTTTCGCAAAGGCCGACCCCGCCGAAAGATGGGACATCGTGTTCATTGACGGCGACCACCGGTGGATGCCCGCGCTGCGGGACATCGGTAACTCGCTCTACCACCTCAGCGACAATGGCTGCATCGTCATGGACAACTTAAATCCGCTAACCTTCGATGAACAAAGCCTCACCGCTGGTTCTGTTCAGAGTGGGACTTGCTGGCGGGCTTATGCCATCCTGAGATGTTCGCGCCGCGATCTATCCCAAGTGTGCATCGACTTTCATCAAGGCATGGGCGTCATTCAGCGTGGCGAGCAGAAGCTTTTCGCGCCGCCGGAGGACGCAGCGGGGATGCCTTGTTACTTTGGCAAACCGTGGGAAATTGACTGGCCGCTCCTTGAAGCGCACAGAGAGGAGTTGCTCAACCTCGTGAGCGTGGAGGAGTTTGAGCGGGATTACCTGCCGAAGATGCGGGGGCACGAAAAGCCCACGCCGCTACCGACTGAACCCGCAAGAGACATAAGGGAGCAATGAGTATGAAGGAATGGATTTTTCTCGAAGACGCGCCCGATTTGAAGGACGGCACTACGAATTTTCAGGTCATCAGAGCGAGCGGCAGTGATTTCTCAAAGCCACCATCTGATGCGTTAGTACTTAGGCTCAGCGCAGTCATATCCATGACAATCCACGACACACGGGACGCGAGCTTTCGGGGCGTCAGGCTGTACTTCGCCCATCTAGTAGCCAACACTGGCGAGAATTACGTTTTCATCAGGGGAACCCCCAAAGAAATCATGGCGCACATCGCGCCGGAGGGATTGCCATGACCAGATGGTTTAGAGTGCGTCAGTTGGCGAGCGTAGCGGGGCTGCGTGCAGAATACTTCGCTAAGTGCGCGAGCGGTGCGAATACGCGAGAGACGTATTTCTTAAACATCGCCCAAATCTGCGTCGTCGCGCCGCTAGTTGATGAAAACGGTAACATTCACGGTGCGCTCTTGACTGTCAGGGGCATCGGCAAGCTTGGAGTTTTGGGGGACTGGCAGAATATCTGCGACAATATCGGGATGCCGCCTAACCTTGTGGCCATGAGGGATAGATGAAACCATGCCCCCGCATCGGGGTCAACACTGGCTGGCCTTGCCAGTGGCGCTGCGTTCATTGCTTTTATGTCAGGAATCCGAATCTGCACAAGCAGATACATCGGCCCCTCTCCGAACTGAAGTACGAGATTGACCTGGGCAAGTCTCGCGGCTTCGACCATGTTGTGCTCATCGGTTACGGCGAGCCGATGCTTTACCCGCACGTTGGCGAACTCATCGCGTATTGTACCGCTGTCGGCATGGCATCCTCAATCATCACAAACGGCATGGCCCCGATAGCCAAGTACGCCGAGCTTTTCGAGCTTCACGGCCTCGACCATCTTCATATCTCGACTCACGGCATGGGCGAAAGCATGGAGCAGATAACCGGCAGCAAGGTTGCCGATGCGCGACAGTGTGAACTCAAGGGGTGGCTCATGGAGAAGGGCTATCCCTATCGCGTGAACGTCACCCTGCAACGGCTGAACTACCGACAACTGAGCGAGCTTGCGAAGCGGGAAGCAGACTTCGGCTGCCGTCACTTCGTCTTCCTGGGGATGCTCCCTCATTACGAGTGGGCCGGGCACGTACAGGAAGTTGCCGTGCCCTACGCGGAGTTACAGCCGGAGATTGAGGCCGCCACGATGCCGCTCAGGGCAGCGCAGGTTCCCTTCTCCATCAAGTACCATCCCCTCTGCCAGCTTGACGCTTCCCTCTGGCCCTTCGTGATGAACGCCCGCTACGCGAACATGGACGCCTGGGAATGGGACTACACGGCGAACATCAAGAACTGCGCTTTGGCCTGGGCGAAAAGCGTCGAGCTTGGGGATTCTGTGGTATGGCCGAACTGTCGGCCCTGCTCGGCCTATCGGCACTGCGGCGGCGTGAATGCCCGTATGGTGGCGGCTTTTGGCGAAGGGTGCGTTAGGCATATCGCATCTGCGCCAGCCCAGTACGCGAGCGTCTGGGACAAAGACGGTGGAGTGTTCGACCTTGACCCATTCCATTCTGAGAGCGGGATGCTGAGGAGGAAACAATGAAGGACTTTTCGGTTCCCTTGCCTGTCGCCATAAGCAGCACGGTACTCATCCTTCTGGCGATTGTCTGGAGCTTCTCAACGCAACAGACACTGAGGAAAGAGGTGCTGGCGAAAGACGTGCTGGTTGTGGGGATGGTGCTTGAACTCAACAACGCGAGCGCGGCACTGAAGAAAGCCCAGGCAGACGCGGAGGCTATGACGAAAGACCGCGATGAATGGAAGGCTCTCGCCCTGGAAGCGAAGCTTCTCATGCAGGACACTTCTAAACGAATCAACGAGATGATGCAGCTAAGTGACAAGTTGTTGCGCTTGGTGGAAGGCGGGCAAGCGAAGCAAGCAGTCCGTCAGCAAGAATGAGGAGGAAGGCGTGAAGATTGAGGAGGCTATGGGCATAAGCACGGCCGATTACATGGCGTTCTGCCAAAAGCTTAACCGCCTTGCCCGCGCAGGCGAGAGGGATGTTGTGGAAAAAGTCCACATCGGCCTGGGCCTTGTTGTGAGTGCGTTTCACGAAGCCGAAAACGCAAAACAGAGATGCCGAGACGGTCGCTTGGCGATAGGCAGGGCTATCGCCCTCGTGTCGCATGGCGAGAGAACAGGATGCGCCGTGCTTCCTGCGATCCGCATGGAGTTAGAGAACGCCTTGCACGCATTAAAGTGAAGGAAGCCGACAGAATGCGTAGCCAAAGTCTCTCTGTCGTCAAGCACACTGCTCCGATTGAAGCCCTTCCCCCGCAGTCGCTTGTGGAGAAGTGGCTTCGGGGCCTTGATTGTTCCCCTCGCACCCGTAGGGCTTACAGAAGCGTGATGCGTGGGTTCGCTCCGATACTGGCCGAGAGAGGAACGTCAATCAGCAGGGAAGACATAATGGCATGGCGGGACAAGTTGCTCGCAGAGGGGAAGGCTGCCGAAACGGTCAACCAGTACCTTGCCGCCGTTACCGGCTTCTTCCGCTGGCTTGAAGCCTCGAAGGTCTTCCCGAATATCTGCGCGGACATAAAAAGGGTCAAAGAAGGGGGCGGTTTCAAGCGCGGCGCGATTGAATGGAGCCTTCTCAAGTCGCTGCTTGAGCGGATCAGTCGGGCGCAGGGTTTGAAGGGCAGGCGGGACTACGCGCTGTTCAACCTTCTTGCCCGGACTGGCTTGCGTACGATTGAAGTCGAGAGAGCCTTGTGCGGCGATGTCCGAGAGGAGCGGGGGAAGCACTTGCTGGCCGTTCAGGGCAAGGGCAGGCAGACTAAGGATGCCCATGTAGTTTTGAACCAGGTAGCCTGCGGCCCGCTGTGGGCGTATTTCGAGGCTAGAGCCGTGCCCTGGGACGTTCTGGGGGCGAAACCGCTCATAGAAAGTCTGGCGCATCCTGGGATGCCGCTGACGACGCGAGCCATGCGGCTTCTGTGGGCGGGTTACACGAAAGGAACCGCTGCGGCGGGCACAAGCCCCCACTCCCTGCGCCATACAGCGGCTACCCATGCAAGGGATAGGGGGGCTGACGCCATCAAGATACAACGGATGCTCCGCCACGCGGACATCAACACTACGCTCATCTACTTTCACGATGACCCGCTGGAAGACCCTGCGGAGGAGAAACTCGATGACTAAGGAGGTGAAGAATGGGCTATCGCCAGAGGAGTAGGTTCAAGTACCGGTGCGCGGAATGTGGGCATGAGGAATACTTCCGCAAAAACGAGTTTGCGAGGGCGGCGCGTCCAGCCTGCTCCTTTTGTGGCTCACACCAGCTTGAAGTGGTTACAGACCGTGGGTTCCAGAGGGCCGTTGCACATGACAAGGCCATGACTGAAATCGGCCACCGCAAGCTGGAAGCGCGAAAGACAGGATTGTTCTATAGGAATATCCGCTTGACTCACGACATGACAACCTGTAGTATAGCGCCATGCCAGGAGTCCTCTTGCAAAGGAGAAAACGGGCATGGCGAGCAAGACAAAAACGCTGTTGGGTATTTACGGAGCCGCCGCCAAAGCGTTGCCGATAGTGATAGTTGCGGCTGCGGGGGTAATTCCAGTGCTTAAATACTTCGGCATTGACATTTGTGCTTCAGCCCTTTTCGCCTCAAGCCCAGAGGTCAAAGTGTTTTGGTTTCTGTTCCTTCCGCTGTGGGTCGTCGTCTCTACGCTTTGGTTTCTGCACCCCTTTATTCTCGCTCGCAAGAAGCACAAGCGGATCTTTAGCGCGATGGTTTACTGCGGCAGAGAAGGAGTCTTTTCTTACGCTGCAAGCAAGAAGGCCGAGCAGATAGCGATTTATCCGCTTTGCCAAGATGTCACAGTGTCGTTAGACCCGAAGGATGATTATAAGTTGCCGCGCCCCCAATGCTCGGACTGTGATATTGAGTTGGACGTGGCGACGGGAACGGAGCAGGGATACCGCTGCCCTAAATGTAAGGCGGTAATCGTCGCAGAAACCGCTTTCAATGTATTCGACCGCTGGGCGCAGGAAGAGTACGCGAAACAGGTCAACGAAGCCCTCGGAAGGAAAATGGCGTGAATCTCTCGGTCTTTGAGTTCCATAACCGCTTCCGCACTAACTCCGATTGCGCGGAGTACCTATTCAAGCTGCGCTGGCCGAGAGGCTTTGTCTGCCCGCGTTGCGGTAAGAGCAGGACGTACAGTGTCAAGAACCGCCCGCTTATCCGCTGTTTGGATTGCTTGCATGAAACTTCTGTTATTGCTGGAACGGTCTTGCATCGCTCCAAGCTGCCCCTGCGCCTGTGGTTCTGGGGAGCCTACCTTGTGGCCACAAACGGCCCAGGAATCTCCGCAATGCAGTTCCATAAGCAGGTTGGCCTTTCGCGCTACGAGCCTGCCTTCCAGATGCTCCACAAGATACGCTCTGTGGCCAATCAGGAGATGGAGACTCCGCTGGCGGGCGTGGTTCAAGTGGACGAAACCTTCCTGGGCTATAAGGCCAAAGGCGGGAAGCGCGGACGAGGGGCGGCTAAGAAGACGATGGTAGTGGCGGCGGTTGAGGTGGAAAGCTGGCGCGAAGGCCAGTTCGCTAAGGCAGTGCGAATGCGGGCCGTCCCTAACGGTTCTTACCGCTCTTTGGGCGATTTCATCAAGGAGCGCGTGACTAGCGGCTCTACAATCGTTACCGATGACTGGAAAGGCTACATCCCGCTTCCCAGAGATGGATACCGGCATCGCGTAGTGGATACTGAAACGGGCCTTCAGTTCGTGCACCACATGTTCGCCAATCTCAAGGCGTGGATCAAAGGAACCCATAAGCACATCAGTAAGAAGCACGCTCAGACGTACCTGAACGAGTTCTGTTACCGCTACAATGGCAAAAGAAGCCCAGGACAGACCTTTGAGCGGATACTGCGCCTGCTCGCAACAACTACCGGCCCGACGCAAAAAGACCTAAAGCGGGCTGGAAAGCGCGGTGGGTGGGTGCACTGGAATCCGCCCCACTCGTAGAGGAGGGAAAACACATGCAACCAGGATTCCAATTTGAATATGAAGAGCAAGGTCTTCGGATTAGGGTCATTTACAGCCAGCACTTCGCCAATCGGTACCTTGAAGCAAGAGAGGGGAAGCCTGCGCCCTCGGCGGTTGTGTCAGAGCAAGACATAGCGCTCAAGATTCGAGAAGCTCTGCCCCAAATCGCGGCGATAACGGACACTCAAAGCGCATTTGAGGGCGTGATTCAATCTCGCAGGAAGCGCCTCATCATGGTCTTTGCGGTAAAAGAAAGCCAAAAAGCCCCGACCGTCGTAATGAAAAGCATTATGATTAAGTCAGACTATCACACGAAGGGGCTGAGCGATTACATCATCCCCGTAAACCCTCCGGCCACTATCCTTTTCCGCAAAGGTATTGGTGCGAGTTTGAGAGAAGCGGTTTTGGCGGACCTTGTGTCGCAACTGTCTGAGTTCGAGGATGACAACGCCTACCACATGGGCGGCGAGATAGTCGAATACTGGGTAGAGCGCCAGGGAGAGCACTACTACGTTGACGACGCCGACTGGAAATATGACCTCTACGAAGTGCAGGTATCTTAAGCGGTAAAGAAAGTCAAGGGGTAGTATGGCAGTGAATCAAGCGGATATTCCTTTTGTTCTATAACCGGGGGAGACACTTGGCGATTCAGCGGGACACTAAACAGGACATGCGCATGAGTCCCATGATTGAGACGCCACTGCGCCGATACACTGACATTTGGCGACAAAAAGACCCTTGCCCTGGGCCAGATGAGGTCGCTGCCCACTGCGATACCCGCGACGCCATCCTGCGCACTTTGGAAACGCTCACATATAGGGAGCGCGAGGTGGTGAAACTCCGCTTCGGCTTGGGCCATGACTACCCATACACACTAGCAGAGATTGGCCAGATATTCAATGTAGGCCCGGAAAGGGTGCGGCAGATTTTCAACAGGGCAATTCGCAAGCTCCAACATCCTGTGAGACGCGAACCACTCCGGCGTTGCGCAGGACACACGGGATGATTGACCCCTAGAAACACCGCTTCCGGTAAGTCCCCTTAGCGGAAGCCATTGACAAGTATGGTATAATGTTGTATAATAATGGTGGCTAAAGGAGGCGCGGTGCGGAAAGACAAGAGAGACTTCAAGACCGAGTTCTTCGCCTGGGCTTTGCAGGTTCGCTCATTTACGAGCCGGGAAGCATCGGAGGCACTCGGCGTCTCCATCAGCTACGCCTCGAACAGGATCGGCGACTACCTGCGCAGCGGAAGGCTTTGCCTTTCTGGAAGCTTGCCCCGGTCTAAGGGCTATCCGGCGAGTTATGCCCTTTCGCCTTCAGGGATCAAGTACGCTAGGCACATCTCTAAATGAACGCTCATGTTCTCGCGCCTTATTACCGAAAGCTTCAGTAATGACTCGCTACGCCGAAAAGACAACAGTGCCCCACGCCCGAAGCCTAGCCGAGCTTGAGCGTGTTGTCTTGCGTTATGGAGCTAGCGGGTTCCTTTGGGGATGGGATACTCGCAGAAATCAGGTCGCAGTGGAGTTCAGGATAGAAGAATACCGTATCAGGATTCGGGTTCCCATGCCAGATGCGGATGATTTTGCGCTAAGCCCATGCAGGCGAAAACGAACTCCTATCGCCATGAGACAGGCGTATGACCAGGCGCGGCTACAACGCATGAGAGCATTAGTGCTGCTGGTGAAGGCAAAACTTGAAGCGGTAGGGCTTGGCGTGGCCTCGATTGAGTCTGAGTTTCTAGGCAATCTGGTTTTACCAGGTGGCCGCACAGTAGGCGAGGCCATCTCCGAACATCTTGCGGAGGCACTTGATGGTAAAAACTTACCGCCCTTACTCCCTGAGAGGACAGGGCAGCCTGCATGAATCCAGTTGGAGTCCATTCTGAGAGTAGTTGCTTCGTGTGCCCATCTGTCAGTGTCGAAAGGAGAGGCCATGAAGATTCGCGTTGACCTGCCACAAGCGTTTTTCCAGACTGCCCATTGCCCCTGTTGCGGAGGCCCCTTAGAGCAGCGGCAAGAAGCCGGCGAACTTATGGATCAATGGGGTTGCTTCAAGTGCGAGCGATGGATAGAGCTTCCAGTGCAGATCGAGCTTGATGCTGTCACGGAAGGGGAGCCGTTATAGCCATGAGCCGCACCAAAGCTAACCGCCGCGAAGTCCGCACATGCTGGCTGAACCTTCTGGCCTACTGCGCTTCGGTTGCAAGGAAGCCAGAAAAGCTCGATGTTCTTGCCGCTGCGAAGATTGAGGTTGACTCAGCGGCCATCCTTGCCGAGCATGAGAAAACGCCGCGCATCTTCGCCTATGTTGACGAAGCGCCCTGGGGTGGCTGGCTGCTGGCTGTCCATAGCGCGATACTAGAGCTTCCCGACGACGCACTCTATGGAATCCTTGCGCATGAGGCTGGACACATCGGGGCAATCGTGGACTGGAAGGAAGAAGCCGAAGAAGCCGCGGACAGGTACGCCTTTGCGGAGTGGCGCATCCCCATCGTGTACTACGATTATGGCGCATTCAAGCGGGTGGAAACGATCAACAGTCTGAGCGTCCTTTTGAAGATTGCGAAAGGAGAAGGGAATGGCTAAGGGGAAGAAGAATCAGGCGAAGATGCCTGAAACGCTTTTCATTTGGGGCGGCTCTAACGGTTACTTCCTGGCTCAAGAAAAGGCAACCAAGTTGCTACTCGCAATAGAGGCATTCCAAACGGCCCTCACTCGGAATGACCCAGAGGAACGCATAATCGGCGAGTACAGACTAGTGAAGACCACGCGAAGGGTGCTCGTAGGCAAGGAGGTAGGCAATGTGCGTGGTGCTTAGGGTCAGCAAGGTGTTGGGGCGCAAGCCATTGGTCACTATACCGCGCCATCTGCACGGTTGCAATGTTGACTGCTTCATGCCGTGTGACATAGAGGCTATTGATTACCCTTTTGGCGAGGCGCGAGACCCATCAAAAGGGCCTACAGCGATCTATTTCATCAAACACAATTCGCCCCTTATCGTCGCCGAATCCTGCGATGAAATCGGCCGCCAGCTTGAGCGCAGTCCTGAGTGTTGCGGAAAGGAACCGGAGGCAAGATGATTTACCAAGTCAAGGAGTATGTGCAAGTTTTACCGAAGGGTCACATGATGCCCAATGGCGTCGCCCTGCCTGAGACGCTTTACATGCGGGTTTGGCAGTTGACGCCGCGCTCTCTGAGTGGCGAGGTCACAAAAGACGACCTTGCGAAGCGCATCTACAGGGGGCATGTGAACGGTGAGACTGTGGTTCGTGGGGAGCGGCTTCCCATTGACCTTGACTTCGACATCAAGGCTCGGTCTGTCGAGGAAGCGTTTGAGCGCTACATGGAGGATGGCACGGCTGCCGCGAAAGAGTACGCGGAGGCGGTCGCCAACCGCATCGTTGTGCCATGAGGGGCCGGATGACAACTGAGAAGGAGACTCTGAGGGCAAGGTGGCTGACTCGGCTATTCGTTATCAGCCCTGGCGTAACTGCCTTTGAGCAGGAACGGCGAGCAAGAAGCAAGAATGGAGACTATATTACTGGTGTGCATATCCGTTGTAGAGCGTTGTCTGAGAAACCCGACCTGAGCGGCATAGAGAGCTTGACTGTCTTCTTTCTGGACGGCAACGCGACCGTTATCGCGCTCTCGCTTCTGCCAGTCTGCGAAGGGGGCTGGCAGATGTATCATGCCCTCGGATGCCCGCTCAAGGCAGGCCGGATTACTGGGGTAAGAGTTAAGGCGCGGTACGTGGGCAGCGCGAAATGTGGTTTGATGGTATCCGTGAAGGTTCGAGTTGTCAGTCCTAATACCTGACGCCGTGCTTGTCGAACAGACGCCACAGTTCCGTCGCCGCCTCTTGCCCCATCGCCCTTTCTGTCAGGTCAAGCCAGAAAGCGCAGTACTCTGGGCCGTGCGGTGCTCGCCCCAGGCCCACGTTCAAGAAGTGCGCGATTTCGTGTAGTAGCACCCCCTCAGAACGCGCCCACTTCGGCATTCGTATCTCAGGCCCGGCCCATGTTCGAACCGCGCACGCCCTGCGCCGCCCACGTCCATCAGTTACCGTAATTCGGAAACACCTTCCTGGCAGGATTCGCCTATGCAACAAGCTATCAACGTAAGCCTGCATCTCCGAAACGGTTTCAAGTCTTCGTCCTTGCGGCATCTCAAGCATAACGCGGTAGACTTTTGCGCGTTGTGAGTCGCGTGTCGCCATTGTGCTTTCATGGATGCGGTGGCCCGTGAGGCCCTGGGGGGCCGGGAGGGCCAGGAGGGCCATTGGGGCCGGGAGGCCCAGGCGGGCCAGGAGGCCCGCTCGGTATCGCGGCTACGGTAGCCGTTAGCGCATTCAGGGCGGCGATAAGCTCCTCAAGCATGACGTGGACATGGGCTGTGAGGTAGAGCGTAGAGGTGACGGCAGTATTCGGGCCGACAATTTGGCTTCTCTGCGCGTTCCTGTCGAACTCGATAAAGTCCTCGGTTACATGCTTGAACGCTTCTGGGTCATGGGGCATACTATGGTCTCCTGACTTCTTTCGCAAAATAGGAATGCTTGCCCTTCCTGTAGTGTCCGCCGAGCTTACTCTTGTCCTTGATGAAGTCCATGCCGAGAAACTTGGCGTAGGCGTTCAGTTCTCGGAGCGTTCCCTCTGTAACGGGCCTGCCGTCATCGCGTCTTAGGACGTACCGCCCGACAGTCGTGAAGGGGCGCGTATCTTCGACAAGCGGATTCCAAAGCTGTGTGCCTATCAGGCTCGCCCCAGGATGGGGGAAGTGCGGCATGTAGGCATCGCCTTGCGAGTCTACGTAGTAACCACCGTAAACATTTCGTTTGTCGTCTTTCCAGCGCAGACGCCTTTGTTTTGCCCAGCGCCGAATGTCAGCAAACGAACCACTGATGACCTGAGTCGCGTATTGCTTTCCCCCACGCATGAACAGGTGCGATAGCGCAACTGCATGGAAGGCCCTGATCTCAGGATTGCGCCCTGTGCGAGCGCCCTTGCTGCTTGCAGAGCGAATCAACTTGCCCTCTGCCTCGGTTGATGGTGCGTGGTGAGGGGGATTGCGGAATTGACTCTCAGGCGATGGGTACACGGCGTTCTCAGGATGCCACCTCTCTATTGCCGTTACTCGTGGGATTTGGTGCAGCACGTAGCCAGAGGGCCATGCAATGCGGTTGGGGTCGTATGGGTCTTTCACACCCTGAACCAATCGCACCCTAAAGCTCTTGGGGAATACGCGGTCAATGACGCCCCATCCACCCACCCTGAACCCAGAGCCATAGCCCCAAACGACATACACAGTGTTTCCGGGGCGTAGAGAATCTTCCCAGGCAAGCCTTTCTCGAAGATTGACCACGCCAGCGGGATTTAACCTCACTCCCGGCCTTCTCGGTGAAACGCATGGATTTTTTTTCATGTTCGACTCCTATCGGTTAAGATCGTAGCGATGGTCGCGCACCAAGTCTCCGAGCGGAATCCATTGGTCGGCAAAGCGAATCTCGCCGCGTGAACCGATTAGGCCAGTGTCGGCAACCTGCCGCACAAGCCCCATCTTGTTTGGTGAGTCCACCTGGGCGAGCGCAAAGCCTCTGTTGATCTGATTTCCGCTGACGCGGTATCCCACGCCATCCCCGACCCGCCACTTGCGCGGGTCTGCCGCCAGTCTCCTGCGAAGCACTTCCATGTACTGCTCCTGTGGGCCAGTTGTGTGCTGCGCAGATTCATAGTGGCGAAGGTCTTGCCTCCACCGGGCGGGGTATGTCGCAGGCTCGCGTTGCGTCGGCTTTCGCGCCGCGATAGGCGCTCTCACTGTGGGGGCTGAAAGTAACTTGACCTTGTAAGTGCCAGCGGGGAGGTCTATGTTCATGTACTCCTCGAAATACTTTGCGGCCCCTGCAACGTCTTCGCTGCTCCGCAACTGAAAGCGTACGCTTTCTTGAATCCCCTCACTGCGCATGGTGATGGAGTAACTGCCCGTTGCAGACGTATCGGGCGTAAACGACAGAGTAATGTGCTGCTCTGGCTTCTCCCTGTCAACGAGCAGACCGAATTGCCCGCTACTTTTGCCTCCAAGCCATTCCCTTATAGTTGGCATCAGCCGCCTCGTTTTCTTTTGCACTGGGGGCAAAGTATCCCGCCATATCTCGCCCCGTAGTCTTTCAGGCACACGGCGCAGACCAATCTCTTTCCTGTCTTGCTCGGAGTGCCGCCGCCTTGCGTCCTGAACTTGATGGGCTTGACCGCTCCGTGCATTTTCATCTGGCGTTTAACAGCGTCAAGCCGCAGCCAGTCCGTCGGCTTCGTGACCGTCACATAGTATGCGGCCTTCTTCTCCTCTACGCTGAAGACGGGAACCTTGAAGAACCGACAGACATCCGCGATGAGCTTTTCCGCTTTCGTCGGCTCCGCAGGATTGATCACGCGCACCGCCTTCTCCGGCACGATAAGCTCAACCGGCCCCTTTGCCGGAGCTATGACTGTTGCTTTCTTGTAGCCCATGCGCACGAGCTTCCGGCGGGCTTTCTCGGCCACGATGAGCGACCGGACTGAGATTTCCCGATGCCCGCGCATGACTGGCGCTTTTGCGAGACGCCGCGCAATTCCAGGAGGGAGGATAACTGGGATGCGCGGGTTCCTGCCGACGCATCGCTCGTAAAACGGAACGCCGAAGGCAATGTATTGCCCCTGACGCGGATGCTCAAGGCGACGCGACACTGGCTGAACGCTCATCATCTGGCCGCACCGCTTACAGAACGCGAACCTCTCATGCTTGTAACTACCTCGTCCCCATGCGCCCATAGCATGACCGAGTTTCTGCGCCTGCCGCATAGCCTCGCGTTTTGTAGCGGTCAATGGGGCTGTCGGGTTCTCACCGCGCTCCCAGCGTTCTTCGCGTTCTTGCCGTGCGGAAGCGCCTCTCTGGTGTTTATCCTCAGCAGCGGCCTCGCGCCCTGGGCTATCGCTGTACTCATGCTCTTCGAGATTCGGATAGAGGTTACGTCCCTTACGGAGTATCTTCGTGCCCGGCGCAACGGCGTGGAAGCCCTCGGACGATTCAACGAGAATCGTGAATGTGTGCTGGCCTCTTGCCGCGCCGTATGACTCCTTGATGACCGTCCCTGTGATGGTACGCTCGCCGACGCACGTGGCTTGCTTCCTGCCCCATTTCCCCGCACCTGGGCGGAACCCCTCAAAGACCGGCTCCTTCCATGTAATCCTGTCCCCCTGAACGATGTCGCCCTCGTTTCTGCGTAGGGGTTTCTGTGCATTCCCCATGATTCCCCTTCTCAGGTCAGCAACGCGGATCGGCTCCAGACGACCTATCAAGCCACCCGTACCGGCTTCGGGGGCATTGACGTACAGGCTCACGTACTTAATGTCTGTGCGCATATCTGGTAGCCAGCGCCAACTTGTTTCACGCCATGCCTTTTGCGCCGCTTCGGTTCGGCTTCTGGCATAGACCCGCACGGCATCTTGCATCTGCGTTATTAGCTTAGTCGGCTTCCTGAAATAGACCTTTGGTATGCCAACCGTATAGAGTTGCTCGCCTCTGTGGGGATTCCGTATCTGCCCACTCGTCTTCGGATGGAAAATCTCTATCGTTCCCTTCGCGGCCTTGACGCCCTGCCAGCCGCTGTATCTATAACGCTTCATGTCTGCCGCCACCGCCTGAATGTGCTTACAGGCCATCTTGCGGAAACGGTACACGGGGCAGGTACAGCCCCACTTGCCGTCCTGCGAGAGCGCCACGACGTATTCCTTCGCGGGATCGCTTTCACTGGGCACGTACCAGCGATGTTGCCAGTAGTCCTGCTTGTTCTTGGCTCTCATGGCCGCTTCCTCAGTCCGAGAATCGCTAGCGCCGCCGCGCCTATTGTGAGGATGCCTGAAATGCGTTCTTTCGCGTACCACCGGGCCTGCGTCTTACAGGCAACGGAATGGTACTTCTCAGACCCTTTCGGCCTGAACCTCTTTCCGCACCAGGCACAAGGGCGCAACTTTTGGCTCTTGCCTTTCATGGCCCCACAGTTCCTTCGGCGGGACAGCGCCCGCCATGTTGTGCGCGGAGTGCGCTGCATACGTCCACGCCCTGCTTCGTTTCTCTCAGCCACTTTATCGCTTCTTCGACCCGCGCAAGCTCCATTGCATCACCCTTCACTTGAGAGCGAAGCTCCGCCCAGTCGTCAAAGAAATGGTCATGCTGGCTCACTCTGACCGCAAGCACCTCCGTCCGCGGGGCGAGAAGTTTTAGTTCTTCTTGCAGCGGTTTCAGTTGGGCTTCAATCTCCGCCTTGAGTTCGGCTCGAATGCTTGCCACGCTCACGTCTATGTGCGCGAGAAGTGCCCTGTCCGAATGGCCCCATCGGTAGACAAGCACGGCCAGCGTGATAATCGCGGTGGCGTACGGCGCGATTTCGGTGATCGTGGCCATGTCGTATCCTATCTATTCTGAAAGAGTTCGGAAAGCAGCCGAAGAAGCGGGTTCTCGTTGATGAATCGCTCCGCCGCTTCCGCTGAGAAAGCAAGCATCTCCTCGACATCCTCCGCCGCTTGCGCGGGGTCAAACTGCTTGTAGATCGTCGTCTCCTCCCAGGCACACCCATCCTTGTCAATGATGCGCCGCCGCCTTGCGACCATCTGCATCGGGCCGCGCACAACCTCATCACGCTCAAACTCAGCGGGCAAGGGCTTTCGCTGCTGAGGCGGCTTGCCTTCCGTGCTCACAAGGCGGCTCCTTCGACGATAGGCTTTTTCTCGGTGGCTTTTCGCACCACGCACATAAATTGCACGACAGGATTCGGCTTCTGATGCGGAACCAGCCAGATGAGCGATTCCGCGCCGTCGAAAACACTAGCCATCCACTCCCGCAACGTCGCCTCTGTGAGCGGCAGCTTGTGGTAGCAGTCAAGCATCTCCGGCGGCCTCATGTCCACACACATTACGAACCAGGCGCCCGGTGCAAGAATCCTGTCAATTTCTCGCAGTACCGCCTTTGGCTCTTGCGTATGGTCGAGCGCATTGAGGCAAAACGCCACATCGGCCTCGATGCCTTGTGGCAGAGCCTCGGCCACCGCTCGCAGTGGCTCTACGCCATTCGCTTCTACGTTGTAACCGAGTGCGCGGAACTCATTCATCAGCGGGTCAATGGCAACCTTGCGCTTGCCGTTCAGGACGTGAAGGATTCCCTCCGGCCCGCTCCCGATGTCCACGAGTGTCATGTTGCTCGTGTCAAGGCTTTCAAGGAAAGCGGAGAACTCCCTGCGATACCAGGAGCGCCGATGAAATTGCTCGCTGTTGTGCTCGCTGTGCTGTCTAGCCCAGAACTCGGCTTCGTTCCTTTGCGAGTCCGCCCAGTCTGGATCAGTTATGCGAAAGTGGTCTGCGTTCATATTGCTCAAACTTCCTGCACAAAGCCATCGTCACGAAGCCATAGCCAGATAGTGCGCTGTCGCTTCGGGATTTCGGGGAACTCCGCCCGATCCTCTGCTGTGATATGAAAGCCAACGCTGTTACCCTTTTCGTAGTCGGGGAGTCCATCGAGAAAAGCATCGTAGAAGTACGGAACGTAAAGCATCTCGCCCTCGAACTTGCCTGGATTACGGATAAGACCACGAGCATCTACATTGAACTGCTTGAGGATGTCTGCGCGATTCATAGTCCCATCTCCCTTTTGAGTTTGTCAACCTCCACTTTCGGCTTTGCGTCCATGCTCCTGTCGAGCGAAGCCTTCAACTGTTCTGCTTCCATCGCATCGCTTTTCAGGTAGCCGTCTACGCCGGACACCACTTGTGAAAGGGTTTTCTTCAGTGTCAGGAATCGCCTGAACAGGAACAGCAGTACCGGCCCACCGATGCTCGGCATGAGCACGAGGAAACCGCCAGCGATGATAAGCCAGAACGTCAGCCGGCCCACAAGTCCGCTCTTGATTTCTAGTTTCTGCTGTAGGCCAAGTTCCCGCGCCCGTAATGCGGCGACCTCACTTTCGTAAGCTTCTCCGCGTTCTCGCATCAGCCTGATGGATTCCTGAGCGGCGGCCATCGCGTCGGCCCACCCTTTTGCCTCGACCAGTTTCCCCTGGTCATCCCTTTCGATGGGAAGCCTTTCGGCGGGTGAGCCGACGTAGGTCTCGACGACCGCTGCGGATGATTCCGCATTAGCAACGGCGGGGTTCTTTGCTCCTACGCCCGTTTCCTCAACGGCAGAGAGCATATCATGGGCATAGGCGGCGTGTTTTCGGATGGGTTCAAGCTCCTTTTCGGTCGCCAGAGCCTTTTCCGGTATGGGCCGGGGCTTCGTCTTGACTATCGAGAGAAGGCTACCACAACCTGTAGTATAGGCAAGCGCAAGGCATACAAGAACCGCTAAAGACGCCGATTTCGCGCTAAACAGCCGTATAGCCCCGCCATTGAGAAATTGCCCCCCATGCCCTAGTCTGCGCCTTTGCGCCCCGTTTCGTTCAGCCTTGCCCCTATCCATTGGCGTCTGCCTCCACTTCGAGGGGCGGGAGAGACTCAACCACGCGCCTGAGCGTCTCGTGAACAACCGCAGTGTCGAAAATCTCCACATCGCCTCTTGCAAGCTCGGCAATGGCACTCACGACCTTTGCCCCCAGCCTGTCCGCGCAGGGAACATGGGCAAGCTGCCGGAAGGTCTTCTCATCCCAGAGCATCGAGAGCGCGAAGACGACGTTCATCCACATTTGCTTGGTCGAATCCGGGCAGGGACAGGCATCGCGGTAAAGGTGCTTGACAACCACATCGCGGCTTACGAGGATCGGCACTCCGAGCATTGCGGCCTTCAGCGATAAAGCCTCTTCCGAGAAGCCCCACTCTCCGGCGATGTCTTCCCAAAGCCTCCCCGTAGGCTTTGAAAGCTTCTCTATCGTCTGGCGAGACATCACATAGGCCCCACCCATGAAGGCAGTTACTTGAAGCCAGGGTTCCTCCGGCCTGCCGTCCCTGCCCGCTTTTCCGTTCTTTGGCGCAAGCCACTTGGCGGCGATGACTTTTTCATCTGGCGCATAAATCAACTTGCAACCCCAAGCCCAGAATTGGCCGTCGTCTTCAAAGCCTGTCGAGCCAGCGCACACAATCGCACCGGACTCCGCCGCTTTCGCCGCCATGATTTCAAGGCCCGCCTTTTCAATCCGCTCATGCGCGTCAAGATATGCGATTACGTCGGCCCCAGATTTCAACAGACGCGCCGTGCCTTCGTTGCGGGACTGTCCGACGCCATAGGGCTGGCTGTGGCGTGTGGTGCTCAGCGTTATCTTCCCTGGCGCTTTCGCGTTATCAAGTGACGTCTGTACTACCTGCATCAAAGCAGCGTGGGCGCACTCTTCTTTCGAGGCATCGTCAATCAGATTTACGTGCATATCGCCCTGGCCAGTCTTGGAAGCAACTATGCTAGCGAGGGTTGAGGCGACCTCGCCGCCCTCGTCGCGGGCGGGCATGACCACGCCGATATTGCCCCGAAAGGCGCTTCCGAAAATCTCCTGCCGCATCTTGCGGAACAAGTCTTCCTTGCAGCCAGAACACCCGCGCTTGTCCTTCCGCGCAAGTTCTTCAGCCTGTGTAAGCTGCTCGGTAAAACTCTGAGCCATAGCCCCCTCACTTCTCTGGTGTTTCAATCGTCAGCCGCAAGACCCGCCCGTCGGGGCAGAGGCAGCTTCGCGCTTCGTAACGCTCGGTTTTGACGATGACCTTCATGGCCTGCCCGCAGCGCGGGCAGTTATCGGTTCCCTTCAATTCTCCCTCGTACGCCTTTCGTTCTTTCACCGCCTTGTCCTCCAAGATTTTCTGAATCCGTGCCCGCTCTTTTTCTTCCCTCGTTTCGCGCCTTTGCAGGATCGCCGCGACGATGAGCGCGGCAACCGCCAAGAGCATGAGAGATTCTATACTCGGCCACATTCTCCTGACTCCTACGTTGTGGGTATGTTCAGCTTCACCGCCAATCTCTGCGCGAAGTCTGCCGTGATTATACCATCAGTAACCATTTCAACCAAGACTGAACGCGCTCCAGCATTGGAAAGCATCGCTCGCCAGCGGAGAAGCAAGGCGGCGACTTTCGTTGCTCGGTCATCCGTGCCGGCTTCTGTTTCCGCCGCGATGTTCGGCAAGGTCAGAGCCGCCGAGTATCCGGCAGGACATGAATGAGCGTCAAGGAA
>ERZ1292637.142-Hain-H14-01um-R3-142-length-45705-cov-14_pt1 | contig 45705 bp, 65 predicted proteins | sample MGYA00564405_ERZ1292637 | MGnify/ENA primary metagenome ERZ1292637 (study PRJEB36523, sample SAMEA6512645) | groundwater metagenome | collected 2019-01-09 | study: AquaDiva: Metagenomics assemblies of 32 groundwater samples | reverse complement strand
GGTGTTGTCTAGACCGGACATGTATCCTCCTTGGATACCAAAGAAGAGGGGAGCCGAAGCTCCCCTCTCTCTTTAGCTAGTGATTAGTTCGCACCGATAGAAGATGCGGTCTCGGCGCGGATCAGCGCCTCCTGGCGGTAGATGCTCCAACCAGCCATACCGTACCAGCCCAGAGGCTGGAAGCGGGTCAGCTTGTCCACGACAGGGCCGCGAACGGTGTGGAACTCCTCCGCAACAGCCTCAGCAAGGGCCTGCTGGCCAGTGAAGAGAGTGTTGTAGACGTCGACAGTACCACCGACACCAGCGTTCACCTGGATGGTAGAACGGGGAGTCTCGATGAAGACAACGCCCTCGTACTCACCAAGCTCGGAAGCCCAGATGTTCTCTGCCGCAGAGTAGTTGTGCGGGTCACGCCATGCGGCGTTACCAGTCTCTGCCTTCAGGTCGTGAGCCACATCCGGGTGGATGTACGCCACGTAGTAGGAACCCTTGTTAGGGTGAACCTTGTTGCCGCGAAGCTTCGCAGTCGCCAGTCGGACGATAGGCGAGGACATGGTGTCGCCAGCGGCAGTAAGGACAGTGGTCTGTGGGCCGTTGTAGGCTACAGTGCCACCATTCTTACGGATGTAGTTGGTGCCAGCGTCGAGGACGTTGCGAACAACGACGTCGATGGAGTCACCGAGGTTCCATGCAACCTGGTTGATGAGACCAGCAGTGATGTCGGTGAAGGACTGAAGGTCCAGCTTGTTAGACACCAGGATGGAGTTACCGTACTCGTTGAGGGTGACGGTGACCTGAGTTGGGTTACCGGCCGCTACGGCGTCCGGGTCAACCAGCTCGTTCAGTGGCGTAGTAGCTACTGCGAGATCCTGGTACAGCTCGAATACAACCGAGCTACCAGGCATGGACTGCTGTACAGGACGCTTGTCGGCAACCTGACGGAACAGAGGCTGTGCACGGAGAGCGAACTCAAGTGCACGGTCGTACGAGGTCTGGACGGTGTTAGACATCGCCGCAGTACCAGTGAAGGCGTTAGCCATACCTGTCTCCTAGTGGAGAAGGGATCTTACACGGACTGCCAAGCAGCCAGTAGATCCTTGAGATTCTTAGCGTCAGCAACCCTTCCGGCTAGGACTTCGCCGCTTCCAAGCGGCGTGCCCTGCTGTCCAGCCTCAGTCATACGCTGATACTGGGATGCCGTGTCGCCCTCAAGGGCGGCAGGCGGGTTACTTGTGATTGGGGTGTTCGGTACTCCCGAACCGCCACCGAAAATGGACTGCATAGTGGTTGCCCACTCCTTGACCTTGTCAGGGTCGGTCTCTCCCTTGTACTGCGCAGCCGCAGCGGCGGGAATACCAAGCTCGCTGAGGGTAGCCTGCACCTGCTGAGTCTGAAGGTTGCGCTCCAGCGCTGCAATGCGCTGGTCCTTCTCCTCGTCCTTCTTCTTCAGTGCAGCGTATGCGTCTCGAAGTGCCTTGGGCCCGGTGTTCTCGTTGTCTCCGGCCAGGTTCGAGTCATCCTCAATACCCCAGTTGCTCATGTGATCTCCTAGATAGATGGCGAACGCCGAAAGCCACGGCTAGGGAACCGTGGCTAAGCTCGTTCTGTTTGGTTGCCAGTCTTGAAGTGTTACGGTTCTGCCTGCTGGCGTGGCGAACCGGTAGCCCCTGAGGGAATCGAACCCCCGTCTGCTGCTTGTAAAGCAGCGGCCCTCCCATTAGACGAAGGGGCTGTATCCATCGAAGCTCCGCTTCGAGGGAGCCTCTGCGATCAGAGATCGCTGAGTAGTCCCACAGGGATTCGAACCCTGATGGCGCGCTTAGGAGGCGCGCCTGTTTCCTGAACTGAGACAGCTGGTGTAGCAGGGATCGAACCTGCGCTCTTGGGATTAACAGTCCCATGCCTTGCCACTTGGCCATACACCATGGAGAGCCTCGTGAAGGAATCGAACCCTCATCACCTGATTACTAAACAGGTGCACTGTCCGTTGTGCTAACAAGGCGTGACTCGTTCTTGCCGACCCCCAGCGCTGGTGTAGGGTACGAGTCTCGGCGACAAGTGATCCAAGAGGGACTTGAACCCCCGGCGCGGAGGTTAAGAGCCTCCCGCTCTACCAACTGAGCTACTGGATCAAAGTCTCTCCTGACGGATTCGAACCGCCATCGGCAGGTTCGTAGCCTGCTGTCCTGTCCGTTGAACGAAGGAGAGGGGGTGGCCAGAGGGTAACGATCCCTCTTCCCTGGGGTCACATCCCAGTGCTTTACCTTTAAGCTATGGTCACAGTACTCCATCGGGGAGTTGAACCCCGGCTAACAGGTTGAGAACCTGTTGTGCTAACCGTTACACAAATGGAGCCTGGTACTCCCCCTCGGATTTGAACCGAGACTGGCTGGTTTCTAAGACCAGTGCCTCTACCGTTGGGCTAGAGGAGTACAGCGCACGTGAAGGGAATCGAACCCTCTACCAGCCGCTCGACAGGCGGCTGCTCTGACCAATGAGCTACACATGCAAGTCGGGATGGAGGGAGTTGAACCCTCTTCTCCGGCTTATCGGGCCGGGGTAATGCACCGTTATACTACATCCCAGTGGAGAGCCAGGGAATCGAACCCTGCTAGGCCAGTTTGCAAAACTAGCGTGTCACCTTAACGATCCCCAAAGCTACTCACCCAGGACTCGAACCTAGATTCACGGGTTCAGAGCCCGTTGTCCTACCATTGGACGAATGAGTATTGGCACGCCCGGTAGGAGTCGAACCTACAGCTATCGGCTTTGGAGGCCGTAGCAGTACCACTACCTCGAACGCACGTGGTGGCTCAGCTGGGAATCGAACCCAGAGCTTCGGCTTATGAGGCCGAGGTGTTACCGTTACACCACCGAGCAGAGCCTCACGCGAGGATCGAACTCGCGAACCTAGTTTGGAAGACTAGTGTGTTACCGCTACACCAGTGAGGCAGAGTCTCCCTGGAGGGAATCGAACCCTCTTTGCCTGTTCCCAAAACAGGTGTGATACCAGTTCACTACAGAGAAGTAGTACCTACCCGAAGGTAGGTACGGGTCGTACAGATGAAACTTTACCTGGCACCGCCACGCCCAGCAAGACCCTGACGGGCACTCCCTGTAGCGCCAGAGAAGGATGCCTTCTCCTGACCAATAAGCTTCTCTCGCTGCCTACCTGCGCCAGTTCCGCCAGTGAAGACAGATTCCTCAGCCTGTCGCTGAGTCCACCCTCCACCATAGATGGAGCCAAGGGTCTTCAGATCGGAGAACTCATCACCGATCTGTGCGTAACCCTGTGCCGCCTGCTCACCAGAGATGCCCTGAGTTGCAAGGTTCTCTGCGTACTGCTGGTCGAACGCAAAGCCACGCTGTAGCGCCTCTGCCCCGATCGCCGCCGTAGCGGCGGTCTTCTCAATGAACGGAAGAGCCCTGGTTGGGTCCAGCCAGTAGGCCGAAAGGTCACCATCGGACAGACCCATCGCCTTCAGCGCTGCCCTGTACTCAGGCGTAGCCAGGGCTGTCGCCCGCGTTGCCGCGTCCACCCTGGACTTCAGCTCGGTGGGGCTCATGTCTCCACCAATGAACTTAGTGAAATCATCCTGGCTGTCATAGAACCCGATCGGCAGACCGGACTGACTGAAGATCTGACGGTAGCTGTTCTCCACCGCAAGATACTCGGCCGGAGACAGGACGGAGATGCCCGCCTTCCTGCGGGCGTCGTTCGCAGCGAACCTCTTCTTGTACTCATCCGTGTCCTGTAGCAGGATGGAGATGGTGTCGGGAGAGTAGCCGTTCTTGACGAACTCGAAGATCTTGCCAGCAAGGGATCCGAGGTTGTAGTCATTGAAGAGGGACCTGATCGCCATGAAGGCGTCCCTGTTCTCTCCGGTAAGCAGCTTCTCGTACTCGCCCTTGACCTCGTACAGGGAGTTCTGTGTATTGACGATGGAGATGCGGTTGGAGTCAAGGTTCTTCTTGAGGAGTGCGATGCGCGACTTAGTTCGCGCAACGACCTTCTTGTCCTTACTCTTGAGCCCCTTCTCTTCCGCCTTGATCTGTCGCTGTAGATGCTTGGCCTGCATCTCCAGGACCTTCATCTTCATCGTTAGCTTCATCTCGGGGGTTGCGGTGTTCTCCCCGATGAGGCCGCCGGAAATTGGTGGTGTACTCATGAGTCTCCTAGTACTTTACGCCGAAGTCGGCTAGAACCTGATGCGCGACTCCCATGAGGGAGTCCTGCGCATTCTTAGTCTTCTTCCACCTTGAGTCGGACCTTAGCTCGTTCTCGAACTGCCACAGTGGCTTCGCCTCCTTCTTGAGAGTGGAGGGGTTGACGTAGTTCAGGGTCTTCTTGATGGTCGGGTCGAACAGGCTTAGTGTAGCGGGAGCGACCTCAAGGATCTGAGCCATCGACTGCATGTACGGCTGGGCCACGTCCATGACGGACTGACCAGCATCGATCTGCTTAGCCCACTGAGGGAAGGATGCCTTAGCTTCCTGCTGTGCTGCATTCTTAATGTCCTGCATGGTGCGGATACCACGAGCGATACCCTCTACGTACTCGTTCAGCTTCTTGTCCGACCACTTGATACCCATGGTGTAGAGGTAAGCCTGAGCCTCATCCCATGCCTCACCGGCGGCGCCCTGATGGTTGCTGCTCGTGGCGTTGATCCTGGATCCCAGGACGTAACGCAGCTGTGACTCGTCGTATCCCTTGGACACCAGGAGATATGCATACTTCTTGATGTTGGCCTTGGACATCTCCTTGCCGGAGAGTCCCATCTGCTGCATCATCTGGTTGACCTTGACCATGGCCTGGTCCAGCTTCTGCTTAGCCGTGGCCGGATCGGTGAACTTGAGCGTGAGGTATGCACGCTCAGACTCACTCTGAGTCTTCCACCACTTGGTGTCGCGAAGCTTGGCCTGGAACTTCTCCTTGGTCCAGCCTCCAGACACCATCTGATTGAAGAGCTTGCCGATCTCCTTGTTCGCCTTAAGGAAGGCGGACGTGAAGCCATACTGTTCGGCTAGCTCAGCCCTGCTTAGCTTGGGCACGACTGGATCCTTTCCTCCTCCACCACCACTGGTGGCACTTGGACCTCCACTGGACGGATACTTGAACGCCTTGTTGATGACGGAGTCGACGTAGCCCTTGATGGATGGCCCACCAGGCTGAGAGTTGGTGGACATGTGAAGGTTAGGGTTTCCGGAGTACCAAGCAGAAGCGGCGCCACGAGCGCCGTACTTATTATAGTAGCTCTTAAGCTTCCCCTTGGCCACCTTCTCCTGGGCAGATGGGCTCTTAAGGAACTGCTGAGGAGTCATGGAGTAACCAAGGTAAGCCTTGGTCCAGGACGGGATGTTCGCACCCATGATCTGGTACTTACCATAGGCCCGGTCTCCGCCTACCCATACTCCGACAGCACCATAGTTACCGCCGGACTCCTGCTCCGCGATGGCGGAGTAGAACTGCTCAAAGGTCGGCTGTGCCATTACTTACCTCCACCGATCAGCCCCATGTTCCTGAGGACCTGAATGCCGGTTCCCATGACGTTGTCCTGCGCGCTCTTGGTACTGGTCCACCTTGGGTCATTCCTTACCAGACTCTGGAACGAGGTGAGGTCCATGCCGACAGGCTTGCCCTGCTTGTTCACCCCGTTAAGAGCGGATCGCACTAGCGGATCCGCAAGGGTGACGGCCGATGGGTTCAGCTCAAGATCCTGGGACATGATGTCCATGTATGGTGACGCGATCTCCTTCATGGTCTGACCGGCCATAAGCTGTTCAGTGTATGCCGGATAGAGGCTGGCCGCCTGACCCACAACCTGATTCTTGAAGTCCTGCTCAGTCGCCAGACCCTTGGCCACCAGCTGTGCCTGGTTCAGCATGGTCTGCCGATCCAGGGTTACGCCCTGATCGGCTGCGAACTTCTTCATGCTGTTCTCGAACATGCCAGCGGCGCCCTTGAGGTTGTTCTTGGCCGTCCAGGTGACGTAGCCGCCAAGGATGTTCTTCATCAGCCCCTCATCCAGAGATGCTCCAGTGGCCATCGCCTGTTCGGCGATCTTGCCTAGCTTGCTAGGTGGAATGCTAGCTCCCATCTCGGCAGCCATTTGCATGATCTGGATCCTGGTGGCGTTGAGACCTGCTGCGTATGTAGCAGGGTCAGACTTCTTCTGGACCTGCACGGCACGTGCAGTCTCAGAGTTCTTCTTCCACCACTCGGTATCACGAAGCCTGGCCTGGAACTTGTCCTTCGTCCATCCATCAGAGACGGACTCCTTGAAGAGCTTGTTCACTTCCGGTACGGACTTGAGGAAACTGTAGGACCATCCATACTCGGCAGCCAGCTCATCAGAGCTGAGCTTCGCCGCCACTGGAGAGTTCTCGGTTTCCGACGCTGGGCCTCCACCCTGGATACCGGACACCCTTCGACCGCCCATGAAGATTCCCTGATAGTAGCCAGAGGTCATGTCTGTAATCTCCACAGACTTACCTGGCCTTGGTGCGTGAATCATCTTGCCGTCACCCATGTAGATTCCGACGTGATCCGGTCCCCCAGTGTTGGGGTCGGTGTCGAAGAACACCATGTCTCCGGCCTGGAGATCCTTCATTCCGACAGCCTTGCCCTCACCGATCTGAGTGAAGGTGCTTCGGCTGACCTGCACTCCGAAGTTCTTGTAGACCTGCTGCACGAGGCCGGAACAGTCCACACCCTTACTCAGACTGTTCCCGCCCCACACGTAAGGCGTGCCGATGTACTGCTTGGCAAACGCGACAAGATCGTATCCCGACACTGCCATTACTTAGCCTCCCTGTACCATTTCCATGAGCCAGTTCATTCCATTGGTCGCCGCCTGGAAGGCGCCGTACTCTGGATCCTTCTTGATGTCTTCCATTGCCATGACGTTCTTCTCGTCCGTGGAGACTCCACCCGTGGTGGTGGAGGTCTGGCCAGTCTGCGTATCACCCATGAACGAACTGGTTGTGGTGGTGACCTGCGGGTTAGCCCTCTCCTGCTCGTTCAGCACGGACTGGAAGGTCTTGATCTCCGACTTCGTCGGGTCACGGCCAAGCAGAGACTTGGCTGCCTGAAGGAAGATTGCCTGAGCATCTCCCGCAGTAGATAGCCGCATGTCCGTGCTTGTGGCCGTGACCGAACGAGGCGTGTTGAGATACGTAGACCTCTGCTTCATGTCCTTGGCGAGGATATCCCAAGGGGTCAGCTTCACGTTGGATCCGTAGTACTGAGCAGCCTGACCCACATAGGCTGCCCACAGCTGGGATAGCTGACCATCAGACAGGCTTGAGGTATCTCGTCCCGTGAGGGAGAGCTGCGTCAGGAACTTATCCTTGGTCTTCTGGTCCCAGCTGAAGTACTCGGCGGATACCGAGGAGACCGTCCCGGTCTTATCCGTGGTCTTGCCCGGCTTGAGCATTCCGTACTTCTCTGCGTCCGCCAGGGCTCTGCCGGTTAGCTGCTGACCCAGGTAGACCGAAGGGTCCTTAGGGTTGGCGGAAGTGGAGACGGATGTGGGCTGCTGGGAGCTGAGCTTATCAATGCTCTTGCTCAGCTCACTCTTCCCTGAAGGGGCGCCACCCGTGGCGCCACCTCCACCTCCGTCATTCGCTCCGTATAGGGCCATTACTCATCTCCCGAATCTAGGACATCAAAGATACTGCTAGTTGGCGTAGTACCCGTAAGGCTACCACTCTCACCAATCTCACCCTCACGCTCCTGTGCGGCACGGCCGAAGCCCATGTCGTTCGAGAAGTATCGAGAGTGCAGAGTGGAGAACTTGGTGTCAGCCTCAATGAGCTGGAGTACCGTGCGATCCCAGCTATCCTTCAGGTCTGCGTTACCCTGAGCGGTCGGGTCGTCAGACCCGCCCTCGAAGTTCCGAAGAGCCAGAGCCTTCTGGAACTCCTTACGGTACGCAAGGTACGTCCTGAGAGTGTAGATGTCGGAGCGAATACCCACGTTACCGTCAGGCATCATGGCCTTGGACCAAATCTCAGGGTCATCCACCACCATCTGGAGGTTGGTGGCGTTACGGTCATACTTGCCCTTGTCGATAACGTTGAACCTCTTCGTCCACTCTTCGTTGTAGAAGGTGTTCTCGGTTCCATCATCGAACTTCTTGGTGGCGAAGAGCTTCTCGATGATCTCCATCTGATTCTTCAGGTCCTCGGCACCTTCATCGTTGAACGAAGTCAGACCACGGTCGAACAGCTCGGCATACTTCTCGTCACGGAAGTTACCGTACAGCTGCCAGCCCTCTGCAACCTTCGCCTCATCCCATGCCTCACGTGCGCCCATCTGCTCACGGTCGGTCTTACTGGAAGCTACGTCAGTAGAGTGAGTCTTCTGGTAGAAGTAGGCACCGGAGGAGAACCTACCGTTACCCTCATCTCCGACAATGACTCCAGCAAACTCAGGCCCAACCTTCTCGATCAGATCCTTGTAGTACTGGCTCATCTCTACGGACTCCGCCGTTGGGCGGAGACCGGTGTTGTTCTTACTCATGGACTGAGAGAACATGTAGAAGCTGTCACCGTACTTCTCGTGGAACTTCTCGTCGGCAGTGGTGTGATCCAGCTTCTGCATACGACTGAACTCGTCCCTGAAGAACTGGTACGGATCCTGGCCGTTCACAGAGATGGGCAGGAAGAACGCCCCGAAGGTCCTGAAGTTGGTCCAGCGGTCCGCCCTGTCAAGGAGCTCACTCCAAGTGGGCTCCGTCTCGCGGAGACCCTCACGGTACTTATGGTCCTCGACCTGCATCATGTAGTAGAGGGCGCGCTGCTTGGTCTCCCCACGGTCATCCATCGAGTCGGACAGCTTCTTCCCCGTGTTGGGGTTGATGAAGTCCATGACGGAATCCTGAGCACCGAACGGAAGTACTCCTAGCTGCTGAGCTACATCCGCGATCCTTGGTGAATCCTTGGCGAACTGGTTGGCTGCGATCTGCACGATCGGCCCAACACCCACAGGGATTGCACCGTCACCGTTGTTCAGGATCAGCTCAAGCGTGGACATCGGAATGACTGCACTCGCCCCTTCATCCTGACCGGTGAGCTTCTTGAATGCCTTGCCGCCAAGGTAGTCAGGAATCTGAATGACCATCCTGCGATCGGTGTAGCTGACTAGGGTCCTCTCTCCGGTCTCGTAGTTGGTAGCGAAACCGCCAGCATCTACAGCGTTACCATCCTGGTCGGTCACAATACCGGCGCGTGCAGGCGCGCCGTAGGTCTGAGCTACGTGAGCCAGGGCTTGCGGCTTCTCTGCAATGATGCGGGCCCAACGGTTCCAGGACTCCTGCTGTGCTCCGAAGAATGCACCGAAGTGACGCATGGAGTAGTTCATCTTGGTCTCATGGTCCATGGTGAACGTGAACTTCTTCACGTCACGCAGCGCCTTCTGGCGCGCGCCCTCCTGGAGGGTCATGCGAGTGGCCTCGTCGACACGAGTGATTCCCTGCGCCTTCATGACCACCATTGAGTCAGCAAGGTGAGCATCGTACATCTGCTTGAACAGGGGGTTACGCAGCAGCTTGGCTGCTGGTGTGGTGTTCATGCGCCTATAGAAGGAGCTGATCCCACGGTCCACCAGGGAGTTCACGGAGGACTTGCCCTCCGCGTACCTGAACGCCTCGGCGTTGACCATCGGACGGGATGCTGCCGGGATAACCTCAAGCATCTCCTTCTCCAGCTTGCCCTGAAGGACGGCCTGTCGCGCAACGTCCATACCAGTGACATTCGGAGGGAGAACATGGTCAACCTCAGCCTTGACCCTCTGTGCCAGCTCGAAGTTCGAGATGTGCTTAAGGCCGATGTCTCGACGGTAAGCCTGGCCCTCCGGAGTGTTCTTCATCCATCCGGCGATCTCCGACTCGGACCTGCCCATCAGGGCCTGGCGGCCGATGGTGGACTGACCAATGATGTCGTTGGCCTGACGCATCCATGCATCCATGTGTCCAGTCTCTCCGCGACCGCTAACGGTCACGTACTCCCAATCGAGCCTGCGTAGCTCTCGAAGGTAAGCGTCGGACTGGTCGCCCATCAGGCGAGCATAGTTGTCCTTGCCGGAAGCGAGGTCCTTGTAGAGGTTGCCCTGCTGTCCACCGAATGCCGGATCGAAGATCTGGCGACCCTGCTGAACGTGGCGCCCTGCGGCGCCCTCTGCTGCGAAACGGTCCATATCGGCACGAGCCTGGTGAGACAGGGCTAGATCGTCGATGTTGCTGTCTAGCTTGTCCTGCCAGAAGTCGGCAGGCCGGTTGCCGGACTGACCCTTAGCCTTGGCCCTGGTCAGGTGTCCAGTGATGAACTCCTGCTCACGAGTGAGCTCCTCGATGCGCTGAGCCTCCTTGCCGGACCAGACCTTGGCTAGCTGGATGTCACCCTTCTGGAATGCCTTACGGTAGAAGTCTTCGCCAATAACCTTTCCACCATCGATAGCTCGCTGCATCATGGCCTGAGATCCGAAGCGGGCAACCTGACCAAGGAAGTCATCGGCTAGCGCCCTAGGCGCGTAGCCTAGACGGAACAGCTGAGCAAACTTCCAGTACTGGCCTAGCTTGTCGGCCACGCCGACAGCTTTGGTGTCCCACTGGTCGCCCATCCTGTTCTTCAGCTTCTGGAACGTGGAACCCTGCTCACGCAGGAGGCGATCGAACGCATTGAAGTCCATCATGACGTGGCTGTTGGCCAGCTGGGTATCGAAGATGGGGGAAGCAATGAGCTGAGATCCGGTTGGGTCAGTCTCCGCTACACGTACAGTCAGGGCTGGGTTGGATGGATCGGGCATGGTGGCAGAACCGTAGATCCTGTCTCCACCCTGTGCTGCCATCTGTCCATTCCTGCGACGCTGGGAGAAGTCCCCGTACAGGGTCTTCGCTACATCCAGATCGATCTGTCCATCGGCTCCAGCCTTGGCGTTGTGGCGCTCCACCATCTTGGAGATGGTGTACTGCTCAGCCTTGACCAGCTCAAGCTGACGATCGGCTGGGTTAGCCTTGACGTAGTTGGATACCAGCATCTCACGCTCTCCGCGTGAGAGCAGCGTACGATCCACCTCTCGGAGAGATGCGTCAACCTGACGATAAGAGTCCTCGCCATGGATGTCGATGTAGTGGCCTGGGCGAATGTCTCCATAGCTACGGATGAGCTTGATAGGCATTCCGACAGCAGTGTTGTAGATGAGAGCAGGTGTCGCACGGATGAGGCCCTGTCCACGTACGGGCTTGAGCTTGTCACCCTCCTGCCACGTCTTGGATCCACGGACCGCAAGGCCCGTGCCGACCGTAACCCTGTTGAAGTTCAGGGCCTCAAGCTTTCCGAACGAGCTGACCGCATCGTCAATGAAGCGGGTCTCCTCGTTCAGCCTGTTGACCATGGAAGTACCGTCGTCCATCGCCTGCTTAATCATCTGACCGCGAGGAGTGGCCTTCTCAAGGTCGGTCAGTGCATCGAACTGGTTACCCACGTTGGTGTTGCGGGTTCCCAGAAGCTTGATCTGGTCAGCGATCTTTACGTTCTTGACCTCAAGGGCAAGCTTGGCTGCGTCGTCGCCGATAGCGACACGCAGGACATCGTTCACCTCGTCAGCGTTACGGGACTGATCCAGCAGTCGGGCGAAGACGTCTCCATTGGCGGAGCGGGAAAGGGTCTGGAAGTCTCGACGGAGAACAAGTGCTGCATTGTTAGGGTTGGACTCCTTGATCTTCATAACCCTGTCCACCATGGACTGGAAGGTCTTGCCCTCAGTGAGGGCCGTCAGCTTCTCGGCGGAAGTCTTGGGTGTGATACCTACAGCCTTCTGGGCGAACTGGGTTACCTTGCCAGCCTCCATGGTCTGAGCTGCCACACCCTTGGTGAAGGTCGTAGCCCTTGCAGCTCCGACTGCCTGCCCTGCGAGAACGAGGGGATCCATGTACCAGGACACGGCGAAGTCAGTGGTACCAGTAACCCACTTGGCTGCACCGTTGCCGAAGTATTCGTCAGAGGTGGTCTGCTGGCCCTTGGCGGCCAGCTTCTTGTCCTGCGCCATCTGGTCGGGGCGAATGCCCCTCTCCTTCAGCTCCTCATTGTTAAAGCCGAGCTGCCAGATTGCCTGACCTGGAGATACGGACTTACCCACATCCCAGTAGTCCTGTAGGGCGTCCCACTCGCCATCCTCACCGATGTAGTCAGGGCGCCCGTAGATGCCCGTGTGTAGGGCCTGGAACCCCATGGAGAGGACGGGGGAGACGGAGTTGCTGTACAGCCAGTAGAGCTTAGACCCAACCCACTCGATGGGCTTGAAGATCGGAGCAGCAAGAGTTCCCTCCAGCCATCCTGGCCTGACTCGGTCGGGCATGTCCACGGCCTCGGCGGTGAGGGTCGAAGGATCGCCGTAGTCCTGTCCGGTGGATGCCCAGTAGTTGGCGATGTTGGCCTGGGCGGTCTCGGGAAGCTTGTCCATGTTCAGACTTCCGTCGAGAACTGCGTCAGACACCAGCTTCATATCGTTCGGGCTTAGGTTACTCACCGGTCATCCCCATTCCTGGTTCGATCTCCTCCTCGTATGGGGAGATTCCTGCGTTCAGTAGATTCTTGGCCATGTCATTAGCCTGTGCGCGGGTGAGGCCCGCGCGTGCGATGTCGATGCCTGCCGTAGGGGCATCCCCGAATGCTAGGGACAGTGCGCCCATATCATCGAACCACTGCCCACCGTAAGTGTAGTCGAGTCCCTGTTCCATTACTGCATCGCCTTGGCCTTACGCACAAGGTTGCGCATTGCCCAGGAGGCTCCTGGCTGGTTAGCCATGAACTCCATCACGGGCAGGTAGGGAATGATGGACTGAAGGTCCACGTTCTTCTGATCTGCTAGACCTAGCGCCTCCATGCCTGCGCCCGCCCCAAGGGCGGCGCCATCGGTGACTGGCTGGTCTGGCTGCGTGCTCGGCTCATTGAGGCCAGTAACCCTGGCTCCCGGATCTCCGAACATTGATGCAAAGTCTACACCGGGCGAGCCCTTTGCCATGGCTGCGCCCTTCTGCTGCTCCTGATAGGCCGCCTGCTCACCGTAACCTGCATCAGGTAGGGAGCGGTTCGCCTCACCAACGGCCTTGTCGGTTCGCTTACTGAACTGACCAGGTCCACTTACCTCAGCCATTAGTCCTCCACGATCTTGTTGAACTCTCGGTCGAAATGCTTCTGGTTGGCGTGCTGCACTGCGATCTTAGCGCCCATGCCCAGCGCCACGGCGGTGTCGCCCGCCACATTCGCTGCCCAGTCGAGGGCAAGGACGAGAACGGACCACTTGTCGTGCAGGCGTGGTGTTAGCTCTTCCTGTGTAACGTCGGTCTCGTTCTCGTCCACGCTGACTCCTCTTACTTGAGCATCGTTCCGCCACCACGGGTCATCCCCGTGTTGACGAGTACATTGGCGTCCCACTTGCCAGCCATCGCGTCAGTCTGGTGACGGGAGTCACCGGAGGACGTGGACTCAAGCGGTGCCTGCATGTGAGGTGCCAGGGTTCCGCCCTTGAGCGTCTCCCATGGTCCAGTCTTGGGGTGCTGCGGGAACAGCCCCTCTCCGCCAGATGCGGACACTCCCTCAAAAGCCATTACTTACTCCTTCGTGTGGTTGCCTGCTTGGCCGCAGGCTGAGCCTTGACCGGTACAGGCTTATCGGTTTCACGCTGACCACAGAGTGGGCAACGTACGCCATGCGCGTCCTTGTAGTCGTGATACTCGGCGCGATGACAGCTCCAGCAGATTGCCATTAGATTCCAGACTGTCGACGGGTGCTGGTACTCATCTGAGCTTCACCCTTGCCGGTTAGGCCGGAGAGAAGACTCATCATGTCCATACCCTGTGGGTTACCGGCGCCACCGGGCGCCGTACTTCCTCCAGGTGCGGGTGCTCCACCTGCTCCGCCCGGCTGTCCTCCTCCACCCATAAGGGCGGCCAGCGGGTCAATGCCAGCCTGGGCTGGCTGCTCCTTTGGCGTGAACACCTTCAGTACGGCATCGTGTACCGAGGTGCCCTTCTCCCTCTCCTCGATCAGCTTAGCGATCTTAGTGAGGGCGTCTACGGGGTCCTGGCCCTGAAGGGCCATCTGAGGCACTGCCTGCATGTAACCCATCATGCCCTGCTTGAGGGCATCGGTAAACTGCTCGTTGTCGATCTGAGCCTGAAGCTGAACGACGTCCAGATCCATCGGCAGCTGACGCTGCACGAAGTCTCGGGATACGAGCTGATCGCCACGGAGCTGGAGTAGGGCTACGATCGCTCGTGCCGGGTCCTGCCCTGCGGCGAAGCCATAGGTAACATCTACGGTGTCGTTGCCCCCAATGTCCTTCTTGGGGGTATAGGTCTCCTCGAAGGGAGTTCCCTGGACAACGCCACGCACGGTCTTCTTGGAGTTCGGCCACAGCTCTTCATCCATCTGGAAGCAGAGCTCAAGGGCGCGTGCGAGCGCCTGAGCGATGACCGTCTGGCCGGTAGTGATGACCGTGTTGAATCCACCCATCAGGGCCTGCACACCCTTGCCCGTGATGATCGAAGCATCGAGGTTACCGGAGCGAACCTCTGGGGATCGCATGGCCTGTCGTGCTTCGTTATCCAGCATGGCGCCTTCCTGGAAGGCGTACTGCGGGATGTCACGCTGGGGGTACATGACTCCCTGCGGGTTGTCCGTGCGGATGATCGCATCGTCTCCGAAGGTCATCTTCTGCACGTCGCGAGGAACGACGAGCGGTGCACGTACAGCCTTCTCGGTGGCCTCCATGCCAAGGAGCGCCATGCGCGCCTTAGCCAGCTGAACCCAGATGGCATCGTCGAATGCGCCACGAACCTCATCATCGAAGCCTGGGCGCTTGGCGATAGATACGTAGACCTTGCCCAGAGGATTGGGCATGGTGTCTACGATCTGATCGGAGTGGTTGGGTAGGTACATGGTGATCTGGTCGGCGTCACAGTACTTGACGACCTCGATCTCACGATGCTCCCATCCGGAAGACTGGCCACCCACCTCATTAGACTGAAGCACTCGAATCAGGTGTGGGAACTTAGCTACTAGGTAGATAGCCTCTTCGCGCCACACCTTCGTGTAGCTGCGAACCCTTCCGTACAGGTCGATCTCCGGATAGATGCCCATGGGGCCTTCTACTCGGATCCTCGGCACCTGGTCTACGAAGTCAGGCTCAACAACGTAGACCGCCATGCCGAACGTGTTGTAGTAATCGCAGAACGTTACCTGCTTGCCAGACTGTAGCTGGCTGTTCTGGATGTAGTAGTTGGCGATCTTCGTCCTCTTGCCAGAGAACTTCTTCGCCTTGTCGGTAGTCATGACACCAGACGCGCAGTTGATGGACGGCATAGCGCCCATGACCTCTGCGATGTCTCGCGCCGACGTATCGATCAGGTTAGCCACGATAGGCTTGGGCCATGCATCAGGCATGGCTCCAGGAATCACACTCTCCAGGTCACCAGAACGAACGTCCTGAACGCTACGCTGGCGCTGGTCCCTGTCGGCGGCAGCTCGGCGGAGTGACTCCACCTTCATTGCCACCTTATCGATCATGAGCGCCATGCGCCCTCCTTACTTAGGCTGGGAAACCTTCAGCTTGTCCCAGGTCGTCTTGCCCGGGTAGCCGTCAGCGGCCGGACCGCTGTATCCCTGCTTGCGCTGCCACCATGCATACGCCTTGATGTCAGCCCTGGTGAACTCTGGACCGGGTCCACTTGCATAGCCCTTGTATCCGGCACGGACCAGGGCCTTACCTATCTCGGTAATGAGAGGGTGCTTCTTGCCGAGCCTGAAGAACCCGGAGCCCGGGAAGGGGGCATAGACGGGCTTTGGCTTGGGTACTGGAGGCTTTACACCAGGCTCTAGCTTCCCGGCCGTTAGAAGGGCGTACAGGGCCTCTCCTGGGCACGCCGTGGCGAAGCCGTCTCGGTGGCCCTTAATCTCCTTGCCTGCGCCGTTAGAGCGCAGGTAGTTGATTGCGTCCTTGATTCCGGCGATCATCTCCGGAGTGGGAGTGGTGTCACCCTTGGATCCAAGCAGGGCACAGACCGCATAGTGAGCCTTGTTGAGATCCTGGTTACCGTTGGCTCCGGTGCGCTTGCGGCGCCCCCGGCCCTCGAACACATAGCCGTGTCGGCAGACCAGAAGGTTGTAGGCGATGTCGGAGTAGTTCTCCGTCGGATGGTTGAGGTGAGCAACCCGGGTCGCCTTCACGTGAGCTACACAGTCGGAGTGACTGTCAGCCGTGAATGGCGATCCGAGATAGTGGACCTTGACTCCCTTGGTGGTGAGCTGGTCGGGGGCCGCAGATGCGGGCCACCCGAGATCCGCACGAGATGTGAAGTGCATCGTTCTCCTTAGTTTCCCCACCAAGAGGTGGACTGGCTGTCTGCCTGAGCTGCGAAATCCAGGTCAAGTGTGATGGTGCGCTCGCGGTCGCGAGGCGCCTGGTACGGGTTGGAGACGTGAAACACGTTGTCCAGTTCTCCGATAAGCTCTCGTGCCCGGATCTCTGCGAACCAGAGAGCCATGACACAGTCGGTCTTCTTCTTGGTCTTAACGCCGGGAGGTAGTGGCTCCCAAGTGGTGAGCTGTTCGATCAGGGCCTTGGTTCCCTCGTCGGATGCACGAGGCAGTCGGATGAGATTGTCACCACGCTCATAGCCGTCGAAGAGCAGAGACATGGAGGCAACGCCGAAGTCAGCGTCCCACTTGTTCTTTCCGGTGAAGTGCTCCTTGAGCAGACAGCCACGGGAGCCTAGGAAGTTCTTGATCTCCCGGTTCTGCGTCACCATCATGTTCATCGCGTTCTTCTCGATGCGCCACTCGTTGATGCCGTACTTGACGGTCAGCTCCTTGATCTTATCAAAGAGATCGTCGGGCTTGAGGTGACCCTTAGTCCAGCACTCCAGCAGCCAGCGCTCCCCGCTCATGCGGTCCACGCCAATTACGACTGCGGCAGAGTTACCAGTCATGGCAGGGTCGAACCCGCCGATGATGTATAGCCCAGCCTGGCCGTTCTGCCTCGCCCCCGGTGCGCCACGGGCCATGGGGCCCGCTGGCCTCATCCCGTCCACACATCCCTTGACCGCCTTGACAGTGAAGATGGCATCCTCGACCACGGACTCCTGCATGTAGACCAGAGCCCAGTTCCTTGGGTTCATGGAGGCGCGACGCTTCTTGAGCGCCTCGCCGGACCACATAGGCCACATGCCATCTTCATCCTGGACTAGAAGCTGTCGTCCTGCAATCGATACAGGCGGACGGTTAGTGCGAGGCCAGAGCGTGACCCAGTCGTCCGGGTCGTCAGCAAACTCAAGCACAGCTGGCTGGGAGAGGTACGTCCAAGGCGAAGAGTCTTCGCCGTAGTAGTCGTCCTTGACGATCTCACCGTAGAGGTCGACCGGGGCCAGCCTCGTGCCCACCAGGAGAATTCGGCCACCGGGATAGGAAAGTCGGTTGTAGACCTCCCGCTGAAGCCAGTCCATCTGCTTCTCGTACTCATGGGCGTTCTTTCCCGTCACGCAGTCGTCGAGGATGATGAGGTCAGCTCGGGATCCGTAGATGTGTCCACCGATACCCAGAGCCTGTACGGTCGGGTCCTTCTCGCCGGAGTCGCGAGTAGAGGAACTGACGTAGATAGAGTCGGCGGTCCATGCCGCCGCTCCCGCATCAAAGCCTCCCTCTGGACCGAAGTCAATCTGGAGCTTCTGGTAGTTCTTGTTCTCCGATGCAAGACGGTCCTTGATTCCACGGAGGAACCTCTTGGCCATCTCCTGCGTCTGGGAGACGATGATGACTCGGATGTTCGGATCCTCGCAGATCCGATACGTCACGTAGTTCATCGTGATGGTAGTGGACTTGGCGTGCTCTGGCGGAGTGTTGATGAGAAGGAACTCTGGCTCACCGGCAATGTATGTCTGATTCTCGTGAAGGTTCCTTGGCTCCCTCCCCTCAAGCACGTCTACCCACTGAAGGTGGTGGTTGAACAGCTGAGTGTCTAGGTAGGTCTCGCACCACTCGGGGAAGGGGGCGATGTTCGCCCTGTTCGTCTCCGCCTCAGAACCGTTCTGCGTCATCAGACGCAGGCGGTCCATCTCATCCCTGAAGGCTGCATCGGAACCACGGAGGTACTTGTACTGAGCCTCAGTGAGGCCCATGTCCTGGCATGCCTCCTTGATGGACTTGCCGTTCTTGACGTATCGGATGAAGGTGGCCTTACGGACCTGAGTGTCTGACTGAGCCGCCCGCTTGAGCGGTCGGGTCTCCTTGCGCTCCTTCGGCTTGCTCTTCAGGATCCTACCGTCTTCGGTCTTGTAGACCGTTGCCATACCCCACCTCTATCTATGAACGTCTAATTAGACAGGTGTCTAACTATATGCAACTCAATCGCCGTGCGGCTACCTCCTGGCTCGCTTCGCGATCCGTCGGAGGAGTGATCCCGGAGGTACCTACCTAACTAGGTTAGTCAAGGTCTTACCTTAGTTAACCTAGTACCGACTCACCCCCCTAAGGGGGTGTGGTCGGTTCTTGGAAGACCTAGGTTGGTCGTTCGGTCCCTCGCTTCGCTCGGTCCCTCACTAGGGTTATACCCATCCTTCATCACTCCTGGGACATTATTCTCCGACGTGTTCTGCGTCACACTGTACTCCCCAGTGTTTGCAAGGGTTCTGCCCTGTGGATGTGATGCAGGTCACACTATTTATGATGGATATTTTGGGGGACTCACTCCCACTCCCACAGGCCCCAGTTAAAAGGGGCCGGTCGCATACCAGGGCAAACCGGACATCTCGGGGTACCCCCCCAGGGTATCAAGGCAGGGCAAGGTGGACACAGGGTGCAGACCGGACAGACCAGGACATCCAGCCCAGACCATCACATGTGTACACATATGTGGCCAGTCGTACATGTATGTGTACACGTGGTACGTCCAGAGTGCCCAGATGTGGGCCAAATGTCCAGTTGTGTGGGGGTTTGGTGTACAAAGTGTACAGATGTGGAGGATTGTGGGGAGATGGGACTGTACCACCTACGATGTCCAGGTATGTCCAGACTCCCTCGTGCGCGCGTCTTCCTCCAGGTGTCGCCGTGAGGGTGTGTGTGTACGCGCTACGTAGCGCGCATGTATGCGCACGGGAGATGTCCCAAGATGTCCGAGTTTGCTGAGTGAACAGCAAAGGTGGCGGATCGGTGAATCAGACATACCGGACAGGATATCGGACATACCAGACCAAACCAGGGCAGTCAAGGTAACGACTAGGTCTCTGCCAGGTCTCGGCCAGGGTCGATGTCCAAGTTGCCCTGCTCCGTCATGGTTTGCGGCCTCCAGGGCCGCTGACCTGGGTGTCCCATGATCTTTCATCTTTTTCTGTCCGGTTTACCCCCATTTGCTCTAGCCAAGAAGCCCTGTCTCAGGATGAGTGAAAACGCGCTGACCTGCACGATTGGACAAGAGGGTCAGCAAACAGGCAATGTTCTGGTTGTCAGCAGGACGGACCGCAAGACAGAGGGTCTGGATGCGGGGCTCTGAGCCCCTAGTGACTTGAGAACTCCACAGTGGTCCTTACCTTGGGCGATAGTTGCCCACATCCAGACCGGCCCGCACCATAGCGGGGTGATCGTCATCCTCATAGGTCATCGTGATCGCTGCCTGTAAAGCAGCCCAACTTGGATGGGTGGACACGCAAGTGCCACCACACCAGATGCCGCCTAGCGCGTCATCCTTGCGTATCTCACCGCCTGCCTCAGTGCAGTACGAGTGAAGCCAGCAACCCTCCGGGGCTAAAACAAGGCAACACCTGTACGTATCCGAACATGGGTACAGCCATGGCTCAAGGGCAAGAGAAACAAGGGGTTGACAAGCAAGGCGCCGGATGGCAAGGTTTGGACCACTTCACCGCCTGCAAGGGCGGTGGACACGTCACCCGCAAGGGTGATGCGACCGGAGAGATCGAGTCCGGACAAGAACGCACGCGGAGCTAGCACGCCCCACAAGGGCGTGTGTGGCACTGGTCACCACATGTACGAGTTCTGTACATCCTCATGCGAGGGGCCTAAGCCACTGCGAAGAGAGTGCTTGTCTACTTGATAATTCAACACATGTGAAGACTGTGCTTACATAGACAGCCGTGCTAGGGCTTAGCAGCCTTGCCCATTGGATCCCCTAAGTGGGTTCTGAACGACGGGTGATGCACACCACCGACTGGGAACCTGCCAGAGGTCAGTGTGCACACGCCAGAGTGAGTGACTGCTCTAGCACGCTCTTTCCCCCCTTGTTTCTAGGGGCACAGGGAGCCCTCACGGGTTGTCTGAGCCCCTAGAGAGTGATGGATGAGCCACTATGGTCATCCATTGCTCTGGACGCCGCTATAGGCGGCGTACTCACAAGGGAGCGGAACAATGGAGATGTCCCAGCGTGCAGCAAATGGCGCAACACTCCTTGACGAGAAGAGGCCCGGATGGGCCAGTCTGATCAACGTGGACGTACTGGACCTCGCAAGTGGATACCACTGCATCCTCGGCCAGCTTTACAAGCGCGACTACGTCATGGGCATCCATGACCTCGGCTGTGACGAGAGGGGCGATCAGGCCAAGAACGGCTTCGACCTCAGCCACGAGGAATATCTCTCCGACCACGAGGACGCCATGTGGGACGACCTGAACGCCGCATGGCATGAAGAGATCAACAAGAGAGTCAGTGACTAGATGGAGCGCACCCCTTCGGGGGTGCGTTGCAACGGCATCACTGCCGACACGACAAGGGAGAGAGCATGACGATCGAATTCAACGAGGCATTCATGTCCACGGACAAGATGCTCAAGGGTTCATCCGTCGTTGGCTTCGGGGCGTCCAACAGGACGCCGGAGACGTCTCGGGTACACAAGAGGGCTGCAAGGTCCCCTCGTGGCACCCAGAGCCCCGTCAAAGGGCTCTCCCGAGCCTGTGTCTCCGTGGTCCGCAAGGACAGCCGGACGTACGAGGTGTTCGTGAAGGGCTCTGGAGCCCTTCTGGGGACGCTTCGGGGTGCCAAGAGTGGTAAGGGGTCTAGCTACTCCTTCAAACTCGTCTCAGAGCAGCGTAGCCACTCCGGCTTCCCTACTCAGAAGGCTGCCATCGCACGGATGTTGGAGAAGATCTAGCTAGGACGTGATCCACAATCTTAGTCATCGTCGGCCTTCGGTCCGACGGTGGCTATGTGCAATGGATTGCACAGCAGTGGGAGAGAGGATGACCATGCCTGAGTTCAAGCTTGGACAAGGACAGACCATCTACACCGACGGTGTGTGGTACAGGCTCAAGACCGCTGCCGATGCAGCGCTTGAGTGCCTTGTCTGGAGTGAGCAGCCGGATGATGAAGACTGGAGCAAGGCTCCCATTCACCGCGAGGTTGCATTCTCCATCATGGCTGACGTCGCAGACTTCTGTAGCATCCCAGAGGTGCAGGAGGTGTGCGAGAGGAACATGATGGACTACAGCTTCATCGGTCACAACCTGTACCTGTCTGCCAATGGACACGGTACGGGCTTCCGGGACCGGACTCTGCCGAAGGGCGGAGTGGAAGTACTTCAGCTCCACACGGAAGGCTTCGAACGTCACCTGTATCTTGCGGGTGACGGCTTTATCAGAAGTGAGTAGTGACAGTGACCCACACCCCTCGAAGGGGTGTGGCTTGCTACCTCTACTTAACCTAGAGGATCATCCTGCAAGGGGAGAGAAACATGACCATGACCAAGCTGTCGACGGACCAGAAGAACTTCTCCGTCGGTACCGTGATCGTCTACGAGACGAGCTACGGAACCATCTACGGACTCAAGGTCATCGACTACGTCTGGGTGGACGTGGACGGAGTGGAAAGCAAGTTCTACGCCGTCCTCCACGGAAGGGTCACGGACAACAAGTTCGTTCCCTCCGGCAGTAAGGCGGAGGATGTGACCTGGACCCTTGACGACCAGATCGTCAAGCACGGCTACACCCACACCTGGACGCCTAGTCCCCGGTTCAAGGAGGGAGACCTTCTCGTCTCCGACAACGGCAAGGTGTTCTACTTCGAGTCCGACCTGAAGGTGTGGAGCCTGAGTGATGGCAACACCTACGGCTCCGCCTACTCCTCCCTGGTGAACAGGGAGAAGGCCCTCGGTAAGTTCCAGATCTTCAAGACTGCCTCCGGAGAGCCTTTCTCCAAGGTAGTCAAGGGAGAGCGCAACTAGTTCTAGTGAGTGAAGTGATCCACACCCCTTTAGGGGGGTGTGGTTCGCTTGATCTACTGGACCTATCTCAGTGGATTGTCCTTAACCCGGTGCGCTAGGGCGCCCCGGTAGGCCCTGTTTTACTAGGTCATCTATAGGGACAACGAATTGATCATGGGGGTTTGTTCCCCCATGAGATGTGACTACGGTCACACCAACAAGGGAGAGAGAAACATGAACGAGAACACATCCTGCGGAGACGTCAACTGTGGCTTCTGCGACCGGAATGACGTCTCGGTCATCACGGACACCACGGTCCGGATCGTCACCTACGTAGGTGAGTACTGCGTCCAGACCATGGAGGCTCCGGAGTTGATGGACCCGATGATCGACGTACTCCAGACCTTCGGTGTCACCAAGTTCCCGCCGTACGTCACCACGGTCTGCTATCTCGGCAAGGAGCTGTCTCTTGGCTCCTCCGTCGGCGTCGTGCCGGACTCGGAGCTGGTCCGCTTCATGGAGCGTCACAACTCCAAGGTGCTGGTTAAGGACGCTCACGACATGGTTGTGTCGTCCGTCAAGGACGGCACCCTGGACCTGTCCAAGCCCATCTCCATGGAGGAGCTTGCCGAGTCCGGCACGCAGTACTTCGAGGAGGCCCTTAAGCGCCTGGGCAGCGACGGCCTGAGCGGTACCGCGTTCGACTTCTAGTCAGTGACCAGTGTTGCTGCTCAGCTCCGGCTGAGCAGTTTCACGGCATCACTGCCGGAAACAAGGTACGTTCGCCACGCAGTGGCGTACTACCTAGTGAGTTTGCTTCGCAAACTAACGTAGGGAGAGAGAAATGACAGTCAACCTGACTTTCGAGTCCGTTGTCGCCTTCGCCAAGGAGGCTGCGGCCGAGAAGCCGGAGGGGTACATTTACATCAACCCCTCTGGCCAGGTCGCCAGCCCTGGCGGCATCACCTGTGACTACTGGGACGACAGCAAGGACGCTCCCTCCTGCATCGTGGGAGTGATCCTGCACAAGGCGGGCGTGAGCGCCACCAACATCACCGAAGGCCGTTCGGCCTTCGCTAGCTCCTACCTGGCCCGCAAGGCCGAAGGCGGGGTCATCACGATCTCCGACAAGGCCGCAACCTTCTTGTTCGACGTCCAGATGCGTCAGGACGTCGGCGTGCCGTGGAGCAAGGCCATCGAGGCGTCCGTGGCCGAAACCGAGAGGCTTCATGCGTGACACCTGAATAGGTAGGAGTGCGCCCCCTTCAGGGGGGCGTAGTCTGGTCGATTCAGACCATAACAAGGGAGAGAGAATGAACGAAATGATGAGCTACGGAGACGTGGCACGTTCGCTGAACACCACACTTTCCAAGGCTCGGAGTCGGCTTGCCGGTCTCGAACCTACGCTCGTGGCCGGTAACGGACGCATCGTTCTGTTCGATGTGAACTCCGTCAAGGACCACATCTACCGGTCGGAGATAGACCTGCTCAGCTTTCTGGGATACAAGTCCCGCGAGCAGTCCTATGACGTCCTGGTGGAAGATGTGACACTAGACGCCTAATGGCGTCCGGCTGTAGCTTGCAGGGACACACCGAACAGGAGTAACGATGTATCTGACCTTTGATGGTCTCGGCATGGTCGAGACGAAGATCGATCTCGACTTCATCAGCGGACGTACCGACGTGTACTCAGTGGAGACCTTCCACTCCGCCCTCGTGGTGCGTGTTGCTAACGCGACCCTCAGAGCGGGGGCTGACCCCAACGACACATACCCGCTCTTCATCTATGACCAGGAGATCTGGGAGTCTTGCGAGAGCGACAGGGGCATTGACGCCGGTCCGAGCGACGACCTTGGCGCCTGGACCAAGGAGGTGGCACAGTTCGCCTGGTACGTCCTTCAGGATGAGCCGAACAAGAAGGATCAGGCGTTCGCCTACCTGGACAACAACCACTGGCAGTACGTCGACTTTGATGTGCTGGACGACGAGATCGAAGAGAACTACCTAGCCGAGGCTCCTGCCAGTCCCGAGGAGTACGCCAGGGATCACGTTGCCGACCACGGCGAGTCCGTGCCTGACTACATCGCGGAGCACGTCGACTGGGGAGCCCTCGGAGAGGAACTCCTCTCCGACATGGAGCAGTACGAGTGGAATGGGAGCACGTTCCTGTATACTCAGTGAGTAGAATGGTGCACCGCTCCGGCGGTGCTCCGTTTGGCCTACTGAGGTTCAGTAAGTCAGTAAGGGGAGAGATGATAAAGACTGACAAGTCGGCGATGTCGTTCGCCGCCATCGTTGGCACCGTCCTTCTGGGGCTGTTCGTGTCGGCCACATTCCTCCTGTCGGAGGAGAAGAAGCCAGCGGAGATCAACGTCAGATGCATCGGTGATCACCTCCTGTTCGAGTCCGAGAGGACTGGGGACATTCAGGTGATCCCCAACAAGTGCAAGAAGACGTATCCCCGCAAGAGCAAGCAGGCCCCGGAAGGGGTCTACGTCTAGAAGCCGTGGCATCCTTCGGGATGCCCACGGTGATGGGTGCATGAAGGTGCCGAAACATAAGTAGGCGCTGCCTGGAGTGTCTGACTCTGTAGGGTAGTTCTTCCCCTTCATGCATCTTTCTCCGTGCAAGGCGTACGGTAAACAAGGAGGAATCATGCTCACCGTTGACCTGGACAAGGCAATCGAGCTGATCGACATGGCCATCGCCGAACGTGGCGAGGACTACGTCTACCCCAAGAAGAACGCGTGCACGAACGTGCGCTATGAGCGCCACTACGACTATGAGACTCACGGGTACGTCTACACCATGAAGGAGGCTGACTGCGGAGTCGGTCTCGGTCTGGCCCTCGGTGGTATCGACCTGGATCTCCTCCTGGCGAAGAACGAGTCCTCCGCGACGGAGACGGCCGTGTACCTGTTCGAGAAGGGTGTGGCCACCTTCACGGCGGAGGCCGTCGACTTCCTGGCCTACTTCCAGCTCAACCAGGACAAGCAGCGCCCGTGGGGCGAGGCCAAGGAGAAGGCCCTCAAGGGCCTGGTGTATCACGGCCTCAGTAGAGGTTACGCGTCCTACGGTGACCGTCCGAGCGAGCACGAGGACGCATTCAACTAAGCAAGAAACCCACACCTGCCAAGGTGTGGGCCTTGAAGCTGGCACGGGGAGTGACCTCTCTCCCCTCTCCGTGCGAGCCTCTGGGTCCATAACTGGGAGGTAGTTTTGCTGAGCGATCAGTCCTGTTCCTGCAACCCCAAGACCGACGCCTGTGGCGGCAAGCTCTCGCGAGCCGAGCTCAAGATGCATGAGATGCGTCCCGAGCTGAGCGCCCAGGAGTACCACGAGATTCTCAACCTGTTCGACGCGGCGTTCGACGCGATCGCCGACGAGATCTATGGCGTAAGGGAGGCGAATGGCTAAGTCCGTACCGACTCGCAAGGCTCAGATCGAACGGGTCGCCGAGTTCATAGAGGATCCCGCCAACGACGAACGTACCGTCATCGACGTGGCTAAGATCATCGTTGATGGCATGTACACGATGTGGATGCGTGGAGTAGAAGATCCACCCATCCCACTCAAGCTAGGCATGGCGTTCAAGACACCAGAGGTGGCGTCCAAGGTCTACTTCGTAGGCTGGATGGGCCCTGAGTGGCCCACTGGGGACTCGCGAGACATGGTGTGGGTCATTGATGCCGCATCGGACTACGGGAGCCTTACAGAGCAGTCTGATCCCCTTTGGAGGATCGTTCTGCCCTCCACGGCTAAGGCCGGAGCGCCGGGTAACAACACTGACGGCTGGACCGTAGGCCAGCGTCTCTCGCTCCAACAGAGGCGCACCAGCTATGACATCATCGCTGTCGGAAACAAGACGGTACTGATGCGTGACATCGTGAACGGTTCACTTCAGGTGGACAGCAACGCAAATCTCAAGCGGTACTACAGGAAAGAGAAGATCTGATGATGATCCTCACCGAGGGCACGATCCTCGCACCCATCAGTACCAACAGTGGTGACGTCAAGCTGGAGCTGGTCACCCACAAGACGGTTGACGGTAAGGGCTACTGGTGGATCAAGCGCACTGACCTGCTGGGCAAGAGCAATATGATCACCTTCACTGAGGACGCGCTGCGGACCAGCTTCAAGGTCGCCCCCTCCTTCTTCCAGGTCGGCAAGACGTACAAGTTCAGCGGCTCGTTCAGTTCGAGCGACAGGTATACGGTCCTGGACGTCTACGAGATCGACAACCCGCTCACCGATGAAGGGAAGATCTTCGCCTCCGCCATCTGTCGGGACCACTCCGGCAAGGGTCTCGGATCCCAGCTGTCCACATGGGATTTCAAGCGCATGGCGGAGGTCAGTTGAGCACGTTCGAGATGATCCTCCTGGGTGTGACGGGCGTCCTTGCCTGCCTTGCCCAGACATACAAAATGCAGCGAGACGATCTCGCTGCATTCGTAGTCCACTCAGGTCTGTTCGACGAGTCTGAGAGCTGATGTTTGGAGGCGGTTCACGCCGCCTCCATTCACCAACCCTTAGCCTTCCCAGTTAGAGGACTGGTTCGCCCTCCATGCCGCATTGGAACGCACAGAGCGGCGCTGGGGGGCCGACGGCTGCTCCTTGGTCTCCTGCTTGCCGAGCTTCTTCTGAATCGCCAGGAGGGCCCGCTGAGACCTCTTCTTGGCGGCCTCCTCACTGATGCCGAAGTGCTCACCAAGGTTCTCGTTCGTGTAGTGATGCACGTACTGGTAGAACAGCAGTTCCTTGGTGTCGTGAGCCAGGCCCTTGACGGCACTGCGTACGTCGATCAACTCAGCGATACGCTCATTGCCCTCGTTGACTTGACGCTTACCGGTCGGCTGACCGTCACCATGCAGGCCGAACGACTGCCAGTCCTGGTAGTTGAACGCGTCCTCAATCAGAGACTTGATCTTAGGCAGCGAGTAGCGGTACAGATCTTCAACGCTGTACCCCTCAACAGTTGCCTTCTCCTTGGCGCAGTGGCTGAAGGCCACCTTGCGCATGGTACCGGCGATCTTGCGCTCCCAATTCTGGGGGTCGTCCCGGACCACGATTTCAAGGGCCTTGCGCTTCTCATAGGTCCAGACCCACAGTGCCCCTTCGGTGTCGTCAGCAGTCACGTAGGGGGGATAATTGCTGGCGACACTGGAGGCCACGTTCTTTACCATGGTCTTCATTAGCGTGAAGTCGAGAGCCATTGGCCCTCCTTTCGTAGATGTTACTGACGAGTATACCAGTAGAGAAATTCTAGTACTTGGTGCCGTTGAGATAGAACCCACGATCAACCATGGTGACTAGCTCCGGATACACCCGCTTACCGTCGTCGCGCAGAAGCGCGAACGACATGACCCATGACACGGCTCCGTCCTTGACGTACGATGCCTGAACAGGGTCCATGATGCTTCCCACGTTCATCGTGAATCGTGGGGATACCTTGCCCTCATACCCGAAGGCACGGTGGATGATGAAAGGCTGATGAGTGTGACCGAACAGAAAGTTCTTGTCACTGCCGTATCGCTTGGTGAGCTTGAGATCCCAGGCGCTGGGAGTGGAACTGTATCCACCACTCTCGTGACCATGCACTGCGTAGGTGTTCGTGCCGACACGGAGCGGGCCCTTGAGGTACTGAATGCCCAGCTCGTCAAGTCCGAAGAGGTTCTCGACTTCAAGTGCCCGGAGGGTACTGAGAGCCGGGGCATAGGAGGCAATGAACTGCTTGAGGCGAAGATCGTGATTACCCTCAAGCCAGGTAATGTCCGCCTTGGGGGCTACCTCGCGCAGTTCAGACAGAAGCCCCTTGAAACCATCGATGTGCTTCTGTAGAGTTGGTGCGTACTCAAGTGCGGTGTCCTTTGCCCACCTTGAGACGGTAGGGAAGTCGATGCCATCACCAATCTGGAGGATGGCGTCAGGCTGAAGTTCCTTGGCCACGGCTAGCAGCTTCTTCAGTGCGAGCTGGTCATGAAAAGGCCACTGGATGTCGGGCAGGATGAGGGTCGTCTTTGTCATGGCCGACAGTATACATGAGGAGAAGTAGAACTGATGGCGCACGAACTTACCGAGACACAGACCGCTTTCGTTCGCGGCACCTTCAAGACCAGATACAGGCGCAAGCTCACGCCCGCACAGTTGGACGAGATCGTCGTCCGCAAGGCGGATGGCGAGAAGCCCATGGATCTCGCCCTTGAGTACGGCGTCACCGCCGTCTACATCAGGGCTCTCTAGATGGCAGATCAGCTGTACATGCAGGGCATGTCATACAATGAAACCGACCACTGGGCTGACCGCGCCAACTGCGCGGGCAAGGCATACGAACTCTTCGAGTACCAGGAGAAGGACTCCCCTCTCGCCAGAGATATGGACTTCCAGGAGAGGCGAGCCTTCAATGCGACCAACTTCGAGCTGGCCGCAGAGATATGTATCGAGTGTCCCGTGTTCATTCAGTGTGGCGAGTCGGCCACAGTGGAGGACAAGCAGTGGACCGTGAGGGCAGGCGAGACACCCACACGCTTCGCCTACGAGGACAAGAGGAACGCCGGGCCCAAGGTCCCCAGAGTGTGTAGCAAGAGCCACTACGTGCCCAACGGTGGCCGCTGTCCCGCCTGCAAGAACGCCGCACAGCAGAGGTCCCGTAAGTCCAGGGCTAAGTTGACTTGAGGTCGCCCCTCATGTACTGTTTAGATATCGCCAGCCCGACGGGGCAGGGCGGTTGCACACAGGGTCGCAACCTGTGTGAGTGCTGACCTTGGTAGGTAGGGGGACCTAATCCCCCGATCAGGTTCGATCCCTGACGGTACGCGCAGAGTAACGGTGAAACTGCATGGGGTCACCCCTCATGTGGTGCCGGTCACCCCGGTCCACTCCACCAGGTGGATTACCCGCTTACTGTCACGGTTGGCTACCGGTAGTATGATCTGTGTCAAGGCTAGGCATAGCGTCCTGGCGGCAGAGGCTGCAAGCCATCTCTCCATCTCTGGAGGAAAGTGAATCACCTACCGAAGTACCTCAGTTACTCGGCACTCAACACGTATGAAGAGTGTCCGAGGGCCTGGTATCTCGGCCGCCTCAAGCGGGCCGAGCCCAAGCAGACATGGTTCTTTCCCGTTGGAACCACAGTTCACACCGCACTCGAAGCACACATGGCAGGCGAAGAGTTCTCTATTAAGGAGATCTTCTACGGACTGGTACGTGAGCAGCTTAAGATCGATAGCGATGATGTCAACTGGTTGGCTGGTGGGTCGAAGGATGATCCATCCATTCGAGGCAAGGCTCTAGCTCAGGCTGAGGCTTGTGTCGAGAACGGGATCAAGTTCCTTGAAGACATGGATGTACATCATGTCGAGTATGAGATCCTGGTTAAGTTCCCAGGATGTGAAGTACCTGTGAAGATGTTCATCGATGTACTCGGTGAGCACAAGAAGTACGGTCCACTGATCGTGGACTGGAAGACAGGGAAGACCAAGCCCAAGTCTCCGCTCCAGCTAGAGGTGTATCGTGCGGGCACACTCCTCAGTGACTTGCCTCAGTACGACACAGGCTGGTGGGCAATGGTTAACCCACTCACCACGGCTAAGACTGCCCGGTCTCGTAAGATCGACCTTTCTAGTGTGGATCCGGCCGCCCTTGGTGCACGCTTCCAGCGTGCGTACGAGGACATGAAGGCCAAGAAGTACAAGGCAGTACACGAACCCTTCAAGTGCACGTGGTGTATCCAGGCGCCCAACTGTAACGTTGAGTCTCTGGGTAGTGAGCGCGCTAAGTTCTATGACAAGTCAAGTGAGGACGGGTTCCCCTTCTAATGGCTGAACTCATCTTTCGGTTCCCCTCCAAGGTTCCGTACGGATACGTTGAGCTGCGAACGCAGCTTGACCAGGACCCTACACCCGAAGAGCTGGCGGAGCAGTATGTCTCCTCCTTCCTCCGATACAAGAAGGCAGAAGAGGCGGCGCTTCAGGCGCCGGTCACCCTCAAGTCTCCGCCTGCATCTGTAGCTACCGTCGATGAAGTCCTCTCCGAGGATGAGGCAGTGGCTACCGTCGTTGCTACTCTCGGTGCCACTGAAGTAAGTGACGCACCCTGGGACAACAAGCCCGACGAGAAGGCCAAGGAGTGGTCCGCCCCTGCGGACTCTGCCTGGGACTTCGACTAAACACAAACACTAGGAGACAACAAGAATGAGTCTTGACGACATCTTCGGTAGCGGCGACAAGACGCCGCCGAACGCTAAGTTCCCCACCATTGGGACCAAGGTGGTCATCTCCCTGACGGAGGATGGCAAGTCCATGCCGGTCCGCAAGTTCGTGGACGGCAAGCCCGTAGGTGAGCAGCAGTTCTGGCAGGGCAAGAAGGTCGTGGATCAGTCCGACCTGGACCTCCAGCTTCCCTTCAATCCCGTGCCTCAGCTCCTCCTGGTCGGCAAGACCAAGGACGGAGTGGACACCGCCATCTGGGCCGACGGAGACAAGCTGAAGGCCCTCAAGACTGCCGTCAAGGAGACCGGAGTTCGGCCCCTGGCTGGCACGCTGGTCGCCATGGAGTACTACGCCGATGACCCCAACGGCAAGGGCGCCTTCCCCAAGAAGATGTACCGAGCCCAGATCAAGGCAGCGCCGGATGCGTAAGGTCTGGGATAACTACCGCTTCGCCCTATTCTTCGGGGTGGGGTTCGTCCTCAGCATGTTCATCCCTGAGAGTTGGATCCGATAGTTGAAGACGCTCGCAAGGGCGGTCAAGCGGGGCCTCAGTAACGGCGAACCATTGCCCGATCCGTGGCCCCGCTTCGGCCTCAAGAAGATCTCATTCCGGCGCTCGTCTATCCAGATGATCGCCGGTCCTCCCGGCTCCATGAAGACTGTCCTCATGCTCAACATTGTGGACGCTATGGGGCCTGACGTTCCCACCCTGTACCACAGTTCAGACTCCGACGACTTCACCATGGCTACGCGTGTACACGCTATGCGTACCGGCATGGGAACGGACGAGTCAGAGCTCCTCATCATGACCAAGCCTGAGCTCACTCAGGCTGCGCTCCAGTCCTTCTCCCACGTGAAGTGGTCCTTCCATGCAGCTCCCACCTTGGAGCACATGTGGAGGGAAGCTGAGGCGTTCCGTGAGGTGCATGGAACCTATCCTCATCACACCATCATCGACATCCTCATGGATGTCGACTACGAAGGTGCCGGAGAACAGAACTACTGGGCTCTGATGGCAGAACTGAAGGTGATGGCACGTGATCAGCAGACCGCACTCACCATCGTTCACCATACATCGGAGAGCGCCAAGGGAGGCACGCCGCCTCCGCGTTCTGCGATCATGGGCAAGGCTAATCAGCTTCCGACGTGTATCCTCACCCTCTGGGGAGATGCGCATAACGGTACGCTTGACATTGCCGTGGTCAAGAACCGCTTCGGTCCTCAAGATGCGATGGCGAAGAAGTTCTTCCGCATGACGGCCGACCCTTCCATCTGTAAGATTGAAGAGATGGAAGAGACCGACCTGCTGTTCAGGGACGGCACATCAGTGCCGGACGACGAGAAGATAGACCTCTTCCTGGAGAAGCCGTGATTGAATTCCTGATCGTGGTCACGGTTCTTGGCGTCATCATGGCGCCGGGTATCCTGATCACCTACTGGGTGGTGAAACATGGCAAGTCAAAGCCGTAAGCACCGTGGCTATCGTAGCCAGAAGGTGTTTGCCGAGTACGTTACAGACCTCTTCCCTTACGCCGAGCCGACAGGCGCAGGCAGGCAGGGCAAGGACATCCTCTCCACCCCTGGTGTATGGTTCGAGCTCAAGGCTCGAACCGGATTCAATCCCCTCGCTGCGCTCAAGCAGATCGAGGAGGAGAGGACGAGTGAAGACAAGGGTGTTGCCGTGCTCCGCATGAATGGGCAGGGCGAGACTACCATTGGCGAGTGGGTTGTCTGCATGAGGGTCGACACACTCAAGGATCTTCTCAAGGAGGCTGGCTATGGGTCGGTATGAAGAGCTGCGTGATGACACGGTAGCTGCGTACGAGGACAGCACGGGACAGCTCCCGGACACTCGGGACTACGTGGCCATCGAAGACGCGGTCAAGGACTACGTCAATGAGGAACAGAACAAGTAGCGAGGACAAGGAGTGGCCTCGTCTCCCGATTGGGCCACTCCTTGAGCACTACGGCGGCGAGCCGGTGCTAGACGACAGAGGCTGGTATGCATACAGTTGTCCGTTCGGTGAGTACCATTCATCCGGCGACGACACCAGCAAGTCAGCCTCTGTCAACACCATCCTGAATGTGTTCGTGTGTCATGGGTGCGGAACCAAGGGAGATGCAGTCTCCCTGTATCGAAAGAAGGAGAACGTGCCCTATGGCACAGCCCTCGATCGTTGTAAGGAAATCACTGGAGCGAGCAACGCTTCAGTATCAGGAGCATCTGGCGGAGGCCGAAGGGTATCTGGCCGGGCGGGGAATCGATCTGGAAGCCGCGCGTTCAAGCGCACTTGGCGTAGTTCGTGATCCCATCCCTGGGCATGAGCACCTGAATGGTCGCCTGGCCATCCCGTACATGACACCGGCTGGTCCGGTGAATATGAACTTCAGGTGCATGCAGTCTCACAAGTGCAAGGATGTTGGGCACCCGAAGTACATCATGTGGTCCGGCCTTGAGGTCAACCTGTACAACGTGTCCGCCCTGCATATCGCTGGCTCTGCCATCGCTGTAGCCGAAGGGGAAGTGGATGCTCTCAGCTCCACCCTTGCCGGGATCCCCTGTGTGGGGATCTCCGGGGCCAACAAGTGGCAGGACCACTGGGGTAACATCTTCGAAGACTTCAGCCGCGTGTACGTCTGGCAGGAGGGTGACGAGGCCGGTAAGAAGTTCGGCGATCGTCTCGTTCAGGAAGTGGGGGCCATTAGGGTTCCCCTTCCCGACTCCGAGGATGTAAACTCTATCTGGCTGGAGCAGGGCCAGGATGCACTTCGAGCAAGGATCCGTAGATGAGCAAGTCGTTGATCAGCTGGGACATAGAAGACTGGGACATCAAGGTCCGACGTCGGAAGGTCAAGCGTCAAGAGGAAATCGAGTGGAAGCAGGAAGCTGCTGAACAGCTCGAAGAGTGGGAGAACAAGGACAATGAGTAAGGTCTACTTTATCCTCAACGAAACCACGTTCCAGGGCACCGACCAGGTGACGGTGGAAGTGGTAAGCGCAAGCCTGGACCTGGACAGGATGCTGGACGAGATCCAGGAGATCGCCAGGGACAACGAGATCTACGTGGATGGTGACGCCGACAGCGTCACCCTTCCCGGTGCACATGGAACTAGCATCGAATCCGACGAGTACTACATCGCAGAAGAGGAACTCAAGTGAGTGACACGACCCTGGACAAGGTTCTCAAGCAGTACATCCTGGACACCCAGAATGTCGAGGCCACCTCTATCGGGGTGATTGAGTTCGAGGTGACGGTGGATACCTACGGGGGATGCAACTCCTGTGGCGACATCGAGAAGAGCGCCACCCTCGAAATCTGCTACGCCACCGAGGACTCTCGCTTCAACTACATCCAGATCGAGGACCACGACCTGGATGACTTCCTTGGTGCGCTGGTTGACACCACCCTCACCCTCCAGAACAAGGCTCTCAAGGAGAACAACGATGGGTAAGCACGGCAAGACCGAGAACCTGAACAACAAGCCGTACAACCAGGGCGCTCCTGCTGAGGTGAAGGCCAAGGAGTTCGACCAGCAGTACGGCCAGAACCGCAACTACACCAGCACTCCCGAGCTTGACGCAAAGGAAAAGGGCAAGAAGTGAGCGACCAGTCCAAGCAGTACGACTCCTTCGGTGTACTTATTGAGGTTGGTGACATCATCTTCTCCGCCCCGAAGGGCGGGAAGGGGCACATCGCCCGAGTAGAGAAGATCTTCCCGTCCGGTCACGTCACCATCAAGTGGCCTCACAAGGTGGACATCTACGCCTACGAGCGTGGCGCACCCAAGATCCCTCGCAAGGGCACTCGCGTCAAGGTGGGCGAGGACGGTATGTACGTCCGTGAAGAGCCTCGCCTTGGTTACGGCGGTGGCTACCGCCCGTACGTGTACGAAGAGTACGAGTACGAGGCTGACGACTACACTACCGTTGGTCACAGATGGAAGTGGGTCAAGACTGAGTGCGCCTGGTACGCCCGTGTGATCCTGTGGAAGAAAGACGGGACTCACCTCTCCGCCTTCAGCGATGGCGTCACCCTGGACTACAACGCGGAGGTGCCCGACCTTGAGGTGTAGCATCTGTGGTGGTCAGTGGGGTAGTCACGACAAGCTGTGCCCTAACCGTGCAGTCTCGTCCTAGCTGGACAACCACCTTCCTGGACATAGCCGAGATCGTCAGTAAGCGAAGCACGTGCTCCCGCCGTCAGGTGGGGGCCGTGCTTGTCCAGGACAACAGGATAGTTTCGACGGGGTACAACGGCGCCCCGCCCGGTCAGGCCCACTGCGTTGATGGTGGGTGTCCGAGAGGAAAGCTCTCTCATGAAGAAGTTCCCAAGGATGCGGACTACAACCAATTCCCCTGTGTCGCGGTCCACGCGGAGGCTAACGCTATCATTCGCGCAGGATATGCGCTCACGAAGGACGCATCTCTCTACATCACCACCTCCCCATGCCAGCAGTGCTGGAACCTCATCCAAGGAGCAGGAATTGTACGAGTCGTCTGGCAAGACTCCCTCGGAATCCACAAGCAGTACCCCAATCCCCACTGAGTCGTACGTAACTCAGGCACTGGACGAGATGGCGCAGACTCTTCTCTCCAAGAGCGCTGACTATCGCCTCAAGGGTGAGTTCAGTAACTTCGAGTATGCTGCCGCCGTAGCGAGCAGCACAGTCATGACCGTCATGGTCACCCAGCTTGGCATCAAGCTGGGCAGGCTTCAGGGGATTCGCTCCCGCGAGGGTGATCCCAACAACGAATCCCTGTACGACACCATCAAGGATCTGCACGGCTACGCCGCGATCCTCCACGCATACGCCATGAGTTTGGACCTGGACCTGTGAAGGTATTCGTAGTCGGCAAGACTGAGGCTCGCCTGCTCCACGCCACCACGAACGGGTATGGCATGCCAGGCAAGGCCAAGGGGTCCAAGTTCCAGAATCGGCATGGCGCCCGGCCGGGCAAGGACTTCGGCAAGAACCGTTCATACGAACCTGAGGCTCTGCTTGAGTTCGCCGGTCGGCTCTGCTACGAGTCGTTCGACATGCCTAACCCCGACACTGCAACGCGGTCCGGGTATCTGGACAACATCATCATGCAGAGCCATGAGAGCGTGCTTGAGCACGCTTCCATCTCCTTCTACGTGGAGGGAGTCAGTCGGAACCTGAGCCACGAACTGATCAGGCACCGTCACCTCTCCTTCTCCGAGCTGTCTCAGCGGTACGTGGATATGGGTGAGGCAAACTTCATCACCCCTCCGGCCTTCAGGGACGGCGAGCCGCACGAGCTCAAGGGCGCACACCTTGCTCTTGAGGACTATGACTACGCCCTGTCGGAACTCGGAAGGCTTGGCGTCAAGGGCAAGAAGGCCAAGGAGGCCGCTCGGTCTTATCTTCCGGCAGGAACCGAGACCAAGTTCGTGGTGACTGGGAACCTCCGGGCATGGCGAGACGTCCTCAAGAAGCGGGACAGTGAGCACGCCGACGCAGAGATGCAGCTGTTCGCGAAGGAAGTGAAGCGTCAGCTTCTGGTCGAGTTCCCCAACGTGTTCAAGGATCTCAGTGCGAGTGGTCAGAGTGACACGCCTGCCTGATGGCAGGCTTCGACTTCGGATAGTAAGGAAGTAGCATGGGCAGGAAGTATGACAAGTACGTCGAGAAGGTCAAGGCAGAGAACGACGCCAAGCTTGGCCTGAATGTGGCCAACGGTGGCAGCTCCAAGGCTGGTATGCAGGCCGCCCACGACAGGCTCCTCGACGCCCACATCGACACCGAAGAGGCGTGGGATAAGGTCATGGAGGATCCGACCGGATGATGACCGACTCTACAGTGAGGGAGTACGGCGGTCAGCCGTACCTCGCTGAGTACAAGGCCACTCGCATCTCCGACGGCAAGTTCTACATGGAGATCCGATACGGCAAGAAGCAGTCACGTAAGTGGATCCGCCCCAAGGACGTTACCTTCAAGTCCACCATCACTGAGCGATTCATCGAGAAGGCGAGTGAGCTGTGAGCGAACCCGATCAGCACGACCGCACCGAGGACGAAGAGCAGTCGGACAGTCACCGTGGCTACGAGCATAGCGAGGGTGACCATGTGCTGTAGCAAGCCCTGCCTCATCGGAGCATGGCAGAACGGTAAGTTCGGCCGTCAGTGCCTGAACTGTGGAAGCTGGACAGAAGGCTAGAACGCAAAGAAAGGGCCCCCGTGAGGGGGCCCTTCTCTGTTACTTAACGGTCGGAGTCTCTGGATCTCCGACATGCTTAGCCAGTACACCATACAGGAGCTGTAGTGCAGAGGCGCCGCCCGCAAAGGCGGCGGACCTCAGTGTGCCCATGTCTGACAGGCTGAAGACGGAAAGGAAACCTGCACCGAATACGGTGGCCACCTGCTCGGCTAGTCGCTTGAGGTAGGTTCGGTTCACTTCTTCCCCTTCTTCTTGGCCGCAGCCTTCTTCATTGCTTCCTTCTTCATCTCCGCCGCAGTCATCTTCTTCTTGGCTGGCTTCTTATCGTAAGGCATACTTCACGCTCCGTATGGGAAGATTCGTTCGATTGCATATGCCGTGGCATCGTCGATGATGCCACTGGTTCGGATCCCTTCAAGCATCTGGAGTCCACGGATGTGGGACTTGGTCCCATCGTCTAGCTCTCCAGTCTCCTTGAGTCCGAATACTCGCTGGAAGTAAAGGACAGCATCTCGGTCCGCCGGTGTGGTGACAGCATAGATCCTGCTGGTGTACCAGACTGGCTTTACGGCATCGGTGTCATGCGGAGTCATACTCCCACCTTCTCTGCGATACGGTCCACAACACTGCGGACGCCCTTAACCTCTTCATGCACGGCCTCAACCTCAGCCCGCTGAGTTACTAGCTCCTCAAGCATGGAGACTCGGTGCTTGATCTCGTCAAGCTCCCTGTCCTTTGTCTCAAGGTTACCCTCAAGTGTATCAACTTGCGCCTGTAGCAGGGTGACGACGTCCACTGCGGTGCCGATTGCAACACCAGTAGCCAGCTTCTGTCCTCCGAAGAATCCTCCTGTGACGCCTGCTGCGCCAACGAGGATAGTGATGATGTTGTTAGCGTCCACGCTCTCTCCCTACGTGCTTTCTGCCACCGTCCTCATAACGACGGTGAGGTACCCTCCTAGTGCTCCCCTGTTCGGTCCTGGCGGTGCCGTCTGTAGGAACTGCCAGTCCTCAATTACAACCTGACTTGCCATCTGCTCCGCCAGTTCCTGGAACAGGATGACATCGCCCGCTCGGGCGATAGCCTTGAAGTTTTCGAACCTGGCCCTAGCGTACCCGTCATACCCGATGCGCTGTCCGGTCTTGTCCTGCTCCTGATCCAGGAGAAGGAAAGTGTGGGAGATCATACGCTGTCGGATGGATCCAGGTAGCGCCTTGATCTGCCAGCCGTTGATGATTCCACCTAGAGCCAGGCCCACTCCCCTTGTGAGGGTGAAGCGTAGAGCTAGCCAGTTCTGTGGGCCATTAGGCTGGGAGATGCCGACATCCTTGATGCCGGATGCCTCGGTTGGAGAGTAAGTGATAGTGGGGATCTCTCCGCCACCCTCGGTGAGGACGGCAACGGACACGTTGCCGGTCAGTTGAGATGGAGTTCGGACGGAGAAGAACTTGTACAGCTTCGGCTCTTCGGTGTTGAACCTGATACGCCCAGTGTCCAGCGTGCCGCTTGGCACTAGCTGAGTTGCGTACTCCCTGAAGGCGGACTCACTGTCCACGGTGAACACCTTGCGATCAGATGCTCCGAACATGGTGACCGATCCGACCCTTCCGGGGTCGGTGGGAGTGTAGATGTCGCGGGCGTAGGCGTACCGTACAGCCTTCGTGGTCTGCTCCTGGATGGTTGCACCCAGGTCAACCCTGAAGAGGCCGGAGCCGCCATCGTGGGCGTTCGTAGACCCAACCCACATGAAGCGGTCGTTACCCACAATGGAGTCGCAGCCTCCCGCTGGCTCAAAGAGCAGCGGACCATAGATGATGTCACCGTTACCGTCCAGCTCTCCGACTCGGAAACCCTTGTTGGTGGCGATACCAACGAAGGATCCAACGTAGCTGTAGATGGTGCGAATGATCTCACCTGCTGGCATGGTGGCAGTAACACCAGCCCACGTCAGCACCGGCACTCCAGTCCCGGTTACGGTCGGAGTGAACTTGTGGATCTCAGACGTGGTGCCTGAGTCGCCAGCTACGTAGATAGCCTGCGGTCCATCAGTGATAGACCTCCACCTCCACGCCGCGTCCTGATGGATGTAGGTGGCAACAGGTAGCGCTACGGCGACAGCAGCCGCGTCCAGCTGATAGATAGCTGGCCCCTCCGCATACACCAGTCGCCCCTTAAGGAACTCCAGAACACCGTTAGTCGGCGCGTTTGTATATAGCTGAGCAGGAGCGGCGGCATCCACACCAGACCAAATGCCGGTAGTCCGGACAATGAAGTACCTCTTTCCGGTGGATGTGATATCGAAGATGGTTGCACCAGCACCGACAATCACTGCCACATCTGCTGCGTCGGTTACCTTGCGGAGATCGTCACCACGGACCAGCCAATAGCTGTCGACACCGGTAGTGTCGACGAATCCCCTGGCGAGGAGGGGTAGCTTGATGGTGGCAGTACCAGCCTCAACGTCACGTAGAAGCTGTAGCTGACCAGCGGTCCAGGGATCAACCCCGAGGGAATCCCTGAACCTGAAGTTGAACTGGTTGTCGTTGTCTGGGTCCTGATACAGGATGCCAGCTCCACCGTTGAAGGTGGACTGGCTACGCAGCCACCATCCCTCTAGCGACTGCTCACCAGGCTCAGCGAAGTTGTCGAACTGCTGCTTCCTGATCTCCGCCATCTTCTCAGTGTATGGACGCTGATCGTTAGTGGCGGAGAGGAAGGGGATGCCAGCGACGGCGTAGTCATACGCGTTATCCGTCAGGCTGTACTGGCCCTGCGAGGCAGACCCTAGACCGCTGAGCTGGTCCGGGATCTTACGTACGAGTGTTGCCATGCCTACTCCTTATGGCTTGGTTGCGATCCAGTCGGCAGTAATGGTCAGGGTACGGGCGACTCCACCGGAGTCCTGAACGCGAAGAGTCATTCCGGTGGTGGTGATGTTGTATGCCCGAACGATCAGGGCTGAGCTTCCCGCCGGGAAGGTAGTGGTGCTCGCAATTGAAGTGACCACCTTCGGGACGGTTGCGAACGCAGTCGGGAAGACCACGTTCACGTCGACCTGGGACGACGCGGAGAATACGAAGTTCTCAGTGCCTGACCGGACCGGCTTGTACGGAATGAGTGCAGTGTCTCGAAGGTCATTGATCGTGGCCAGGCCAGTTGCCTGAAGCACGTTGAGTGTAGTGATGACCGACACGTCGAGGTTGGTCGTCGCCAGATTGCTGTCGATGGTCAGGATACCCGAGCCCGTGCGCTGAAGACTGGTGTCCACTGCTGCCGCCCCACCGGGGCCCCACTGCATAAAGCCATCAGCCCGCGACTGGAATCGGTTGGTGGTATCAGCGTTAGCCCTGGACTGGAAGGCTGGAGTCGTAGAGGTGGCCCTGACTACGCGAACCGTGTTCGCTTCCACCTCACCATTGACGTCCAGCATGTTGACGGTCGAGTCAGCTCCAGCGGTGGAGAATACGTCCACCTCTCCACCATCGTTGTTCAGCTGAAGGTTGGAGGCTACGCCGTTGCTCACGGCCTGGATCTCGCTGCTGTCCATCCGCATATTGGCGCCGGAAGTTGGGCCAATCTGGAATGCGTGGTTCGTAGAGGTGAGGCTGACGTCGGTAACGTTATCGTATCGAGCCATGGCCACTGACGTGCCCGTCAGCGTACCGCTGAAACTTGGGGATCCCGCAATGGTTCCACTGATGGTGGGGCTGGAGAGAGTCTTATTGGATAGAGTCTGAACCTTGGTCTCTCCGACGAGAGTATCGGCAGGAGCCAGGCCGTGAATGCCGATTGCGGCATTCTCGTGCTCCCTTGAATCCCTGAAGTCCTGAGCGGAAGACGTGTGCCTTACTCGCGCACCAGCGTTGTGCGACTGGGCAGAGGTTCCATCATATGCACGCACCACGGTAAGCGTGGTGCCTGCCGCGTTCGTAACCTGTACCAGCTCCTCTGTCGCAGACTCGTAATCGAGTGCCACTACGTACGGGAACAGGATGGGCAGACCGGTAACCGAGACCAGCTGGATGGAAGTGGAGGCTCCAGTGATGGAGTTCACGAGCGTACTCTCGGCTGCAATGCTGCTGTAGTAGCGGACGGTCATTGTACTTCCTATCCGTTGAAGGTCTGGTAGGACTCGAACAGCTGCTGTAGCCTGCCACGCTCCTCCTCGACCCTCTTGGTGTAGAGGGCAAGGAAGTACTGGGACGTCTGCGAAGCTGCACTGGTGGGCACGAGAGGTGCCCTCTCGGTGGACTCGATGGACCCTTGCTGTAGACGACCAGCCTCATACGCTGGGAGTAGGCGCCATACGGCGCCGTATGTGATCAGGTCTACGTACCTCTCGGGGAATCCAGTAGAGGTAAACAGGTCGGAAGCGTTGATCAGCTGAGTTGGAGCCTTGGTGTAGCTGACTCGCACGTTCCTTCCGGGAACGATGCGATCGTAGATCTGAATGGACTTGCCAGTTGGGGCCGGTGTCGGCTTGACCTGACCGGGTGTAGTGGATGCCATAGGGTTGAAGCGCCACGTCTGAGCTGGGAACCACACACCGGACGGACCGATAGTGTTGACGACCACCTTGTACACATCATCTGCATCCACTGGTAGTGGGTACTCGTAGCGTGCTGCAAGGTAAGGGAACTCGTACTCTCCGAATACCCAAAGGTCTGGATAGACGCCATTGATGGCGTCGTTCACAGCCTCCTTGATGCGCTGCTGGGGGAAGCGAGGATCGCTGGTCGCAATGTCATCCACTGCATGAGAGGTGGCCGTGGTGCCATCGGCACCTCGACCGTTAAGCCCTGCCAGGATGGACACAGTCCCCGTAGGCTGGTCGATACTCTTGACGAGTACCATTTCATCACCGATCTGTACTAGGCCACGAGACAGGCTCGTGGCGGTTCCAGGGTCAACGAAGAACTGTGTGTCCGTGGCAGACATAGGCTGCACGAGGTAAGACATGGACGCCTGGTCCTTGGTGTAGCCGAGGAGCATCTGCTTGGTGCGTCCTACTACGTCTCCGAAGGTGACTGCCACGGTCACTCCTTATCCGAAAATGAATCCATTGATGGTAGCGGAACTGGCGCCGTTAGCGCCAGCAGTGAATTCTAGGGTGATGTCATTCTCAGACGGAGACAGGACGATCACCTCGGTCTCGATGCTATCCACCACAGTCGTCAGGGCGAGCCCATTGAGGGTCAGCCTTGCCAGCACAGAGCCTGCCGCAGGGGCGGCATTTGTGCCATTGACGGTTACCGTCGGAGCGGAGGCTCCGGCGACGGCAACGGATGCCGTGACCTGTAGGTTGCCAGTGAACCACTTGCCTGCCGGAATGGTGACCAGCGTGCCAGTGGTGGTCCTGCTGCCATTTACGATCTCAGAAGAGTTCGGCTGTCCTGCAAACATTACGCCTCCGCCCATACGATAGATAGATTCCAGCGAAGATCGGTGTCACCCGTAGATGTACGGAGCACGATTCCCTCCCCTGGTACTAGGAGGAATGGTCCCGTGCCGCCAGGTACGGGCACTGCGTGCACTGCGGTGGAGCCGGTAGTGGCACTGATGGCCGGAGGGGAGTTGAAGATGGCTCCGTCCAGAGTTGCCGCCGGGTTGGCGGTCCTGATTTCCGCAACCGGGTCGGGGTTGCTGGAGATGAACTTGGCACTAGCGCTATCCAGTTGAAGCGTTCCGCCGCTGATGAGCGTGGCCCTGAAGCCACGCATTGGTGCGGTGATAGAAGATCCTCCTGCGGTTACGCAGGAGATGAAGGCTCCACCAAAGATAACGTTCCTGCCGGATCCGATTGGATTGAAGAGAGACAGGTAGTTGTTGGCCGCAGCCGCTCCAGCCACTTCATCGAGACTGAAGACGTATACGCCGATAACGCTGGGGTCCTTCACGAGGGACGCGGTAACGAAACCGCTAATCGCCTGGGTGCCGGAAGGAATGGTGGGAACGGTTCCCTCAATGCTTACGACCATTTCGGCCATAGTTACTCCTTAGTCAACAGCCACGTCAAACATGGGCCTGTTGGCATCGAAAGCTAGACCGGCCCTATCCGACACCTTCTCGGCGTGCTCGATCTGTGCAGCAGTAGTACCAGCAGGGCGAATCCCCTGTGCTCGCGCATCTCGGTACTTCTGTAGGTTGACATCCCAGTCCTTAGAGGACTGGGTGTCAGATAGGTTGGGGTTGAGCTGAAGGTTCTTTGCCCTCATGCACGCCCCAAAGGTGGCGTGGTCCTGCGTCGGGCAGGCGCTGGAACAGTTAGTCATTGTCACCCATGCTGTTCGTGGCGTAGATGCCCTGCTTGTACGTGTCGTGGTCAGAGCCTAGCGCGGCCTGACGGTGACGGGAGATGACCTCCTGAAGGCCGGTCTCAAGGATGCCCTTCTCGTTGTTCTCGATCAGGGTGGCGTTGCCGCCAGGTCCAGCCTGGCACATCGGGTAACCCTTGCATGCAGGGTGGAACGTCGGATCGCACGCCTGCTTGGCGGGATCGTATAGGTGTGGCATTGGTAATCCTTCCTTAGAACCTGCGGATGATCCTCAGCCTGGCGGCATAGTTGCCAGAACCAGTGATGGCGGAGTTACCGCCAAGGTCACCGAACGTTGGACCGTTGTTCGTCTTCCTCGAAGAGAGGAAGCGAAGCAGTCCATCATTGTCGTCGACACCTAGATAGATGCCATTGTGATCGATCTGCCCCTCGATGGGGTCTGCCGGGTCAGCATCGAACAGAACCACGTCGCCGATCTGAATCTCGTTCAGGCTAGGCGGTACGCCCTCCGCCTCGGCCACGATGATGCCGGGCCCAAAGGGCCCGATGTTCATGGTTGCACGGGGAAGATTGATGCCATCGAAGTTCAGGTTGTAGACCATCGGAATGTCGAACCAGTATCCGTAGACCATGCGGAGGTAACCTGAGCAGTCCATGTTCAGCGTCTCATCGATGTTGAAGTGAGGGAACGTGCGAGACTCCCCGTTCGGGAAGGTCCAGTTCACACCGAAGTAGTCGTTGAAGTCCGAGGCTTCGAAGCGAGTTCCATCGGTGTCGAGCGGGCCGTAGCCGCCCTGCCCCCATACCTGATATCCGAGTCCAGGATCCACGAAGGCTGGAGCATTAGCGATATACCTCATTGCCATGGCCAGCACATCATCAGTGGTATCTACCGACCACAGCATGACCTGATTGATGATCTCCTGGGTGGGGTTGCCGTTATAGGGAGTCTCCAGCTCGCGCACCCACGTGTCGTGAGTAACGCTGGGAGGGACAGCCCAGACACCGGACAGCATGGTGTAGGTGTCCACGACCGTGTTGTACGGGATAGCCGTAGAACCAGAGCTAGCCAGCGAACGGTGAGCAAGCCTTCCGGTTGGGAAGGTGGTATCGACGACGGAGTGAAGGAAGGCGCCAGGCTCGGCGTCTCCATCCTTCCACGCCTTGCACTGGATGGTGGTACCAGTTCGCTCAGCCTTAATGTGCCAGAAGTCGTTGGCAAGGAAGCCTGCACCCACGGCGGTGAGGGAGCCGAGGGTCGTGACCACGCCTGCAACCTCGCGCTCAAGCGCGAGTTGTACGTTACCGGAGGAAGTGAAAGCCAGCCGGGCACGGTAGTGGTTGTTGGTGTCCTGGAATCCGAATGACAGTGCGATGGATGAGTTGGCCCCAGAAGGCTGCACGCTAACCGTGGTCTTCATGTCTGCCACGAAGTCGCCAATCTTACTGTCACCGAGAGACGTGTGCCGACTGGCGTTAGCCACGTCCATGAGAAGCAGGCCCTGAGTTCCGTCGACGGAGAGCTTGGAGTTGATGGAGGAAGAGTTGAGCCAGTTACCACCTTGCGGACTAGGCCCCCAGGTGTTGGACGTGGTCCTTGCGAAGTCGTCGACGAAGGTCTTCTTCTGCTCCGTAAAGTTCCGCACAGGTCCACGCATCTTGACGGTCTTGGTGCCGTTCGTGAGGATGGCGAGCTCTCCATCAAGGTTCGAGATCACAGTTCGGGACGGGTTGTGAAGGAAGCTAGTAGTAACTTCCTGACTCAGCACGAAGTTCGACTCGGTTGCCACACCAGAAGCGATGAGGCAAGCCTTGACCGAGTCGTCTACGTAGTGTTCGTATCCGCCACGGAAGTAGTGGAGACCAGCCGAGGGCTGGTCCCACTGAGGCGAGTCTCCCCATCCACCTGCCGGAATGGGAATGTTCACCGCTCCGATCTCATTGGTGTATGCGTCGTACCTCACCTCGACGTACTGACAAGGTGCGATCTCCTTGACAGAGATCGCCCTCGGCATACGGAACCGCTCATGAAGCTCGTTCCAGGCGAAGGGAGCCTCTTCCACGGTGTTGGTGGTAAATAGCCAAGTAGCCACAGAAGAGGCTCCTTTCGATTAGCTAGCGATGGTCACCCAGTTGGTGCCGTCAGATACGACGGTCACGCATACGGGAGCCGCAGCCGTACCGGCAGCGACAACCTTGGTTGCTGCACCATCGATCAGGCCAGCAGACGGAGTAAGGGTAAGCGTGGTGACAGTACCGTTAGAGAACGTGTACTGGCGACCAGGGATGACAAGAGCCGCACCAGGCATGGCGAAGTTCTTGGCTCCTGCGTTGGTCGGAATCAGGACGGAGTCCTGGCTCGTTACCGTAGTAGTGGTAGTAGTTACGGTACGAACGGTGATGCTGGTGTTGTCTAGACCGGACATGTATCCTCCTTGGATACCAAAGAAGAGGGGAGCCCGAAAGCTCCCCTCTCTTCAGATGATTAGACGTTCGCTCCGATGGAGCTAGCGGTCTCGGCGCGGATCAGCGCCTCCTGACGGTAGATGCTCCAACCAGCCACACCGTACCAGCCGAGAGGCTGGAAGCGGGTCAGCTTGTCCACGACAGGGCCGCGAACAGTGTGGAACTCCTCGGCGACGGCCTCGGCTAGAGCCTGCTGGCCAGTGAAGAGGGTGTTGTACACGTCCACGGTGCCACCGGCACCTGCGTTCACCTGGATGGTGGCACGAGGAGTCTCGATGAAGACAACGCCCTCGTACTCGCCGACCTCAGATGCCCAGATGTTCTCGGCAGCAGAGTAGTTGTGCGGGTCACGCCATGCGGCGTTACCGGTCTCTG
>ERZ1292637.11-Hain-H14-01um-R3-11-length-116624-cov-8_pt2 | contig 45969 bp, 49 predicted proteins | sample MGYA00564405_ERZ1292637 | MGnify/ENA primary metagenome ERZ1292637 (study PRJEB36523, sample SAMEA6512645) | groundwater metagenome | collected 2019-01-09 | study: AquaDiva: Metagenomics assemblies of 32 groundwater samples | reverse complement strand
TTTATACCACTGTAAATAATGCTGTTCTTGTAGTTGAGAATGATGTAGCTGTTACCGTATGCGCTCCTAATGGACTGGTGCCAGGAACTACAAATGTTTGCTGCCAACTACCATCAGAATTAGGGATAATTGTTAACAAGATTTGGGATGGATTATCCCAAGCAATTGTAATCTCTTCATTGGGATTCCAGCTACTACCAGTAATTGTAACTGTAATAGAAACTGCTCCAGATATTGGATCAATTGCCATGTTAGAAGAGTATACAGACACAGCAGGAGCTTCTGATGAAATAATATATATGGTAGTTCTAGATACTATACCTTGTGTAGCTGTAATAATATGCTCACCAAGATTTGCGCTATCTGGTATATTAAAATTCAGAGAGAAACCTCCTATAGAGTTAGGAGTTGGAGTGCCTAGTGTAGAAAGAGGCTGATCCCAATCAATAGTAACGTTAGAGCCTATATTCCACCCAAGTCCTAGTACATTGGCTGTAGAAAAAATACTACCATTTGTGGGACTAGCATATATATGTGGTTCCAAAGAACTAGAAATTAAAGCTGGAGACGATGTTAGTTCTTTTACCATGAATTCTGTAGAGTATTCCCAATGAATTTGTGATAATCTTTCATCTTTAACAAATTGTATTGGGGCAAGTAAGCCAGTATATGTTATATTGCCATCTATTTCTAGCGTAGCCATTGTTAATACTGCTGGATCATTTGATCGATACCAATTAAGACAAGCATTCCGAAAGCTTTCTTTTTGCGCATCAGTGCATGTGCCCATTAATTTAATTTTATGTGTCATGAAACCTATATCAATAACCATGGTAACAGGCTCTGGTATTGCATCTAGTGGTGTTTGTAATCTAGGCAATGGATTTGGCCTAGTTTCTCTTTCGTACACATGCTCCAGTTTTTCAACTGGTAGAGAGAGCGGAGAATCTGTTTCTGTTGTTTTAATTAATCTAATTGAAAAAATAGCCATATCTTACGAATTCACCAAAAATGGCTCTGGATCTACTCTTCCTCCATAATTAGGAATATTATCTGGGTTCGCGTTAGGATATGTTAAATCCATATGTAAGACTACGGCTGTAGATGGCGTAATATATCCAGTGCTACCCGCCTTCCCTATTTCTTGTCCTCTAGACACACTAGAGCCAATTACTAATCCCCCGCTAATACTGTGTAAATGTAATAATCTTACTGTTATACTAGACGATCCTATTCCAGCAGTAATAGCTAAATATATGCCAGCACTACTAGAATCGATTGGGGCAATTTCTGTAATTGTCCCAGCAATTGGCGCAACCACTGAAACCACACCATCATTGGCTCCACTTTGGCTGATCAAGAAATCTAGACCATGATGGCCATCATATCCAGTAGCAGCAGTAAATCCTGTATCAAGCTCTCCAAATCTCCAGCTAATAGCATATTGTGTGCCAATTGGTCGTAATAATGTAAAATATCCAGGAACGGGATTATCAGCACCATTGGGCGTAATTAATGCCCCAGACTCGAGTGGTATCCCACCAGATGTTTTTGTTGCTGGCAGACCCAGCGATACCCTTCTGCTCTGCTCTGCTGCGGTGGTATCTGGCATTACTCTATTAAGATCTTCTAAACTAAATCCACTGCCAGATACTGTTTGTGGGCCGAATCCTAATGATCCGTTAGAATCAACAATATACGCTGTGCCAGTTAGTCTGCTATCTGGGAAGCTGGGAATCATGTCTGATAACTTATTAAGCAAAAAGCTATTGCTAAATAATGCTAATCTTTCTATACTAAAAGTTCTAAGTCTATCAGCTGGCAGCAATTCAAGCAATGCATTAGACAGCGGGTAAAAGAATAAATTATTTGTGTTTGTAAGCTGTGCAGTAGTTGGGGCTGTCCCGAAAGTGGCAGTATAGGATGTAACGAATCTATTATATTCTGCGGTTGTTGTTGCGAATGATGGTGTTGTTCCAGTAGGAACGGTGCCATCCGAATTCAGTCCTACACCAGTGCCCATAGCAGCAAACAAAGCCATTTTAGTTTGTTTCATAAGACTAATTATTTGTCTGTCTAAATATTCTAAAAATGGAGATCCAGAGCCTTCTCGAACCAATTCCAGTTCTGTTATTTGGCTTGGCGAATGATATTTTAACTGATAAACTTGGAAGGCATCATCAATACTATATTTATTGTATCGAACATGCACCATATCGCCAGCATGGACAGCCTGAAAATCGCCAAATTGATCTCGATAAATTGGATATCCATATACTTTTACTTGTGCACGAACTGTTGGCCTACTTACTTTAGTTAAAGTTGCATTGGCAACATCAGCAGCATGGATAACATTAGTTATTGTTGTGTCTACTATTTGTAAATTGGCTCGCCCAAAAGCTTCTTCAGGCGTTGATACTGGAATGAAATTAGCAGTATTTCCGACTGAAATAATATTGCCCTTTCCCCTTACTGCTACTGAATTAGATGTGCCTCTATTCGATTGCACAATAAACGATTCTTCTAGTATGGCTGTTTTGAAACGGCCAGGAGTAGTAGCATCATCAATATCTTCGCCGTATACCAATGTTAAACCATTATTTAGCGGGTCTGTTGGATAACCAGCAAATGGCCTCTCAAGAATAAAGTTCCCATATTCATCAAGATAGACATTGCTTCCTTGTGTGGCTGTTGCTGGAGCTGTTATCCAGAAATCGCTAGAGGCTATCTTCTCAATAGCTTCCATTACTGGCATGCCGCTATCTCTGAAATCTCTGTATACAGGAGAATGGCCAGCAGGAGAAATATTATTAATTGCGCTAATGTTTATGCTAATTTCTTTTATTCCAGCCTGATTAAATGTTCCGCCTAATCTAGCTTCTGTTACTAATGTTTGGATGGCGCTCTTTGCATCTAGTCCCGATATAACGATGGCCGAATCTGGCAATTCATCAACGTTAATGTTTGCTAATTCTGCCATGTGATCAACCATCTTTAGATCCAAAACAGGGCCTCCTAAAGATGACCTTTGTGAGACTTCTTGCACCTTGCCATAAAAGAGAATTCTTGTATACTCATCATTAGAGTTTAAAGAATTAGAGTCAACAATTTGTATTCTCTGGCCGATCCCGTAGCGATTTGTTGTTTCTTCGAACTCATTACCTTCTGCATCTCTGGTGAAAAGAGTAATAAGATTGTTTGTTGCATCTTGTATTGTGGCATTTGCTGTATTAATGTGCGAAACCAGATCTTGTACAATTTGCATCGATATAATTTGCACTTCAGTAGAGACAGGAGTAAACGGTGAAGGACTAGCAGTAGATGGATCGTCTGGCCTTACTCTTTCGTATCTTAATATAGCATATGTATCTCTCTGGTTTCTTGACCGAGCATAGAAATTTATAGTAAATTCTGCAGTTTCTGGTTGGCCTCCTATTCTGGCCACAGAACAATTACCAAAAACTCCAGTATAAAATGAAGTAGGACTCTCTACAAAATAAATTAGAGAATCCTGCCACCAATTGCTTATCATATCTTCTAATTCCAGTTCACCTGGAATAACTATGTTTGTCCCGTTCCAATTAAAAGAATGGCCAGCTCTGAATGTTGTTCCAGTTATTGTGAAAACATCGTTAGCAGCCCCAAAGTCTAAAACAATAGCATTCTGAGAGTTATCAGCTGGCTCTATATAACCCTTATGCACGACATTCTTATTAACTTGATGAGTAATCCTAGCAGATGGCAATGTATATATAACTGATCTATCTGCCTTCATAAAACTTGTATCATACATTATTGATATCCACCTCTGTAGACATCAGCCATCGATTGTAACTTTTGATCATTAAAAATACTTTTTTGTATGCTCTTCCTCGCTTCTTCGGCTGCTGTTTCTAATCTATCCGCCTGAGCAAGATTAACATTTACAGTAGTGTTAACATTATTGTTAATCGTATTACCACCACTTTGGCCTCTATCTCCAAATAATGCGCCTGGACGGAAAAGCCCTGGAGCATTGGCTCCATATATTCCCATTCGCTCTCCTGGGTGATAAAATGGATTCTGTCGGAAAGGCGCATTGGCAATTAAAGATGGAACCAAAGCCGCCCCAACTAACCCAGCTCCTATGCCTCCTCCTACTGCACCAGCAGTAGCTACTCTGCCTAGCCCGCCTAATCCAGCTCCTGCTGCTCCTATTGTTTTTCCGCCTCCAAGTAGCATAATGGCAAATTTTAAAGTATTAAGAGCCACAATTGTTGCAAGCAAAGTGCTAATTAATACAGTAATTTTCTCGTCTGTGCGCAACTTAAAGAAACCACCAACAAGATCGCCTGCGCCTCCTAGCCAATCGCCACGCTTGAATTTATCTCCTGCGCCGCCAATCCAATCACCAACATTTTTTACTATTCTAGGCCAATTTTGCTGCATCCAATTTAATGCCTTTAGAGACACATCTAGCATTTTCATAAATATTGGCATCAAGGGAAGCAACATCGTGTCAGCAATAGCACTCCACACTGCTCCTAATGCTCTAATCCAGCTATTGAGCACTGTGCTAGTTAGACCCATTGCTCTTAGTGTTCTGTCAATGGCATATAAGGCCAATAGTGGGCTGAATAGCCTAACAAAGCTTACAGCACCTTGTATGAAAACAGGATTATTAGGAGATCCAGATGGTGTCTTGCCTTGTCCTGATTGGCCTGGCGCTCTGCCACCTCCTCTTCTGCCGCCACCACCAGTTGTAGTTCCAGTACCATCAGCTGCTGAACTACTACCAGCAGCTTGCTGTGTTGTTACGAAGATATTGATCGATCCAGTGGATGGAGACATATTTTATGTCCTATTATGCAAACTTTGCATTTGTATTTCTTGGTCTCGTGCTTGTTTAGCTAAAATTTCGTTAAGAACTAAATGACGCAATGATAATTCATCATCATCCATTTCATTCACATTTATATTGCAATCATAACCATGCAATAATAGATGCGTTTCTTGTATGATGCGAATGACTTGTAAATTATAGACATCCCACTCCCTAAAAATTTGTCCTAAGCCACGATATTGGCCCATGACTGGATCTAGGATATCTTCTATGCTTTTTTTAGTAATTCCTGTATTTTAGGATTATCTACTGAACCAACCTTTGGCAGGAAAACTTCTAATTGCTCTAGAATTTCTGGCCTTAAATTAAAAACTTGCTCTTCTGTTAATATTCCGCCTGTTGTTGGATTATCAACAATCATCAGAGATAACATTTTGATAGCATAAGCTCCAAAATCAATCTCTGTAGCACCATCAGATCTAATAGTGATGCATTCATTCAAAACTTTATACTTTGTTCCACCAGGAAGTTTTCGCAAAGTAAATTCTATTTCTTGTCCTTCAAATAGCATTGGTACTGGGAAATTTTCTTCTACGGAAAATATATTTACCACTTTCTTTGGCATAACTTTTCTCCTTTGCTCTAATTAAGGTATGCTCCCCATTTATCTCTTATTAGAAAAGATAATGATGGGGCATTAAATTCTATATTTACTCTCAGCCTAGCATCCTCTGTTACGCTGTGTGGGGCTGATATTGCAAATGCTCCAGGGTGATAATTGGCTGTCTCTTCTCCAGCAACTGGCGTAACACTATTTATCGTATTCCAGGTGTGTGTATTTGTGTCTCCAGGTATTCTTATTTCTAAATAATTATTTGCTAAAATTGATGGTCTTTTTGTAAAAATAGCTCTTATACCGTATCCTGTTTTTTCTACTCCTTGTCTTCCTTGAGCAACTAACCATTTATATACATCTTGGCCCATTATATCAGCAGTTATACTTACAGCATATTCTCTTCTGCCCTCTAAATATTCATAAGGAGTTTGTGTTGAGTCTGTATTAGATCTGGTATCATAATATTTAGGCGTAAGATTATGGCTTATTACAACAGAGAATCTAGATATATTTCTTATTGTTAAATTGCCAGAAGGAGAGTTTAACGATCCGCCATCTAAAAGCTGTATTTCTCCACCACTGAATAAATATGGATCCCTCTCTCCGCTAAAAGGATAATCAAGAGGAGTAACTTCTGTTAATGATAAGTCCCATTTAAGATATCTTCTTTGAGAGTCAGTAGATGCGACAGCACTAACATTGTGTGCCATATCTAGGGCAACTATCTTTTCTAATGATAGCGATAAATATCCTCTCTGATCACAGAAAATATGTGCCACGTCTACTTTGCATCCCATCCACCTTCTTATTAAATCTGGATATGTTCTATCAACATTGTAAAATCTGCCATCCAAAGTGAAAGTCGGAAGCGTTAATGCTTCTCTTATGTCATGTTGTATATAAGTACCACCATCAGTGGCATTTTCCTGCCCTAGAATAAATGGCAAGACATGTCCAGTAACTAGAATCATATTAGCGAATGATCCGCTAAATTCTTGTTTACCATATTGCATTACAGCCCAAGATCTAGCATTATCTGGTCTAGCATTTGCTCCTATTCCATATACAGGAACCCATCCATATATCGGATCTGGTAGATTAATAGTAGAATGTAGCCCAATATATTGCCAATTATCTGGGAACGTTGCTGTACTGGCAACCCCAGTAATTGTCTCATTTTTAAAAAGCAGTTGGAATAGGGAGTTCCTGTATTCGCTTGCCATATTATTATGGAATCCCCAATTCTTTCTCTGCCCAAATCTCAAACATTAGATTGTTGGACAAACAATATTCTTTAACAGCATTAATTTTTAGCATACTTTCTTGCAATTTAAATATTGGCTTAACTTCGATTATTCTGATGCGATTTCCATATAACATCGCCAATAAATCGGGAATTGTATTTCTCTTGTGTCCATTTTTATTGATGTATGGTATCCTAATTGCCTTGTATTTATATGATAAAATTTCTTGATCATTTTCCAAAATCTCAAAAGCCTTCAATTCGTACGAAGAGCGGTAAAATATTCTTTTCTGATTTTTATATGAATAGAAATGTCCAGATTTGCCATAAGAATTGCGTGTCGGATTGCTTCTGCCGTCGATCATTGCATTGGCCATTCCAATAGAAATCTTTTCCTTTTCCCATTCTTCTCTAGGCTTGCCGAGATTGTGTGGAATTATTTGTCCAGAAATATATTTGTCTTTTAAAACTTTAGACAATCTAGGATTTGGGACTCCTTTTCTCCTTCTTTTGGCTATATTCGAATTCTCCAGGGCCTTTTGGGTAAACCGATTCCCCTTAACAGAATCTCTTCTCTTAATACCAATCTCAGGATCTGCCCAACTTTTGCGATTCGAGTCTGCTATTTTATCTTTTGTTTGCGGAGACATCGGCCCATATATTATTCCTTTATGCGAATTGCTTAACTTCTTTCTAAGTTCTTCGGAAACTTTCTTGCCTGAATTGTGTGGTATTCGACCCTTTTTGAATGTTCCAGAATTTGGATACAAACTAAGATATCGGTTAGTACATATTCTGGAGCAGCATATTTTTTGTTTGCCAACTAATAACTTTCCACAAATAATACAATCCATGCTATATTATACCTGGCGACAGATAATCTCGATTTCTGTCTTGTATTCTGACATCGCACGATGGAACAAGAATCCTACATGTAACATATAATAGCGGCTCTGTTGTTGATGCGGCAACTGCATATGGCGTAGAAGCGAAGAAACAGCCAACAGCTGTATTAGTGCTGCCCATTCCTGCTATTGGCCCAGATACACTTTGCTGTGTGGCATAATTAAATGATGCACTCCATTGCCTATTTGCTACACCAGAAGTATCAGCTGGCATCCTAAATTCCATGAAATCTTTAGTATTGTCTGAGTTAGAAAAGGCATTGCTATTATTTCCAAGAACTTGTCTTTCTAATCGTAATCTAATGCCAAATCCTCTTTTCTCTCTGCCAAACTTTCCTTCACTAACTAATCTTTCATATATATATTGGTCTGGAACAGCAATAACCATTTCTAATTCGTATTCTCTAGATCCTTCTACTAAAGCAGTGGGATGCTGTTGCCCTATTAGGACAGCTGACAAATCATCATCTCTTAGCTCTACAATAGAAGTACCATTATTATCTGGGCCATTGGTGGCTTGTCTATTCAAATTATTAATCCAATAATTTGCTGTTATATTATTATTTACTGTTAATCGAAACGACCTAATTCTGGCAAGAGTGGTAGTTTCTAAGGTATTGCCATTTTGCGCATCTGCACCAGCAGGAGTATCTGGCAAGTTACTGGCATTAGGTCGATATATCTCGATGCGCCCTTCACTGAATTTATATATATCCATATTTTCTAGGCTACGACCAGACGTATTGCCCATTAATATATCTATGGGCTGTTCAGTGGATCCCCATGCTAAATTTGTATGGTAGCCAAGATAATCTCTGTAAGGAGTATTGTTAGTACCAGCTTCTCCCGAAACAGAAGAGCTATTATGCCTTGCTCCTTTTGCTAATATTTCATCCAAGCTAACTCTTACTACACCACCTTCTTCTGCCGATATAGTAGCTCTGCTAACCTTGCAGCCTCTAGCTCTTCTAACAAGATAATGAGAAACATTGCCACTGGTATTAAATAGCACACCTTCTAGGGTAAATGATGGTAGCTCCGATCTTTCTACTATATAATGACGATACAAGTTTTCTGTGGCTTGTACGTTAGCAGCTTCATTGGATGCAGCACCAAATATGAATGGCAAAATGTGTCCACTAAGCAGGCGGATATCTGGCACTGTTCCAGCAAATCTTTTTGGCCCATCATATATGGCGACCCAGTTTCTTACGCTAGGAGTACCAACAGAGCCTGCATATGTATCGCTTAGAGCACCAGTAGTTACTGCCCCAGGAGCAGCACCAGATGCTGTTGTTGCCAACCCACCAGAAGAATCTGGAGGCATAAAAGAAGTTGGCCTAGCATATCTAAATGTGTAATATTCATATTCAGGATCGGGAAATGTCCACGATTCCACTAATCCTAATAATTGTCCTTGGGTTCTAACAAGATTATTTTCTCTGCCAAAATGGTTCTCTGTTTTAAAATTCAAAACCCAAAGTCCATCGCCACGATAATTCCTATTTCCTGGGAGCACAGCCATAACTAATACCTCATAAAAAGTTTACTAATTTATTATGTATTCTCTAATGCAGACTGAGGAGCAATTGGAATCCCATCAGCCGAAAATTCTACATCTATAGAACCTACAAATATTTTTTTATTTGCATCGTATTCTTGCCGAAATCGTTGGTATCTTAGCCTATGGAAAAAGCCAATTGCGGCAAAGTTAATTTGATTAGCATATATGATTCTAGCTATTTCTCTTCGAAGGTTTAATAGCCTCTGTCTTCCATTTTTTGTATAGATTAAGATTTCTACTGGAATGCGTATTGTTCTGAATAGAAATAGGTATCCTACCTGAGTTTCTTCATATCCTCCGCCAGCTCTCAGAGCAATTATATCTGATCCTGCATTAGAAGTAACTGTTTCGGCATCTAGCTCCATTTCTATTCTTTCGATATCCTCTTCATCCACTTCTATAATCCTTGGCAATGGCACTCTATCATACTGCGATCTCCATTGATCTGCTATTAGCGTTTCTAATATAGAGTGAATATCGATATCTGCTATATAATCGTCCTCTGTTACCTCATACGATACACTTCCATATACTACTCTTAGAGCATTAGCACTTAAACTATTAACAACAGTGCTTAATCCATGATACAAATAAATATTATGATTTCTATTATCTGCTGAGCCAGATCTGTTGCTAAATGTATGTATTGCATCTGGATAGTCATCTAATGATGTAGAAGCTCTTATCGGAGCATAATCTTGTTCAAAATTCCAAGTTGTCCCATGATCATTGCTCCAAAAATGAGCCAATCCATTATCTGGAGGAACTGCTGCTGAAGAAGGGGCGATATATGCATGCAATCTTACTGGATTTAATTGCTCAGTAAAAACCCCATATTGTCGGTATGATCTAGCATTTGGATCGTAAGAAGTTATGTTAACAGCAGTGCTAAATGCATCACTGCCAGTTCGCCTAGTATGAAAATGCTGATTTGTGTCTCCTCTCCAATACATAGCATGAACATATCCATCCATGCCATTAAACATATATGGATTGCTAACTAATAATGGATCAGCTGGCCCACCAGGAGATCTGTCTAATAAAGTTATTGCTGCATCCATAGTAGATGCGCTAATGCTAGTAACTCTACGATATATTACTTGGTCATAATTTGATTGATTGTAACTTCTTATCCATAGCAAATCTACTGCGTTGGCTCCCATTGGAACTATATGCGTATACAATGCCCTATATAGTTCTCCGCCTTGATGAGAAGCAGAGGAAGCTTGTACAGTTATTGCTGTGCTCCATCCAGCCTGATTCAGATTTCTAGCTAATAGTAAATTAGCATTGTTATCATTATATGCCAGAAATAATGTATCATTCGGCCTATCATATGCCACAGACATATAACCATGCATAACACTAGAATGTGTCCAGCTATTAATTAATGTCCACTCTCCAGCAGTTATAGCAGTATTTGTTAATGTATTAGCAGCACCATTAGAACGATAATGCCTAATTGTCCTAGTAGTTCCAGCCTGAGCATCAGTTGTATTTGTTTCTATATAGAAGATATGTAATCTATTGCTGGAATCTAGCAGGATGCACGCCCCCTGGTATACAGAGCCGATCCTAAATGTTAGAGGTGTTATCACTTCAGGCTCTTGCCTGTTATCTATGCTGTATAACTGGAAACTATGTATACTTCCGCCAGAGTTAACAGCTTGAATTGTATACCATAGCGTCCCGTCCCATACGATCTTCGGCTGAGTGTGGCTCCATAAAGGAGCCCATCCGTTTGTTATATCTGCATTTCCGATTGGATCCGATGCGACTGAATTTTGTTCTGTGCTATAAAAACTTGGCATGTTTTCTAACTTTATCCCAGAATTATCTCAGAGGCTGTTTTTAGCCGATTCTCCAATAAAAATACCAATAAAACTACTTATGGTGCTTTCCGCACCATTTACAGCCTGGAAGCCCCCTGACAAGGATTTTTAACCATATCGGCAAAATCATTTTTTCTCTATAGTTTCTAATATTTTGTCTAATTTATTATTAATATCTTCGGTATCAGAATTCTGGCTTCCCTGCAACAAGAAAATCATGAGAAATGTCACTATTGTAGTTATGGTATTTACAAATAATTGCCATCCAGCTGACCATCTAAAAACAGGACCAGACAAAGACCACACCAATATTATCCCTAGCGCAATAGCAAAAGCTAGAGGTTGGCCTGTAGTTTGCGCAAACCACTTAGCAACTTTTTGGAATCGAGTATTCAACTGTATTAGTCCAATATATAAATTGGGTTCTGAGTCGTCTTCCATATCAAGCCGTATTACGATCCCGTACAGGCTGTGTTCTCTCCAGCTGAATTATTTGTTTGTATAAAACTGTATTACACATTTATGTAGTCGTATAGGTAAACGTTGTAGTTTCCCATGGCGGAGATGTCGTAGTGCTAGTACCAACATTTGGAGCCCAGATATTACTAGGATGCGTTGCCCATTCTTTCTCACACTTTAAACATTGCCATACATCGCACACTTTGCAATATTGCATTTTATGTTTACATGCTGTTATTTTTGTTTTGGGATGCTCATGTTTATTCATTAATTGATTCCAAATCTTTGTGATGCCATCCTAATATTCTAAATCCTTGCGAGACTAATCTTCTGCCTATCTCTTGCATCATTACATCAGGCTCGACGAAACCATCTTCCTCATAGCATAATTCTAGATAATGCTTCCTAATATCATGCTCTAGAGCCTCCCAGGAGCTTTCTTCTATTCCTCCATCATTATGCATAGACACAATAAATAATCCCACATCGATATCATAATCATTTAGAAAGGTTTCTTTTTTGGTGTAATTGCCCAAACTTATACTCTCCTTTAATTTTTTAAATCACAAAAAGGCGTTCTTGCTCCAATTCTATTTTTTCCAGCTCTGTCTGCCAAAACTTAACTTTATTTTCCAAATTTACTTTGTCAGTTCCACTAGGTACTAATACCGAATAATCATTTGAATTTACTATTTGAATACAAGCCCAAATTGTAGCAGCATACTCTATCGCTCTGGCATATCGATCTCTTAAATTAGCCCCAGATTGCTGAAAATATTTGCCATATGTATAAGTAACTTCCACAGGTTTTTTGTAAGATCCCCAGGAATTCCATGCTGCAAGTTGTAATGGCCTAATAAATCTAATGAATGGATCATTCGTGAAATATATAGAGCCATTTTGTAAATCTACATGATAATCTGCAGTTCTTCCTTCAGTTAGCGTATCAAAGGTGCTTCCATTCCATAATCTGACTCTGGTTACTGATCGAATAGGATCATTATTTAGTTTTACCCCACGATCCACAAATTCATATATTTCTGTTACAGCTCTAGATTTCCAGGATGTTTTCATTATTACATCCAGCCAATCTTCTGCTTGCAATATCCATCTGATAACTTCATATCTTGTTGGAGTAGTTGTAGAGCTAAAATTAGGCACTTGCAACTGTCGGGCTACTTGCTCTGGTGTGGTGTATGTAGTGGCATCAAGAGCAGTATCTCTAGCATTGGCAGCAGCAAAGAAATTAGTCATTATATTTTGTGCTGCTTTATTCTGTGGGCTATAATCGGCATCCCACATTCCGCCTAATGTTGCATATTGTCCAGTGGCTGGCGATCTTCCTTCACTAGGATTTCCAGTCCAGCTAGAAAAGAACATACCATAAAACCAGCTAACATCCCACCATCTAGCTAATGCTGCTGTATAAGCTTTCTCTTGTACTTCTGTGTCCTCTCTTAGAATATTATTAGTTCCCCATCCCCAATTATTATTGGTATCATTTTGATATGTTACTATTACGCTATCTTTAACAGCTGGAGGATCTGCATCTTCCCAAGGAAACACAACCGCACCGACTATGGATCTATAGCCTATTTCATTAAAGATAATTGGCTTGCCATATGTAGTTGCAATAGTTTGCACAAATGTAAAAGGATTATCGCCAGTTCTCCCATTGTCCCATCCACGAATAATGTCTGATATAGATGGAGTTAAACCAGAGGCCTCTACTATTCTAGCATTTTGTGCAGTAGTATATGCATTATCAGTTGCTTCCAATAGAGTAATCACATTGCCAGTGATATTTGTTATATAATTAAATTCTGCATTAATATCATCCTGTAAGATAATACCAGCATTAAGAATATATTTTGCAGTTTCAGTAGCATTAGGTAGAGTTATTGTTGACGCTGCGGCAGCAACATTAGCATTAAGCATGGTGTAAGAACCAGTTAATTCAAAGTATGCATCAATGCCGATGATATCAACATTATTAAGCCATGTAGCACGAGTGGTAACCGTAGTTAAATCTACTGAATTTCTAGACCAATTGATAGCATAAACTATTTGGCCACTGTAAACAGCTCTAACTTGGGTAATTAGATCATTCCAATCAGTTACGTCAGCAGAGTTTATCCCGCCTTCCATATTTCTTAATTGGGAGCCAATAACAAAATATTCTGTATCATATAATTCTGCTAAAGCAGCATAATTAACTATATATGCTTTATAATTTGTCCACCATTGACTCCTAGATGCTGGAGCAAGATCTCCTCTCCATCTGCTATCTTGTGTTAGCCTAAATCTGCATGGATTTACACACGCTCTAACATTTCTGGTTTGGCCGTCTATGTCGACATAAGTATGGCCTCTAATGGAGCTAAGAATGGTTCTTAATTTATTATTATTTGCAGTAGGATTGTTAGTGGCATTATAGTGATTATTGTCATCATCGTCCCACCATATATCATTACTTGTTACGGTGTGCATGTGCGATGGAACAATAACTGTTATGGCATTAACATTTGTTGTTATTAAATTTGATAAGGAGCTAGACATATTAGCAGTATCATATGCAAATCTAACAGTTCTGTCTCCTGTGTCTGGAATTTCTACTAAAACAGCGCCCTTAATCCAATCTGTTGTCCTTACTGTCCTTGTTGTATCGAGAGAAATAATAGAGATATTATCCCACCAGACTACAGAACTCGTTGCCAATACGCCAAAGTATATTCCAGAGTGTGTAGAATTGCTAACTCTAGCAATAAGAACATTATTAATATACCAGCTGATTACAGCCCCTTGTACTTTTATTTTTATCCGAATTACAGTGTCGGTGGTGATATAATGAGTGTCTGTCGAAGCAGTTGTTACCTGGTGTAGTCTAGTCCAAGATCCCGCAGTATCCCAAAGTGTTATTCTATTGTTAACAGCATCTAGCTCTAAAGCATACCCACTTCCAAGAGCACCACGGAATATTACTCCTCCTGCTCTAGTAGTGCCGCCTGTGGCAATACTCATTTCCAAAGACATCTCAAAATTAAAGATATCTGGAGTATTGGTTAATCGAGCAGATCTTCTAGTAGTTGTTCCAGAAGAATCTGTCTGACGAATTACATTATTTGTGCCGCCATTCACAGAAGGAGAGCCAGGATCCAGAGCTGCACGAACTGTTGTATTTATCTCAAAAGTCCCTGCAACTACTGTAAATCCAGCAGCTGTAACTGTGGTAACGTCGTCGAATGGAATAACAGTGACATTTGGCATTGTATTAATCCATGAAACAATAAATGATTATATTGTTAGGTATTTGGTCATTTCCCTAGCCATATTGATAACAAACTCTTTCTCAATATCTTGATCGCAAGAATACATTCTTTCTAGAACAGCTTTATATTCTACATAATCATTATCTGTTAATTTTTTCTCATGTGGCGGTATTACATTCTGTGATCTATCATCTGCTAACACATTTAATATTTTCTCGTATAGCGTAAGCACAGGAGGATACCCGTATGTCTTGGATGGGCTAAACCTAGAAAAGTGGACTACATCTTCTTGTGTCATGAATACAATATTATCATAGTATCCATATTTATATTTGTCTCCGATTTGATGATTATTCTTATCAAGATTGAATTCCATTAATTCTGGTTCTAACCTTCTGTAGTTGTTTGGCGTAATATTAATGAAACAATCGTCTACAATCATTAAATCTTCGTAGCACATTCTAAAAATATCTGTTAATGTGCTACCATATTCGTCCATAATTTTATCGGCCAAATTAGTTCCAGATAAGCATTCTTGAAAATATTGTGCAGCCTTATCTGTTCTTTGCAATATATTAGTTTTTAATACAGATTCGCTATGATAGATAACATACAGATCTGATAGGAATGAACGGCGAGTGTAATATTTTATATTGTGTTCGCTATCGACTTTTATATCCCTTGCTATTGTTGTTCCTTCTTGATCCATTGCATTCTCCTTATATATTTTTTCTATTCTTTCCACAATATATGCAAAGCCATACATCTGCAGCTTCTATATATTCTTGCTTATGATCGCAATATCCAATCTTTTCTATCCAATCATCATTAATGCCATCAACAATTGGAAAATATGTTGATGGTGTGTCCTCCATAATTAACATATGTGCATTATTGTATCCAGGGACCAAATTATCCACTGGAGCAATATAATATGCAACTTTGCCTAATAATTCTGGTGACCCCTTTACGAACTTTACCTTATCTCCTTGTATCATTGTATTCTCCTTAACATCCAAAATGAGCTTTTAGAAATTTTTTGAAATTTGTATGGCTGTCCATTATATGCCGAGCCGCCTCCTGATAGTTCTTCTCTCTCTGCATTCTCTTTGCTTTTTTGATCGAATCTGACACATGTGTCATATCGAATCCTGTTTCTTTGCAGAATTTTCGCATGCTACTTTCAATAAACATCGTATGTTGATACTTGTCCATAAGATTGTGCCAACTAAGAATTTCTTTAAGAATCTTCTTTCCACGAACATTCCAATATGGCCTATTGTGATCTTTTAAAGCAAGAGATTGTTTTATAAAGTTTACTAATTTCTGGTCATCTGAATGGAGATGTGGCATATTCTTCATATGCATATTGTATGTATCATTAAGCTTTCTCATTGCACGATGCCTTTTCTCGATAGGATGCATCCTATATTCATCGTGCTCATGCAAAGAAGACTTCTGAATAAAATTATCTATTTGTTTTAATAAATTAGACATCTAAATATAAGTGTTTTACCATTGTTATGCCAACATCTTTATTGATAGAAAAAAGTGTTTGGCTGGGCCTTACAATATTCCTTAAAGTGGTTGCCACCCATGGAGTGGTGGCAGGAAAACTACCATTTCCAATTATAACTGATTTGTATCCTTGGGGCAATACATATGGCAAATGATAATGTCCTAATACTAATGCTGTATAATCCCCTTCAAATTCTTTCATTCTAGATGCAATTTTGGAGATAGCGTAAAATGGAATGCCCCCATAGGAACCACTTTTATAACTGGCTCCATGTTCGAATACAACCTTATGTCCTAATATATCAGTAGATCCCCAATATCCCTCATGATTAATAAATTGCACTCTTTTGTCATCAATTGCTATTCTAAGTATTTCCTCTGCAAATTGCCCAGCAAGCCAATCATAGCTATCAATAGGATCTGTGGTACTTAACCCTCCATTTCCTGCTTTTTGAGTAGTCCTGCCATGGTTGCCAGAGATTCTTTCTACCCTAATTTTAGGAAACACTTGCATAACAGAAGATATTAAATTGGCTAGCAATCTTCCATATAGTGCTGTTTGCTGAGTAACCAAAGGATCTACTATTCTATGTTGGCTTTCTCTCATATTACTGCCTTCCACGTCATCGCCAACGTCCACAAGAACCAGCTCTTTCCAAAGTATGCTCTTGCTTTGTATTTCCCATGCCTGTAAGAGTTTATGTGTCAAAACATTAAATTGCTGTTTCGTTGTTTCTAGGGTGTGTTCATTTCCACCATTAATTCTTGCAGGAGTATGCTGCCCAACATGCACATCTCCTATAACTAATACCGCCACCTCATCATCGAATTTCTTGCTATTGGCTACAAATGGTATTAAATCTGGTGGATCAATTGTTAAGGCAGCAGTTTGGATCGCTTCTTTGAATTCTAGAATAGATGCTCTTTTATTTGTTAAACTTCTTAATTCATTAAGCTCCAATTGTCTCCGTGCTCTTTCTCTTTGTGCTTCTATATTAGAACTGACATTCTCTTTTACATTATATGAAACATCAGGCTTGTTATCTATATCTTTGAAATCCTGTGGGTATCTTCGTATGGTGTGGCATACAGAATCATAAGTTAAGCCTAAACTATCAGCTATTTCCATTCTTGCCATTCCGCTGGATAATAGCTTTTTAATTGTCTCTACATGCTCTTTGGCCAATAAACTTCTCCTTTAGACGTGGATGCTCTTTTACTAATTATACCTTATTGGGCGATTATTATAAATTTTTAAGCCATTCCATATCTTTGTTTTGCAATGCATATTGGTAAATAGGCAGTTTCTTAAAATCTTCTAGATCATAATTATGTCTAGACAGATATTGAAGCAATAATCTTTTAGATTTGATCTGAGACAAATCCCATGTTCTTTTAGTCCAATCGGCATTATGTAATTCTTTATCTGGGAAAATCATTATTATGCTTGTGCCTCCTCCCATGCCATTCTATGCATTCCACCAAAAATCAGCATTTCTGACTCATCTTTGCAGCCAAAGCCTGTCTGAGCTGTAGAAAAGATTTTGTTTGCTGGCACTCTTGTACCCAATCGTATTGCAGATTGTGCATGCTGCCTTTCTCGTATGCCAGCATATTCGTTAGCTATTGCTCGTGAAGTGCTAAAAGAAGAAATTGGCTGCAAAGAAATCTCCTCTTCATCAGGATGCATTTCGTCAGCCTCCGATTTTTCCATGGACATTCCTCGATATAATATAACGCTATCAATGTTATGTTTTTTCAACCATTCTTGGGTGTGATCATATACTGCTGCAACAAAAGCTCTTAATCCTTTCATATTTCTTTCGAGATCAATTCTTGATACCACACCAGGTTTTCTGATAGAAGATTCATAAAAATTATCTAATTCAAATTCCTCAGCAACAGCTTCTTGAATCATAATCGACCACTTATTGCTATCAGCAGATGATACAGCCCAAGAATGAATTAATTCTGCGACAGCACCTTCGATATCGTTGTCTGCTGGAAAAGACCAAAACGGCTCGCTCTTTAATCCATAGTTTATATCCTCTTTCATAAATTGGGCAAATGCCTCAAAATGCGCATTATCTCGTAATTTTTCAGACAATTCTGTGGCAATACGCTGTTTAGTCTCTTCTGATTTCTCTTTCAGACTGTCTGTGTCTAAAATACTAGAGAAATATCCTTCATGAACTACAGCATTAATACCACTTTTTTTCTCATTGAATGGGACAATATCATCAATTGGCTGGCTTAAATCTTTATGTATTTCTGATAGTGTGCTATGTACCTTAGCATATACATTTTGCAATTGTTGTTTCTCTGACTCAGAGAGTGGTATGTTGCGTTTTGTTTTGGCAATTGCTCGCATAAGAGCAATATAAGATTCTTCGTCTAAAAATTTGGCAGAAAAGGATTTAATTTTCTCTAGTGTTTCTGGATTCATTGCAATGTTTTCTTGTGCTGATGCAGACTCCTTAGTGTGTCTTATTTTAGGATCTCGATGCCACGATCCTGGTAATGGAGGTTTGGGATGGCACTCCTGAATTCCTGGATGAAAATGATCTTCAGGAGAGCATTTAGGAGCCTGCTTGATAACAAAATTATCAACAAATCGTAGAAAATATGGATTTATTCTTTTTAATTTAGACATCGCTGCAATCAATTGCATAACCACAATTTTGGCAAATATACTTACAATGTATCTCTAGTATTTTATTGCTTTTGCAATTACGACATATTTTCATACTATCCAGCTCTTCCCATCATTATAAAATTCTGTCCTCTAACAAACTCGTCTTGCAAAAGGTTATTGAAATCAAAAGATATGGTGGTATATAGCATTACACCTCTCATTCTCAATATAGAAATATTTGGCATTGGTTCTGCATAGGCAATACTGGTGGATGCCATATCTGAACCAGGCCCAACCTGTCCTCCAGCAGGCCCAACTGTTGTTCCAGCAGGGCCTACAACGGAAGCATTACCAGTAGAATTAAAGAATGCCATAGTTTATGTGTTTAAAACTGTAATTGTGAAATTTGCGCTGTTAGGCACAGAATACCTTGTTGTTGCTGTAGGGTACACCCAAATATACCCATTGTATCCAACTGTTTGGTCTAATCCAGCAGTTTGCTCTGGTGTGAATCTAATCTCTCCTGTTGCAGCAGCAGTAATAGCCAGATTAGCAGGATTATCAATACTATCGTATGTATTGGTGCTTGTTCCCCAATGCAATACTAGCCTAATTCTAGCCACACCAACTAAGCTTAATGGGCTATTGTTAACCAATAATTGCATATCTATTGGCTCTGTATGAGTTGCTCTAATAGAAATCGTATTTGGCATCTTATTATGTCTCCCAATCTATATCAATCTTATATGTATCGTTGCCCAAATCTACATCGTACGATGCCTCTAAGAAAGTAATATCATATGTAGCTGGTTCTAAGAATGTAATATTATATGTCGCTTCTAGGAATGTAATATTGTATGTCGCTTCTAGGAAATTTACATCAGTTACAAATATAATATGTAATCTTGGTGTGGAAACAGCCTCTACACTAGCTATGCTATCAGGACTTATAACTTGTGTAATCCTTCTTAGTCCTAATATATGATACTGTATTAATGGCGGTCTGGTAAGCTGCTGAGTTGTAGGATTATACATAATTTTACCATCAGGGAATACCTGTGGCATTGTATATATGCCAGTAAATTCCCAATCTTGATGCATTGGCGGTACAGGGAAATAGGGATTAGTTATTCCAAATGTTGCAACTTGACCAGGATCTCCGTAAATAACATCTTGGCCAAACAAAACATTGTTAACTAAGCCTTGTACAATATGATGCTGTATTAATGGTGGAAGACTTAATATGTTGATAGTGGGATCGTAGTATTTATTCTCTCCCACTCCTTCTATTATCTCGGGAATATCGCCACCGTGCAAAATATAGTATTGTAACAGTGGAGGCTCATCAAAGTAAGGATTGGTTACTCCAAAGGTTACAACTTGTCCTGGAGCACCATAAATTATATCCTGCCCAAATAGTGTATTATTCACTAGTCCTTGAATAATATGATGCTGAATTAGCGGAGGAATACTAAGCAAATCTATTGTCGGATCATAGAATTTATTCTCACCAGGAGCTTCTGTTTCTCTTGGTATGTCTCCTCCAAACCAGATATGGTATTGCAACAATGGAGGTCTGGTTAATTGTTCTATGGTTGGGGCATATATTTGTGCACCATCAGGAAAATCTCCAAATATCAGTATTAAGCCACCAGGATTAGAATGATGCTGCAATAATGGCAATCTATCAAAGTATGGCTGTGTTATTCCGAATGTTGCACTTTGCCCAGCAGCTCCATAAATTATATCCTGACTTAGCAGTGTATGATTAATTAGGTCTTCAAAATGATGCTGAATTAATGGCGGATACAATAATTGTTGTATTGTAGGCGAATATGTAGATACTCCATCAGGCAAATCTTGGAAAGCAGTGATATATCCACCATTCTGCAAATAATATTGCAACAAAGGTAGCTCACCAAAGTAAGGATTGGTTATTCCAAATGTTATAGCTTGGCCAGCATTTCCATAGATTGTATCTTGGCCTAGGAGAGTATGGTTAGCCAAATCTTCTAAATGGTATTGTATCAATGGTGGTCTGGATAGGATATTTAATGTTGGCTCGTATATTTGCGATCCGTCAGGAAAGTCTCCGAATACTAAAATTAACCCACCTGGTGCTGAGTGATGCTGTAATAGAGGCAATTCATCAAAATATGGGTTACTTATTCCGAAAGTTACAGCTTGCCCAGGGCTTCCGTATATTATATCCTGTCCGACAAGAACATTATTAACAAGTCCTTGCAATACATAATCTTGTAGCAACGGTGCTCTAGATAGCTGCTGTATCGTAGGATCATATATCTTATTTTCGCCATCGGACTCTATAGAAACAAGTATTTGGCCACCGAATAATAAATAATCTTGTAATATTGGCAATCTGGCTAACAATCTTTCTGTGATTCCGAAAGTTGCAGATTGTCCTGGATTCCCATAAATGATGTCCTGAGCTTGTAGGGTATTATTAACGAGACCCTGTAGGATATACTCCTGCAGCAAAGGAAGCCTACTAAGAATATTTGCCGTAGGATCGTAATATTTATTCTCTCCAATAGCTTCAATTAGTTCAGGAATCTCGCCACCTTGCAGGATATAGTATTGTAGCAATGGTGGTATTGTTATCAACGGATTTGTAATCCCAAATGTAACAGCCTGTCCAGCAGCTCCATAAATAATATCTTGTGCCAGCAAAGTATGATTAATCAGATCCTCTAGGTGATATTGCAATAATGGAGGATACGTTAATTGCTGAGTAGTTGGCATATATAAAGATATTCCATCAGGCAAATCCTGGAAAGCCAATATATAGCCACCCAATTGCACATAATCTTGCAATAACGGCAAACGAGATAGCAATTTTTCTGTTATTCCAAAGGTGATGCTCTGTCCCGCAGTGCCATAAATTACATCCTGTCCGAGTAGTGTGTTATTGACTAATCCTTGCAAAATATAATCTTGAAGCAAGGGAAGTCTACTAAGGATCTGAATTGTAGGATCGTAGTGTTTATTTTCTCCTGTCCCTTCTATTAACTCTGGGATCTCGCCACCATTGGCGAGAAAATCCTGTAATAGTGGCAATTTGCCAAAGTATGGGTTAGTTATGCCAAAAGTAATGGATTGTCCTGCTGCCCCATAAATAACATCTTGGCCAAGAAGTACATTATTAACCAATCCCTGGATAATATGTTCTTGCAATAGAGGCAATCTACTGAGCATATCTATGGTGGGATCATAATATTTGTTCTCTCCAACTCCTTCTATTAACTCAGGTATTTCTCCACCATTTGCCAAATAGTCTTGTAGCAGAGGAAGACGACCGAAATAAGGATTAGTTATACCAAATGTAACAGATTGTCCTGCATTGCCATAAATTATATCTTGCCCTAGCAATGTATTATTTACTAAGCCCTGGAGTATATACTCTTGCAATAATGGAGATTTACTAAGAATAGTTATTGTCGGATCATATGTCTTATTTTCTCCCACAGCCTCTATAGGAATAAGTATTTGTCCGCCAAAGATTATATAATCCTGTAATAATGGCAATCTGGATAATAGCTTTTCAGTTATTCCAAAGGTTACACTTTGGCCAATATCGCCGTAGATAATATCTTGGCCTGATAATGTATTATTAACTAATCCCTGTAGTATGTGTGCTTGTAATAGTGGTAGTCTGCTAAGAATGCTTATCGTCGGATCAAAGTATTTGTTTTCCCCAACACCTTCTACTAATTCAGGAATCTCGCCCCCATTGGCTAAATGGTATTGTAGCAGTGGGAGTCTATCGAAGTAAGGCTGTGTAACTCCGAAAGTTATAGATTGTCCTGCTGCCCCATAAATAGTATCTTGCCCAAGGAGAGTATGGTTAATTAGTTCTTCTAAATAATACTGTGCCAATGGCGGACGTGTTAATTGCTGAGTGGTTGGCGCATACAAAGATATGCCATCAGGCAGATCTTGGAAAGCCAGAATATATCCGCCAGATTGCATATAATGCTGCAATAGCGGCAGCTCATCAAAATAAGGTTGAGTGGTGCCAAATGTTACACTTTGGCCTGGGCTTCCATAAATAATGTCCTGGCCTAGTAATGTATGATTGATTAAATCTTCTGTCCAATATTGTATTAATGGTTGGTATGATATACGATGTATTGCTGGAAAATAGAATTGTGCACCATCAGGCAAGTCTTCTGTTGCTACTAGATATACTCCATTCCGAATATAATCTTGTAGCAATGGAGCTTTGGTTAGAAGCTTTTCTGTAATGCCAAAAGTTACTGATTGTCCAGGACTATCATAAATTGTATCGTATCCTATATAGAAAACATTGTCATGTTGGAAATCTTGATGTGCTGGTGGCCTAACCAATGGTAAGGGGTCAGCAGCTATTTTAAAACCTGGAGCTTGTGTTGTTAAGGGGATCTCTGTGCCTGGCCACCGATGCCATTGCAATATAGGTGGCGTCGGAAAGTATGGATTTGTTATTCCGAAAGTTATGCTTTGTCCTCCTGCTCCATATATAGCATCTTGCCCCAAAAGCGTATGATTGATTAAATCTTCAAGATAGTATTGTAACAATGGAGGATATGTTAGCTGCTGAGTAGTTGGTGCATAAATACTAACACCGTCTGGCAGATCTTGATAAGCAGCAATATATCCACCTAATTGTATGTAATCTTGCAATAGAGGTGGCTTTGTTATTAAGGGATTTGTTATTCCGAAAGTAACAGATTGCCCAGCATTGCCATAGATTATATCGTAACCTATATAAAAGACATTATCGTGCTGATAATCTTGATGCAATGGGGATCTGGTTAGCGGCAATGGATCGGCTGCAATCTTATTACCAGGTGCCTGAGTTGTCAAAGGAACTTCTGTACCATCCCAAATATGCCATTGCAATAAAGGCAGCCGTGTTCTTAAAGGATTAGTGATCCCGAATGTAACAGCTTGCCCAGCTGCTCCATAAATAGTATCTTGGCCAAGCAAAACATTATTAACAAGATTCGCTATTGCTGCATCTTGGCCTAATGGCCTAATACCAAACAATATGCTATCCCAGTAAACCTTTCCACTTACTTCTGCTGCAAATAGTGGCTGGTATATTGGATTAGTTTTATATCCTTCTTGCAATGGTTTATCATAATGCGCTCTAGGAAATGGCAAAGCTAACCAGCTAAATGCCTGGTTTGGCCATCCTCGCAATAAATTAGTATGTTGTCCTAGCTGTATATGATCTTGCCATTTTGCAGTATTGCGTAATTGGAAAATTATATCATTGTAATATTGCTTGCCTTCTGGAGGAGCAAGGATAAACAGGGTGTTATTAGCATGGAAATCTTGCCAATACTGATGTAACGGAGGAAGGAATAAAGGAGTTGGCTCAGCAGCTATCTTAGAACCAACAGCTTGTGTTTCTAGAGGAATTTCTGTTCCGTCTTGTATATATGCTTGGAGAATTGGTAAACGCCCGAAATAAGGATTTGTTATTCCGAAAGTTATTGCTTGCCCAGGAGCTCCATAGAAGATATCTTGTCCTAATAAGGTGTGGTTAACAAGATCCTCTAGATAATATTGCAACAGCGGAGGCAATGATACTATATTCTGTGTAGGCGCATATATTTGCACTCCGTCTGGAAAGTCGCCAAAGAAATTAATTAATGCTCCTAGCTGCTCGTGATGCTGTAATATTGGAAGAACTGCAAAATATGGATTAGTTACACCAAAAGTAATAGCTTGTCCTGGAGCTCCGTATATCGTGTCGTATCCAATATAAAACGTATTGCTGTGCTGGTAGTCTTGATGTAGCGGAGGACTGCGCAAAACAATATCAGCATAATTAGATACACCTGGGCCTGCTATTTCTAGAGGGATTGGCCCGCCCGATTTTAAGTAATATTGCAGTAGAGGCAACTCATCAAAGTATGGATTGCTTATGCCAAAGGTTGCTACTTGTCCAGGAGCTCCATATATTATGTCCTGGCCAGACAATGTATGATTAATTAAATCTTCTGTGTGATGCGGTAAAGCTGGTATTAATTTAAAGATGATGTCATCGTAATATGTTTTGCCAGTAACCGATGTGATAGACAATGCTTGATAAATAGGATTAGCTATGTGTCCTTCTTCTACTGGCCTAGTGTAAGTGCGGGGATATGGCAAAAATGTCCAAGAAGATGCTTGGTTAGGCCATCCTTGCAATAAATTAGTATGGATTCCTGTCTGAATGTGATATTGCCATTTATCTGCATCCCAAGGCAATTTGGACAATAACCTTTCAGTTATGCCGAATGTTATCGCTTGTCCGCCCGCTCCATAAAAAGCTCCTTGGCCAACAAGAGTATTGTTAACCAGTCCTTGAACAATTTGCTGAGCAGGATGCTGCAATAATGGCGGTTCATCAAAATATGGATTAGTTATGCCAAAAGTAATAACTTGTCCAGCATTTCCATATATTGCATCCTGGCCTTGCAGTGTATTATTGACAAGACCTTGTACTAGATGCCATTGCAATAATGGTGGTCTTGTTAATTGCTTTATGGTTGGGGCATAAGTCCTTTTCTCTCCAACGGCTTGTGTTTCCAAAGGAATCTCGGTTCCATCCCATTGCCATTCTTGCAAAATAGGTGGCTTTGGAAAATAAGGCTGCGTTATTCCAAATGTAACCGCCTGGCCAGCATTTCCATAAATGGTATCTTGTCCTAGTAAAGTATGGCTAATTAAATCATCTTGATAGTGCTGTAATAGCGGCGGTCTTGGAAAATAAGGTTCATCCACTTCAAGATTAACAACCTGACCAGGAGCATTATAAAATTGGTCTTGTCCAATTAATTGCTGTTGAGTGATAAATATAAAAGATTCGTTTGGCCTGGACAATCTTCTTATAGACGCTAGTCGAGTACTAGATTCAAAATCTTCTTTCCAAGGCACGCCATTTAGTCCTGGCGGAGGACTAAAAATGCCATTAACTGTGCCAAGAGAATTTTGCCAGGCCTCATATTGAGAGTGTCTGGCAGTTTGTAAGTTTCTTTGTCTAATTGTTCTTAAATCGACCGACATCTATCCAGATTTTCCTCTAAGACATAGCTCCCATAGAAATATGAAAAGTGCCTCTATAAAATTCATCATATAGAAGATTATTAATGTCCATGCAAATAGCAGTTATATTATTTACTCTTTGTAAATGCTGGTATTGTTGCTGTTTTATAAGAGAGGGCAAAGATGCTGTGTTGGATAAATCAATTCTGCTATCGAAGGGAACACCTGCCTCTGGAATAGGAAGATTAATATATGGAGTGGCAACACCATATATTCTAGAATTATAATCCCTAATCTGTAATAAAGCAGCAGTTTCATTGGCATATAAACCATATCTTTCAATGAAAGTAAGTGTGTCGGTGAATTCTATCCATGGATTATTATCTGTAGTGGTGGTGTCATCTTCTGCTAAATCAGTTCCAGAAGAGTCTCCTAGTCTAATAGTGGAGCTATGGCTTTTGCCACCAGCAGGATCTCCTCCTGTGCCAACTTCGATAACAAGCCTATCTCCTGCTAAGGTGGTATAATTGGTAACAGCTGAAGTAGTTGCAAATTGTCTATTTTGCAATCCTCCTGCTGCATCATCCCTTATTTCGACAGCATCTCTGAAAACATCTAAAACTACTTTCCTTACTGTCGATCCATCATTGGCAATAACTCTAATGCCAATAGCAAGAAACATAGCATTGCCAGCATCTGTTTCGCTACACAGAGCTTGCGCTTTTAGATTTTGTCCTCCAGTAATAGTTTGTCCAGCGTCTAATTCTAGAGAAACATATTGTCTAAATAAAACATCTCTGTTAGCAGCATTGGCATCAGAAAAAGAAACAGAAGTTAATGTATTATTTCTTTTAGATGTGCGTGCAACAACTCGAGCTAAAATAGTGGTGTCTTCCCAGCTAGCAGATGCTGTTGGAGATATTGCAGTTACTTCTGCTGTAGCGGGAAGATATAATCGAGTAGCCATTAATAATTCAACATTACCGCTGTTGTCGCAAAATTGCGCTCTAAGAGTTCGGAAAAACTTGGCCCTAAGCCTGGTGGAATATTTGAAGGAGCCTGCTGTGCCTCCGACCCAATGATCTGGAATGTAATGCTAGTCCCTGATGTGAGATCAACAAAGTAATTGATAAGATCGGTGGCAACTATGGAGACGGAGTTGACTGTATCCTCTTTGATTCCTGTTACGCCAGAGCCGTAGTTCACAGTTAAGGATGTGTTGACTCCATTCTGTCGAAAGTAAACATCACAAACGGTGGTGGTGTTCGCTGAGACGTAGGTAAACATCTTAGCAACAGTAAGGGCAACACGAGCTTTGACTTGGCGGTTTGCTTCAACAGTACTAATAGACGCACCGCCTTCCAGGCCAATATAACTATCGCTCGAAAGTGGAAAATCCGCACTTAATCCAATGTGAGGCCGTCCTATGCAGGCATATTCAACCTGCTTTATGCGAGTAGCTAAAGTGCCCATTTTGGCACTCGTGGAATTCACAACATAATTCCACTCGTCAGCATTGGCCCCCGTTACAGTATCCGAGTTCGTTGTATCTTCAAAGGAGCCAGTCGTTGAGGCGGTGATGGTTACTGATTGAGCACCATTACCAGCATTCTTCCGAGTGCGGGCAACAGTATCTGCTCCGATCGAATTACTAGAAACATAAATACGGAAATTGCGTAGAGTACCATCTGTGCGAAGGGTATATTGCCGTGTTGCTTCTGTTTCGCTATTACTGCCTGACCCAGAAGGTGTGAAATAGTTCAGCACATTTTCAGCCTGTGAGGTTGACCGACCACCAGCTAAAATGAATGTACCTGTTCCGCTGTGTTGTAAAAGTATCGAGATGACAGTAAAGGTACAATTCCCCGTTGCACCGGCAGTATTTACGCTGTAGTTCCAAAGCTCTCCCGTAGCCATTGCGTCCGTGTTGACAGTATCCTCTTTTGAGCCTGTCTCGGAGGCGGCATAGGAAACGGACTGAGCACCATTAGCACCATTTTTACGAGTACGGATTGTGGTAGTGCCGTTATTAGCGTTTGCAGATACATACGTCCAGAGATTCTTACCCGTATATGTATCCCGCACCAGTATTTCGGTATTAGCCTCAACTGTTTCACCGTCTGAATCACCAACGAGAGGGAAATACTCTGTTGTTGCTGGATTAACTGCTGCGCCTATGCACTCATGAATCCAATCACTAGCCATCTTAGATCACTACAACCTTCGATGGGCCGAACTGTATATCGGCCTGAGCCTGGACATTATTCTTCTGCTGCGTGGTAAGACCCAAAGAGGTAGCGTTGATCTCAAGGGAACGATCCGCCAAGAACCGCCAGGCTGTGCCATATTGTTCCGCAGTAATTGATGAACGGGCGTTCTGAACTATAGATTGGCAAACATTCTTACGGCGGTTCTCAGCGAGGACAGTGGTATAACGGAGTAGAACTCGACCCAACACCTCATGGGCAAGGCACAGTTTGTCAGTGGTGGCAGGATGTTTAGTCTGCCATTCTGACACGGGAACGGTACTGGCAGGCCGTTGGAGATTCGCCAGGCCCACAAGGATGATCGCTTCGTCCCTGGTGATAAACCGACATTCCCTTGTGGTTTCGTCAACAGCCTCAAAGAAGTAACAACCACAGGTATCAGCCCCCCACATTCCTACGGTCTCCATTAGGGCCTCCGTAAGGTAACAACGGTAAAGCGTTGCTCACCTTCGCCAACAATATCAGTATGTACTAAGAGGTTATCAAGGAGGGCTTGGCCAACTACATACGAATCCCCTGGCACTGTCATAATCACCATCGTTGCAAGTTGAAACTCCCATTGCTCTATAAAGGCTGACTCGCCCAAATTCGCCAGGAGCACATCGGCATGATCGGGGTAGCCAAACTCAATCTCTACACCATTAAGTTCTGCTGCCTCTTGAGCATAACTTAGAGCGTCCTTCTCCCGATCCACTGCGTAGACCTTCTTGGCCCCCATCTTGGCAGCAGCGATAGCAAGTATCCCCGTTCCGGTCCCGACGTCCAGCACCACCTTATCCTTCATCCCTACCCGCTCCATCGCCTGAAGCATCCCCTGGGTAGAGGGATTCCAGCCAAAGCCATAGACAAAGCGGTGGTCTATAGGAGCTAGACGGATAACAATGCTATCCAATGGATCAGGCTCAGTATCCCAGCTGCCCATGATTACAATTTTGTCTGTTACTTTCAGCATATATTCTCCTTTTTTATTCCCAGCATAAAAAATATTCGCCACACCAATCACACTGTCTTTCTACTTTTGGCCCACTACCAAAAGAATATGTCTTATTGACTCTAAATCTCTTTATAGCTTTTGGGCCATGAGATAAGTCAAAGAAACAACGAATTCTACGAAAAATAAATGTTATCATCATTGATATTAATTAGGCCAGATTAAATGAATAATCTGGCCTAAGATAAAAACAATATTCTGTTATGAGCCAGATTTTTATAACCTTATTGGCTTTTGAAACAATTCTTTCTGTATAAGTGTACGATATCCTGCTTCTTTTAACCATTGCCTCACTTCTAGCAAGTCTGGATAGACATGCAACCCAGAGCCTAAATGATTATTCAAATTGCCAAAAAATAGACCTCCTGGCTGCAATTGAGCATCCAGCTCTATAATTTTAGCAACAGGATCAGAAAGATGTTCCATAACTTCTTGAATTAAAATTACATCGAATTTTTTGCCAGACACCTTTGGTATCTTCCATACGGCAGTTTGATATTTAGCGAATGATTGTCTATGCTCGCAAATATCTACCAATGATAATTGCACCTTATTACCCTTTTCTATTAATAATTTTGCAGTAAGCAGCGAATTTTGTCCTATGCCACATCCGAAATCTAAAATTTTGATAGGGTCGTGCTCTGGCCATGGCAGATCCAATATTTTCCATCCAAAAGCAGCCATACGCAGGCTATGTCTTACATCATCATTGTCTTCAGAATATTTTGTTATATTTTGGCTATAATCGGATGTCGCAAATCCTCCATATTTGGCTGCTTCTGAGAACAACATCTCTGGAATAATAGTATAATTTGATTCGTACCATTCTTTGAATAATTGCAGTAGATTCGGGGCATATTCTTCGCCAGAATTTATTAATACCATCATTGCCTTACAAATAAAACATCACGGCCTATTTTGTCTATTTGCACAAAGCCTAGATATTTTGTTAAATCCCAAAATTCTTTCTTAAGTGTTCCTAGCTCTGCAATACCAGGGCCATAAAACTCTAGTATCATAACTTTGCAGTCATTTAAGACAATATCTTTGCCATTCTCCAAACATCCCTTTAATATATGCACCTCGGCTCCTTGAGCATCGCTTTTTAAGATAGTAGGCTTAGGTAGATGCATATCCTTTAAAGCCATAGCTGCTGTATAAAATTCAATAGGACTGTCTGCTCTGTCCCCAATTTCAGATTGCCCTGATTCTGGATATAAACGCATCGGAAGCAGACATGATTCGGACCACACAGCACAGTTAATTATTTTATGTGGATAATGTAGAAACTTTCCTATTTCTACACATGCAGACGGAACTGGTTCGAATGCAATAACCAAAGCACCAGAATCCATAGCAACTTTGCTCATCATTCCAGTGTTGGCTCCGATATCGTAGAATACATCTCCATTGCTGGTATATTGCCGTATCCAATCCTGTACGTGCAAATCATGCTCTGGAGGCAAATTATTGCTAGGCCACATAACTTTTTAATAAGACCTATAGGCTTACACTTTTATTCATGTAAGCCTACAAGACAATTATTAATATTATTTAAATCTCTTCAAATACCACTTGGCAGCTAATCGTACCTGTTCCAGCAGACGATTCCAAGCTGATCTCGCTATTGCCAGCAGTAGCCCCTTCGATCCATAACTCCTGTCCAGGAGCAGCGACCCACCTTACAACTCCACCAAACACGTTTAATGCATAAGTCCAAATAGCTGGAGCAGCAGCAGTAGTTGGCTCGGTGGTGAAAGTAGTAGCTCCTTGTATAATGGTAGCCTGAGCAGACGGAGACATCCGAGCAGGTGTCTGAGTAGTAGCAGTGGAGCCAACAGTGGTAGATCTCCGTACTGCCATTCTATTAACTGTGGATGATGTCGCTTCGCCTCCTACTGATACTTCGTTAACTCTACAAATCTCATTTGCTTGGCTAGTTAGTGCTAGTAGCACAGCTCCAGCTACAGGAATAACGCCTTCTCGTGCAATTACATATTGTGCCATTTCTATTTCTCCTTAGTTTTTATATTGTCTAATTGTTTGGTATAATATCTACGCCTAGCAGAATAAGTTTTGCCAGGCATATGTTGTACCCAGTCTAATTCGTGTATGCATATCTCGCCAACATATGGTTTATTTTTACTACAGTATGGAATATCTTCAATCAGCTTCACCACACCTTCAACTTCGCCATATACAGGCCTATGCGTGCCGATATCCAGTTTAATGTCAATTACCCTTGGCGTGCCATAACTACCATCTAGGTAATCACAGCTAATCTCATACTTACCAGCAACTTCATTGCATCTTAACATTCTAGTCTTCTCCTTTTCTTAAATATTGTTGTTTGTTTATAATGAATAATAATTTCACATATTTCCTCCTGCAAATATCTTGAATCCATTAGCCCCTATCTCCTCTGTTCCCATGTGAGAGCAAATAACTGATAGATCTGCAAATATTGGGAATCCACTTTTCTTTACTTTACGATAAAAATTTAAATCGCCATTGTTAGAAATGCTGTCTAGCAAATATGGAGGATCCATACTTTGGAGCATCTCTCTACTCAGCATTAAACACCCAAAACCTCCAGCATCTATTGACAATAAGCTATCTTCTAGCAACGTATTATCTTCATTTCGAATAGATACAGGAGCATTACTTATTGGCCATCCATATTTATTAAAAAAATCTGCTACTTCTGGAGCCAAAGATTCAAAATTCTCACCAATAACAGAACCATAACCAGCACGACTATATTTTTCCGTTCCTTTGCTGCGAAATAATACTGGCTGATAATCCCCATTTCTTCTAGAGAAATACAATCCAGAAACAATAGGCAAGTTTCTTGCTGCTAACATATAAGGTGCATCTACAGGATGCGATACATCATTATCAACGATAAGCAAATTATCAGATCTAGTGTGATTCAAGAAATTTTCTATCAAAACATTTCGATTAGAGTCTACTCTGCAAGAACTTTCCCATAAAAATCCGCCCCATTGGCCTCGATATATTAGGTTTTCTGCCATTAACAATAAATTTGGAGCAAATGCATCGGGAGTTGTCTTACCAGTATACAGTCCTAATGTTATTAGGTTATTCATTTTTGCTTACTAATGCCATTTGGATATCTAGCATTCCCCAGGATTGCATCCATTCTTCAATAGGATCTAATAGCTGTACACTCCAAATATCCTTGTCTAAGCCATCAATTACTTGCTGGCATCCAACTCCCATTAGATTTTTAGGATAATAATCATCAAAAAGAACAATTGATTGCGAATGTATTAACGATTGTGCTCTGTCCCAATCTCCTTTGATTGTCTCCCAGCTATGGCCACCATCAATAAAGATGAAATCAAACTTTTTGCTATCCTTGACCAAATCATCTAACGATGCATGAGAATATCCAGTATAAAGATTAACTTTAGCACCAGTCTTCTCTAAAAGACTATAAACAGTTGACGAATCTGGAATAGGATAAGAAGCATTTTCCTTTTGCGATTCCTCGTTAGATAAGCTTCTGAATAGATCGATACCACAGTATTCTACACTATAAGTCTTTTCTTGAGCAGCTTGTATCATTCTTAAAGCCCTAATACCAACGTTGGTTCCTATTTCCAGTATGCTCTGTATATTATGCTGTCGGACATATTTCACAACATTATCATATCGGCTTACTATTATATCTGGATCAGCTACAGACGCTAATAAATATAGCGTTTCCATGGCATATCGATAATCACTTAAATAGCCAACTTTGCCAATTCTGTCGTTAATTCCTTTGGTTGCCTTCATTAGTTGCTGAGACAAATCTTTGGCATCACTATAATATGCACTAAGATAATCAGCAGCCAAACCATATCTAGGAGATAAAACTGGAATTCCAGATGCTAACGCCTCAATTACAGGAAGCGGCCCACCTTCCGTATATCCAGTTACTAATAATATATCAATATTGCGATAGAAGACTTGTAATTGCTCGTCTGATAATTTATCGCAATGCTCGATTGTTACTCCTAAATTTTGTAATTTATTTATTGTCTCTTCCCAGCCATTGCCAATAATAACAAACTGAAACAGAGTTAAATCCATTTGCCAAGCCAAGTCTAATAACAAATGTGATCTTTTCCTGCCATTAGGCTGCTCTGATCCAACAATTCCTACTTTAATTTTTCTTGGAGCAAATCCATCGCCCAAAGGTGGATAAACTGTTGTAATCGGAATTCTAACTCCCATATTACGCAATTCATCTCTGCCATACAAAGACATAGCAATAGCATGTTTAGAATTTCTAGCAGATTCTTGGATTATTGTTTCAAATCCTGGATTAGTATGTGTATATAACATTACATTCTTTGTATCTGGAACGACATTATGCCCAGGAACCCAGAAATTAACATCGGCTGTATAATCGCATTCTTCGCTTTCTGTTATATTAAATTGTTTAGGTGCAAATTGTAGCAAAGGCTCTACAAATCTTCTCATTGCCACAGAATGATATGGTTCTACTATATTAATATGCATCTTTTACTTTAAAATATCTCCTTGTCCTTTCTCTTTCTGTCATCCCATTATCTTTTCGTAATACATAAGTAATCTTGCCATCAGTATCGTATATAGCATCAACTGGAAATCCGTGATCTGCTGGTGCTAAACCTAATCCTCTCAATAGCCAAGGCTGTCCATTAAGATTTATCTTTGCTCTGTCTAGATCTCTTTCAAAAGGATTGCATTCTATAATACATCCAGCACTATCACAGGTTAATTTGTTGCAATTATGGCATTCATTTCTTGGTCTTTGTCGTTTAGGATTTTTAACTACCATCCTATTGCAATGTACACAAGTAAATGTGTCAAATTCTAGCTTAGCACCAGTTATCTTATTTTCTTCAATAAGATAACCGCCTGGCTTCATGGCGAATGGATCCAAGATATATGCCATTTTATCCTAATGCTCCTATTTGTGCTTGCGAATCAATGCCTTCTACTCGAATAAGCTGCTCTTCTTTTTCTCTGAGAACGTCTAGATTAGATGCTTTAGAAATAACAATTGGTTGGAATCTGCTATTTAGCACTTCATTAATCAATTGCATTTCCCTGCGTATTGATTGTTTGCGAAGCATTAAACTCTGCAACATTTCTTCTAATTGGTCAGAAGGCATATATATGTACTTATTAGTTTCTTGAAGCAATTCTAGGCACCCCAAATATCTTTTTCGATTTATCTTTGCCAAACATATACCTGGCAACATCACCATAATAAGCTTCTTTTATTGCCTCTTTCCGCATATATGGATCATTTGTTAATCCAATAGGTATTCCTAATTTGGCAATAATAGCTTGGTCAAAGATTATTTTTTCTCGATTCGCTGACTCTTCTGATTTCTTAGCGACCTCCAAAATAGCTCTAGCTATGTCCTTAGCAACAGTATATGGAACGCTAGTTATTAAAGTACCATTATAAATCAGATCAACGTTATAGCCATTTTGTTTAACTTGTATATTTGCCATTACAGTCGGAATATCCTATTGGCTCCATTGTTCCATTGTACTACCACATCTCCACCATTTGGAGTAAAAGGTAAATTAGTTGCAGTGTCGATATATACAATTAAAATAGACGTAGCCTCATTACCCGTATCTTGGTATATAGTAATACTTTCAAAAATATCTCCAGTTACACCTGGAACAGTTACGTCATTTGCATCAGCCACACCATCGGTTGTTGTTTTCCCTGCAAATACTGGCGATATAGCTACTCTAGCAACAGCGAGTATATCATCCAGATTGTCGTCTAACGTAACACTAGGAGTATCATCAGCATGATCTACAAATACAAGCCTGATAACATCTCCATCCCAGTCAATATTTCCAGCTAGAAAGCCTTCTCGTCCACTATCGTATAATGCATTTACCACTTATTATTATACCTAATAAGATATTTTACTTAAAATTGGCTACCTTAATGTGTTGCCTTCATACGGGAAAGATCGAAGAATTCCAAGTGTTTGCGCCACAGTAATTCTAATTTGTTTGACATTATTGCCATGCATGTTTTCTATGCTGTGTATAGGATTTTCCTGCACACCATTAAATACAGCGGTAGAATATAATCTAAAATTGGAAGCATCTACCATCTTGTAAACACGAATAACTGTGGTATCGCCTGCTGCCATAGCATTCAAATCAACATCCAAGAATAGCAAGAAATCGTTTGAATAATCGCCAGCAGTATTTGTTTGCAATATATTTTGCTCTGTTCCATCAGCAGCAACAACACCGCTAATATTAGACCCCCATATAACTGTAGAAGACCCCTCTCTTTCTAATCTAGCATAAAATCGTAAAGTCGGGACTTGTATGACATTCCCAGACATATTAACTTCTATGCCAGAGAAAGTAACTCTTATGCCTCTGCCAGCTAAATACCCTGCTGCGCCATTAAAGTTTTCAGTTTGTCTAATAATACCACTTGTTTCGGAGTTTGCTGTAGCTCCAAGTATAGACACCCACAAAGCAGTTCCAGGGTTAAATTGATCAATTGCACAAGTGCCTGGTGTAATTTCTGCAGAAGTTATTAAATTGCCACGATTATCTATTAGATATATTTCCATATCAACAGCGGCATCGCTAACATTAAATATATCTGGCATATTATGATGCCAGTTGACAATAGCAGTATCTCCGCCGCCTAAAGCACTGATAGCATCTCTAATTGCTTGCAGGGAATCAGTTGTTCTATCATACTCAACACCAGTGGCATCTTGTAATACTTGGATAAGAGTTTCTATTGATGCCAAACTCGATGCGCCAGTAGTTAATGAGTTAACAACTCCTTTAACATACCGCATCATTGATGTTGTAGTATTTATTGTTGTAGATGCAGTATCATCTTTTCTTCCAAGTAATTCTGATACATAGGAAGAAGTAGCAGCAACTGTATTATCTGCAGCAGCAGGAGCATCGATAGAATCAATTATTCCCTTAATTAGTCTCATTGCTGAGACATTGTTAACGGTTATATTTTGAGAAGCAGTGTCCGTCTTTCTTCCAAGAACATCTCTTATGGTTGTATCAGTAGTAGCATCTGCCGTAGGAACATCGAAGAAAGCATCAAGAGTATTGATCTTTTGGTTAATTGTTGTTACGCCTACAGTAGCATCAGCAGGATCTCCTAATCTTGTTTGTACAGTGCTAACATTGGTATTGATCGTATTAACTGTGGTATTGGTGGCTGCTATATCAGCAGCGATTGAAGCTCCTGCTGGAGCACCTATTCGGTTTAATAATCCCTTAACATAAGCTATTGTAGATCTGGTTGTGCCAACTGTTGTTTGTGCAGCATCTGATTTATTGCCAATAACATCCCGCATCTGTGCATTAGTAGTAGCATCTATTGCTGGAACATCAAAGAAAGCATCTATGACAACAAGATCAGCGCTGACGCTGGCACCAGCAGGTACTCCTAATCTAGTTACAAGAGTATCAACATTAGTATCGATTACTGCCAAGTCACTTAAAATATTGTTGCCGCCACCAGAGCCAAGGAGCGTTATAATGCCCTTAACATAACGCATTATGCTGCTTGTAGTACCAACAGTGGTTTGGGATGTATCTGTCTTTCTTCCTACAACATCCCTTATTGTAGCATCAGCTGTAGAATCTGCTGTTGTAACATCAAAAAGAGCATCGATAGTTACCAAATCAGCAGAGACTGAAACACCAGTCGGTGTCCCAATTCTGGCAAAGATATCTATTATTCTGTCATTAATTCCAGAAGCCATTTATTTAGTCCATTTTATTGATACAATGTTCAATATCGAGAATATCAAAGTTCGTTGTATCATACAATTGTGTTTCTCGTATTGCTGTATAATTATAGAAATCTATACGATGTTGTATTTTGCTTTGTTGATTTTTTGTATTATGATATTTTGCATGGCATGCTTTGCACAAAGCAATTAAATTCCATATAAAAGTGTCTGCTTTGATCTCATTAATATGGTGTACTATTAATTTGTTTGCATGATCGCATAAAATACACCTATTGTTATCCAATAACTTAATCAAAGTTTTTAATTCATTGTTAAATGATAATGGATAATCTAAGTGTTTGTTGGGATTGAATCTATAATGCTGCTCTCCTTTGGAGGCTCTAATTTTCATTATACCAGACATTTTTTGTCGATAAGTCTCTGTTGCCATAATATTCCGCAATCCAATAGATATGGCATTATTCCATTCTTCTGTCCTTGGCAACTGCGACATTAAATCAGAATGTCGAGACAATATCTCATTATCATTCTTAGTTAGTCCTTTATTCCAGGGGTCTCGTCCTGTTGGCACACCCTTAGTGGTCTTTGAATGCTGTTTGGCAGCCTTAGCAACTCTTTCGTCTGTTTTCTTTGTTAGTCCTTTGCTCCAAGTTATTTGCCCTAAATGCGCATCAGACATATGTTTGGCATATTCTGGATTGTCCCATTTTTCTTTCATGGAAATAGAACAATTAATTCTCCACTCATCAGATCTTGGAGGCATTTTTTTGCCACGTAATTTAGCAGACCTTTTCTTTATGCTTTCTAGGCTTTGCCTTTTGCCCTTCAATGCTTGTCCACCCTTCTTGCCATATGCAGCTACCCTAGGATCAGTTTCTTTTGTTTTACCTTTATTCCATGGAATATGCTCTTTTGGGAATGGCATTAACTTATTCTCCAGGTCCCATAGTTATACGTTGCAGATAATGCTGCCGTTACGCCGACATCTACAATTGCAGTAACATGTATTGAATCTGCTGTTATTCTTGGCAATCCAAATAAGTCCATAAGATGGAATATTTCTGACGTAGCATAATCATGAGTTGGCGGGCCAGAACCTATTGTAACTGTTTTGATTTGTGTTACAACTCCATTTAATGGACACCATAGCCCTAGTGTAACCACAGTTCCAGTCCCTAAACTGGTGATCTGCACTATAAGATTTTCTAAAGTATATGATGTTCCAGTTACAAAATTCAGCGATAGAACAGTGTTTGCCACATCTGGAGTGTTGCTTCCATTGGGCGAAACCACGAGAGTAGTATCAATTGCTGCAAGGGCTAAGTCTGTATCTTGTATTACTAATTTTTCTGTCCTCTGTAATGTCTTAACAGCTCTTGATAAAGTGAAGCCACCAGCTGCCGAGAAGGCAACAGTGTCTCCAATTGTCGTATCGCTTTTCCTCCCAAGAACATCTCTGGATCTAACATCATTCGTATCGTCTGCTCCAGCTGGAACATTCAGTGCTCCGTCAATCGTTGTATGATCAGCAGTTAGAGATACAGCAGGAGTACCAATTCTAGTTAAAGCTGTACTAACATTAGTGTCTACTGTACCAAGATTGATTCTAATTTGTCTTAGGGAATCTGTTGCGGTAACAAATCCCGCACCTTCTATGCCATCTAGTCTGGTTTCTAATCCAGACAGACCAAATGTAGCATCATTCAGCCTGGTAAGAATGCCTTTAACATGGGATACTATCGATCTTGTTGCACCGCCATCTGTTTGCGCTGCATCAGCTTTATTCCCAATTACATATTCTGGAAAAGTAGTACCAGTAGAATCAGCTGCGACTAAACCAATTATTTGCGTAAAACCAAATGCATCTGGGAGGGTTACTGTTTTTCCGCCTAAAATAATGCTAGTACCAGTAAATCGTACTCTTACTAAATCTCCAACTTGCCATGAAGCAGCAGGGAAGGTATAAGCTATTCTTACAATTCCATTGGCTTCTGTTAATGCGCTAGCAGCCAACACAGCAACCCAATCTGCATCAGTGCCATCTCTAAATCTATCAATATCAGCTGTACCAGGAGTTATTTCTGCTGTAGTCGGCAATGCTCCATTTATATTGTAAAGGCTCTGATATGCACTTAACATAGATGGTTGGTCTACAGTAGGTGCTTTTATTATTGAAAGACCAGAGGCTCCGAAGTAAGGTGTGTCTTCTAACCGTCTGGAAACTGCACCCGTAATGATCGTACGGCCAATTGCAGATCTTATATCATGGAGAGAATCTTCTGTCGCCACGAAATCGCCAGCAGTTCCATCAAGTATTTGGTTTTGGTTGCCTAATGTTGCAGTTCCACTTCCCAGCGAAATTGCATCTATAGCGTTTCTAATTGCCTCAAGACAATCAGTTGCTCTTACAAAAGTTCCACTGGAAAGCTCCTGCATTTCGCTGAGCTCAGCTAGAGTAAGAATTGAATTTTCTAGCGTCAAATCCGCCAAATTTTTGGTCTCCCTAAATTTCTCTAATAGCTATCCATTCATAAAATAATGCTCTATAATATTCTTGCTTCTTTGTGCCATGAGCCTTAGAATGACAAGATTGGCATAGTGTAATTAAATTATCTGGAGTACGATTATTAATATCAAAATCAATTGAGTGCTGTGTGAGATTATTTGTAGTTCCACACAAGCAACATAGATTCATTTCAAATAATTCCTAGCCTGTTTAATATCACCGCAGAGGACACAACTATTCCCAATATAGCACTCAGATTGAATAAACCTTTATGGTATTCTGCTTTCTTTTCTAAAGATTCAACCCTAGATTCCAAATCATCAATATCTTCTAATGCCCCCGAATGCCCATTGCCAACAATATAATCTTTTACCAATACCATATCAGTTGTTAGCTGGCACACCTTTTCATTAATTTGGTCTATTTTGCCTTCTAAGGCTAAAAAATCATCTCTGGTAATATTAGTCATTTTCCACCTATCATGGGCTATTTTGAGCTCCTAAAGAGCCTCTGAGATAATTCTACAATTATACCTGAACCTTTCCTCTTAGAAAGAATCCAATACCAGCCGATACAGCTCCAATTATAGATCCTTGTGCTTGCTCATTGCCCATAATAGCCAAATATGATACAACTGCCATGGCAACAGCTACCATTCCCAAAGCACCAAGTTTTTCTATATTTTGCATATCCATAAATCTTCCCTCTAATAATCTTCTCCATAGCCATAATCATAATTATAATCATAAACTGGATCATGAGTAAAAGGTTCTAATAGTCCAGTTCTATGCTCCTCTATGATGGCATCCAATTGTTGTACCAAGGCCAATTTCTGAGGATAAGCCAATCTCTTAAAATCAGGCCCAGCTTTGGCTTCAACATATCTTCCAGGTGTACTTTTTACCTCTTTATCCATCTCTTCATCTATGCCATTAATAATTCTATCTATATGCTCTTCTGTCCACTTTTTTGCATATTCTGGGTCTGGCAGATATTTTGTAACATCTCCATTATCTAGCTCATTATGCCAAGCCTCTAATAAATTGATTATCGAGGCAACGGCTGGGTTATCGTGTCCTTTGGCATATGGAGATTCTAGCATTTAGATGTCTTTGACGATCCTCCGAACCACTCTGGATTTCTGGCTAGGGCAAATTTCGTCGGGATGCAATCTTCTAATAGGATTAGGAGTTTCTGTTGGTGTCCTAACAGGAGTAGTTGTTCTAGTTTCCGACATTTTCTATCTCCGTAACAGCAGTATTATTTACCTCAGATAAAACGTTATCAATCCAATCTTCTTGGAGATTATGAAAAGACAATAATGCTGGATAAACTTTTTGTGATATTCTGATGCCCATATCGGTAATATTACCATACATTAAAGTTATTGGCACTTGCCTGGTAATAAGCCATAACTCCTCTTCAGATAATTTCACTACGCAATTTTCAGGATTATTTTTTAATCCTTCCAATATGGCTGCCATTATTTTTAATTGAAAATCTTTGTCCCATTCTTTGCCACTTTGCTGTTCTTGTCTTACTTTATCATTTATTATAAATAATTCTTTTATATCGAAAATTACATCAATTATTTTGTTTATCATGGCTTAGGAATTCTGTCGCCTAAAGCATCTGCATATTTGGCTAATAAATCTTTAATCTGTTGCAAAGTAACTGCATTGGTAGCTTCTTGTTTTAATTCATTTATCGTATAATATTCTATTTTAGGCTCTGGTGGAGGAGGTATATACTCTGGAGGCAAAGCATCCAATTTAATAATATTCTGCGCTTCATCTGATTCATTATCGTCAACAATCCACTGAAATTTTGATTTATTCTTAATAAGATCAGTTTCCAGAGTAACAAGGCTCCCAAATTGCACTGTATATGTTGGTATTTGCCAAAATTGAATATACACTATGCCACCATATCTCCTTGCCATCCCCATCCAAGCATATCTATTTGTTGTGCTGTCGAAATTGTACTAATTGTATTATCTATCATTCCCATAACAAAAAGTCCTGCTGACGGAATATTGGTAGTAATTGCTGCTCCTGTTAGAGTACCATCAACATAACCTTGCACATTCGTGCCATCTCCTGTTATGCGAAACTCTAGCAAACGAACAGTGCTGTCAAGACCAATTCCCATATCTACGGTAGATTCTACCCCACTATTGCGACACACCAAAAACCAATTAGCACTATTAATAGAACGGAAAAATATACCATCTTGTGCGCTAGATGTTTCGTTCAAACGAAAACCAAAATTTGCCTCAACTGTACCTCCTATTGGAGCCACAGTTTCGTGAATTATTGTCTTGAAAGAATAATTTTCGCTTGCTCGTATAGTAAATGGATTCGTCTCAGCATTGCGAACACCTCCTCTATTCCCCGCCACCCCCGTACTTCCGAACACCCTCATCACTCTTTTGCCTGTTGTGGTATTGGGTTGATATTGTGAATTTGTTCCCCCTACAATGCCATAACCTGTAGAAGACGAAGCAGCAAGTTCTCCTAATATAGTAAACCAGTCCCAGAAAGATACTTTTTGTGACGCCGTAGTAGTTGTTACAGAATCATACCCTCCACTACTTCCTCCAACACCAGTAGTAGTAATAGTTCTTTTATCAACAATTTGGTTGGTGGCAATAGTTGTGTCATTGGCAGGAACATAAACCATTGCTAACATAATGCTATTGGCTGGCAAAGCTGGAGCTTTAGGGCTTGCAGCTGCTGTGCCAGCAGTAGCAGATTTTACCCCTGCATTGTCTACAACAACAAGATCAATTCTTGGATTAGTGCCATTTGCTGCTGTTATCGTTACGTTGCCAGAAGCAACAGTTACTGATACTCCATTCCATTGTATTGTTCCTGCAGCTACTGCAACAGTCATGTCTGGAGATCCTTGAGCAGTTACAGCACAACCACTTAAAACTCCATTCCCTTGAATTCCAAGGACAAAGTTATCTATATCAGTCTGCATCCATAGAGACTGATTAGTATTAAAGGATTCGTCGTTATCGGGGATTGTGAATGCCATAGTTTAAATCTAAAATGCTAAAGTCTGATATGCTATGTGTTTGATAATCTCGCAAACTGGTATAATTGTATAAATCAATCTGATATTGTATGTGTCTCTTAGGGCTGTGTGCTCTCATATGGCATGCAGTACATAAAGTTACTAAGTTCCAAATAAAGGTTTCGGTTTTGTTCCAGTTTATATGATGGACAGATAATGATTTATCATAGCATTGGCATATAACACAATGCCTTCCATCTAGATTTCTAACAAATGTTTTCAATTCATTATTAAATGACAGCGGATATTCTCTTTCTTTGTCTGGATTGAAGTTCCAGGGTTTCCTGCCATGGGCATATTGTTGCTTTATTGTTGCAATACTTTTCTGTCTGATTACCAGATCTTTGTTCATTTCCTTCATTCTATCAGAAAATATATTTATTCTTGGGTCTTCTTCTTTTGTTTTCCCTTTATGCCATGCAACAGTTTCGCCATTGGCAAATTTCTGTTTTTTAGTTATAGAGCTAGATTGCCCTTGCTTAGCCAATCTTTCATCATCATATTTTGTCTTACCTTTGTTCCATGGCTCTTTTTCGCCAGAGGCATATTGGTGCTTTTTAGTATTCGATATGCGTAATGCTAAACTATAATCATCTGCATATCTTTGTGATAAAGATTGTCCTTGCTGCATTCTTGTTTGGGCTGTATGATAAACAACTGGGTTGTTTACTCTAGTATTATGCCCATTTATAAATTTGTTTCCTGGCTTTACTATTTCTCCGCATCCACATTCGCATTCTTTTGGCTCATAAATCTTCATGGCTATTTCCTTTGCCTTTTCCCTTATTATATACTAAGCAGCCACTATCGAGCTACCGCTTGTGACAGGAGTCCAATAACATATAAAAGCTGCAGTGCCGCCATTAACATTTTGAGCACCAACGGTCAATATAATATTCTCATTACATAACACCCAGCCAGCAATATTTGAAGCAGCAGCAGCCTCTGCATCTAAATTAGTTCTCCATAATATAGGACTTGCTGTTGGTGCTGAAGAAGCAACCCACTTTTCATTAATATCAAAATCAACAGCATTAATCTGAGCCATAAAAGCATTTGTATCAGTAGCTGTCCCAACTACTATCGTTGCTGTAGCACCAGCTTCTGTAAGATCTACAGAACATGTTGACATAACTCTACATAATACAGTTCCAGTTACTGTGAATAGAGCATTGGATCCTACTGCTCCAAGACCAGCACCACCAGTAAATGTTATAGATTTTATAACTCTTCTACCTAATGTAACCTGAGCTTGTGCTGATTCATCAAAGACGGTGTCATCTATGGCATTGGCTGCTATGGCATCAGCATCTATTGCTCCAGTGGCTATGGCTGTAGCATCAATAGCCCCTGCTCCAAACTTAGCAGCTGTAATTGCGCCAGCTGCAATAGCAGTAGCATCTATAGCATTGGCTGCGAAAGTAAGCGCAGTGATTGCGCCATCTGCCATTGCATCGGCGTCTATTGCGTTTGTAGCAATTGCAGCAGCGTCTATGGCTCCAGCAGCAAAAGTAAGAGCATCTATGGCTCCATTAGCGATGGCCGCAGCGTCTATGGCTCCAGCAGCAAAAGTAAGAGCAGTGATAGCTCCGTCTGCCATTGCATCTGCATCGATAGCATTTGTAGCAATCGCAGTCGCATCGATCGCACCAGCCGCAAAAGTAAGCGCATCGATAGCTCCTGCTGCAATAGCCGCAGCATCAATAGCATTTGCGCCAAAACTAGCTGCCACTATACCACCAGCAGCAGGATTAGCTGTTAATGTCTCAGTAACATTAAAAGCAGCATTGTCTATAGCTCCTGCAGCAAAAGAAGCGGATGTAACAACACCCGCAGCCATTGCACCTACGCTTGCATCTACACGACCAGATACAAGAGCGTTAACAACAGTTCCTAACCACAGCTGAATATCAGCTCGCCCTGCCCCCAAAATTTCATATGTTTGTGTAGTAATTGGCTGCGTCAAAGCACCAGCAAATGTTATAGTATCTAGCACAGGATCAAAAGCTGTTATCAAACGAGCTTGTCCAGACACATTGCCACTAGTGAATAGAATAACATCGCCTTTCCAATAATCAACATCAGCTTCAGTTCTGGCAGCATCTACCACTGTAGTAGTTGTTCCTGAATCGGAAGTGCCACTAACTAATGAACGAATCTCTGTTACAGCATCGGTAGCCAGAGCATCCGCATCAATGGCTCCTGTAGCAATGGCTGTAGCATCAATAGCTCCTGCTCCAAACTTGGCCGCAGTTATCGCACCAGCCGCTATTTGCGAAGAGCCTACTGCATTGGCTGCTATAGCAGTGGCATCTATAGCCCCAGCAGCAAATTTAGTAGCCGTTATGGCTCCTGCATTAATTTTTGTGTCTGTTATTGCGTTTGTAGCAATTGCCCCTGCATCAATAGCATTATCTGCTATTACTGTTGCATCAATCGATCCAGCAGCTAAAACTGTATTAGTTATTGCTCCAGCTGCAAATTTAGCTGAAGTGATTGCGCCAGCATTAATTTTAGTATCTGTTATAGCATTAGCTGCTATAGAATCTGCATCAATGGCATTCGAAGCGATGGCTGTGGCGTCTATAGCGGATGCTGCAAAAGTAGCAGCCGTGATCGTTCCATCAGCAACTTCTGCTGCACCAATTGCATCGGTAGCTATAACACCAGCTGTAATAGCACCAACAGCAAGAGTAACACTACTTATTGAACCATTAACAACAGGAAAAAAGCCCATAATATTGCCTCTCTAAATTAAGAAACTGTGCGTAAATTGTATGAAAATGGGAGGGTAACTGCTGCATCACCAGCGTTATCGCTTTGTATCTGCAATATAAAAGCAGAAGCTACCGCTCTAAGCGGAATTTCGCTGTCTATAACTGGCCAGCAAGTATTTGTAGCATTCTTGGTAAAAGTGCTAGTGAATGTTCTTGCAAGATTAGCAGCTCCAATAGATAATGTTATTGTTGCTGTTAAAACAGCGGTGTTAGTGAAACCATTAACATCCAAATATAAACCAGCCAGCATTGATAATCTTGCTGGGCTGTTATGAGATAATGTTAATGCAGTAATAGCGCCAGCAAAGAAGTTGCTAGGCCCAACAGTTCCATCAATATTTTGCAGCGATATATTAGCTGAAGTTAAATTTGGCATAAATTATTCCTCTAAATTAGACTAATCTGTGGTAATACACTCTGTAGGGGACAGATCTTGCCGCACCTTCAGCAGCAAATCTTTCTATAATAACTCGTAACTGGCTTGTGTTATCAACAGCAAAATGCTCGCTAACAAAATGTGCCTCGCTGCCAGATAAGATAGTATACTCACTAAGAGTTCTGAATGTTGCTCCATCAATTCTTTTGTCTATCCTTAACATAGCATTTTGGGTTAAGGCATCAATATCAAATTCCATATAAAAGACATTCCATACTTGTCCTGC
>ERZ1292637.90-Hain-H14-01um-R3-90-length-54911-cov-8_pt1 | contig 46095 bp, 67 predicted proteins | sample MGYA00564405_ERZ1292637 | MGnify/ENA primary metagenome ERZ1292637 (study PRJEB36523, sample SAMEA6512645) | groundwater metagenome | collected 2019-01-09 | study: AquaDiva: Metagenomics assemblies of 32 groundwater samples | reverse complement strand
CCTCCTGCTCGGGCGTCCTCGCCGCCGGCGGCGGGTGATCGCAGCCGCTCATGACTCGAACGCTCCCCGCTTCACGTCGGCCTCGATCTGATCGGCGATATTGCGCAGCACGTCGGGCAGCGCGCGCAGGTCTTCGGCCGTGAGCTGCGCCGAAAACCCATTGTGCCCAGGCTCACCGCGGACGACGAGCACGCCGCCGCGGGTTCTGCCGCCGCTCTTGCGCTTGGCGCTCTCGAGCGCCCGGGTGAGCTCGGCGTCGTACATGCCGGGTCCGTGCGGCATCAGCCCGCCTCCTTCGTCTCGATGCCGAGCGCGCGCGCGGCAGCGCCCGCCCCGTTGTCGCGGTCGTAGAGGCGCACGGACAAGTCCCGCCGCTCGGCGAGGTTGATCTTCATCACGCGGCCCTGGAGGTAGTCGAAGTGCAGCGCGTGACGGCGGATGTAGTTCTCCTGGTCGATGCCCGGGACCTTGGCGAACAGGTCCGGGAGCTTGGCCATTCGCTCGTCGATGAGCTTTTGCGCCTGCTCCAGGGTCAGATCGCCCGGCGTGAAGTGCACGCGCCCCATGCCCACGGGGCCGCTCGCGTTGTAGAGACGTCGGAGGACCTCCGCCATCTCCAGGTGCCCGACGTCGAGCGTGCCGTCTTCGTTCATGGCGGCGCTCCGTTCTGCGCTCCGAGGCCGCGCCCGAGGTCCTCGGCTCGGCAGCGGCCGAGCATGGATCCGAGGGTCATGGCCTGCTCGCGCGTGAGCTCGCCCGCGCGCTCGGCCTCGACCAGGGCGTCGAGGAAGTCTTGATCCTCGTCCGTCGTGTCGTGGAGGAGGGCGCGGTCGATGAGGGTTTCGAGCTGAGGAGTGAGAGCGTGCATTGGGCGGCCTTTCATGAGCCAACCCCCACGCCGAGATGAGTCAGACGGCCTTCGGTGGAGCCGATGGGCTTCTCGACGAATGGCTCGAGCCGGGTCGGGTTCCGGTGGATCCTGGCTGACCAGTACCGGGAGCCCGCGATGTTGTGCTCGAGCGTGACGAAGAGACCTTCGCGGCGGCCCGGTTGTTCGCACACCGGACCATCAAACCATCTGCCGCTCTTCGGTGGAGGCGTGACCCCTTCGCTCTCCATATACCACGCTTCCATCATCAGGACGACGCCGACGGCGCCCATGCCCTGCGAGAGGAACTGCATCGCCTCCGCGAACACGTCGCGTTCGTCGGCGCGCTTGAGCATGGCCATCAGGGCCATCTCCGGGGTGCCCGCGCGAAACGGTGCGCGGACAGCCCGCGCTTCTGGCAACTTCACCCCGGGTGTGATCTTTTGCCCCCGCTTGGTGGGCGGCTTCGCCGGCACCTCGCACGTGGCCAGCACGTAGCCGTCGGGTGACGGGTATTCGCCGTCCCGGAGGAACTGCTCGCGCATCTGCGCCATGCACCAGTGGCAGAACGCGAGCGCGCCCTCGGCCGTCTCGAGCCTGCTCATGCCGGCGCGCCTCCCTCGCCCGCCGCGAAACCCTCTTTCGCCTTGCTGTGGGCGTAGGCGTGGAAGGACTGCAGGAGCGCGAGGCCCTGGGTGGCGCAGCTCATCGCCTGGACGACGATCTCCTTGGCGTCACCGCTGGCCACGGCGGCGTGACAGGCCGCCATCGCCTCGTCCATCGAGGCGAGCAACGTGCGCGGATGGATCCCCCGGAGCGCGTTCACGTTCTCGCGCAGGAACGTGGCCGTCTGCACCGTGGGCTCGCACATCAGCCCATCCTGATACTTCCAGGTGTCGAGCAGCTCCGTCAGCAGCCGCACGGAGTCGGTCCGCTTGGCGGTCGAGGCGTAGGAGGTGTGCCCGCCCTCGCCGACGGTCGCCGAGACGAGCACGAAGACGCTCCCCGGGAGCATCATGTCCTTGATCGCGGCGGCGATCTCGGCCGTGCGCTTCTCGGACTGGAGCCGGTAGGCGATCTCACCCGGCGTTTCGTTGGCTGTCTTCTTTGGTTCGTTCATCGTGTCCCTCCGTCCTTTCGGTCCTGTCTTCCGTGAATCGCTCGATCGTTGCGTCGACGCTCTTCGCCACCGTCGCGGCGTAGGCGCACTGCCCGGCGAGGTCCTCGACCATCAGCCGCACCTCGTCCACCGTCTTGTAGGTCTCGCGCCAGTGGTAAAGCATCTCCGGATCGCTCTCCAACAGCTGCTTCTTCATGGCCTCGAACCGCTGCAGGGTGCCGTTCGTGTCCCGAAGGGCGCTCGTGAGCGCGTCCATCGCCGGCATCACGTCGCCAAAGTGCGCGCAGTCGAAGCCGATCCACCACAGGAGCCGCAGCTCGTCCGGCAGCTCGAACCGGTCCTTCACGTCCACGAACGTGTCGCTGAACGTGAGCCCGTGGTGCGTCTCGAGCCGCTCGAGGAACTCCTCCGAGCCATAGTTCAGCCCGTGGAGCGGGTGCGTCTCGGGTAGGCCCACGTAGCCGCACCAGGTGCCCATGTGGTTGCGCCACATGAGCAGATCGTAGCCGCTCGGCTCGTGCTTCCAGCGGATCAGGTCGGGCTCGTCGTCCCAGGGCCCATTCGCCCAGAGCGCGCGCGGCGTCATGAAGTGCATCAGCCGCCGATCCTGCTGCTCGAGCAGGCTCTCGTCGGGCCAGCGCTCGACGGCGATGGCCCACGGGTAGCGCGGCTCGGTCATTGCCGGATGAATTCCCGCGCCGGATCGCCCTCGGGCCGACGGCGCCCGCTCTGCACGTGGCGATACCACCCCTCGGGCTCCCCCTGCCCGTCCCAGCCGAGCGCGGCGCGCCAGCCCGCGTCCGACTGCTCGACGTCGTAGATCCAGGTGTCTTTGAAGTAGCCGTCGCCGGCGCCCACGGAGAGCTGCACGCCGCCGACCCGCCAGGGCAGGAGGTAGGCGATGCGCCCGGTTTTGAGTACGCGAATGTGGAGGTAGTCGCAGCCCGCGCGGACGGCGGTCTCGCCAAGGCGGCGGACTGGGGCGATCTCCTCCTCGCTCACCTCGCGGGTCATTTCCCCCTCGCCACCTTGTCCCGGAGCTCGGCCAGCTTGGTGAGCTCGTCGCGCACGATCAGCCGAATCGACTCGTCGAGGTTCAAGGCGAGCAGGACGTCCGTGGCCTTCACGGCGGAGCTGATTGTCTTCTGCGGCGAGCCCTTGCCGTAGCCCGCTTTGCGCCAGACGTAGATCTGCGCGACCGCGACGCCAAAGCGCTTCTCCAGCTTGGCGCCCGGCGTCCCGGCGTTCAGGGCTGCGACCGCCTGATCCTTGGTTTGCTCGCTGTAGGCTCGTCGTGTCTGCTTCTTCTTGGCTGTCACGGCTTCTCTCCTTCGGTGTGCTCTTTGACCCACGGCACGGGCCCGGCGTGCTCCGTCGGCGGCGGGGTGCCGATGGGATAGGCCAGCGCCATGCGCTCCATGCACTCCTCGTTCGTCTCGCCCCCGAACAGGCAGAGGTGCGGGCCCGGGGCGAGCCGGCTCCCATCGCTGCAGATGCGCTCGCCCGCGACGAGGCGCTCCATCTCCTCGCGCGTGAAGGCGAGCAGCAGGCAGCCGTTATTGTCGACGCCCCTCACCATCGCGGCACCTCGAGGGCTCGCCTTCGGCCCGCCTCCGTGAGCCAGTAGCGCCGGCGGTGGAGAGCCCGGTCCGAGGAGTAGACCGTGAGTCGATGGTCGACCTCGGAGGCGACCAGGCCCTCGTCCTCGAGCCGCGCGAGCACGGTGTAGATGCTGCCGCGCCCGACAGAAGCCCCGTTCGCGATGTCGAGCCCCGCCATGCGGTCGCCCTGACGGACGACGAGCTCGCAGAGCACCCGATCGGCCGCCGACGGGCGGCGCCACCACGAGCGCAGGCGGTGCTTGAGCAGCCACCACAGGCCCGGATCGGTCATGACTGCCCCCGGCGCCCGAGGTCGCGACGGAGCCGCTCGATAATCTTCGCCTCCACCTCCGCCTCGGTCAGCTTGCCCTCGAGCTTTTCCGTCGCGAGCCCGCCCGCCCACTCGTCGAGCTCCTTCGCAAGCTCCACCGTGACGAGCCCTCGGGCGGCGGCCTCCATGATGAGGTCGCGCCCCGGATCGCGGCTCATCGGCGGCCTCCCTGGACCGCCGTCCTTCGCACGGCCTCGCACGCGATGAAGGCGGGTTCGAGCCGTTTCAGCTGCTGCTCGAGGTCCTCGAAGTCGCTGTCGGGCGTGTTGCCGCGCGCGTCGCATTCCCGCTCGATGAGCTGCTTCGCCGTTTTGTAGAGGACATGGAAGTCCTTCACTAGCCACGGCACATCGTCGATGAAGAACTTCTGACCCTTCGCCTCGCCCACCATGTCGACGAGCGACAACGGGGCGGGCGGCGGTGACGTAGGCCGCTCGGTCTCGTCCTCGAGCTCCTGGACCCGGTCGAGCAGGCGCAGCACCATCTGCCCGATGGAGCCTCGCATGCCGACGACCTCGTCGACGTCGAGCCAGTTCGTCGCCATCACGCGCCAGGCGAGCTTTTCGTGGGTCGAGATCGGCCCCTCCGGAGCGCGCCCCGTGCCGAAGTACTTCTCGGAGAGCAGGATGTTGCGGACGCGCTCGCCGTCGCCCAGGCCGCAGACGAGCTCGCCGATGTTCTGCCCGCGCACGAAGACGTGCACGTGGTCGTGGGCGCCGCGGGTCTCGACGTTCGCCGAGGAGATGAAGGGGTCAGTCATCGACGAGCGCCCCCGACCCCAGCAGCGGCCCCGTGTAGATGACCCGATGGGCGCGCGCTTCCGCGACGAGCGGACCGAGGATCTTGTCGTCCTCGCAGCACGCGAGCATGAAGGTCGCGTCGAGCCCGCTCTTGCTGCGCATGGCCTGGGTGAACACCTTCCCCGCGAAGAGCGTCTCGATGTCCTCCCGGGTGAGGCTCAAGATCAGCACCGGCTCCCCCTGTTCTCCGATAGCTTCTACTTTCGTCATTGCTTCCCTTCCCTTCCCTGGTCACGGCGTTCCCTTACCGGTCCAGCCGAGCCTCGAGACACTCTCTGCGAAGCCGCCATCGGCCGGCGGCACGTCGTCGGGCGACTCTTCAGGCGAGAGCTGCCCGGTCTTCTTCAGGTGGCTCACGAACATGACGCCCAGGCGATCCAGCTCGGGCGCCATGAGCCGCTCGACGTGCGCGCGGAAGGCCTCCGGGTGGTCGCTGGCGCACGCGAAGGCCGCCATCACGTAGGGATCGATCTCGCGCAGCGCGCGCAGGACCTCGATCTGCTCCAGGCGCAAGTCGGGCGGCGTGTGCCGCGCTTGCAAGAGGCCGCGCAGGTAGCCGTCGATGCGGGCGCGCGCAAACGACGCCGTGACGGGGTTCGCCGGGTGCTGGGGCACGAGCATGCCGTCCGTCAGCGCGCTCATGGCTTGACCCATTTCAGCCCCGCGGGCGTGATGTCCTGGACCCGGATGATCTCGGGCTCGGTGAGGAAGCCGCGCTCGACGAGGGCGGAGAGGTGGCCGTTGGCGCCGTTTTCGCTGAGACCCATGGCGGCGGCGACCTCGCGCTGGGTGGGCATGGCCCCGTGCTTTTGCCGGTGCTTGTAGATGACCCGGAGCGTTTCGAGCTGTTTTTTGGTGGGGAGGTTTTCGGGGTTGACTTTGGCAAGTGTGTTCATAGGACAGGGTAACCTATCCGGAACGGTGGACACCGTCAACCGTCCTGGGTTAACGAATACCCATGCAACTGCAGCCCCTCCATCCCACCCCGCCTCATTACCACGTACCAAACTGCCTCCCCCGGTCGAAAACCGGTGGCCACATTAGAACGAGTCATCTACTCCTGTCACCACTTCGGAACACGTTCGTTCCCGAAAGGGCAGGGGTGGATGGTAGAGGGAGACGTACTTTCTCGAGCTGGGTGGGCTCCATGAGCGACCCGTCACTCGATCCGCTGGCGGCTTTTGCGCCGCTACTCGACGCGCTCGCGGACCGCGTCGTCGACCGCTGGCTCGCCTCGACGAGCACGCGAATGGTGGCGCAGACGGGATCGCCGCTCGGTCCTCGGCGACACCGCTCGGCGGTCAAGCGACGCATCGAGAACGGCGAAGGCGGCGCCGCCATCGTCGGCAAGAGGCATTACCTCACTCACGCGGCGCTCCAGGAGGAGCTCGGCATGCGGCCGCCGCCGGCGCCCGAACCCGAACCCTCCGATCCGGATCCGAGCTCGCCCCCGGACACCGACGCGGCCGCGTTCGCTCGCGAGCTGATTGGCAAGCTGCACGCGGTGCGCAAGGGGGTGAAGAGTGGCGCTCGCTAAGGTTCGCGGCGGCTACCGCGACACGGTGCGCGCGGGGCTCTATCCCGAGGGCCACGAGAAGGCGGGCAAGGCGATCCAGTTCCGACTCACCCTCGTGACGGAGGATGGCGCGCATGCCGAGGCCTGCATGGCAAAGCTGCTCGCCATGCGGGACGCGCTCGTGAAGGCCAAGCGCGGACTCGAAGCGGAGACTTTGCTCCGGGACGCGGCGCTGGTCGTCGGTCAGCCGCGCCTCTTCGAGGCGGCGCTCGCCGTCGCCGACATGATCGAGGCGCTCCCTCCGATGGAGGAGCAGGGCTGGCGCACCTGGGGCCAGCTCGCGGACGCCTGGGCCTCCGGAGAGGCCGCTCGGCGCCACCCGGGCAAGAACCTCGATAAGCGAGACACCGAGCGCGACCAGCAGCGCATCGACTGGCTCCGTCCGTTCATTGGCGACGTCGCCCTCGAGGCCTTCACCGAGGAGCACTACACCCTCGCGATGGGCAAGCTGCCGAAGCGCTGCAAGACGAAGGCGACCCGGCGCCACTACTCGCAGGTCATCCTGCGCGTGATGCGCATCGCCAAGAAGCTCAAGCTCGTGAAGGCGTGGAAGCTCGACGAGGTCGAGCCGATCAAGGTGACGAAGAAGGACCGCCCGCTCTTCACGTGCCTCTACCCGAAGGACCTCTCGCTGCTCCTGCCGAGCGAGCTCATCGAGTACCGCTGGCGTCTGCTTTGGGGGTTCATGGTCTACGAGAGCCCCCGCATTGGCAAGCTGTCCGAGATCCGCTGGTCGCACATCGAGACCGACGGCGTCGGCAGCATCTCCATGGACAGCAAGTCGGGCGAGATGCTCGAGTGGTCGCTGCGCCCCGGCACGCTCGAGGCGCTGCTGTTCATGAAGCGGCTCGACCCGACGTGCACTGGACCGTTCTCGTGGCTGACCGAGGCGTGGCAACACCAGGCGGCGAAGTTCCTCCGCGAGCACCTGAAGCTCGTCGGCTGCGACCGCGAGGCGCTCTTCGAGAGCAAGGATCGGCGGCGCAAGCTCCGGGCCCACGACACGCGCGCGACCTTCGTCGTGTTCGCCAAGCTCGAGGGCAAGGACGAGACCTGGATCATGGACCGCACCGGGCACACGACGAGCGAGATGATCCAGAGGTACGACCGCCTGGAGCGGACGGCGATGGGCAAGGGCTGGGCGCCCCTCGGGCGGCTCGACCAGGCCCTCGGCCTCGGCCGGACCGGGCCGTCTCCCGACCCGACGCCGGGCCCCAGCACGACCGCCGACGAGGCACTCGCAAACTCTCCGGTTGTGACTGGGGAGGCCCCGGGCGGGTCGGTATCTGAAGGCGCACAGGAGCGCACTGGGGCGCCCCTCGGCGCCGACTGTCACGGTGATTTGGCCCCGACCGTGACACCTACCGTGACAGTTGGAGTCCCTTTTGGGGAGATGTGGGCCGGACAGGAGTCGCAAATGCATGAAATCACATCAACGGGCGGTCGGGAAAACGGGTTCCGGCGTCAGGATTCGAACCTGAATAAAGGGATTCAAAGGCCCTCGTTTCCGGTCGGGAGTGCATCAAACGCCGATGGATCCATCGAGCGTGACACTCCGGAAGGGTCCGGAAGCGACCAACTGTCACGGCTGACCGTGACACCTGGGACAGCTTACGCGGTGACCCTCAAGCGCGCCATGCAGGCCGCCATCGAGGCCGAGGCGTTCGACGACCTCGGGTCGCTCCGGACGCTCTTCGAGCGCGCCACGGCGGCGGCAGGCGGCGCCAAGGTCGTGGAGCTGGCGATGCGTCGGAGGCAGGGGTGAGCCAGCGAGGGGGGGCGGCCGCGGATCAACATCAGCGGCTGTCATCGATCCGCGACGCCGAGCGCCGGGTGACGGTCTGCGCCGAGTGCCTCAAGGCGTCGTGCTGGCACGGTGTGTTCATGTGCGACAAGTCGGACAACGCCGACGTCACCACGCGCACCGTCCGCGAGCTCGACGCCCTCGGCTTCGAGCACCCCGAGCACTACTCCGCCGCACGCGTCCGAGAGGTCGAGGGGGGCGCGTGAACAAGTACGACCTCGAGCACGTGAAGACGGCGGTGGTGATGGGCGACCACGCGAGAGCGCGAGCGCTCCGCACCGAGCTGTACCGTGAGCTCATTCGGGAGATGGCGGACAAGATGCGCGACCCGATGAACTTCATCGACGGCGCGCCAGTCTTCTATCTGGCGAACGTCGACGGCCTGCTGAAGCAGACCGAGCTCCTCGGCATCCTCGACGAGTGATGCGCACCGCGGCGCCATGACGGCGCCGTTCGGAACATAGGGCTATCGGGTCGCAAGGACGCGCCCCGTTGGAGGGATGAAAAGTTGACTTCAATGAGTCACGTGAAGTTGTTCTCGACGATCACCGATTCGTCGATGTGGGACCAGCCCGATCGGGTCTGCAAGATCTGGATCACCATGCTGGCGATGGCGGACTGGCACGGGTGCGTCTACGCATCGCTGCCGGGCCTCGCCAACCGCGCGCGCAAGAGCATCCAGGAGGTCGAGGAGGCGCTCGCGATCTTCCGTGCGCCTGACCCTTACAGCCGGAGCAAGGAGCAGGACGGGCGACGCATCGTCGACATCGACGGCGGCTGGATGCTGCTCACGTACCGCAAGCACCGCGAGGCGCGCAACGCCGAGGCGCTCCGCGAGAGCAAACGCGAGTGGGCGGCGCGCAACCGCGCGTCGAAGGAAGTAGAAGAAAGTAGAACGACGACGAACGACGTAGATGCGCCGGTGACGAAGTCGAACGAGCGTAGAATAAATCACTCTGTATCTGTAGTCTCTGATCTTGATCTGAGATCTGATCCGGATCCGGAGGGGGTGCAGGGGGAGGAACCGGGCGACGTGCTCGACGAGGTCGCCGCCGCCGCGTTTGCCGAGGGCGTCGATGTCGGACACCGCGACTCGAAGCCCGACGAGCTCGCGCAGCCGTTCCCCGACTCCCAGTTCGACGCCGTCGACGTGCCTTCGCATCGCCCGGTGTTCAAGGATCTCGGCGACTGGAAGCCGGACGAGTCGCTCATCGCCGGCGCGGTGATGGCGGGCCTTCCGCGGGAGTACTTCCTCGAGCGCATCGAGGACCTTCGGCTCGGCCCTATCGGCGGCAAGCGCGGCACGTTCGACCGGACCGACTTCGTTCGCAAGCTCATCCCCAAGTGGCGCAAGTGGTACGAGAACGAGCGAGGCAACGCGCCAACGACCGCGACGGCCGTGCAGGTGGTGGGGTACCCGCCCTGGGTACGCACCAAGCACCAGGAGTTCGCCAAGAAGCACGATCTCAACCTGAAGAGCGAAGCGAAGCGGTTCATCAAGGCGAGCTACCACCACCCCCGCAACCTGCAGCCGGGCGACGCCGCGTCGGCGTTCACGAAGCACCTCGAAAAGGTCGTCGCTTGCAACCGGGAGACGTAGACCCTGCCGAACTCGAACGTCGGCGCCCGGTCGCCATCCAAATTGCGCGCGCGTTCATCCGCCGCATCCCCCCATCGGTCTCGGGCGACGACGTCGAACAGGCGGCGCTCATCGGTCTCTGGGATGGTCTTCGAAGGAGCCCCGGGCAAACCGGCGAGGCGTTCGAGTGGTTCCTTCGCCGTCGCATCCGGGGCGCCATCATCGACGAGCTCCGCAAGCAAGACTGGCTGCCGCGGCGCATCCGTGCGGGGGAGGCGGCGAGCCTCGGGGCGCACGTCAGCGTCGTACACCTGGAGGACGACCGCGACCAACTGCACTGGGCGGAGCGGCTGTCCGTCTTCGGCGCGAGCGTGGAGGACATCCTGCTCGTGCGCTCCCAGGCGGAGGCGGCTCTGCGCGCGCCGATGCAGCCGAAGGACCGCCGCACCGTGGAGCTGCTCATCTTCCGCGGATTCAAGATGCGCGACGTGGCGCGCGAGCTCGGGTGCAGCGAGCCGCGCGTGAGCCAGCGCTTCTCGCGTGCCATCGACACCATGCGGCTGTTCCTCACGGGGAACGCGGACCTACCCAACCACAAGCCATCGACCCTCAGCGTGAGGGATCGCAATCGAATCGTTCTCGCCAAGGAAGGCAAAATATGATCACGACGATCTCAGAACTCATCGAGCGCGTAGAAGCCATCAAAGCAGACATCAACCCGAGCGCGCTCACCATGTCGCAGTACGAGGAGGTAGGCTGGGCGCGCCGCTCGCTCGACACGCTGCTCGAGCGCTGCCGAGACGAGGCGGAGGAAATCAGCTGGCGCACGAAGCGCCACAACGACGCGCTCGGGTTGCGACCGATCGCGAAGTGCGGTGCCGAGTGAGCGAGCTCGCCGTGAAGCGCCCTCGCCCTCCGCGCAAGAGCAAGAACGCCGCCCGGCTCCATGCCGTCGTGCAAGACATCGCCGAGATGGCGCCCAAGCTCTCCGAGCTCGTCGCCGACTTGCACGACGAGGACGACCGGGAGACGCCGCCGAGCGTCTACGATCCGCTGCACGAAGAGTTCAAGTTCACGCTCGACGTCGCCGCCTCGCACCACAACCACAAGTGCCGCCGTTACTTCGCCCCCGATGGGATGTGGGAGTATGGGACCGGCTTCGATGGCCTGAGCAGGACGGGCATCGGACGCTGGCCGCTCCGCGAGGACGGGCTCACCGGATCGTGGAAGGGCGAGCGGGTCTGGTGTAACCCACCCTTTAGCGGTCTGCGTCTGTGGGTCGAGAAGACCTGGGACGAGCTCCACGAGCTCGCCGTGATGCTGCTGCCGAACAACCGCTGCGAGCAGCCCTTCTGGCAGGACATGATCGAGCCCTACCGCGACCGCGCCGGATCCATCGTGACGACGCGGAACCTCCGCCGGCGGCGCCCCTTCGTGCACCGCGTCGACGGCGCGCCGGTCGTGGGCAAGTCGCCACCCTTCGGGCTCGTGGTGGTCATCTGGGATCGGCGCCGCCCCAAGGTGGAGCGCTGAACGAGGGCTCACGGGATAATTCGAGCAATCGCGCTCTGTTCAGTGAATAGCAGTTATTGACCAGTGACCAGGAAAAGGTATCCTGTGGACATGAGCAACGGCTTTGACGTTCAGATTCTCGTCGGCGGTGAGTGGCGCTGGGCCGGCGTGGAGCCGATCCCCTCGAGCCAGCGCGACGCGCGGCACCTCAAGGCCCGCATGGCGCTGCACCCGTACTGGCGCGAGCAGATCGGCGCCACCAAGTTCCGCGTCGCCCGCACCTCGGGGGCCAAGTGAAGCGCTGGGTAGTCCAGTTCATCTGCGGCAAGCGCCCCGCGGACGTCGACGAGTGCGATCTCGACTGGCGCGAGATCAAGGGCGAGAGCTTCGTCGGCGAGGGCGCCGAGCTGCGCGCCTGGGAGACGGCGGAGATGTACGACCGAGACTTCGATCACCGCTTCACGCACCGCGCGGCGCTGGTCGAGGTCGAGGCGCCGCCCGTGCCTCGCCCCGTCGCCAAGGCCAAGGCTGCACCGCCGGCGCCCGTCGCGCCGGCGCCCGTCGCCAAGGCACCCGTCAAGGCGAAGCCCGCGCCTCGCCTCGAGGGCTCGCCCCTGCCCGTCCAGGTCAACCGCCAGCTCTCCGAGTTCCGCGCACAGACGCGGTTCACGGCGAACGCTGACCGGCTGAGGCGCGGGCTCGCCGCCGGCGTCGACTTCGAGTTCCTGCTCCCGTTCGTCGAGCTACTCGAGGCCGACCTCCCCCACTGCGGCCGCTCGCTGCTGGCGAAGCGGTTCGCGGAGCAGCTCGCCGCCATGCGCGCTCTCGTCGAGGGCAACGGCTCGGCCGCGCTGCGGGTGATCAAGTGAACCGCGTTCACTGCTCCGACTGCGACGAGGTGACCGAGGACGAGCGGCTCGCGGAGGAGCTCGAAGGCCTCCGCATGAACTGCTCGCACTGCAACGCGGTCGGCAACGTCGTCGTGCACGAGAACGACGAGGGCGGGCTCGACTCGATCGAGCTCGTGGTGCTCGACTGAATTCTCCGAGGGCCTCGGCCCTCCCAACCGAAACAGGAAACCGAAAATGACACAACGAATCGCAGACTGGGATCAGCTCTACCCCGGCCGCTTCTTCAAGGGCGGCGACATCCTCGAGGGCGAGAAAAAGGTCGTCCTCATCTCGGCGGTCGACCTCGAGGAGCTGGAGGGCGACAAGGGCCTCCGGAGCCGAGGCGTCCTCACCTTCGCGGGCGAGAAGATGCAGCTCGCGCTGAACAAGACGAACGGCATTTGCCTCCGCGAGATGTTCGGGCGCAAGCCCATGGACTGGGTCGGAAAGCGCTTCGCCATGTTCCAAAGCGAGTGGCAGCAAGAGCCCTGCATCCGGATCTGGGGCTCGCCCGACCTCGAAAAGGATCTGGCCGTGACGGTCGACCTCGGGCGGCGCCGGAAGCCGTTCGCGATGACCATGCACGCGATGGGCTCGCCGCGCTCGCTGGCGAACGCGGGCAACCGCGCCGCACGCAAGCTGTCATCCGTGCCCACCGAACCGCTCGGCGAGCGGTTCGACGAGGTGATAAAGCTGATGGCGAAGTCGACCGACCTCGATCAGCTCCAGGACATCGAGGCCAACATCACGGGCGAGAAGTTCAACGGGCGCGAGACGCGCGCCCTCCAGGCTGGGTTCGTCAAGCGGCGCGCGCAGATCGCGGAGCAACTCGCGGCTCGCGCCGACAAAGAGGAGCACGACGATGACATCCCGTTCTAAGAGCGTCCCGCCGGCGGCGGCGCTCCCGCCCGTGCGGTTCTCGCGGCTCAAGAAGATGGACGACAGCCCGGCGCACTACCTCGCCGGGTTCGGGCCCGAGACGGATCCGATGGCGAAGGGCACGGCGCTCCACGCCTACATGCTCGGCGGCGCCGAGCGAGTGGTGGTCTACGAGGGGGGGGCTCGTAACCCGAACTTCAAGAAGTGGCAGGAGTTCCAGGCCGAGCACGAGGGCAAGCACATCATCATCCCGAGCCAGCTCGCGGTGGTCGACGGCATGCGCCGGGCCCTCGAGGCCCACCCCCGGGCGATGGAGCTCCTCGACGACGGCGTCCAGGAGACTCGCATCACCTGGGACCACCACGGCCGCGCGTGCGCGGGCACGCCCGACGTCGTGCTGCCCAAGAACCGGCGCAAGCGGCTCGTGGAGCTGAAGACCAGCGTCACGACCGATCCGCGCCGCTTCAAGTGGCACGCGCTGAAACAGGGCTGGTTCTCGCAGGTCGCCTGGTACGCGGACGGCCTCGAGCGCAGCGTCGACTACGAGCACGGCCCCGTCGACGAGGTCTACATCGTGGCGGTCGAGAGCCGCGCGCCGCACGCGGTGACCGTGTTCCGGGTGCGCGAAAGCATGCTCAAGCGCGGCCGTGAGACGTGGCATATCTGGTTCGACACGCTCCTCGCGTGCGAGCGGTCCAATCAGTGGCCCGCTTATGCCGAGGGCGACGTGGACGTGGAAGACGACGACGATAGCGGGCTCGACTGGGGCACCGCAGCATAAGGAAGGGACACCATGAAGACCGAACAGAACCCCACCATCGCGGGACCGCCCCGCCGCATCACCTCCGAGACCCGCAAGGCCGAAACGCGCCTCATCAACCTGGAGAACGCTCGCCGGAACCTGATGGTCAAGCACGCCGACGAGGTGCTCGCCCTGCGCGCCAAGCGGCTTGAGTTCATCGACAGCCTGCCCGCCGACGTCTGCGGCATGCTCGTCGCCGGCGGAGTCATCACCGAGGAGGAGCTGACCGATGCTCGCGCAGCAGACTACTGAGAAGCCAACGGGTAGGCGGCCCCAGCCGTATCCGCACTGCCGCCCGAACCCCGAGCTCGTGGAGAGCTTCCAAACGCGATGGCTCCGCAGCTGGCGGAGCCGCTGGGTGGTCGGCGAGGACGGTCTCTACTACCCGGCGGGCACGACGCCGGCCGAGATGAAGGGGCGCGGGCGTCATACCGACTGGAGATACCGCAGTGACCACCGCTGAGGTCGAGCCCTGCAGCTGCGACGAGGCCCTGGCGCTCCGGGAGGAGCTCGCCCAGGAGCGCGCCAAGGCGGAGGCGGCGGCGATCCGCGCGAGCGAGTTCGAGGCGCACTGGCACAACGCCTGCGACGTCGGGCGACGGATCGAAAAGCGTCTGGAGCAGACGCAAACCTCGCTCGCCATCGCCGAGTCCCGCATCCGCGAGCTCCTGCCGCTCCGTGACGGCATGGGACGCCTCGCCAAGCAGGTGACGGGGCTCCGGAAGGACCTCAGAGACGCCAACGCTCGCCTCGCCGAGCGAGAGGCAGATGCCACGGCGCACTGACCGCAACCACGCCGAGACGATGGACACGCTCCGTCGTCTCGGCTTCCTCGTGGAGGACCTATCCCAGCTCGGCGACGGCGTGCCTGATCTCATGGTCGGCACGCCGTGGGCGTTTCTGGTGCTGCTCGAGGTCAAATGCGACGAGCCCGGACGCGACGTCCGGCGCGTACCGTTCAACCCGCTCAAGCTGCTCACTCCAAAGCAGAAGGACTGGCACATGCGATGGCGGCGCATGCCCGTGTTCGTGGTAACGGGACCGAGGGACGCCGTCGAGCAGCTGCACGACCATCGAAACAAGCACTTCGAGGAGATGGAGAAAACCCTCGAGCGCTGGAGGAGGTTCAAGTGAAGTTTGCGACAGTTCAGGAGGCCGCGAAAGGCTACTACGCGCGCGGGTTCCGCATCGTCCCGCTCTTCGGCATCTCGCCGACGGGTGGGTGCATGTGTGGCTCGCCACTCTGCAAGGAGCGCGACTGGGGCAAGCACGAGCCCCCGGACACCGACGGCAAGTGGAAAGACGGCTTCCTCTTCAAGCCCGACGCCTTCGCGAGCGCGTGCCCCAACATCGCCATCGCCATGGGCCCCTGGAAGGATGGCCGCTGGCTCGTCGCGCTCGACCTCGACGGCACGAACGAGGTCGCCGAGTTCTTCCCCGCCATGCCCCCGACGCTCACGCAAAAGTCGCCGCGGGGGCGCCATCTCATCTACACGGTCCCGGAATTCACGCCACTCGGCAACTACGTCGACGTCTTCAAGACAAAGCGCGGCGGCTACTCGCTCGATCTCCGCTACGCACGCGGGCGGCTCGTGGTCGCTCCGAGCAAGGGCGCAACCGGCGACTACGAATGGATCGACTGGCGCTCGCCGACGGCGCTCCCCAACCATGCGCTGGCGGCAATCCTCGCCCAACGGCGCTCGCAAAAGCTCCCGGTGGCGTCGCGCTGGGACCGCGGCAGCAAAGAGCCGTGACGGCGACGCCGTGACGCTGTACGCTGCACCTGCCAAGCGTCATCCCCGCCCGGCCTCGTCCTGACCAGCTCCTTCAACCCTTCCGTGGCCGGGCGGGGTGCCCCTTCGGCATTGGGGAACGGAAAACTGGCATGAGTTTCACACGCAAGTTTCAGCGCCGGGCAGCGCGCGAGGCTGGGAAAAGCTGGGGCATCCTGCAGATGGAGGCGAAGCGAAAGCGGCAGCGGGCACGCGCGCTCGGACCCCACGGGCCCCTCGACGCCAAGGCTCTCGTCGAGCTCTATCCGGAGCCCGAGCGCCGGCGAAAGCAGCGGCTCTCGCGATGACCCGAAAGGGACGCTCCAAGGTACGCGCACAAGAGCCCACCTCGGCAGGCTGCGTCGAGCCCGGCTCCGTCGTGCATCCGGACCTGCTCGACTTCGACCTACGCCGCCCGTTCGCCGAGTGGCCCGAGAGCGTTCGGGCGCAAGTCGAGGCAAATCGTGCTGAAGGAAGTGCCGAGCAGCTTCAGATCAGCGACGAGACCGAGCTCACCCCCGACGAGCTCGTCGCCGCAATCGACGCCATCGACAGCACGGCGCCGCCGGCACGAAACACGCTCACCGACTATCTGCCAGCGCTTCCGGCTCCGGTGATCGAGGACGCGCCGGCGGACGAAAACCACTCGGCTTACCTCTCGGCGCTCCGACAGGAGATGGACGATCGGAAAGAGTACGCGGAGGGCAAGCTCGCCGCCGCGCTCGCCCCGGACCTCGCCCTCGTGCTGGGCGAGCTTTGGACGGTGCGCCTGGCGAAGATGGCCGACCTCGCCGGGCAGTCACCGAACCAGTACCTGCAAACGCTGCTGGCGCGCGCTTGGACCGCCATGCCGCGCCGAAGTCGAGAAAACTCGCCATGAAGAAACCCCACTGGCTCGTCCGCGCGGTCGCTTGGGCCCTCATCCGCCTCGTGCAGGGCGAGGTCCGGCGCGGCCACGTCACGCTTTGCCGCGCGCTCACCTATCACGAGTGCCTTCTCGCGGGCTGCAACCAGCTCGAGGCGCTCGAGTACGTGCAAAACTCGCTCGCGATGCCGTTCTCGCTCGTCTGGCGGGGGCACGAACTGATGCGCACGGCGGTTCGGAAGGCGGACTCGGCGCGCATGTCGGCTCTCACCGAGCCGTGGAGCACCCCGCAGTGAGCACCGCGACCCTCTACGTCGAGCCGGAGATGACCCTCGAGCGCGCCCTGGAGGTCGTCGACCAGGCCCTCAACCGCGACTCGCACTTCAGCGTCTACGACATCGGCGACGACAAGGTCTCGCCCATGCTGCCGCTGCGCCAGGCGGTCGTGACGCTGCGGCAGCGGGTCGAGGCGCTGGAGCTGGCCGCGTCCAAACGCTTTGAGTGCCCCAACTGCCGCCCCTGCCCCTGCACGGAGACCGACTGATGATTGCGTACGAGCGGCGCGGTTCGTGTGTGGAGGGCTCACCGGACGAAGTCGCAACGGTCGGCCTGGGTGAGAAGCGCATGCTCGCGCTCGCCGATGAGCACGGCAACGCGGCGGCGGACACGTTGATCGCCGAGATGGCGCGCGAAGTCGTGCGGCTCGGCCACAGCCCCAAGCTAAACCTCATCTATCATGCGGTGGGCAACCTTCCCGAGAAGGAGTGGCTCGCCGCCGTCGCGCAACGCACGGAGACCGACTGATGAAGCGCTACGGCACGCTCATGGTCGATGAGCAGATGTTCGCGTCTGGGTACCTCGAGGAGGCCGAGGACGGCAATTGGGTCCGGTACGAGGACGCAAACGCCTGGTGGAACGAGATGAAGGAGCTTCCGCGGCTGCAGGACGTAGTGGAGATCCACGGCCTCAAGAAGAGCCTCGACGAGGCGACCGCAAAGCTGGAGCGAGTGAAGGAGCTTCAGTCGTCCCTGTCGCGCGGAGGGCACTTCGGCGGCCCTGAGCTGGCCGGTTACATCGATTGTGCGCTCGCCAACCAGCCCGCGGCGCCGACACGCCCCGAGGTCTGCGACGAGTGCGGCACCGTCCACGGCCCCGGCAACACGAACACGCTCTGCTCGCGCGCCAGCAACTATCGCGGGCTCGGCCATAGCGCGTGGAAGAACCGAGTCCGCTGGCGCACCGGCACGAAGAACCCCCACACCATCTACCTCGACGACGAGCCGGTCGGCTTCATCCTGGATCCGGCGCTGGCAAAGCGAATCGTCGAGCGGCTGGAGTGCTTCCCGATCGTGGAGACGAAGCCGTGACCGACGAAGAGAGCACGGAGTACAATCGGATGTGCGTGGCCGTGCTGGTCGCCGACGAGCTGCATCGAGCCCTGACGGAACGCGCCAAAGCAGCCGAGGCCCGCATCGAGGAGCAGAAGAGAGCCCACGCCGAGCGCAAGCGGATGATCGACGAGGCCCGGGTGGTGCTCGACGACTGCTTCGCTAGCGGCGAAGCTCGGAGCACGGCTCACGCACTGGAGGCGCTCCGGAGAATCATCTGCGGGACGGGTCTCGTAGCGTTCGGGCAGCCCGCGACGCCAAACACCACACGAGCAGACCTTGACGGACGTACGCCAAAGGAGATGCTGCTCGCGCTCCGGGGGCTGAAGCCATGAGCGACGACGACAAGTGCCCCATGATGCTGCTCGAGGTCGAGGTCGGGCGCCACTGCGGCACCAGCTACGAAAACGTCGCCGACGGCCTCTCGACGGCTGGCGTGATGAAGCACGCCGACATCATTGGCACGGGTGACGCCACGCCGGAGCAGGTGGAGATGCTCCAGACCGCGCTCATGGGCTACGGCATCCACTCCGAGGTCGAGAACCGCGAGGACGACTACGAGACGCTGAAGAAGCGCCTCACGGAGACCACGCTCGTGGTGAATCTGAGCAAGGACGCGCAGCAGGTCGAGCGAGCGCGCCGCTTCGCCCGCCGCGTGCTGGTGCTGCTCGATGTGGTGGACGAGCTCACGGGGTGTCAGCGCAAGATTGCCCGCGAGGTCGCGAGTGAACTGTCGAGGAGCGCCCGCAATGACGTCGAGGCGTTTCTGAAGGTGGAGGAGCAACCAGCATGAACGAACGAAAGATCGTGACGTCGAGCATGACCGTCACGCCAGCGAAGGCGTACATCGGCGCCAAGATCATCATCGCCGCCCCCATGGATCGGGACGGCAAGCCCGGCTACCGCGTGGCCTACCCCGACGGCTACGAGTCATGGAGCCCGAAGGAGACGTTCGAGCTCGCCTACCGCGAGGTGACCGAGGCGGAGAAGGAGCTCATCGGGTGAGTGTCATCGACTTACAGCTCGACGGCGACTCGTGCTGGCCCGACCTGAAGGCGAAGATCGCGGAAGGACTGGTCACGCACGCGGAGCTGAAGGGCATGGCGCTCCTGCCCGATGGCGAGGTGACGGACGGCGTAACCGGCAAGCCGAAGCGCGTCCCGCTCCTGACCCTGCGCGTGGAGCTGCCCGACGGCACCATCGCCCTGCCCCAGGTGAAGGTCGAGATGCTGGAGATGATCCTCGCCGGGGTGCGGGGGCGACTCGCCTACCTCAAAGACCTCGAGGCGGCGGGGGGCGAGGTCTCGTGACCGACGAGGAGCGCAAGATCTGGCGCGCAGCGTACGCGGCGGCGTTCGTGGCCGACTTCGAGCGGCTCCACTCCTACGGCGTCCAGTGCGGGCTTTCCGACGCCTTCGACAGGAGCGCCAGCAGCACGACGGCCGAGCGCGCCATCACCATCGCCGACCTCGCCGTCGCCCGGCTGCGTGAGTGGCGCATCGACGAGAACCCGAGCGCCGGCACTGCTCTCGAACCGCACCCGAAGGAGTGGGACGAATGAACCGCCACGAGCGCCGAGGCACGGCAGTCCAGATGCGCGAGCAGGCGAAGGCGTGGCCTGCCCAGCTGGCAGAGGTGCCGCGCGTGGAGTGGCCAAAACCCGTGCATGATGGGCCTCGCCCGATCGCGGTGTGGCGCAGCCGGCACTTCCTCGTGCAAATGTACGAAGCGCCGCCGCTTGGCTCCATTCAGGTGCGCCGGCTCACGGTCAACCGCGTCACCATCGGCGGCGGTGGGCACTTCCACGAGAACATCACCTGGGACGAGCTCATGCGCTGCAAGCGCGAGACCGGACTCGGCGACTGGTACGCGGTGGAGGTCTACCCGGCGGACCGCGACATCAAGCACGTCGCCAACATGCGGCACCTGTGGGTGCTCTCGGAGCCGCTCGGCATCGGCTGGGTGTCGCCGTGAGCGTGCTCAAGCGCGAAGAGGGCTGGTACTGGGTGCGCCAGGGCGGCTGCGCCTTCGTCGCGATGTGGCGACACGGCAGCTGGTGGATCTGCGGCGAGGACTGGCCGCTCATGGCCAAGCCAGCCGTCGAGGTCCTCGACAAGTGCGGACCGTCGCGCGCGGAGGTCTCAGCTCTTCTCGCTGAACACCGCGCTCACGAACAGCCGGATCGTGCCGCCGGCGGCGGTGGCGATGGGGTTCCGGAGGACGAAGCCCGCGTCGGGTAGGAGCGCGCGCGGGACCCGCACGTCGTTCACCACCGGCTGCTCCCAGACGAAGCCGGGCAGGCCGCGGGGGATGGTGTCGCCCGTGATGAGCTCGCCGACGCTGCCGTATGCGAAAGGGTGGCTGGCGATGACCGGCGAGCCCGCGTGGGTGAGCGTCACGGTCGTGGCGATGCGGACGTTGCCGCTCTCGAGGATGCTCTCGGCCTTGGGCTTGATCATGGGGTCGACGCTGATGCGCCGATAGGCCTTGTTCGCCTCCGTCGTCGGGTGGCTGAGGTCGGTACCGCCGGCGTAGTTCGCGGCCGCGAAGCTCGACACGTCGCGGGCCTCGATGGCGTTCTCGAAGGCAGCAGAGAAGCCGGTCACCGTCTGGACGCGCACCTCCAGGCGATGGAGGAACTGCACCGCGACCAGGCTCGGGTTCCGCCACGCGAACAGCACCGAGTCGGCGGCGGTGGCGGCGGCGATGAGGCCGCTCTTGGCGGCGAGGTGGAAGACCGGCTGGGATCGGCTCATGGCGGCCTTATGCGAGAGGCGCTAGGCTCGGCCCGAGGCCTTCGCCGCGGGCGCCCTCGATGGCCACGAACGCGGCTCGGACGACTGGGCTCGCACGGCTGCCACTGGTAGCGCGGTGGCGTGCGGGCTGCGGGTCACCGCGGCGAGGGTTTCTGCTAGGCTCCGGATCGAGCCCTGTCGTCTAGCGGCCAGGACAACGGCTTGTGGAGCCGAGAACGCGGGTTCGAGTCCCGTCGGGAGCTCCGATAGCGACAGTGGCCCCGCCCGCCGGCAACACCTCCGGGGTGCGTGCCCGGCTTCAACAGAGCGGGCGGGGCACACGGCTGTCAGGCGAGGCCTCCCGCGGGCCCGTGGCTGAGCGAGCCCGTCGCGCTGGCCCCGGACACGCTCGGCTGGGTGCGGCGCGTCGGGACCTTCCCAGGCGCCCCCTGACCGCCGCCGCCGCCCTTGGCCTCCGCCGCCTGGATCTGCTCGGCCTCGAGCTTGCCCGCCATCGCCATCAGCCGGGACGACAGCCCCGTGTCGAGCGCGTCGCCGAAGTCGAACAGCAGATCGAGCCGCTGCCGCTGCGCGACGGTCGGGCGCCCCTTCGCCATCTCCGTGACCACCGAGGTCTTGAGCTGCGTGTAGGCGTCCGGCCACACTTCGCGCAGGGTATCGACCTGCTCGCGCCGAGCCCGGTTGTTGCTGAGGTCCGCGAGCACGCTCCCGGGCTCGGTCGCCGCCGAGTAGTAGAGGGCGAACTGCCGGAGGGCGAGATCGCTCGGGGGCGAGCCGTTCGGGCGGGCGAGGCTCGTGCCGATGGTGCTCGGGAGCTTGCCCTGCAGGTAGGCCACGATCTTGTAGGTCTGCGCGACCATCTTCTCGTGCAGATCGGGCGCGGTATCCTGGAGCTCGGAGAGGCCTTCGGTGAGCTCGTCGACGAGCGCCATCGGATCCTTGGCCATCTTGTCGAGCGTCTCGCGCTTCTCTTCGTAGGCGTCGCGGAGGCTGTCGTTGCGCCCGAGGAACCGAGCCACGCCCTGCGATGAGGTGACGCCGGCGACGACCGGGACCCGCCGCTCGCGGGCGAGTGGACTGGCGAGCGCCCGCGCCGCCGTCTGCATGGCGGTCGCGCCCTGGCTCTTCACGTAGCCGAGCTTTTCGCGCACGCCTTCGACCTTGTCGTCGCGCTCCGTCTGCTGATCCATGTACGCCTGCACCTCGGGCGGCATCTCCTCGCCGCCGGCCTCGTCCTTCGGGGCGCCGGCGCCGTGGGCGACGGCCTCCGTGCCGTGGAACGCGCCCGCGAGCTCCCACATGCCGAGACCGATGGCGCCGACGCCGGCGGAGAGCCCGACGCGCCCCTTGAATTCCTCGTACCAGGGCGTGCCCGGGGCGATGTCGAAGCTCAGATCGCTATTCCACGGCCCCGGTTGCTTGAGCAGGAAGTACTTGCCGGCGAGGAACTGCTGATTGCCGGAGCGGCTCGTGCGCATGCAGGCGTCCTCGAAGGAGATCCGCCGCACGCCCGAGTGCCGGTACTCGTTCATGAGCTCCTCCCAGCCCTGGCGCAGCTCCGGCATGCGATCCTTGACCAGATCCACCGGCAGCCACGTGTCGGCGAGGTCCCGGAGATTGTCGATCTTGCCCATCACGTGCGTCGCGGCCTGGTTCGCCATCGACGGATCGATTGCCATGCGCAGCGCGCGCTCGAACGCATCGAACGCGGCGAGCTCGGCCTCTCGGGTGGGGCGCGCGCCGAGCTTGGGCCAGGCGTACATGCCGATCCACGCGCTCGAAAGTGTCACGCTCTTCGCGCCCAGCGACTCGAGCGGCGCCACCATGTCGCTGATGAGCTTCTTCGCCGCACCCGTGCCCTCGAGCGCCTGCGGGATGTGCAGGAAGTTGTAGGAGATCTCGAGCCCGTCGTAGCCTTGCCGATAGGTCGTCTGGATCTTGAACTCGGAGCCTACTTTGCCCGAGAACGACACGCTGCGACCGTTAACCTCGAGCGTCGTCTCCAAGGTTTCGGCCGTGTCGTCGGCGTACTTCTTCAGGTGATCGAGCGAGAAGATGCCGCGCACCTCCTCGACCGTGAGATCGCGCCCGAAGACGTTCTGGATGCCGTCTTGGTGGTTGATCTCGACGGTGTGCATGCCCGCATGGTTGAGTACGTCGATGTCAGGGAGGCCAATGTCCTCGGTGTTGACGCCGCTCGAGTAGCTGCCGGAGCGGCCGCTGCTCTGCGGCTCCGAGCTCGGCGGCGCTTCGTTCTGCCTCGTGCGCTGGTTCCAAGCAGTATCGAGCTCGCTCTCGCGGGCGTCCCAGACGCGCTCGGCGCGGTGCATCTCGCGCTCGTTCATGCCGCTGCGCTGGAGGCGCCCGCGGAGGCTATCCCAGTCGTTGCCGATGCCGTCGTCGGCCATCTCCTCGACCGCCTCGCGCATCGACTCGAAGACCGCCTCGCGCTCCACCGGGGGCAGGATCTGTTGCCGAGCGAAGCCGCCGTCGAAGACCCAATCCTCCGCTTCCACGGTGCCGATCTCCTCCAGGCGCCGGCGGGCGTACGCGAGCGCGTCCTCCTCGCTGATGAGGCCGGGGTTATCGCGCACGAACTGCCGGGCGATGTCGTCGACGCCGGCGGCCCTCTCGTTGAGGATGGTTTGCGCCTGGTCATACACCGCCGTCTCCTCCCAGTGCGTCTGAAGCCGCTGCATCTCCGGCTGCAAGGCGTCGTCCAGGCGCACGGCGGCGTCCGTCGGGATGCCTTCGACGAGGGTCGGGTGCTCGTCGATCATCTCGTCGGGGTTCTTCAGTCGTCCCGCGTCCTCGGCGGCGGCCCGTTCGGCGCGGCGGGTCGCGCGCTGCGCCTCGTTCTGGGCATGACGGCCCCCGAAGTGGATCTCGTTCGCGACGTGTCCGTTGCGGCGCTCGAGCTCGAGGGCGATTGCGTCGTCGAACTGCGCCCCGAAGATGGTATCGGCCGGCACCCCCAGCTCACCGGCGATGTGCTCGCGCACCACGCGCAGCTGCTGCCGGATCAGCTCCTCGCGGGTGCCGAGCTCGAAGCGGCTTCCCCTTCCGGAGATGTGCGGCTCGTCGTTGACGAAGCTCGTGAGCATCTCGCGCAGCTCGGCGTCGGCTGAGTTGAACGCCGAATGAATCTGGTTCACCTCGCGCGCGCTCATGCCGCCGCGCATCAGCTGGTCGAACGCCGCGTGCGTTCGGTTCGTGATCGAGCCCGCCGCAGACTGTCGCCCAGTGTCGAAGAAAGCCTCGTAGCTCCGTTCGCTTGCAGCCGGGCTGGCTGCGGCTGGCGGCTCCGGGGCGCGACCGAGCGCGCGGTTCATCAGCTCGTCGCCATGCTCCTGGATGAGCTCGGAGATGCGATCGGCGTCGGCGGGCGAGAAGTCGTCGCGCATCATCTCGCCGATCTCGTCGGCAAGGTGGTTGCGGTCGCGGATGTTGTTTCGGCGGAGCGCGCTGGCGGCCTCTCGCACGCGCTGCAGTAGCTGCGCGTCCCGCGAGCCACCCGCCGCAGCGTCGACGAGGGCCTGATCGTTGGCGCGCTGCAGCTCCATCTGCATGGCGTTGCGCAGGTCGTTGTACGCATCGCGCTCCATGCCCTCGGGCCCGACTTGTCGCCAGTGGTTATCGACGGCCGCCATTTGCGCCCGGATGAGTTCGCTCGGCGTCCGGAGCACCTCGCCCTCGGCGGTCGGCGTGCCTGCGAGAAAGTCGGAGCGCAGCTGTCGCACCTCGTCGCCCGCGTGCCGGTTGAGCCGGGCCATGAACGAGCGCGATTGCTGCGGTAGCGCGTCGGCCAGCGCAGCCGCGCGACGCTCGAGGCCCGGCAGAGCATTGGCCGCCTCGCGACGGAACACCTCGATTCGCCGCTCCTCTGGTGCGAAAGGATGCCGCGCCGCTGGCGCCACCGGAGGCCTGCCCTCGCGTGCCGCGAGCCCCTGCCGCGCCTCGTGCGCGCGTCGCGTGAGGTCGGACGAGAACGGCTCATCGCGCGCCAGTCTGGACGAAGGCGGCGCCGGCAGGGCCCGCCGCGCCTCGAGCGCCGCCGCCGCGTTGTACCGCCGCAGCTCCTGCCGGACCGCGTTCTCGGCCGCGTCGGCGAGCTCGCTCGGCACGTCGATGCCCATGCTCTCGATGTGGCGCGTCAGGACCGCCATCTGCGCCTCGAACAGGTCGTCGGCGGTGCGCGCGGCAATGAGCCCGCTCCCAAAGAACTGCTCCGTCAGCGCCCGCACCTCGTCGCCGGCGCCCCGGAAGAGCTGCCCGATGAGCGTGCGGCCCTCTTGCGGTAGCGCGGTCATGGCTTGCGCGGCGTCGTGCTCCAGCCGATTGAGCCGGTCCGGCTGCAGCTCCGAGGTCCGATCCATCGCCTGCGCTCGGGGTGATGGAGGCGCGGCGCGGCTCTCCGTCGAGAGCGCTTCAATGCTCTCGCGTTGCACGCGCTCGGTCACTTCGTTGTTGAGCCGCACGATCTCGAGCCGGGCGACCTCGAGCGCCTGGTTCGATAGCCCCGCCGATCCCTGCACGCGCCCCATCACCATCGCACGCTGGGCCGCAAGGAGCTCGGGGCCCGTCTGGAAGATGCGCCCGGCGGGGTCGGCTCCGCCCTCGATATACACCCGAGCCATTGCTTGGAGGTTGGGCGCCATCTCCCCAAAGAGCCCCCGGAGCTCGTCGCGCTCCGCCTCACCGAGCGCGTTCTGACCTCGGAGGATCTGCTGCCGGAGCGTCTCCGGCGACATTGCAGAGATGTTGTCCGCGCGCTGCAGCTGAGGAGCCGTCAGCGGGCGTTGCGCGGGAGCTGCAGCCCTCGCCGCCGCGTCCTCGGTGGCGGTGGTCGCGCGGCTATAGAGCTGCTGCAGTTCCGGATCCTGGGCGGTGAGCGTCGCGTTCGTGTTCCACATCTCGGCGCGAACAAAGGCGTCGCCGCCCTCGATCTCGCTGATGGTGCTGCCGAAGCGCTCGACGTAGGCGTCATGGACGCGGCGTGATTGAGCGCGCACCAGGTCGTCGGCGCTCCAGTCCTCGCGAGCTGCCTTCCGCAGCATCTCGACGAGCTCGCTGTCGACCTGGTTGATGGCGCGGGAGATGTTGGGCGCGGCTCCCGGAGGCAGCGCCTGCACGGCGCGCCTGACCGTGTTCTCGAGCGCTTCCCGCGCCGCCCGGAGCCCCATCCCCCGGGGCAGGAACAGGAGCAGCAGGCCCGCGGAGGCGGCGGCCGCGCCGGCGGTCTCGCTGTTCTCGTTCTGGGCCGCGCTGAGGGCTCCGACGGGAGCGAGCGCGGCGCCGAGCGCCTTGGACGGGTCTTTCTTGACCGCGGCGAGCAGCTTCTGGCCGAGGTTCCGCGGCGGGTTGCCGAGCGGCTTCACCGCCGCGAGCGCCTCGTCGTAGGCCTTCTGCGCGGCCGCGATTGCCGCCTGATCAGCCTGCTTCGTCGCCGTCCGAAGGTCTTTGGTCGCCTTGTTCAGCGCGCGCACGTCGAGGTCGCCGCCCGAGGATGCCGAGAACGGCCTGGCGGTGACCGTGACGCCTTCCGCTGCCTTGGCGGTCGGCTTGGGCGTCGATGGAGGCGCCGCCGGCGGCGCTCCGGGCGGCTTCTTGGGCGTCGCCCGCGTCACGTCGTCGACCTTGCTCGACAGCGCTGCCTTGCCCCGGCGAAACAGCCCCGTCGCAGCGTCGCCGGCGACCTGTCCAGCCTTGCGACCCGCGTAGAAGCCAGTCGCGACCGCAGCTGGCGAGCCATGGCCCAGCACCATGCCGCCAACGGCGCCGAGCGCGCCGGTCAGGGCTTGCCCCGGGCTCTTCACTGCCTCGGCGGCGATGTTCTTGCGAGCCTTGCCCCAGATGTAGCTCGCGATCCGCTTGCCGTAGCCCTTGTTTGCGGCGCGACCGAGCAGGTAGCCGCCGATGTAGCCCGGGACGCCGAAGACCGCGCCACCGATGGCGGCGCCGCCGCCGTGCAGGATGGGCTGCAGGGCGTTCTCGAGCTCGTCGGTCACGACCGCGTTGGCCTCCTCCGCGGCCCGCTCCTTGAGCCGCGCCGGGTGCGCCTCCCAGTCCCGCACGCGCTTGGCGGCCTTGGGGATCTCGTTTACCTCGTCGGAGGCCGCGCGCACGGCGTTGATGTCGGCCTGGGCGCGGCCGACCTCCATCGGCGACGCGCCCTTCGCTTTGAGGTCCTCGAGGTGCTTCTCTGCCTGCTTCAGGACGTCCTTTATCGGATCGCGCCCCTTGCCGATGCCGTGCACGCGGGCCGCGATGTAGTCGAGCGCGTCGTCCTCGGTGGCGCGCGGGATGCTGCCCTCGCCGAGTCGCTTCTCGAGTCGCTGCATGCTCCGGCTGAGCTCCTTGGCGAGCTTGGGCCCCCGCTTCTCGAAGTCCTCGACCTTCTTTTTGAGCGCGGCGACGTCGTCGGGCGTCGTTCCCGCGATGAGCCGCGAGCCCGTCACCTTGTCCGCTCGTTCGAGGGCCCGCTCGGCCTTCTGGACCTGTTTTGCGAGGTCTCTGTCGCCGGTGGCCGTTGCACGCGTTCTCGCCTTGTCGAGCCGGGCCTCGAGGGCGTCGCGTTGACCGAGCTCGCGCACGTTCCAGCTGCCGACGACGTCGGCGCCGTCGTCCGCGGTGCTGGCGTAGGTCTTGGCGGCCTTGCCCCAGGTGCGCTCGCTCCGGAGCGCCCCGTCGAGCGTCTCGATGGCGTCCTGCACGACCAGGGACTCGCTACCGAGCGCTTCGAGCTCGCGCTTGGCCGAGTGCAGCGCCGCAAACATCTCGTGGCTCTTCTTGCCGAGCGAGCCCTGGAGGACATCGCGCGCGCTCGCGACCGCGGGCACGTCGAGCATGTCGGCGGCGTGTTCGAGCTTCACCGCCACGTCGAGGAATTCATCCTCCTGGATCTTCACGTTGCCGCTAACCGTGCTCTTGAGCGCCTTGGGCGAGAACATGACGTCGGGGTTATCGACGAGCTTCTGGTCGACCCGCTCCATGGCCTTGTCGAACTCGGTCTGCACCTTCTGGTAGACCGCCTCGTCGTTGCGCTGGAGCTTGCCGAGCTGCTTGACGGGATCGGTCTCCGCGAGCGCGTCGTCGGCGCCGAGCCGCTCCGCCCGATCGATGGCGGAGTCGATGTAGTTCTTCGCCTTGCCCGCGCCCCCGAACGCGGCCTTCAGCGCGACCGCGCCGATGCCCTCCATCGCCAGGGCCGTTCCGCCGGCGAGGCCCATGTCGAGCACACTGAACTCGTCACCGTCGATGACACTCGCGCCCGCCTCGCTGATGGCGCCGCTCACGATCGAGCTGAGGAGCGCTCCGCCCACGCCGAGCTGCGGGATGAGCAAGGCGGTAGCGAGGTCGGGCACGACGGCCCCGGCGGCGGCCCAGTTGGGGTTCGCCTCGCGCTTTGCCTTCTCGCTCGGCGTGTAGACGAACGGGACGAGCTTCTCCGCCTCCTGGGCGACGCCGGGGCGCAGCTTGCCCGAGAGCGGGTCGATGGCGGCGGGACCGATGGGCGCGCCCGTGAGCGGATCGGTGGGCTGGAACAGGCCCCGCTTGCTCGCCGCCTCCGCGAGCTCGGCGGGCACACCGATCATGGTGGAGGCGTAGGCGTCCATCTTGTCGCCCAGGCTGGTCCCGAACCGCTCCTGGAGCGTGAACTGCTTCACGTCGTCGGGAGTCGCGGGCACGAGCCCATGGATCGCCTGCGCGGCCTCGGCCTCGCCCTCGTCGACGCTGAAGAGCTCGCGCGTCGTCGGGTTGATGAGCTGCACGCGGCCCACCGTGGGCGCCCGCTCGAGCAGCTTTGCCTGCTCGGCCCCGGCGTCCGGCGCTCCGGCATCTGGCGCGACGGGGGCAGGCGCCTGCTTCGCCTGGAAGGCCGCAACCTGCTCCGGCGTGGCGTCGACCAGACCGTTTGCGGCGCGCGCGGCCTCCGCCTCCTCCTCGTCGACCGAGAAGATCTCACCGTTCGGATCTGCGAGCTGGATTCGGGCCATCAGTTGACCCCCGGGCGCAGAGACTTCACCGCGCCCCGGTTGAGCGTGTGCTGGTAGAGCTTCGTCGCGTCCTTGTCACCCGAGAGCATGGCGTTGCGCTGGGTCGCGAGGGTTTGCGCCGTGCGCGAGAGGTTCTCTTTCACGCTCGCCTGACTCGTGAGCGTCTGACCTGACTGCGTGCGGAACGTCTCCTGCTGCTGAGGCGTCGCGCTCGCGCCCGTGGTCGCGTAGGTCAGATCTTCCTGGATACCGATGAGCGCGTCGCGGACCTTGTCGACGTCTGGCTGTGGCCCGACGCCCGCTTCGTCGAGCGCGGTGCTCAGCACTCCCGCCGGGCCCTCGCTGAGGACGTTCTTCAGCATCGGCCGCGAGTCGACGGGGCCAACGCCCTTCAGGTCGCCCGCCTTCGACCAGTCGATCACACCCGTTTTCGGATCGTACGCTTCGATCGGTACGCCCATCGCCTCGAGCCCTTGTCGGATGCGGTTCTCGGCGACCTCGAAGCGCGGCATTTTGACGGCGAGATCCTTGGCGCCGTCGATCACCACCTTGGCGCGATCGTTGGCGATGGTCCGCGGGTTGCCGTCCTTGTCCGTGTACCCGAGCACCCGGGCGACCTCGGCGGAGTCGAGCTCGGCGAGCCGTTGCTGGCGCAGCTGGCCCTCCTTGAGCGCGTTCTCGACCGTCTTGGCTCCATCGACGGCCTTCGGCACCGCGCGCTGGGTTGTTCTCTGATCGCTCGTCTGCTCCCGATCCTCGGTCGTGGCGAGCAAATCACCTCGCCGCTTGGCCTGCTCGGCGCGGGTCTGCGTCGCGATATAGGCCATGTTCGCGGCGTGCTCGCCGGTGGCGCCGGTCTTCTTCGCCTCGAGCTCGGCCTTGAGTGCGACGGCGCTCCGCTGTCGGTCTCGGGCGAGCTTCTCGGCGGTCACGGCGTCGAACCCCTGCTTCATGTACTTGTCGATTTCGTTGCCGATGCTGACGCGACCGCTCGCGATCTGCTGCTTCTGGTCGTCGATGTCGCGCTCGATCTCCGCGTCGATGACTGCGAGGACGCCGTTGTCCTTTTGCCCGTTGAGAGCGCCGAAGCCGCCGTTCAGCGCCGCCAGGATGATCATTCCGAGCTTCTGCCCCGAGCTCTTGCCCTTCATGTAGCGATCGGGGTCGAAGCTCTCGTCGTTCTTCTTCAGCTCGGCGCGCTTGATGGTCTCGAAGCGCTCGGCGCGCTCCTTCTCGCGCTGCTGGGCGGTGATCTCCGCGCCCTCGGCCCCGATCTGACCCTGCACGCCGGCGATCTGGGTGTCGAAGGCCTGCCCGGTGCGAGCGTCCTTGCCCTCGGCGAGCTTCATGCCCTCGCCGAGCACGCCTTCCATGGCCGCGTCCTCCTCGCCAATGCGCCTATCGACGTTGGCGCGGTTCGCGCCCTTCACGACCGAGCGGCTATGGGTGTCGGTGATGCCAGCGAGCGGTAACCCGCCTCCGGAGGGCGCCGCCGGCGCCGTCGCGGCGCTCGGAGTCGGCTTCTTCGGCAGCTGGTTCAGCTTGCCCACGAGCGCGACGGCCTTGGACGCGCCAGCGGGCGGCGGCGCGGGCTTTCCGCCGAGCGCGACCGTCTCCTGGGGCGTCAGCGACGTGTTCGGCACGTCCGCGGCCGTCGGCGGCGCGGTGTTGGGCATCGGCGGCGCGGGCACGGAGAGGTCACCCACGGGAGTCGGCAGCCCCGTGTCACCGGCGTTGTTGTTGGCGAGGCGCAAGTCGGGCCCCGCTACCGGCGCGGCCGCGCCCATGGCGCCCTGGGCGATGGCGGTCGACTCGGCGCCGACGGTGGCCCCGAGTGAGCGGCCCGGCATGGTTTTGATGAAGTTACTCGCCGTGTCCGGGTCTGACAGGTACATGACGCGGCCCTTGTCGTCGCGAAAGTTCCCGGTTCCGACGGGCATTTCGGGATCTTGCTCGAAGTCGACGATGGGCATCAGACGGTCTCCTCGAGGGCCTTGAGCTTGTCGTACACGAGGGCGACTCCGGAGAGCGCCGCGAGCCCGGCGCGCCGCGTGTCCACGCCCAGGAACCCGTCCGGCATCTCCATCACCATGGAGCGACCGAGCTTCGTCTTCCGGAGGTCTTGCGCCATCGGTCCGAGCCGCTTTCCGCGCGTGCCCAGGCCGTGCGCGTCGTCGTCGTTATACTTCCAGGTCTCGGCCTTGACCGACTCGAGCAGCTCTTCGAGCTCGCCCGGATCGACCTCGGCGATCTCGGTCTTCAGCCGCTCGTCGCTCTTGGCAATCGCCGCCGTCGCGCCCGAGCCGACGCCGCCGATCACGGAGGTGAGGATCTGGCCCCAGTTGACCCCCGTCTGCGCCTTGATCTGCTTGAGTGCGACCATCGTCTGCTGGTCGATGCCGTACTTCTGCATGAGCAGCGCGTCGGTCTGGTTCTGGTCCTCGACGCTGAGCTTGTCGTACTCGTACTGCAGCGTGGCCATGTCCTTGGTGAAGCCGAGGATGCTCTCGGCCTTCTGCTGATCGATCTGCGCGTAGCCGAGATCGAGCTGACCGTCGGCCTTGAGCTTGTCGAACTCGTTGTTGATCCAGTTGGTCGCGCTCCCGAGATCCGCCTTGCTGATGTCGACCTCGATCGCGGCGGTGTTGAGGCCGAGGTCGGCAGCCTTGCCGAGCAGCTCCGCCTTGAAGCGCCGGTCGGCGTCCTCCTCGCCGGCGCGGAGCGTCGCGAGCTCGCCCGCCTGGGACACGTCCGCGAGCGCCTGGGTGCGCGCGCCTTCCTGGCCGATGAAGCTCGCGTCGCCGATGGCCTGGCGCTCGAGGAGAGCCCGGTCGCCTCGGTTTCTGGAGCCGCGCGCCGCGCCGAGCGCGCCCCGCTGGCTCGCCTCCACCGAGAACGCGGTCCGCAGATCCGCCTCCCTCCCCGCCTTGTGTAGGGCAGCCTCCGCCGCGCTCATGCCGCGGGTCTCGTCGGCGAGGTTCAAGAGCTTCTGTTGCACGGCGTTGATGCCGTCGAGGAGCGGATCGACCCGCGTTCGGTCCGTGACGGGCGCCGGCGTTTCGGCAGGGGAGCCGCCGCCGACCTGCCCGGTGTCGAAGCGCGATAGGTACTGCTGCGCCCGCGCCGGCATGCCCGTGGTGGTCGCCCGCGGTCGCGTGCTCGCGGTGAGCCCGGGGGCGAGGTCGCTCTCGAAGCCTTTCAGGCCCGCCCCGACAACGTTGATGTCCACCGGGGCTCGCGGCTGAGGGGGCCCGGCGGGCTCGGTGAGGTCGAGGCTGTCGAGGGTCGCGTTCACGTCGACGGTGGGCCCCGGCGGCGGCGCCGCTGCTTGCTGCTTCCAGGCGTCGTTGGCTGCCTGATCCACCATGCGCGCGCCCGCGTGCCCGTCGGGGTGGATGAAGGTCTCCCAGCCCGGTCCCTGGTAGTTCGGGTTACTGGGATCGGTGTAGCGCGCGATGAACTTCGCGTTGATGTCGTCGCCCCCTTGGCGCTCCCAGCTCTCCTTCTGGCGCTCGTCCTTGGTGGCCTGCTTGTCGTTGGAGGTGCTGTTGCCCGTCAGGAAGTTGAAGGAGTCGGAGAAACTCATGGCTCGCTTATGCGAGCGAGGGGGTTTACCCTCCGGATTGGGCTAGCCTTTACCGTAATGGCTGCCACGAGGGCGCGCGCCTCATCCGCCGTGGAGCGCGCCCAACCCACCCGCATGCACGGTTTGCCGCAGAGCGCGCTCGTCCACGAGTACATGTGGATCGTCGAGAAATTCGCGGCGCAATACCGTGCTGTTGCCCGCGGCGCCGACCTCCGCGCCGCCGGCGCGCTCGGTCTGGTGGAGGCGGCGGCGCGGTTCGAGCCCAAGCGGGGCCTGCGCTTTTCGACCTACGCCTGGACGTGGGTGAAGGGCGCGGTCCTCGCCGAGCTCCGCCGCAGCCACGTCGTGCCCGTCGCCGAGTGGACCGCGCGCAAGGACAAGCGCCAAGGTAGGCCGCCCCGCGTGATGGTGGTCTTCGGTGCGCTCGACGAGGACGCGCCCGAGTCCGCCAGCTTCGAGCCCGCCGAGCAGGAGGGCGACGCGGACCACTCCATGCGCCTGCGCGGCGTCAGGGCGGCCGCCGAGGCCCTGGAGGACCCGAGCCACCGCCAGGTGGTCGCGGGCACCCTGGCGGGCAAGACGCCGGAGCAAATCGGCGAGACGATGGGGCTCGGCGACGAGCGCGTGCGGCAGCTGCTCCGGGAGGCCCAAAGCCTGCTCGCGGCGCTGATGTGGGATGACACCTGGGAGGACGAACGAATGGACGACGACGACCTGAGCGCGAGCGACCTGGCGCTGATTCAAGACCCGGCCTTTTACCGCACCGCGCAACCGCTCGTGCGCCGCCTCGCGGTGGCCGTGCTCGAGGCTCGCAAGGAGGAGGAAGACACCGAGCCCGCCGACGCCGTCGTGGAGGCGAACGAGCAGATCCTCGCCGCCCATGAGAAGACCTGGGAGCTCGAGAAGGCGCTCGCGAACGCCAAGGCGAGCGCCGACAAGCTCCGGGACCGCGTCCAGACCCTCGAGGTCACCCTCCGCACCGAGCGCGACCGGCTCAAGGCCGCCCGCGCTGCCGCGTTCGACCGGGTGTGCGCGAACGAGGTCCGAGGCTTGCTCCGCCAGGCGATGAAGGCGCTCAAGCCATGAAGCTCGACTATGACGCCTTGCGAGCCTCGGCCGAGTACGCTGGGCTGAGCGATCTGCAGATCGAGTGCGTCTTCCGCAGGCTCGACGAGGCGAGCACGGAGGCGCTCATCGCCACCCTGGAAGAACGCGGCATTCAGGTCGAGCTGCACCTGTTCGACCGGAGGTATCGGTCATGAGAGCCGCTCTGCGCTCGTGCCGGGAGTGCAACGACTACCCGTGCTCGTGCGTCGACCTCGACCCGCTCCATAACTCGCTCGGTCCGAGCCGCCACAACGGACAGGTCATCATCGAGCAGAACGAGCTCGAGTGGCTGCTGCGCTCGATGCGCATGGCGGGTCGCCGCCTGCTCGACCCCAAGATCCTCGAGCCCAAGCCGCTCCCGGTCCCGATGCCGTTCTACGGCTACGCCAAGGAGAAGCCCGAGAGCGCGCCAACCGAGCTGATGGCGACCCTCGCGCGCGCCATCTACGAGAGCCCGCACTCGATGACCGACATCAGCGAGAAGATGCGGGTCCACTATTGCGACCTCGGGCAGCTCTTGACGGGCGGCCTCGTGCAACCGGAGTGCATCCGGCGCGCGGAGGCGTGGCTCATCGGAACGCGAGCCCACGTGACCGCGCCGATCGATTCGCCGCCCGCATCGCGTTAGCGCGCGCCATGTCGCGGATGCGCTGCGCTTCGGTCCGGGTGTCCTCCGGAGGCCGGTACGCCTCGAGCGCGCAGATCTTCTGGAGCCCGTAGAGCCAGCCATCGGTGCAGTCCGCCTTGTAGCGATCATGGAAGCCCGTGCGGAGCGGGTTCCAGGGCAGGCGCTTCCATTCATCCGCGAGCTCGGAGGCCTCGACCGTCAGATGGAGCTGCTCGGCGGCGAGCATGCCGCGGCCCATGTCGATCCTCGCCCGGAGGTGTTGCTTGTCGGCGGGCTCGATGGGGATGTTGTACTGGTTGCGGAGCGTGAGCCCGTAGCCCTTGCCGAGGCCGCCCTCGTCGCCGAGGATGTAGTTGGGGCGCCACCGCTGCCGGAGGCCCTGCACCTGCTCGGCGATCTTGTCCAGCGCCAGACCCGGCAGCGAGTAGGACTGCATCACCCACACGTGCGGGCGCTGCTGCTGGCGGAGGATCGTGAACGAGGTGTGATCGACGACGCCGAAGTCCAGGATCATCACCGTGAGCCCCGTCGCCGGGCCCTCCTCGTAGTCGCCGAGCCAGTCGAAGACAATCGAGCCGATGTCCGGCACCCACTCGGCGAGGTACTCGCGGCGGAAGCTCGGGTGATCGATGGTCCAGCCGGCGTTGTCGCGCAGGATGTCCGCGAGCGCGGTACGCGGATCGATGGGACGGCCCGATCCGTCCGTCATGCGCGTGTTGTCGTAGATGGTCGCGTGATGGGTGGGCCACGAGCCCGCTAGCTTCGTCGCCGGATCGCCCGTGATGGAGAACCAGTAGTCTTTCGGATCCGGATCGGGCCCGGGTGTGCCCGTGAGCGCCATGTCGCCGCCCGAGTCGACGAGCGCGGGCTGGAGCACGTCCTGGACGGTGTACTGGAGGAGCTCCGAGTGGAACGTGCCGCACTCGTCGCCGATGACCCGGCGGTATTTGGGGCCCCGGAGGTTCTCGGCGGCGGCCTCGTCCTTGACGCCAGCGAGCTGGATCACCCCACCCGAGGGCTCGGTGACGGTGTGGTCGCTGCCGTGGTACTTCAGGCCCAGCGAAAAGCGCAGGTTCATCTCCCGGAACGCCGGGAGCATGATGCGTTTGGCGGTGCCGATGGTGCGGGCGAAGTAGAGCGAGACCTGCCCGGGGCGCCCCCCCATGAGCATGACCGCGTCGACGTAGCTCTTGCCGACGCGGCGGGCCATCAGCGCCGCCTTGAAACGGGCCGTGTCCTGGTAGAAAGCCATCTGCTTCGCGTGGAGAGAAGCGACGACGGGGTTGGGCGCGAACTCCTCGAGGAGGTCCGCCAGATCGTGGTCAAACAGCACTGCGGATGCTAGTTTATGCGAGCGGCGGCGCTGACCACGCGCTGCCACGCATAACCCGGGCCATGGGTAGTAGCGTTCTGTTCTACGGGGCCAAGTCGAAGGACGAGGCAGGGAAGCGTCTGCTGGCGCTCGTCGAGGCCAATAAATCCATGCAGGAAACCCGGCGGCTGCTCGCTGCGAAGTACGCTTCGCTGTACGAGGGCCTGCACCTGAGTGGGTTAGCGCCCTACGGTTACTCCGCCGACAGCGCCGAGTACTTCAAGGACGAAGCCGGCGAGCAGATCCCGATCATCCGGAACGCCGCGCACTCCATCGTCGACACGTTCGTCAGCAAGATCGCCGCGCTCGAGACGCCCAAGCCCGCGGTCATGACCACGCACGGCTCCTGGGGCGAGCGCCGCATCGCGAAGAACCTCGAGCTACTGGTCGAGGCCGAGTTCTTCGAGCCGCAAGGGCGCTTCGGTAGCCTCGAGGAACTGTGGATCCATGCCGTGCGCATCGCCGCCGCCGCGACGGGTTCGGTCGCCGTCAAAGTCGTCTGCTACCCGAACGAGCCCAAGGTCAGCCACGAGATCCACGACACGCTGACGATGAGCTTCGACTTCGGCGAGCTCTGCTACGGCGACCTGCTCACCATCGCCGAGACGACCTGGTTCGACGTCGACCGCCTGTGCGAGATCTTCCCGGGCCGCGCGAACGAGTCGATCATCCGCAAGAGCATCGAGAAGCCGCCCGAGGAGTACCGCACCCCCGTCGCCCAGGGCCACATCGGCGAGATGGTGGCGCTGCACGAGGGCTGGCGCGGCAGCCACGGCCGCGAGTGCGGCAAGTACTGCGCGACGGTGAAGGAGGGCACGCTCGAGTTCAAGCCGTACGACTACCCGAAGCCGCCGTTCGTCTGGTTCGTGGTCGATCCGCACCTCTACGGCATCCTCGGCTGGCCCCTGACCCACCACATCTACGAGAGCGTCAAGCGCGACAACCTGATCAAGCAGAAGGTCGACCGCGGCGTCTCCAAGGCCATGCGCGGCGCGATCTTCCTCGACCGCAGCAAGCTCATGGATCCGGACTCGATCGACGTGATCGAGGACGACAAGATCTTCGACACGACCGATCCGCAGAGCGTCAATTTCGTCAACGCCCTGGGCTTCAACCCCGCGCACCTCGACGTCTCCGACCGCCACTACAAGGACGCGCACGACATCTCCGGCGTGCCCGAGATGCACACGAGCTCGAAGGCTCAGCCCGGCATCACCGCCGCCATCGCCGACCGCCAGGTCGCCGCGCGCTTGAACGAGCGCTTCGCCGCCTGTCAGCGAAGGTATGTCCAGGCCGTCGCTGTCGACGACGCGAAGCTCATCATCCAGGCCTTGCGCGAGGCGCGCGAGGAGCACGGGAAGTTCACGCGGCTGTTTCCCGGGCAGAAGTTCCTCAAGGAGATCACGAGCGACGCGCTCGACCTGGAGGACCACAAGTTCAAGCTCCGGATCGCGGCCGTCTCGGGGCGCGCGAACACTCCGGAGGGGCGCCTGCAGTCGGCGTTCGAGCTCCGGCAGATGGGCATCTTCCGCGATGACTCCTACGCCGCCGCGCAGTCGGGTTTCGACACGCCCGAGGAGCTCGACGACATCGACACGCAGCGCGAGTGGATCGAGAACGAGATCAACCGCTGGCTCTACGCGCCCGACGAGGAAGTCGAAAAGCCGAACTTCTACCGCCCGCCGCTCAAGTACATCCAGCTCGAGGCGGCCTTCAAGCGCGCCATCGACGGCTTCATGGAGGCCCAGATCGAGGAGCTCGAGGACGAGCGGCTCGAGTTCTTCCTGCTGTTCCTGTCGGACCTCGACGCCGCCCTCGTGCAGCGCAACGCGACCGCCCAGCAGGGCGCCCCGGGCGGCATGCCCGCGCCGGGAGCCGCGCCCCAGGTCGGCGCCGGCATCGCGCCTCCTCAGCTGATGGCGGGCTGAGGCGTTTTGGGCGGCGCCGCGTTCCTCGCATACGCCCCCTATCCGCATGCCCGCACCCACGCCTGCCGCCCCAGCTCCGTCCGAAGCCGTCTCCACCGCCGCCCTCATCAGCCAGATCGCCACCGAGGCGCGCGCCGCGGGGCAATCGCTCACGTTCGATCCGGAGACGGGCATCGACGACGACGACGCGCCCGCCAAGCCAGGCAAGGGCAAGCCCGCCAAGGGCAAGGCCCCCGCGAAGGAGCCGAAGGTTGGTCGCGGCAAGGACGGCAAGTTCACGAAGGAGGCCGAGACCGACGAGGAAGTCGAGGACGAGCCCGCCGTCTCCGATGAGGAGACCGAGGCGGAGCCCGACGAGGAGGAGACCGAGGAGGAGACCGAAGAGAAGGCGCCCGGCGAGATCGACACCGACGCCCTCCACGCCGCGCTGAACGCCGAGGGCGGCGTCGACATGCTCGCGCTCGCCAAGGCGCTCGGCAAGGAGCCCGAAGACCTCGGCGTCACGCCGGCGCAGCATCTCGCGCTCCGGGTCGCGCAGCGCAAGGCCAAGGGCACGCTGCAGAAGGCCGAGAACCTCGCCGACAAGCTCATGAAGACCTACGGCGACCGTGTCGCCGCGCGCCGCGCCGTCTCCACCGGCGATCTGGCCCCCGCCATCACGTGCGTCGAGGGCATCTTCGGCATGAGCTGGAACGAGCTCAACCGCGCCGTCGCGGCCTCCCTCGCCGGCAAGCCCCTGCCAGATATCGAAGAGAAGCGCGAGGTGCGCGAGCTCCGGAAGAAGGAGCAGGACCGCGCCGACGCCGACAAGAAGGCCAAGGAGGAGAAGGCCACCGCCGAGCGCGCCGACGAGGCGAAGGCGTTCATCACCTCCAAGATCAAGGGCGACAAGCTCGCGAGCCCCGAGATCGCCAAGCTCATGAAGGAGGCGGGCCTGCCGAGCATCACCGAGCTCGTCTTCGAGGAGCTCAAGAGCGGCTACTCGAAGGGCCTCACGGACCCGCGCAAGGCGCTCGAGAAGGTCCGCGAGCGGCTCCAGAAGCAGGCCAAGGCGCTCGCCGCCGGCGGCCTCGTGACGCTCCCCACGTCAGGCAAGAAGCCCGCGCCCGTGAGCGCGTCGAGGCCGCGAGCCTCAGCCCAGGCGGGCGCCGCCGGTAACTCCCGCGAGATGACCGACGAGGAGCTGCGGCGCAGCGTGCTCAAGGAAGCGGGGCTCGCCCGATGAGAACGCACGACATCGAGATCACGGTGCACGAGCTGCCGGACGCCCCGCTCGAGGTCACGGCCGAGTGCATTCGCGCGCTCGCGACGCTCTACCCGTCGCCGCAGATCCTGATCGACGCCGGCGCCACGGGCAAGATGCTGCTCGACAGCCTCGTCGACTGCGGCGCCAAGCCGCTCCCGAAGGGTCTGCTCGCGGGCATGTTTCGCGGCTCGCAAACGACCTACGCCGAGGAGTACGTCCGCCGCTACGCCGACATGGTGGCCCGGCGCGTCCACGTCGAGCGCGACGAGGCCGGTAACGCCGTGATCTCGTTCCGCGGCCGGCGCGAAGTCGTGCCGATGCAGGTCGAAGTCGAGTCCTACCTCCGCGCCCTGTCCGAGGCCGTTGACCGTCTGTTCGAAGCACCCAAGGAAACCCCATGACCGAGCCCGATCGCGATCCAGAGCCCAAGATCTACGCCCCGCTGCTCCTGCAGCTCGAGACCGACCACCCCAAGCTCGCCCCGCTGCTGATCGGCGTGGGTGACCGGCCCGTCGAGTACGACGTCGGCAAGCGCGAGGTCGAGGCGCGCTTCCAGACGGAGGCCGGTACGCTCTTCTCGGGCAAGTACCACACCGAGGTCGGGACGGCTCGCGAGGACGCGAAGGAGTTCCTCGCGCGCATGGCGGGCAAGCTCGCCGGCGTCACCGCCTCCGACAAGAGCATCCTCGGCGAGGCGCCCAAACCGCCGCCCGTGGTCGAGCCTGTCGAGGAGGAGGACGACGAGGAGGGTGAAGACGAAGACGACGGCGAGGGCGACGACGACGACGACGAGAAGGACGACGAGGTGCCCGTGACCGAGTCCGAGCCGCCGGCGAGCGAGGCCGCGACCGCCGACTGGGACGAGCCGAAGGAGCCCAACCCGCAGTGAGCCGCCGCAGCCTGCCCGAGCTCGCCCGGCACGTGCGGCCCACCGGGGTCAACGTGACGGTGCGCGCGCGCGACGACATCGATCCATCGAGCGACTCGGTGACGCTCGAGCTCTCGGGGAAGTCCGTGACCGCGCTCCCCGAGAACGTCGGCCTCTGCCAGGTCGTCGACGTCGGGCCCGACGTCACCAACGCGAAGCCGGGCGACATCTGCTTCATCGACTTTTTCGACGTGGCCGAGGGCTACATCGTGAGCGGCGAGGAGATCTATTCGACGCCGGCGATGTCGCTCCGGATGACCCTCGACATCCAGACGGAGGCGTTCGAGTGCCCGTTCACGAAGCGGGAGAAGCTCCGGGCCATCAGCTGCGACATCACGCCGCTCCCGGGCTACGTGCTGACGAAGCACGCCCCCGATCGGATGACCGTCGCCGTCACCGGCTGCGACCGCCTGATCTTGCCTCGTGATGTAACGACGCGCGGGATCGTCGGAGGTCGCAACGTCGACGGCGATCCATGCACGTTCGTCGTGTACGAGGAGGTGGTCAAGGTGGGCCTCGGCGACATCCAGTGCGAGCGCGAGGAGGGCTACACCGAGCGCAAGCTGAAGGCGGAGATCGAGCGGCTCCGCGCGAAGGCAGGCGACACGGTCATGGTGCGCCCGCCCGACGTCGAGCCCGGCGATCTGGTCACCTACTGCTCGGAGTTCTCCATCCGGTTCCGGGCGATGGGCGAGCAATTCCGCTGCGTGCCCTACCGGAACCTGCTCGCGGTGATCGACGACGCCGCGATCCTCGCCGAGTACAACCGTTCTAACCCACCGGCGCCGCTGATCCAGCTCGTCGGGGGCGGCGCGTCGAGGCTCTATGGCACCTGAACTGAAAATCAAAGCGACCTTCGAGGTCACGTCGAGCGCCTGCCCCGGATTCGTGGTCAAGGGCACGGGCACGACGCAGCGCAAGGCGCTCGAGGACGCGCTCGCGGGGATCAAGGGCGAGATCGGACACCTCCAGGCGTGCATCGACGCCTACTCGGCTCCGAAGGCGCAGTTCGAGGCGGCGCTCGCGGAGCTCGGACCGGACGATGGCGGGCCCGGGTGATCTGCGGGCGGCCGATGGTCGCTACGCCTGCAAGCTCTCGCCCGAGGTCGCCGCGGGCATGGTGGAGGCCGTCAAGAGCGGCCTTTTCGACCAGCAGATCGCGCTAAAGCACGGCGTCGACGTCACGACGCTGAAAAGCTGGGTGGAGCGCGGCCTCGACGAGGAGGCGGAGGAGCCTTACAAGTCGTTCGCCGAGGCCTACCTGAAGGAGGCCATCGCGCTCGAGGAGCGGCTGCTGACGACCGTGATCGAGGCGAGCGAGCCGTTCGTCGCCGAGCGCGAGACGGTGGAGATCGAGGCGCTCGCGAAAGGCTTCGACGAGTCGTTCAGCGACGATTGCGACTCGAGCGACATGCCGCCGAACACGGTCGTGCGCCGGAGCACGACGAAAACGCGCGAGCAGCGGCGCGGCGATTGGAAGGCGGCGGCGTGGGTGCTCGAGCGGCGGTGGCCGCTCCGCTGGAGCTCGTCGCGGCAGCCCGACGGGGGCCCGAAGGAGGCGATCCGGTTGCCCGACAGCGCGCTCAACCGGCGCAAGCGCGTCGAGTCGCAGCTCGCGGTTCCGTCGCCGGAGCTGATCAAAGCGTTTCGCGACAAAGGATTTGCTATAGTGAAAATCACCGACGCGGCATCCGCTGCGGACGAGTCCATCTGACAGAAGGAGGGCGCATGCCCGCACCCGAGAAACGAATCGAGAAGCTCGAAGCCAGGAGCGAACGGCAGCTGGCCACGATCGGCAAGCTGAAGAACCAGATCGCCGACATCAAAGCGAAGCGCGCCGCCGCCCGTTCGGCGAAGGCGAGCCCGCGCAGCAGCAAGCCCGCCGCCAAGCGGCGAAAGGCCACGCGCAGCACGCAAGCCTCGGCCTCGGCGTGATTGGATGGGGCTCATAGCTTTTGGCAGCGATGTCTTCTGGCGCTCGTACGGCACAACTCCTGCTGAGGAACCGTCCTGGTACAACGTGCCTTACTTCCCGCCCCGCTATGAGCCCCGTTTCGTTTCCAGCATGAACGACGGCACCAACGCCACCGACGTGCACCGCCTGTTCGACTGCCCGAACCCCGTGCAGTACTGCGACGGCTCAGCCGCCTATTGCGCGTGCGATCCGCCCGACCCGAAGGCGATCCCGGAAGAGAGCCAGCTCTACTACGACCGCCTGCGCGCCGCCGGCTGCTCCACGTGGCGCGAGGTGACCGACACGATCAAGGCGACGTTCCCGCCCGACTGGGACGAGCAAACGAGTCACGGGCTCGAGAACGTCCGGTTCGACGAGGGGACCTGGTTCAACCCGCACCCGATCGTCGAGATGAGCCTCGACCCGCACCTGTTTCCGACCGAGCCCGCGAGCGAAGACGCCATCGACGTGACCGACATCCTCACGACCCGATGGCTCGTGCTGGTGGCCCAGTGCGGCGCCCTGCGCGGCGTCGTCGATCCGGCGTGCTACCGGGGGCTGCGCGAGAGTGGCCACGTCCACAGCGTCGACCGATAGCGCCGCCGAGCCCGAGTGGGTTCTCGTCAACCCGCTCACGGGCGTATGCCAGCCGCGCTGGCACCAGCCGCCACCCCGACCGGGGCGCTGTTACACACCCTATCACACATGGGCGTCGAACGATGGCGTGCAGCTGCCGGGCGCAATGGAGGCGTGCGCGCCGCAGTGCTGCGCCGGGCACCGCTGGACGTGCTGCGCCGACTGCGGACGGGACGGCGACCGCGCCGGCGACGAGGCGGAGAGCCCGTGCACGCCGTGACCATTTTGGTCGCCGCCCGAACCTCGCATACGAGGGACTGACGACCATAGGATCCGTCTCCTCAGGCGCACCGGGCCCGCCTCAAAGCCCCGCGTAATCGACGTGTAGAGCGGTCGCGAACCCGCAGCGCATTGGACGCGCTGCCTACACGGAGTTTTGCGCGATGGGCAGCTTTGCCGATAAGTTCCTGTTCCTCAGGTACATCAAAAACAACAAGCTTCAGACGATCACCGAGAAGGTCTCCCCGACCCTCCAGAAGATCGCGAAGCCCCAACGCGGCGGTCTTTCGATCGTCGAGCCCTTCATCCCGAGCGGTCCGCAGGGCTGGAGCTACGATCTGGCGGCCGCGAGCGTGGTCAGCGACCAGACCGATCACGGCGCGTCCGACTACGAGATCTTTACCTCGTCCTTCGGCGAGTACTGGGGCAGCGCCAAGGTCTCGGCGCGAGCCGTCAGCGGCAGCAAGGGCAACGAAGACGCCTTCTTGCAGCACCTCACCGAGGTGATGGACATGTCGCTGAAGAGCTTCGGCGCCGTCGCAGCGCAGAAGATCTTTGCCCCGGTGGGTAACTCCATCGGCCGCATCCAGGACCTGGACGAGGGCGGCACGGCGGGCGAAATCCAGCTGTACGTCCGCGGCGACTCGTTCAACTTCGCCAAGGGCATGGTCGTGCAGGCCGCGGACGGCATCGGCGACGGCGTTCCGTCGAACGTGCGCGCGGGCCTGGGCTATGTGATCGGCGTCACGCCCGACGGCGACGCGAGCGGTCTCATCGGCTCGCACATCCAGATCTCGGCGACCAGCGGCGGCGCGGTCGGCGGCCCCTCGGGCTGGGCGGACAACGACTACATCTTCCGCTCCGGCGACGTCTCGGCGTCCGTCGACCTCTCCGACAAGACGATCCGCTCGCTGCAGGGCTGGATCACACTGGTCGCTCCGAGCGGCACCTACAACGGCGTCAACCGTTCGGTGCACGCGGGCGCGGGCGGCTTCCGGGTGTCGGCGAACGACGTCGCGGGCCTGTCGATCAAGGAGCGCATCGAGCTCGGCGTGAACGTGGGCCGCTCCGAGTACGGCGCCATGGAAGTCGACACGGTCGCGGTCGGTCCGCGCACGTGGATGCAGCTCTCCCAAGAGGTGCAGGATTTCGGCTGGGCGCAGTTCGGCAAGGTCATGGAGATCGGCGCCGGCGAAATCGTGGTCATCACCGCGAACGGCGCGATCAAGGTGATCAACGATCCCTACTGCAAGGAAGCCGACATCTGGTTCCTCACCATCGGGCTCATCAAGATCTACAACTACAACGGGTTCCCTGGGCCGCGCGACGAGGATGGCCTGAAGATGCTGCGCACGGGCAAGAACTACGAAGTCCAGTGGCAGGCCTTCAACTCGCTCACCGTCGGCGGGCAGCCGCAGATGCACGGTCGCTGCAGCTCCGGCAACTGATCCGTTTTTCGGTGTGAGCGCCCTTCGACGGGCTCTCTCGACCTGTGTTCCCTTCCTTGGGAGTTCACGGGGGGCGCTCGCTCCGACCAACCGAACCAATGACGGGGGCCTTCGTAGCCCCCAGAGGATAGGTCCAAAGTGATTACGCATGTTTTTACCCGCTTCGGCTCGCAGCTGCGAGAGAGCGGAATCGTTCGCGGCGGCTTCGTGTTCACCGACTCCGGCGACACCTGGGCGGCGCGCAGTGATGGCGGCTACACCTACCCGGGTTTCAGCGTCGCCGACGCCGGCACGGGGCTCGTGACGGTCACCTTCCCCAAGTGCCGAGACATTGAGGTGATCCACGCCTCCCTACGCAACGCGACGCCGGGCACGTTCGGCAGCCTCCGGCGCATCGAGCTGCCACCCATGAGCCAGGCCGTCGCCAAGGCGGGCACGTTCAACCTGGCGCTCTACCTCGACGACGGCACGAGCGGCGTGCCGGCGCTGGCCGATCCGGCAGATCAGGCGCAGCTCGCGCTCGTTCTGTGGCTGGCGAGGTAACCATGCCGCCCGAGGAAGACTTCACCGACGTGTTCGGCGCTGCCGGCGCCGAGGAGGGCATGGGCGACGAGCTCGAGGAGGCGGAGGATCCGGAGGGCGACGCCGCGCTCGACGCCGCCATCGACGAGGCCCTCACCGCGGAGGATCCCGCGATCCGCCGCGAGGCATTCAAGAACGCGGTCCGCATGTGCAAGGAGTACTGAGGCCCACTCGCTCCTACATCAATAGTTCCAGCGCCCCTCGGTTAGCGGATGAGCCGAGGGGCGTTGCTTTTGGCGCTCGCATAACCCGGAGCACATGAGCGACACGATCACACTGGGCGACCTCGATACCGAGCTGGTCTTCGAGTCATCGACGGATGGAGCCGCAGCCCGCCACGTGCCGGCGCGCCGCTACGCGCTCATCAATCGGCAGTACAAGCGCCTCCGGAGCCTCGTCAGCCACAACGGCGAGAGCTTCTTCCGCGTGCCGGGCACGGCCACCAACACCCCCGCGCGCGCCGCCGGCGAGGACTGGATCGAGCTCGTCTACCCCACGGACGCGAGCGAGATCCTCGGCGTCGACATCTACCACACCGGCGAGTGGCGCGAGCTCGCCCGGGGCAGCTGGGCGCAGCGGCGGGTCTTCCCGGGCGCCCGCAGCGGCGTCGTCGGCGAGTGGACGGAGCTGTCGCTGCCGCAGTCGACCACGACGACCGTCACGGCCGGCAAGATCGCGATCTGGCCGCACAACCTCGGCGGCCAGCACAAGATCCATTACCTCCCCCATTGGGTGCCCATCACCAACACGGCGCACGTGTTCGTGCTGTTCCCCGACTGGCTCGAGTGGCTGCTGACCGCCGCGACGATGGTGCTCATCCAGCGCGACAACAACAAGAGCGACGCTTTCGCGGCCGCCCGCGATCGGAACCTCGCCGCGGAGGCCAAGATCCTCGCGCATTCGCGCCGGAGCAAACGCGGCTCCGTCGTGGCTCGCCGACGCGACGGCATGGAGCTCTGAACGTGGCGAAGCGGCGGCTCAATATCCCCCTCACCTTCGGCGTCCACGGGGGCGACGTCGACAAGAAGCACGCGCCGTTCGGCTTCCTCAAGACGGCCAAGAACGTGCGCATGCGCGAGCGCGGGCGGCTCGGTACGCGCCTCGGCTTCGCGCCGCTTGCCATGACGACCGGCAACGGCACGCTCGCGGCCTTCGACCTGCATCCGTACAAGGGGCGCGCCATCGCGTTCGGCAGCGACGACGGCGCCGGCGCGCCTACGGACTTGTTCGAGTACACGGGCCTCGCCACCGGCGCCTGGCGCGGCACGGACGCGCTCGAGCAGCGCGTGATGCTGAACCCATTCACGAACCCGCGCGAGCGCGCCGGCATCCTGCAGCTCGAGGGCAGCACCGAGCAGATCGACGCGGCCTTGTCCACGGGCCACGTCGCGCTGCTCTACTGCAACGGCGGGATCATCATGTACGCCGTGGTGGTCCAAAGGGACACCGACCAGGCCGTGCTCCAGGAGTGTCTGACCCGATCGGGGGGCGCGCTCGTCGGCGCCAATGGCGCCGACAGGTTCGCGGTGCGCGCCGTTGGCGCGCGCTTCTACGTGAGCTCCGTCCTGAACAATAACACCATCCGGATCATTCACTACGAGCCCGGCGTGCACGCGCGCTTTGCGACCATCGCAACGCCCAAATCCGATCTGACCTCGGTCCAAGCGATCGACATGTGCGCCATCACGCGGCCGAGCGCGCAGCGGGTCGTCATCGCCTGGTCGGAGACGACCACCGTGCGGGTCAAGGTGTACAATGCCGCCGGCACCCTCGGCACGTCCCCGATCGCGCACACGAGCGCCGGGCGCCCGTCCTGGAGCGCGACGACAGCGCACTTCGACGTATCGATCTCGACGGCGCGGCGGACCCCGAGGAATGGTACGAGGCAGTAGGCGAGAAAGAGGATGATCGCCGTCAGGAG